>Ga0187858_10004101_pt1 | contig 13770 bp, 15 predicted proteins | sample June2016WEW_8_15_FD_133015 | JGI IMG/M metagenome (GOLD analysis project Ga0187858, IMG submission 133015) | Peatland microbial communities from SPRUCE experiment site at the Marcell Experimental Forest, Minnesota, USA - June2016WEW_8_150 | ecosystem: Environmental > Terrestrial > Soil >...
CGCATAGTCGGGGCCGGACATCGAGGCGCCATGGCGCGCCCGTCGGCCTTCATGGTGCCAGAGCTCGTAATAGATCCATTCAAGCTTCTCATCCATCGGTGCGGGCGTGAGTTTGTTGGCTTTATACAGTTCGGCCATGATCGCGGCCGCCGGCTTGCCGAACTTTTCGTTGTAGAGTCCGACAAGGCCGTCGAACTGCTGGTAGAAACCGGCAACTTGGCCATTCGCATGACAGCCGGTGCACACGTCCTGCATCCGCTCGCGCCGCTGCTGCCATGTAAGTATCTGCTGTACCTTGCGCGTGACGCCGTCGCGGCCTTTGACCTCGTCGCCGACTTTCGGCAATGCGGCGCCATCCGGCCGATCCTCTTTGCTGAGATCATCGAACACGATCATGTTGAGCTTGGTCGAAACCGCAGGCCGCAGCGTCCAACTGATGCGCTCACCGACGTCATGCGTCACGCCCTGGGTGCGCGTTGCGCTCATATGGCAGGTTGCGCATGACGGTGCTGCGGAATATTCGACGCCCGGCCGCCATGGGTCCTTCTCAAGGTTGAGGCGCAGCTTGTTGGCCTCCCATAGGATGCCGTGTTTGGACTCCTGGTAGACCTCAATTTGTGGGTGATCAGGGCCGAGGTGGCACTTGCCGCAAGTCTGCGGCTCGCGCGCCTGTGCCTTGGAGAAGCGATGACGCGTATGACAGGCGCTGCAGCTTCCGGCGCTGCCGTCTGGATTGATGCGCCCGATGCCGGTATTGGGCCAAGTCGCCGGATCGAACTTGCCGCCGGGCAGTGGTGCGCATCGCGCCAGCCCGCTGGTGGGGTTGGTTGCGCAAGTTCTGTGGCTGAAGCCGATTAAGTTCCACATGCCGTTCATGTGAGCGTCATTTTCCACCGTTTACCATAACACCGACTCGGTCGTGAACGGAGACCGAAGCACATTCACCGTGCCATCGCGGGTCAGCTATTCCGGCACGAGATTTGCAACGTCGTATGAGAATTGAGCTTTTGTGAGCACATCCAATGGCTGGATCTATCGAGTTGGTACTGGGCGGCGAGTGGTCAAAGGTGCTGACCCCTCGGGAACGTCAAGTTGCGTTTCTGGTCACTCGCGGCCTTTCGAATAAGGACGTCGCTCGAGAACTGGGGTTGAGTGAGGGAACCGTAAAAATTCATTTGCACAACGTTTTTCAGAAACTCGGTGCAAAAAACCGTTATGGGCTCGTTTTTCACGGTGCCGCCGAGTAAAATCCTACTGCCGACGATGAGGCAGGCATGAAACGTTGCTACCAATGTAATGCCCGATTTGGGCTGATCCGGCATCGATACGCGCTAAAGCAATTTTGCCCGAAGCAGTGTCTAAACCAACACAAAGCAGAGCTCGAGCGGCGACTATCGCGCGCTGAATTGTGGCCGGAATTTCTTGCTCGAAGAGAAGGCTCGTATGTTTTAACGCAAAATCGCGGCAGGTCGTCTCGTTGCTTTTTATTCCGTAGAGATCGTTCCACACTTTTAGTTGGAGTGCCCTAGCGTCGGCCGCAGGGAGCGGCCTTTGGTGTTACGGATATATTTCGGTGGGCAATCCACCGATCTTTGATTGGCATGCAATTGGTCCAGCGTGGATAGCGAGCTTCTTACCAAATATCGAATCTGAAATTGGCATGGCTCTCGCGTTCGCTGGGATGATTCCGATGTACTGGCCAGTTAAGTGCTGACGAGGTATCGCGGCGCGTTTTTGCTGGCCTTTGTCGTCGACTGCGCCGCAAAGTTTAGGCGCCCACATTTACCTCGACCACGTGATAGCACCACAGTGATCGCCGGCGCGTCTCCCCGGGGGCGAACAAGCGCTGGACCGACGGGAAGAGTCTTCCCAACACGTTCGAATGGTCCGGCATCGCCTGTGAGCTGGTGCAACGCCTCGCATTAAGCGGCCGGGGTCTGCTGTGTTCCGGGAAAAAATGGCTCGATATTGGCGGGAACTACGCGGGGCGTGAAAGAGTTGACGGGCGTCGCCAAGCTATATGTCATTTGGCTAAGATGGCCGAGGAAACGAACATCGATAAGGTAACAGGCGATGCCTGGCCGAAACTCTTAAGCCCTCGCGAACGGCAAATCGCAAAGATGATTGCTCGCGGACTTTCTAATAAAGATGTCGCCCGTAAGTTAGGATTGAGCGACGGAACCGTTAAACTTCATGTCCACCGAATTTTGCGGAAATTGGGCGCGAAGAGCCGCCACAGCCTCATTGTGCAAGCAGGTATTCGCAGCTTCCATAAGTAATATGCGGCTTATACGCCTACGGCGCCGGATCGCCACGCAACTTGCTAATCGTTTCTTCGATCCATGAACGATAGGGCGACAAGGGTGTCACTCCTGTTACACCGCCGCAACCTTTGGTCTTGTGGGGCCCCGCTGCCCAACTGACAATGCCGACTACCTTGGTGCCGTCGGCTTGCGTTTGGAAAACCGGAGAACCGGAATCCCCAAAACAAGCGCCGAGGGTAGTCTGTTTTCCGGAGGGATCGATGAGGCGGATTTGCCACTTAGTGTAGGGGCCGGTGGCGACCAAGTGTGCAGCACGATTGAACCCCGTTTCGTGGAGACCTTTGAGCGCGATACCCCCGCCGATGACGGTGAAACGATCTCCTGGCCAAACCGTAAGCTCCTCAAGTCCAAGTACGGCAACGGCAATATCGGCGGGCAATGGATCGGCTAGTTTGAGAATAGCAAGGTCGGCGATAGGGGGTCCGGTCGTGCGCATAACAAATTGCGGTGGGCGCTCCCAACCAACGACATCGCAAAATTTCCGCGAGCGATTTGTATCTTTGTATTGGACTTTGTAAGTGTCGCCCGACTGCAAACAATGGCCCGCGGTCAATATCAAGGTAGGCGCGATCGCGATCGCGGTGCAAAAAGAATTTCTTGGCCCCACTATCCCGACCACCGAGAGGGCAATATCCTCAGAAGCCAATTGCGCGCCTCCAACCAATCCCTGTACTCCACTATCAAGCCAGGTATGGCAGCAAAATGCGATGGCAGTGATTGCCAAAACTCGCTGAAATAAAAGAGTTGTTCTTTTCAAGGATTGATCTTTCTTGGCCAAATTAACTTATTCTGCGCGAAGCGTTACATCAAGAAAGAACGTAATCTCCCTGCGCGCCTGTTGTTAATGCGGTAGTTGAGACGCCACACCCGCCGTGGTCTAGAGGATCAGGCGGGCAGCGAAAGCCAATCAAGGATACGGCGGGCTGTTTGTGCAATCGTACGCGGCGGCAAATCTGCAACTTTCGTTTAATGGCTCGAGCGCTGACTCTGCGACCCGACGGAGCTATGATTTGGCGTTGGCATTGGCCAACAAACGAGCAAGGCACTGAACGGTATCTGAAAATCTCTAGATAGCGGCAAATAGATCATAGCCGCTCAGGCGCGCCGAACTCGACCGATGATTTTGGCGGTCACGGTAGTGTCTTCGACTTGCAACGGTGCCGTTGCCTCGCTCGTGCCGCGAACCTGCCCCGCTTGACAGTCAAATGTGCGAAGAGCGTGGACCCGTTTTAATAGCGGCGATCGGTCGGCCTGAGTGCTGGCTCGCTGCTGGGCAGCAAGCACGGCTTGTGCTAATGCCATCTCACCTCGGTCAAATATCAGCTTCGATCTGTTCTCGAGAAACTCTTGCTCGATGGCAACAAGCTCGAGCACTCGGTCGCGCTCCTTGCAGATGTCATCCCGGGCGGCGTCCAAGGTCTGTTTGAATGTTGTCAGATCAACCTTCATACGCTCGGCATCGACCTTGATCAGGTCACACAGGGCTTCAACTCGCGCCAGTCCGAGGGTGTCGCCACCATCGACTGGCTGGGCAGGCTGTGAGTCAGGAAGGCTTGTGGCTTCGTCGGCGCAGTATCGTTCGGCAGTGTGATGGGGTTTGGAGACTTCAGTCTCGAGCTTGGCAACAAGCTCAAGCACTCGCTCATGCTCCTTGCGGATGTCCTCCTGGGCTGCATCCAAGGTTTGTTCCACTGTTGTCAGATCACGCTCAGCATCGACCTTGATCAGATCACACAGGGCTTGGACTCGCGCCGCTTCGAGGCTGTCGTCACCGTCGACTGCTTGGGCAGGCTTTGCGCTATGAAGGCTTGTGGTTTCGTCGACGGAGTGTCGCTCGGCAATTTGATGGGTGAGAGGATCTTGCGACATTGAACCTCCGATGGCTCTAAATAAGCCTACCGTCCCAATCCAAGCAACGAAGGTCGCTTGATCACACCCGTTTTTGAATTTGTTCACGATGAGTAAGGCGCATCAAACTGTTTGAATAATTGCCGGCCCCCTATTCGCGGTCAAAGGAAACAGGGTGTCAATATATCGAAGGATATGGACCGGGGGGAGGCCTTTTCTCGTAGCGAATCTTCGGCGCGCTGGGCCGCGCCAACCGCGGGCCTCCCGCAAGCCACGCCTCAATTCTCCCGGCGGCGTCTCTGCCCGTGTAGGGCGCTGAGCGTCCTTCATCATCCCTCATCGCCTCGCGCCCGGTGGAGACCGGGTAGTGTAGGGGGACGGTGGGGGCACGGGGCTTAACCCTTCATTTACGATGATCTTGCGGGCGCAGCCCAGATAGGGCATTGTAGCCTTCGCTGGCCAGCCACTCAGAGCCTCGAAATAGCGTGGCGCCGCGCAAAAACCGATAAGGGGGTGGACTAATTTTCGCGCTCGATAGGAGCGCGACGGGAGGCGAAATTGGCTAATGGGTCCTCGGAGTTAGGGGGCGACGGGGCAAATGGGCCCTCGACCGATCTCGCGGATTGTTCGCCTGGCCCGTCCCCACACGGACAGCGTTTGCACCCGCCATTTGTAAGCGAACCGGCCATTGGCAAAATAAAGAGGGTAGTGGGTTCGGTCACTGTCACGCGCGCGAACGTGATTGTCGCTCCACCGGTTGTTGGCGATCTGGTTTACAAAGGTGACTGGATCGAGACCGGAGTTGATGGCCTAATCGCCATTGTCTTCGTGGATGGAACGACCTTTCGTCTTGACGACAGCGCCCATATGGTGCTGGACGAATTCGTCTTCTCTTCGGAGAGATCGTCTAATTCAGCGTTGTTTCGAGTCCTAAACGGGCGGTTCAGTTTTCTTTCCGGCCTGGTGGCCACCACCGGCCGCTTGATGATCGATACTGCTGTCGGACGAATTCAAAATACTCGACCGGCTGCCGGCATTGGCGGCCTGGCTTTCAGCGTTTTCACCATCGGCCTTATTCACGAATTAAATGCCGCAAGTGCCGACATCGCTCTGCTTGATGACGGCACGATTACTTGCAAAGACCTCAAGCACGGTGTCTTCGAGATCATCACCAAGGGAGCCAATCCGCAGCGCTTCGTTGTTGATGATCCCTGTGTGTCGATTAATTTTCAGATCGTTGGATCTCAGATCCGCGTCTCCGAAGTCGCGAATACTCCGGGGCAAATGGCGCTATTCCATGACGCCTTTGTAAGCACGCTCAACAACTATTTGGAGGGACAATCCTTTATTCAGAAGTGGGAGCATGCTAACGCGGACAATCCGCAATCCACCGGCAGCACCGGCAGCTCGACTCAGCCGGGGAACCCGACAGGTCTTGCGTCACTCCTGTCAAGCGACACGACGCCGATCAATGTTTCGGGGGGCGGCTCGGGGGGCTCGACGAGCGGGTCGTCGTCGTCGCCGTTAGTCGCGGTTGTGGGCGTGCCGCTGAATGTCATATGGGATTCAAACAGCGGAACTTGGCCAACCTCCGCCAACTGGAACGACGGTGCGGCGCCGTTGCCGATACAGAATGTTATTATTGATAATAATGATAGTCCTACCAAGGTAACGTTCGACACAAACGCATCTATCTTGGGCCTGACGATTGAGGCGGGCGCAATCCTCAACATCGTCGGCGGTTCTCTCACCGTAACCGAAGCGACCACAAATTCCGGACTGATCGAGATCAATTCCTCGGGTGCCGATCCGATATTCGCAATCACGGGCAACATATCGCTGCTGGGCGACGGCGAGATTTGGCTGCGGCCCCCGCCGTTGCCGGACCCCGGCGCGAACATGATCATCGCTGTGGGTCCGTCGACGCTTACGAATGTGAACAACACAGTTTTCGGCAGCGGCACAATTGGGAAGGGCGATGGCGCGCTGACCCTGGTTAATGAAGCGGCCGGCACGATCGATGCGCTGGGCGGCACGTTGATCCTCGATACCGGCAACGCCATCAACAATTCCGGTATACTGGCGGCAGGCTTGGTAACGGCCGCCACTACAACCCTCACAGGATCAACAACGGGCTCCGGCACGCTGCAGATTAACGACGTCGTCGACAATGCTGGCCTCGTCGAAGCCGCCGCAAACGGCATCCTCGATATTCAGACCGACCTGATCACCTGGACGGGCGGCACTGCCGTCGCTGGGATCAACGGCATCCTGCTCTATGGCACGCTGCTAGTCGACGTCCCCGAGCTACAGCTCACCGGCGGAGGCGCCGTGTCGTTGGCTGGCGGTGCGATCGCGGGCGCCGCGGGCACCGACGTCCTTGACGACGTCAACAACCCGATTTCCGGCTATGGGACGATCGGCGGCGCCGGTGGCGCGCTGACACTGCTGAATGAGACTTCGGTTACCATCGATGCCAACGTCAGTGGCCAAGCCCTCCTCATCGATGCGCTTACACTCTTCACCAATTTCGGTCTCCTAGAAGCCAACGGGGGCGTCCTGGCAATTGAGTCCACCCCGGTGACTAACACCACCGAACTGTTGGCAACCGGCGGTGGCACGGTTGTGCTCGAGGACGGTGCCGTCATCACCAACACCGGCGCCACGGTGGAAGTAGATGCCGGATCGACGCTTGATCTGGCGACGGCCACGATCAGCGGCGGCAACGTAAGCGTCGCGGGCACGCTGAATTCGACCGGAGAGAGCTTCATTACCGACGGAACGCTCAGCAATACCGGCACGATCGTAGCAAACGGTGGCGTGCTTGATGTCGACAGCAACGTCAGCGGGAACGGAACTGTTACGATCACTGACGGTGGGATAGCCGATTTCGCCAATGCGTTTAGTGGGGATGTGTTATTCGCGGGTGCCGGCTCTATTGAGTTTGCTCGGCCCTATAGCGGGACGATGAGCGGTTTCGGCAACGGCGACCTTGTGGATCTCACAAACTATCACTACTCCACGAACGAGACTGCGATCTGGACGGAGAATAGTAGCAATACTGGCGGCGCGCTGACGATCAACAACAACACGCAGCCCGTGGAGACGATTAACCTCTCAGGCAGTTATGCCCAAGATAATTTCGCGCTACAGATGGACAGCGGGACGGGTACTGAAGTGGTGTTCGTCACGCCTCCACCAACAACTACGCTGACATTCGACAACTTACCCCCGCCTAGCCCCAGCTCAGCCTTTGGCGAGACAGCCCCGATTCCAAACGGCTACGGCGGGCTCAACTGGTCGAACTTCTTTTATCTTGATAGCAATGACTTCCCCAACAGCGGATACGCCAACGGTATGGTGTCGACTCCGTACGTCGCGTTCAACGAAAGTGGAGAGTCTGCGTCAGTTAGTGGAACGACGTTTAATTTTATTGGCGCTGACCTGACCGCAGCTTGGAACAACGGCCTCAGCATTACGGTCGATGGCTATGATAACGGTGCGCTGGTTGATCAGAAAACAGTTGTCGTAAATACTACCGCCCCGACGTGGTTTGAATTCGATTTCAACGGAGTAACGGATGTCGTGTTTTCGTCTTCCGGGGGTACAAACGCAGGATACAACGGACTCGGTACCGAATTTGTTATGGCTGATTTTACCATCTCTGATTTGGCCGATCCGGATGTCACGATCGGCGCTGGCGCGAGCTTCCAAGTCGGTTCCGCCTCTGCTGACACAGTACTATTTACCGCGAGCACTGGCACCCTCATCCTCGCTCAGCCGGCGAGTTTTACCGGCGAAATCGCCGGCATCTCAGGCAGCGGCGACATCCTGGATCTCAAGGGACTTGACACCGATACGACGGCAACAACCGGTAGCGGCAGCTACAACTCTGTCAATGGAACCACGACTCTGACAGTGACGGATTCGTCGCAGCACCTGTCCATCACGTTGGTTGGGGATTATTCGGACTCAACCTTCACCGTCACAAACGACAATAGCGGCGGTGTTGATATTGCCGACCCGCCGACAACAAGCGTCACAATCGCCGATCCCTCGGCCACTGGATCCCCGGCCGCGGACGGTGTGATCTCTTTTGCCGTGGCCGACCCGCCAAGCCCCAGTGGGAACCCTGCCAACGCGAGCTTTACTCCTGAAGGCTCTGGTTATGTCGGTACCTTTTCGCTGGATCCGGTCAGCGAGAGCAATGGCAGCGGGTCGGTGGGTTGGGAATTCAACCTCGGTAGCGACCAGATCAATCTACCTGCTGGACAGACGGAGACTCAATCCTACGGCGTCACCGTCACCGAGGGGCAAAACGCGCCCGTGAACCAGACCGTGTCGGTCTCAATAGGCGGCCCCGGCAACGACAATTTCGTGTTCCACCCGGGCGTTGGCGCCGACACTATTATCAACTTCAATGCACAGCTCGACACCATCGAGTTAGACCGGTTCGCCAACGCTCAATCGATTCAACATTTGGCGGCAGTGATCACCAGCGACGCACACGGCGACGCGGTGATCGAGCTCGGCCACAACGATAGCATCACTATACCCGGGCTAACCGCCAACTACTTGCAGGCGCATTTGCAAAGTCTGGTTCATCTGAATTAACGCTGCCTGTGACCAAGAGTGGCGCAGGACTGGTGTCAGCACTTGCATCATCCCATTAAAGCGATATGCGGAGTAGTACACGAAGCAGAGCACGGGATAAAAACGTCAAGTCTCCCGAAACTCAAGGTTCATTAAACGCGGCTCAGATGCTATGATTCAAGAGTTTAGTGGCGACAATTGAAGCTGCTGCTGCAGCCACGCACATCGCCAGGGCATCGACGATGAAATCGCTCAGACGTGCGTGGCGGCCAGGGACGAAGGTTTGTGATAGTTCGATTACTCCAGCAAAGATTAGGAGAGCGAACGTAACCAGGAACGGTCTACCACTGTAGCCGAAGCCGAAGGCGGCGCCAGTAGCCGCAAAGATTGCAATATGTTCGAGATTATGCGGTGCGCCCGTGGCCGGTCGCAGCCCCGGCGGAGCAAGCGACAGTACGGTGACCAAGATCGCCAAGCACCAGGCAACGAACTGCGCTGCTGCCTTCACCTCAATAGCCCTCATAATGGCGCGCCCTGGCGTTGCGCGTCTGGTTCGAGCCTGATCAAGGCGGCCTCATGCTAGGCGTGAGTTCATCGATGCATTAACCGAAAAAGATCAATTGTAAAGGCCACAGGTCGTGTATCTCCGGTTGCCCAAGATTCGCCTTACGCAAATTTGAATAATGGGACTAAGTTTTTTATTTTTGTCGCATCGCCGAAATCCATATTATCGGGAGACAGCCGCTTATCGCTAACGGGCTGGTGAGATTCGTGCAGCTTGCTGGCGGCACGCCGATCTGTTGGGCGAGTTTCTCGCGTTACCGGCGTCCACAGCAATTTAGTCTTCACGCCCAATAGCGACCACCAGAGCTGATGTAGCGGCACTTCGTAAGAGTGCCAGTAGCGCGGCCGTCGATTGACACGCGCGAGCGAGACCTCAATAAACCTCAAAGAATTGTGCTATTTGGAGGGCACACGGGAAATTCCGACCGAAGACCGCTCATGGCTTTTTCGCATCGCATTAACGATCGCTACTTCGAGGAATATGTCGAAGGCGATATTCGTAGCTTCGGCAGCATCGCGGTCGGAGGCGGATGAGATCATTGCCTTCGCGAAACGGTTTGATTCGCAGCACTTTTACATCGGCCCAGAGGTAGCCAAGCAGACATCGTTCGGCGACCTCATCGCTAGCCGCTGGCATACCGCTGGCTGATCCGCCACCGGCGCTAGGACCATGCTGTGACGCCGGTTTAATTTCAAGCAAATGCGAGAAAAACCCGAACGCAGGCGTTAGCCCGCTGGCAACAGCAGCTCGTTACGTGATTTCGCTGGGTAGGGGCTGTTGCCATCTGTTGAGGCGCGGCCCGCAAATTGTGAGCCACGCACCATGAAATCGCCGAACCCTGCTGAGGAGAGACGGCGATCAAAGCGCCGCCACCTCTACCACTTCGCGAAAATACAGTTCGACGCCGACGTCCCGCCGGGCGAGTGCCTTATCCTAGATATTTCCGAAGAAGGCGCGCGGCTGTATGTCGTAGGGTTCGACATTCCCGATGAATTCGTCCTGGTTCTTTCCGGCGACGATGCCGTCCAGGAGAGATGCAAGGTGATCTGGCGGCGCGATCGCGATATTGGCGCCAAGTTCGTTGGTCGAGAGCCTGCAATTCGGCATGCAAAATTTGAACGCCGATTGACATTCAGGGTTATTTGATTGGAAAACCACTGCCTATTCTGAATTATGAAGGCATCATCAACTCACCGCAAAAGGATAACGAAGTTCACTATAGCAATCACATTGGCGATATCCTCCAACGAACAAGGCCCAGGCGTAGACTCCAGGCACATTAACATCTAATTACTGCACATCTGCGCTATCGTAGTCAGCAATGATGGCCGCTTCGAACACTTTGTAGTCTTCCGCGTCCTCTAGCGCACCGATCACTGTCTCGGCGGTTAAGCCGTGGCGGACCGCATTGCAGCGGGAGCGCTGCTGGCCTTCTTCGGTAATCGGACCCGTGCTCTTGGACGCATTCCGACGGTTGGCCTCGATCTGCCTAGCTGAGGTCATGGGGACTGACTCACTGATCAAAATGGCGTCAATTGGCCAATGCGAGTTATGCGGCAACCTTAAGCTTGAGTCCGAGCGCACGCATCACTTTCAGCACGGTGGCGAATTCCGGGTTTCCCTCGGGCGAAAGCGCCTTGTAAAGACTCTCCCGCCCGAGGCCCGCCGCCTTTGCGATTTGTGCCATGCCCTTGGCGCGCGCGACATCTCCTAAAGCCGCGGCTACCAAGCTTGGATCGCCGTCTTCGAATACGGCTTCCAGATAATGAGCGATGTCCTCATCGGTCTTCAAATAGGCCGCAGAGTCCCAAGGTTTAATCTTGATCTTCGGTCTCGAGTTGGTTCTGCTCATGTCTCGTGCTCCTAAAGGTCGCGCGCAAGATTGATGGCCATCGCGATATCATGGCTCTGCGTTTTCTTGTCTCCGCCCGCGACCAAGATGACAAGCGCTTCGCCTCGACGGACGAAGTAAACACGGTAGCCAGCGCCATAGTCGATACGCATTTCCGACACGCCACCTCCGACCGACTTCACATCGCCCGGATTGCCGACCGATAGTCGACGAATTCGAGCGTTGATGCGGGCTCGCGCTCGACCGTCTCGCAGCTTTTTCCAGCCAGCGGGCGAAGATCTCCGTTTGGCGAACTTCGATCATGGTTTCCATGTATCCGAAAGGATACAAAAGGTCAAATGCATCGATTGGACTAGGCTTGTTGACTCGAGGTTATTGGCTTCGTCTTGTAATTCGGGCCGCGTTTGTCGGCCGATCGATCACGCTTGGCGTTTCTGTTATCGGTGCCGAGGGTGGCAATGGAAGCCACCTCAAGCGTTTTGTCAGAAGCTTTCGCAAGCGGATGGGTGTCCAACCAGAGTGCGCGGGCTGCGATGGTCGGATCAAGTCCGGCGGCTTGGCTAATGCGCGTTATGCGGCAACCTTAAGCTTGAGTCCGAGTGCACGCATCACTTTCAGCACAGTTGCAAATTCCGGGTTCGCTCGGGCGAAAGCGCCTTGTAAAGACTCTCCCGACCTCGGCCTCGCCATTCCGCATCGACGGCGAGGCGACCGATCAATAGCAGCGGCATTTGCTGGGGCATGCTGCACCGGAGTTTTGCCGAAGGGAGTGCGTTGCGCTGTTCTACGGCTGCCGAGATCGGGAAAATAACCAACAACACGTAACTCGAAAAAGCGGCGCGGTCACCGTAACCAGTTTTCGACGCGAAGATTCTTGATCCGCGAAAATTTGCGCTCGTTGTCGGTGACCATGGTGTGATCCAACGTCAGCGCATGCGCTGCTATGAGCAAATCGTTGGCGCCAATGGATTCGCCGGCTCGCTCGAGACGTGTTCTGAGCTCTCCGTATACAGCGTCGGCCGGCTGCTCGAAGGCAAGCACGTCGATGGCATGCAAGATGGCTTCGAGCTGCATTGTCAGCCGCGAAGAGTCTTTCTTGGCGGCCCCATAGCGCAATTCGGCTGCCACGACGATGCTTGTACAGATATTTTGTTCCCCGACGTCTTTTATTTGATCAAAAATTCGACCGTGCGGATGCCGCACCAGGTCCGATAGGATATTAGTGTCGAGTAGAAATCGCATCGCTACAAATCCACTGGCTCTGCCGGAAAGTCTTGAATCGGGGGAAATTCTTCATCGAGCGTCGGTAGCGCTGCGAGAACGGCTAACAGCGACTGGGGCGGCGCCGGCTCAATGATCAGTCGCTCCCCCTCTTTACGGATGATTGCGTCCTCACCGGGCAATTCAAACTCGCGCGGAATTCGCACCGCTTGATTGCGCCCATTTTTGAAGAGCTTCACATGCCGCTCGACCATGAGGCATGCTGGCATATGCCGTGGCATATGTCAATCACCACCTCTCCCAGGAAATGCTACGGCGGTTCCAGGGGCTTGAGCGAAAACAGTGGAAAGACCAGACCGCTTCGAGGATCGGTTGACGCTGGCGGTCTATCAGGGCGAGAGCCCGAAAGGCTTCCCGGCCAGCTTAGCGAAAACCGCCCGCCGGAAACTTGGCTATCTTGACGCTGCGGTTGACCTGAATGATCTGCGCTCGCCTCCAGGGAATAGGCTTGAGGCTTTGAGTGGCGGCGGAAACGACCGGGATCGCTGCTGGGCTTGGCGCACCACTTCGTTCAGGTGTGCCTTGGCGTCCTGAAGACGCCAGCGGTTCCCGGGTCGCGAATGATCCGACTTTGTTGGTTTTTTCATTTTCATCGTGCTTTTCTTTCTAGTCACCGTGACTAGAATATAGTCTAAGTTGTTGTTTTAACCAATAGAATTGGTCCATATGGCTTGTCCTCTTCGGTTGGTGGCATCGCACCAAACGCTTCGAGCGTGAACAACGCTTTTGGTCGACTTGGCGGCAGAGGGGCGCGCTGGATCACTTCGAGAGTCGCAAGGCGTGCGCGCAAAGTGCCGCCACAAGGAGCCCTACTATCCCGTCTAGTGCGAAGGCATCTGTCGTATCCACCAGCGCTGTTCATTACGCGAGGGACTAACGCGTGTGGTTGAACGACCGCGCTTGCAAAAGTCGCCGACGAGCCCGGGGGAGGAGTTGACCAACGAACCGCATGCATGCTACACAGTTCATGTGAAAAATATCACAGTTTCAGTGGATGACGAGACGTACCGTCGAGCCCGGACTAAGGCTGCAGAGCGAGACACTTCGCTCTCCGCACTGGTCAGGCACTTTCTCGTCGAACTGGTATCCGAGGAGAACGCCGAGCGCGGCCTCGAGCGCCGGGAGCGCGATCTGCGCGCGCAAATCCGCGACTTCTCCGCCGGCGATCGCTTGTCGCGGGAGGACGTGCACGAGCGCCGCAGATGACGCTGCGCTTCCTCGATACCAATATTCTGCTTTATTCCATCAGCCGCGATCCAACCGAGACCACGAAGCGTGATCGCGCCGTCGCACTCATCGACGCCGGC
>Ga0187858_10004107_pt1 | contig 13762 bp, 10 predicted proteins | sample June2016WEW_8_15_FD_133015 | JGI IMG/M metagenome (GOLD analysis project Ga0187858, IMG submission 133015) | Peatland microbial communities from SPRUCE experiment site at the Marcell Experimental Forest, Minnesota, USA - June2016WEW_8_150 | ecosystem: Environmental > Terrestrial > Soil >...
CACGCAGGAAACCGAGTTCGAACGGCTCAAAAGCCGTTTGCTCGCGCGGCAACTGGCCGAGGCGCCGACGCCGGAATTGAACCCTCCGTTGCGGCGCGCGGCCAACGACGCGGCGGCGCTGGCATGGGCGACACTTTACCCCTTGCTGGTGTTTCCGGTGCTGTTCGAGGAAATAACCCTGACTGCCCTCCGCCAGGCTGAACGCCAGGCGCGCATTTTCGAGAGCAGCCGCGAACTGCTCGCCGTATGAAACCGCGCCAGCTTGAAATGGGGACACAGGCCTGCCGCGTCGAAGCGGTTCGGCCGCGAAGACGGGCGTGTGCGGGGAGCCGTTGGCACGAGCGAAATATCTGACGCTCGCGCCAGCGGCTTCTCGCCGCGCCTTTTTGTTTCCGGGAAACCATCGGCTGTAAATACTCGGGACGCCTTTAGCGGTTGGCAGACGGGAGATTGGAAGGCGGAGGACAATCCTGGGAGCGCCGCCGTCCCGGCGCCGAGTTGGAGTTCAAGCTTTAGCTTGTTCCCAGGGGCACGCTAACAGCCCGTTAAAAATCTCTTTCTTTGTAGGAGACGAGGCCTGCCGGGGCGTAGCGTCCGGCGCGAAGACCGGTGACGAGTCTCAAATCTCTTCGGTTTCTGAAGGGCAAGGTAGAGACTCCTTACGTCGTCACCTACTTCTTTAACCGTCTGCTAAAGCGTGAACTCCAACAAAACACGCCGGCGGGACGCCAGCGCTCCCAGGCCTGTCGGCGCGGGCTTTTTCATTTGACGGTTGGGTGCGGACGTATTACTTTTCTTGTATGACAAAGACTGAAACCATCAGCTTTCGTTCGGTTCATTCCAAGCGGGAATTGCGGCGGCGGTTTGGCAACGTCTCGCAGGGGTTGAACAACTTGATCCAGCGTGAAATCAGCGGGCGTCCGCCGCGCGACTGGCGGGAGATTTTGGAGCGTCCCGCGCCGCCGGTTTCGGACGCGGTTTATGATTTATGCTTGAGACCCGAATAGCCTTTGCGGACACCAACTGGCTTTTTTCCACCTACTACCAGACGCGCGACCATGCGGCGGTGCAACGCTGGCGCGGTTTTACAGCCCCGCAGACCATCGTCATCAGCGAGGCGGTGCTGGCGGAATGCCGCTGTAATTTCTGGCGGGCGGGAGACCGGTTTGGCGCGCTGGAATCCGACCTGCGCGCCCGGCTGTTTGTGGATTGCGGCTACACGTTCGCGCAGATGACCGCGCTGGCGGATGAAATTTTCCGCAAGTATGCGCCGCGCTGCAACGTTGGCACGCTGGATTTGCTCCATGTGGCGGCGGCCAAGAGGTTTGGCTGCCGCTGGTTTTTGAGCTTCGACGGCAACAGTGGATGCCGCGCCGTGGCCCACGCCGAAAGCCTGAAGATTTTCCCCGAATTAAACGCCACCGACCGGCGCTGGCTCGCAAAATTCAAATGACGGCCAACCGGGCGGCTTCGGCTTCCCGCCGCGCCTTTTTGTTTCCGGTACACCATCGGCTGTAAATACTCGGGACTCATTTATGTGCCGGAAAATTTCGATCAAAAAACTTGCCGGAAAACAAAAAATGGTCTATGTAGAATCTGTATGAAGAATACATTGACCATCACCAAAGGGCAGGCGCAGTTCCCCGCGCTGTGCCGGAGTGGCAAAACGTCCGCCATCACCCGGAATGGCGAAGTCGTCGCCTTCATCGTGCCACGGAAGCGGATGGCGGATTTGCTGGAGCAAATGGAGATTCTGTCCAACCCGGCGGCCATGAAAGCCATCAATCAAGCCAAGGCTGGCAAAGGAAAATACCATCCCATCAGCGTGCTTGATGAAGATTGAAGTCATCATCGAAGAACAGCCGCTCGCCTTTATCCGCCGCCAATCGCCAGACGCGCGCAAGAGCCTCCGCACAGCCATCCACGACATTGAACGCGGTGCCGCCTTCCCCGAACCGCTGGAGGATGAACTGGAGGGATTCTACAAAGTGCGCGTGGAAAACTGCCGCCTGATTCTCAAACACGAAACTGGCGGCACCGCCCCGCTCTTCAAAGTTGTCTTTGCCGAACGCCGCAGCGTGGTCTATGAAATATTCCACCAGATCATTGGGCTGGAATAAAAACGGCTTCCCGCCGCGCCCTTTTGTTTCCGGGAAACCATTTCAATTCCTTCTGAAATCACGCGCGCTTTTACACCTTTCAAAGTTTTTTCAAAAAATCGTGTCCGTCACGTCCCACAACTTTCAAACCTTCTTTGATCTTTTCCGCAAGAATGGATTTTGTTTCAGCAAAACAAGATATGCCCCTGTAAGTTGGTCTTCGTGTTCGCCCGTTTTCGATTGGTAAGGATTAAAATAATTTAGTCGGTTCATGTTATTTTCTGTTTGTCAGTAATTTTATAAAAAGGGATCAATCCCAAGTATTTTGCAGCCTGTAGAATTCATTTTTCCTCGACGCGCTCAATCCGCGCGCCCAGCTTGCGCAGCTTCGCGTCCATGCTTTCGTAGCCGCGATCCAGATGGTAAATGCGATTGACCTGCGTTGCGCCTTTGGCCGCCAGACCGGCAATCACCAGCGCCGCCGACGCGCGCAGGTCGCTCGCCATCACCGGCGCGCCGCTCAACGGTCTGCCGCCTTTGACAATGGCGCTCGGTCCCTCAATCTCGATGTCCGCGCCCAGCCGCGCCAGCTCGCTCACGTGCATGAAACGCGACTCAAAAATCCGCTCCGTGATGATGCTGATGCCGGGCGCGAGCGCGAACAGCGACATCATTTGCGCCTGCACGTCCGTTGGAAAACCGGAATAGGGCAGCGTGGTCACGTCCGCCGATTTGAGCTGGCCTTTGCGATGTACGAGCAGATTGGCGCCGCGCCGCTCGACCGCCACGCCCGATTCATTCAATTTGTCTATCACCGCGCGCAGGTGTTCGGCGCGCGCGCCCTTGAGGGTGACTTCGCCGTTTGTTGCGGCGGCGGCAATCGCGTAAGTTGCCGCTTCAATCCGGTCGGGAATGACTTCGTGCTTCGCGCCGTGCAGCTTTTTGACGCCGGTGATCGTAATCGTTGGGCTGCCGGCGCCCGAAATTTTTGCGCCCATCGCATTCAGGAAATTGGCCAGGTCCACTACTTCCGGTTCGCACGCCGCGCTTTCGATGACCGTCACGCCTTCGGCCAGCGTCGCCGCCATCATCACATTCGCCGTGCCCAGCACGGTCGAGCCCGCTCGTCCGCCGAGAAACATCGGCACGCCGGTGAGTTGTCTCGCCGCGGCGCTGACATAACCGCCTTCAATCGTGATTTTCGCGCCGAGCGCCTCAAAACCTTTCAAATGCAGGTTGATGGGGCGTGCGCCGATGATGCAGCCGCCGGGCAGCGACACGCGCGCTTTTTTCAGACGGCCCAGCAGCGGCCCCATGATGCAAATCGAGCCGCGCATCTTGCGGACGAGTTCGTAATCGGCATAGCCGCGGACTTTTTGCGCGCGGACCGTCAGCGTGCCGCGCTCGAACTTAACCGTCGCGCCGAGCGACTCGAGAATCTGCGCCATGAAGCGCGTGTCGCTCAAATCCGGCACGCCCCGGATGATGCACGGCTCGCCGGTCAGCAACGCCGCCGCCATGATGGGCAGCGCGGCGTTTTTGCTGCCGCTGATGGTCACCTCACCGTGCAATGGCACGCCGCCTTTGATCAAAAAACTTTCCATGAGAAATTTCAAACGTGCTTCCGGCATCCTGCCGGAAGTTCACTTTATGTTTGTTCTGCCGACAAGATGTCGGCAGCACGTTAATCAAGCTTCGCAATCAATATTCGTTGCCGGTGACTGTAATCCTCCTTCACCGCTTCGACAATCCACTTTTCGGTCTCAAAAATATTCCGGATGGCGTCGGCCTGGCCGTCGCCAAATTCCAGCATGATTTTCCCGCCCGGTTTCAAAAACGGTTTCGCCTCCATTGCCAGCTTCCGGTAAAAATCCAGGCCGTCCGCACCGCCGTCCAGCGCCGCGCGCGGGTCAAAATCGCGCACTTCCGGCTGGAGCGTGGCGATTTCGGCGGATGGAATGTAAGGCGGGTTGCTGATGATGAGATCGAAATGTAGGACAGGCGTCCCGCCTGTCTCTAACTTTTTCTTTTCAGATGGAGACAGGCAAGACGCCTGTCCTACGTTTTGCAGTGCCGCAAAACCATTGCCTTGGACAAATTCAATCCGGTCGGCGACGTTGTTTCGCGTGGCGTTTTCTTTGGCCAACGCGAGTGCCTCCACTGAAACGTCCGCCGCCACGACTTTTGCGGACGGACATTTTACCGCGAGTGCGATGGCGATGCAGCCGGTTCCTGTACCGAAATCCAAAGCCACGTACCCCTCGCCCCGTCCCTCTCCCCGCCGGGCGGGGAGAGGGTGGCCTCCGGCCAGGTGAGGGGATTGTTCGAGTTTCGACAAAAACTCCCATCCCGACTCCGCCAGCAATTCGGTTTCGGGCCGGGGAACGAGCGCATGGCGGTTGACCGCGATTTCCAGTCCGCAGAACGAAGTCGAGCCGGTGATGTGCTGGAGCGGTTCACGCTGGCCACGGCGCTTGATGAATTCGCGAAGGCCGTCCACTTCCGCCGGGGCAAGCGTGCGCTCGAAGTTTAGATACAATTTCATGCGCGGCAATTTGAGCAGATGCGCGAGCAGGAGTTCGGTTTGCAGGCGCGGCGAATCAACGCCCTTGTTGGCGAGAAACTCCGCGCTCTTCTGGATCGCTTCGAGAACCGTCATGCGCGGAGTCTAAATGGAGAACACGAGGACTTCCAGCACCGTAGGTGCGGCATCTTTGTAGAATATTTGCCCAAATAAAATTTTAGCTCCGTCAGGAGCGACGTCGAAATATACCGCTCCTGACGGAGCTTTGATTTTTGGGAACGGGAAAACTACAAAGATGCCGCCGCTACGCGGCTGAAAATCAGCATGCAGGGGGATTTAAAACTGCTATTATTTTGTCAAGAAATGATTTTGACGGAACAAATTTCATTTTCCTTCCACGCCCTTGAGATAGGCAAAAATGAGCTCGGGGAGGTCTTTGCTGTAACCGCCTTCAAGCAGGCTGAACATCGGCACGCCGAGCGCGCGCAGCGACTGGCCGAGCCAGTAAAAATCGTCCACCACCAGCACGCCCTGCACCAGCGGGTCGCGCACGTAGGCGTCGAATCCGGCGGACACGGCGACCAGGTCGGGCCGGAATTTTTTCAAATCGTCCAGCGCGCGGGCAAGCGCGGCGCGGTAGTCCTGGCGCGGCAAGCCCGGCTCGACAGGATAATTAAAACAGTTATTGCCGGCATTCGCGCTGCCGGTGCCGGGGTAACATGGAAACAGGTGGATGGAGAAAAACGCGGTGCCGGGCCGGTTGAGTAAAATGGCTTCGGTGCCGTTGCCGTGATGCACGTCGAAATCGAAAACCGCGACACGCTTTGCGCCTGTGGCTGCGGCTTCGAGCACGGCGATGGCGATGTTGTTCAAGTAACAAAAGCCCATTGCCCGGTCGCGGGTGGCATGATGGCCGGGCGGTCGCATCAAACTGAAAACGCTTTCGCCATTGCGCGCGGCGGTCAGTGCGGCGAGGGCGGCGGCGGCGGAGGCGCGGGCGAAATCAGCGATGTTTTCGTAAAACGGCGTGTCGGCATCGAAATCCTCCGGCTCGTTCAAGCGCGCAAGATGTTCAGCCGAATGGGCACGAAGAATTTGCGCGTCGCTCACCCGGCCCGGTTCAGCCCATTCAATCGGCAGTTCGGTCTGGTTGCGCAGGAGTTCGAGTGTGGCGAGGATGCGCAGCGGGCGTTCGGGATGGCCGAGGCGCGAATAACCGGCGCAGCGTTCGTCGGTGATGATTTTCACGCGAAAATTTAACCACGAACCCGTCCTCCGTAGCAACACTGCGCCCGTCCTCCGTAGCAGCACTGCGGAGGGTGGAGAGGATGGATGAACACGAAGGGACACGAATTTGTCATCAGGTAAATTTGGCCTGGGAGCGCCGGCGTGTGACAGCGAAACTGGCCGGCGAGACGCCGGCGCTCCCAGGGGCCAATCTTCGGTTCGCCGCCACCGATCGCGATTTTTACCGGCCCCAAGCCAATTCGTTTTTGCAAAGGCAGCAGATTCTTTTTTGCATAAGCGGCGGGTTCCGCTAACGTGGTGTGCATTAAGGATTCATTTATGCATCAAAAATTACTCACAATTGCAGTGGTGCTGGGGGCGTTGACTTTTAATGCCGGGGCGTGGGATTACGAAGGGCATCACGCCATCAACGAACTGGCGCTGGCGTCGTTACCGGCGGATTTCGGCGGGTTCACCCTGACGCCTGAAAGAAGGGCGCGCATTGCGTTTCTCGCGGGCGAGCCGGATCGCTGGCGGAATGTGGGCGATTTGCCACTGAAACATTTCAACGGGCCGGACCATTACATTGATTTGGAGGATTTGAAGCTTTACGGCCTGACGCCGGAGACGCTGCCGTTGATGCGTTACGATTTTGTCGCAATCATTGCGCGGGAGCGGGCGGCGCACCCGGATAAATTTCCGTTCATTGATCCGGCCAGGGACGCCGACCACACGCGCGAATTGAGCGGGTTCCTGCCGTGGGCCATCACGGAATATTACGAAAAACTGAAATCCTGCTTCAGCTACCTGAAAACGTTTCAGAAATACGGCGGCACGCCGGAGGAGATCGCCAATGCGCAGGCCAACGTCGTCTATGTCATGGGCGTGATGGGGCATTTTGTTGGTGACGGTTCGCAGCCGCTGCACACGACGATGCATTTCAATGGCTGGGTGGGCGACAATCCGCACGGTTACACGACCAGCCTGAAATTTCACGCGTGGATTGACGGCGGGTACTTTCGCCAGACCGGCGGAATAAACGCCGGGAAACTGGCGGGGAAAATTCATCCCGCCGAGCGCATTAAAAATGCGGGCCAGCCGGACGGCATGTTCCGCGACGCCGTGAGCTATATCGTCGAACAAAACAAACTGGTCGGGCCGCTTTATGAGCTGGAGAAGGAAGGCAAGCTCACCGGCGAAGGGGACAAGGGCTTGGAGGGCCGCGCGTGCCTCGACGGCCAGCTCGTCAAGGCCGGCCAGATGCTGGGCGATATCTGGTACACCGCCTGGCTCGAAGCCCCGGAGGACCAGTATCTCCAAAAATCGTTGCAGGAACGCAACGCGGCGCTGGCGGGAACAGGGGAAAAACAGTGAGTTAATCCGGTTTGCCCGCCTTCGCTGTCGCTACGCGCAGCAGCCCCGAATGCGTTCGGGGTTGGTCCTCGGTTCAAATCCGAGCGGGCCCACCAGCCCCGAAAGCTTTCGGGGCTGCTCAAAATGGAGAGTTACTGCCGGCGTTGTTTCAACAGGAAGAGTGCGAGGCGCGGGTTTTTCTTTCGTTTCAATTCGCGCTCCAGTTTTCGTGTTTCGGCCAAGGGGGCGACCTTCAGAGCGGCGGCCAGTTCAAGAGGCATGCCCAGGCGCCGGGTGGAATAGTTGTGGCCGTTACGATAGCCAGTGTACGCCCCCCCAGCGTGCCTTCTAGTCGCGCCAAGGCCCTGCGCCCTTAAACGTGGAAGTTTTCCGTGACGACAATTCCTAGAACCACCGGCTGTCCGTCAGAGATGAGTGATCGCTGGTTGGCGGGCAATGTGGTGAGGGACCGCTTTGCATATTTGTGATTTTGCCCTCATTGGCTCGTATATTTCGTTTGCATAATGAACCGTCTGACGATACGATACGCAAATGAAAAAAGAGCCTAAACACTCCTTGACCTCTTGAGATTGCTTGTCTGGTGATTTCATTTCAGTCACGACAATTTCGAGAATCACCGGCTGGCCGTCTGGGATCAGTGACCGCTGATTGGCCGGTGACCCATGCCGGTGGTATCTGAACGAGCACTGAGGTCGAGACCGTCAGGCAGACTCTCCACGAAGGAAGGCGAAACCTTCATGTGAGGTACAGGCCCCCTTTACCTGTGCTGGGCTGTTTGGATCACGCCCACAACGGGCGTGCCGTTCCCGAACCGAGCCGACCGAGAACCTGAAAATTGGCCAGGAATCGGCCAGGCACGACGAAGCCCCAGGTGCCGCCACCGAACCTAACGTGGCGAGATCCTCCCGTCCCAAGCTCCGTTCCAATTGCTGGGAAACTCAACTCCAACCTCCCCATTCCTCGAACGAGGTGAAGCACCCTGTTTGAAAATCAGGCAGTTTGTTCTTGCTCTCGCGTTCGTTTCGGTATTAGCTCTCCCGTTAGAAAACATTTTGTGGCTTGAACCAAGCAAGCGTCAGATATGAACCAGACCACTCGCATACTCGTGGTGGATGACGAACCCGAAATCCTAGGAGTCTTTACCCTAATCCTTAACGCCGCCGGGTACGATGTGTTGACGGCATCAACTGGCCAGCACGGTCTTCAATTGGCACGCGAAAAGCGCCCCGATCTGGTCCTGCTGGATGTCATGCTGCCTGACCTCAACGGAATGGAGGTCTGCAAACAAATCAAGAGTGACCCTGATCTGCGGGATGTTTTTGTCGTTCTGATTTCCGGCGGCGCTACGAACGCCGCCCACAAGGTCGAGGGCCTGGAATCTGGTGCGGATGATTACATGGTCAAACCTCTGGACTCGGAAGAATTACTGGCGCGGATTCGGACGATCGTGCGTCTCCGCGACACCACCGCCGCCCTGCGGGCCAGCGAGCAACATTATCGGCGGTTGGTTGAAATCCTGCCCGACGCCGTTGGCCTGATTGACCTTCACGGCCGGCTGACTTCGGCCAACCGGCAGGCCGTGGAAATGCTCGGTTATGCAGGCCCGGAGGAGTTGCTGGGAAAAAGTGCCTTCGACTTGATGCCGCCGGAGGAGCATGAGCGCATGAAGGCGGACCTAACCACCATGCTCGAAACTGGTGTCATGAGAAACGCCGAGTACAGGATGCTCAGGAAAAATGGCAGCCGTTTCCCGGTGGAATTAAGTGCCGTCGTGTCAACAGACGTGGACGGCCAATCCCGCGGGATCGTGATTGTGGCGCGTGACATTACTACGCGGCGGCAGGCCGAAGCAAGGATCCGGGAACTGCTGCACATTCTCGATCAAGCACACGACGCGATCATCATCCGCGATGTGGAAGGGCACGTTCAGCATTTCAACAAAGGGGCCGAGCGTCTATTGGGTTGGACTGCCGACGAAGTTAAGGGCCGCACCACTGATTTATTTTTTGCGGATCCTTCGACATTTGCCGAAGCGCAGAAAATGCTGCTGCAAACCGGCGAATGGAGTGGCGAGGTGCAGGCGGTGACCAAAGCCCGGAAGCCGATCATCCTTCACAGCAGATGGACATTGGTGCGCGGGCACCACGGCCAGCCCCCACATGTCGTGAGTATCAGCACCGATATTACCGGGCACAAACAGGCGGAAGAAGCGCTCCGGCAAAGTCAAGAACGCTACCGCAGTCTGGCTGAATCTTCTCCCGACGCGATCTTCATCCTGGATCGAGAGTCAGCCATTCAATATGTGAATTCTGTTGCCATCCAGTGGCTGGGCAAGCCTGATACGGAGTTGTTGGGACACCCGCAGACCGAGTTTTTCCCGCTGGAGATCGCTCGACAACATCAAGAAGTTGTGCAACGGGTCTTCGAAACGGGAGAGTCCACGCGCACGGAGCAAGGCCAGCCGTTCCGCGGGACCGAGAAATGGGTTGAGACCCGCCTGGTGCCGTTGCGAAATCCGGGGGGGGAAGTCCTATCCGTGATGGGGATTTCCCGCGATCTCACCGAGCAGAAGCGAATTAAGGAGGCGCTCAAGGAACGCGAGGAACTGAGTCAAAAAATCATTGGCGCCGCGATGGAGGGTTTCTGGATGATTGATCTTGAAGGGAATCTCGTGGACGTGAACGAGGCCTACTGCCGCATGAGCGGTTATTCCCGCGAGGAACTATTGTCCATGCGTGCCAGCGACGTGGAGGTCAACGAGCCTTCTTCGGAACTGGTCGTCCAACACGCACAACGCATTAGCCAATCCGGGAGTGACCGTTTCGAGACTCGCCACCGTTGCAAAGATGGACGGATCATCGAGGTGGAAGTCATCGCGACGTTTCTCCAATTGCGGGAGCCCTGCGTGTTCGCTTTCATGCGCGATATTACCCAGCGCAAGGAAACGGAGGAAGCGTTGCGGAATGCGGAGGCCCGGTACCGCAGCATCTTCGAGAACGCAACTGAAGGAATCTTTCGGACGACGCTGGAAGGCCGTATTCTCATCGCCAACCCGGCCTTGGCCCGGATGTTCGGATACCCATCGCCCCAGGAAATGATGTCCAGCGTGACCGATGTCGGGCAACAGATTTATGTCTCGCTCGAAAAACGGGCGGAAATGAAACGTTTGCTGCTGGAACAAGGGGCGATTCAAGGATTTGAAGAGAACAATTACCGCAAAGACGGCAGCATAATCTGGGTCAGCTTGAACGCGCACGCGGTTCGTGATGCCAGCGGTGCCGTTCAATACATCGAGGGGACCATCCAGGACATCACCGAGCGCAAGCGCGCAGAAGGACAGGTGGCGATGCTGGCTCACGCCATCGAAAGCACGGTCGAAATGATTTGCATTACGGACATGGAGGATCGGTTCACATTTGTGAACCGCGCCTTTTTGGAGGCCTTCGGTTACACGAGGGGGGAGATTTTGGGAAAGACCCCCCACATGCTCATTTCCCCGAACAATGACAATCCCCCGGTGCTGATGTCGGAGATTCTGGAGCAAAGCCACCTTGACAGCTGGCGTGGCGAGGTGCTGGACCGCCGGAAAGACGGGACGGATTTCCCGATTTTTCTGAGCACTTCAAAGATCGTGAATCCGGACGGCCAGGTGATTGGGTTGATGGGAGTGTCGCAGGACATCACCGAGCGCAAGTGGGCCGAAAGGTGGCTCCAGACCCAGCGTGACTTTGGCACCTATCTGAGTTCGAGCATCGGTTTGAACGCCACGGCGGTGCAGTTGCTGGAGATCGCCCTCCAGAGCGAAGGCATTGACTGTGGCGGGGTATTTTTGGTGGACCCGGAAACCGGGGCGCTGGATCTCATAGTGCACCGGGGGTTTTCAGCCGACTTTGCCAAACGCGCCTCGCATTTTGCCGCAGACCCGGTGCCAGCGCGCCCAGACGGCACGGGCCGGGCCAGCTCCCGCCCGCCCGGTGGACCGTTGACCGGTATTGTACAGCAACTCAAGCGTGAAAGTCTGCTGGCCATGGATGTCCTCCCGGTCCAACATAGCGGAGAAGTGGTTGCGGTGCTCGGTGTGGGTTCCCATGTTCGTGGGGAGATACCCGCCAAGTCATGCCAGGCGCTGGAGGTGATTGCCGCTCAAGCCGCCGGCGCCATAGCCCGGATCCGGGCGGAACAATCGTTGCGAGCCAATCGCCGACTGCTGGAGAAGACGCTCCACAGCCTTCGCTCGGCGGTCTTGATTGTTCATGCCGATACGATGGTCATCGAGGAATGCAATCCAGCGACGACCCAAATATTTGGTTACACCCGCGACGAAGTGATTGGGCGGACAACCGCCTCCTTGCATGCGAATGAAGCAATGGCGGAACAGTTTGCCAGCCATCTGCATTCCGCGGTCGAAGACAAAGGGTTCCTGAGCGACTTCGAGTTCAAGATGAGGCGCAAGGATGGAACCGTGTTCCCAACCGAACATAGTATGATGCCCATCAGGAATGAAGTGGGTCGGTTGGTGAGCTGGGTGAGCGTCATTCAGGATATCACTGAGCGCAAGCGGGTCGGAGAGGAATTGCGACAGTTGCCCTGGCGCATCATTGAGGCACAGGAAACCGAGCGCCTGCGCGTGGCCCGCGAAATGCATGACGGAGTGAATCAGGTCATTGCTTCCGTCAAGATGAGGCTCCGCAAGGTGGAAAGCCATGTTGGGACACTGAACCCGGCGGCCAGGGAGATTCTGGCACGCTGCGACAATTTGCTTGTCCAGGCTCTGGAAGAAAACCGCCGCATCGCACACAACCTCCGCCCCAGCGACCTGGACGAGCTCGGGTTGGCCTCGGCTTGCCGCAATTTCTGCAAGGAGATTCAGGCACGAACGAATCTGACGGTGAAATGCATCATCGCCCCCCTTGGCCAGCGCCTGCCACCGGCGGTTGAGCTGAATCTCTTTCGGATCGTGCAGGAGGCCCTCACCAACGTCGAGAAACATGCCCAGGCCAGAACGATCCGGCTGCGACTCTCATTCCAGGGCGACTCCGTCGTCTTAAGAATCCAGGATGACGGGCGCGGGTTCGCTCCGCGGCGATCCAGGGCGGGCAAGGGAAAGTGGCGTGGGATCGGTCTGACGAATATGCGCGAGCGGGCTTTGTCTTCGGGCGGAACCTGCGAGGTGCTGTCAACGCCAAAAAAAGGAACGACCATCAGCGTCCGCATTCCCTGTCCGCCCGCCGGTTGATGGGCGGTGGCTCAACACGAAGTGGCGTGGCGCTCCTGCTGCCCGCCGGCCATTGCGAACCGGAACCGCCGGTTTATGAAACACCATCTTCCACCCAAAAGGCCGCGAAGCGGACGAGCGCATTGTCGCTCTTCAGCCTTAATTGTCTCCTCATCTGCGCGCAATGAGCAATGATCTTACGGACATCGAAATGGAGTTGACGGGCAATTTCCTGGCTGTTTTTCCCCCGGCCGAGCAATTCCAGGATATTGAGTTCCAGATCGGTGAGTTGATCAAGCGGTCGCGTTTCCGGCTCGGAAATACGTTTCAGTGAAACTTTCGCCGTGCTGGCCAAAACTTCTTCGCTCACGTAGATATGCCCGCCCAGCACATCGCGAATGGCGTGGACGATCTCTTCCGGATCCACCTGTTTCATGATGTAGCCGTCCCCTCCGGCCCGCAGTACTCGGTCGACGTAAAGCGCTTCGTCGTGCATGGACACAACCAAAATCCTGACTTTGCGGTTCCGCGATCGAAGCTCTTTGATTAATTCCAGGCCGCTCTTTCCCGGCAACGTAATATCCACCAACACCAGGTCCGGTTTGAGACGGGCAATGGCTTGGAACGCGTGTTCTGCGTCACCCGCTTCGCCGCACACACTCAAGTCTTTCTCACCGCTTATGATTTGCACCAGCCCTTCGCGAAAAACCGGGTGATCCTCGACGATGAATATCTTTCGGCGGGAGCCGGGGGGCTGAGCCTTCAAATTTTTCGCCATTGGTTTGACACGAGATTTCATATGACGACCATTCCTGTTAATTCAGTGGCGTACTGCTCGCAACATGGCACTTTAATTTCTTTACCACAAACTTGAGCCGGCGATCCGCTTTCCTCACAAATCTGCGGCAAGGCAGGCCAGCCGGCCGGCGTTGCTTGCGCTCTTCGGTAACGCGCGCGACTCGACAGACAGTGAAACTTTAGCCCGGCATTGCACGAAGTCAACTTTCAATCTGATTCGGAACTCCGGAAAAGCAAACCATGGCCATTGCGTGCCGGGCTTGAAAACGCTATTCCGCCAGCCGGCCTGTCTGCCTGAAAGTGAATCAAGATGTCCCAGGATTGTATAAGCAGATATTAGCCCGAACACCGAAATAGGAATGGTATAGCAATTCCAATTAACCTAGGCACAGTTTGATATGCCTCTGGGAAAAGCGGCGGAGGGCCGCCGCCCGTCCTCTCCATCCTCCGTAGCAGGGCTACTGCGGAGGACGGGCGTAGCAGTACTGCGGAGGGTGGACACTCCAGGACGCTGCGCGCGGCACA
>Ga0187858_10004116_pt1 | contig 13753 bp, 13 predicted proteins | sample June2016WEW_8_15_FD_133015 | JGI IMG/M metagenome (GOLD analysis project Ga0187858, IMG submission 133015) | Peatland microbial communities from SPRUCE experiment site at the Marcell Experimental Forest, Minnesota, USA - June2016WEW_8_150 | ecosystem: Environmental > Terrestrial > Soil >...
ACAATTCCGCTTGGCATGGTATCGTCTCCTTTCCACTGGATCGTGGTCGGAGAAAAGATACCATGCCTTTACGTTTCAGACCATATCAATCACTTCCCGTCAACCTTGCGTAGTAATACTAATCCTCGTTAAAACCACTTTGTGTGCAAGCGGACAGGAATAAGAATAGATTTATGAAGGCTAGCATGGATTAGCGGATATTCAAGGTTCTTCCCCGAACACTCCAAACAAGATTGCACTGCTAATCTAATTTCCCAGCGCCTGCAGCAGCAGCTGGCGTATCGCATCCGGGCGCGGCAGCAGCACATCGGCTCCACCGGAAGTATAGAAGGACGTCACCTGATCCGTGCTGATGGCGTAGCGCTGGATCTGGTTCGGGTTGACCAACTGCAGGATCGGCAAAAAGGCGGTCACATCCTTTACGGTCATGTCGGTAACGATGGCGCTGCGAAAACCCGCATACAATTGCGGGATGCGGGTCAAGGCGTTCAGACTTAACAGTCTCTTCCCAATTGCAAGGATCACTTCCTGGGCCCGCCGCAGCCGGTCCAGGTCACTGCTGGTTGCGCGGGCGCGCACATACCAGAGCGCCGTCGCGCTATCCATATGCACCAGCCCCGCGTGCACTGTGTACCCCTTCGGGTAGCCGGCGCGCGCATCCGAAAAATTCTGGCCGACCTGCACATCGATGCCTCCCAGGTTGTCGATGATTGATCGGAAGCCGCTGAAATCGGTCAGTACATAGGATTGCGGTGTGAAGCCGAAGTTATACTGGAAGGTCGACTGGACCAGCCCGAAGCCTCCGTATTCCTGGGCCGTGTTGATGCGCTCCATGAACTTGCCGGGCAGGTAGACCCACAGATCGCGTGGAAAGGAGACCAGGCTGACCGAACCATCCGGTTTAAGTGCCACCAGCACGGCGGTGTCGGTGCGGAAATCCTGTCCGCCCGGGCGCTGGTCGGACCCCATCAGCAGGATGGTCACCTCTCCGGCCGGCTGCGGGATCGGGGCAGCTTGGGCAGGAATGCCGCCCGGAGGTGCATTCGTCGGGGTGGTCGAAGGCAGGGGTAGGGGAGAGACGGTCGGGCTTGGCTCGGGAAGAGTAGGCGTGCTTGCATTGGCTGTCAGCGTGCCGGCTACGATGGTGCCGACAATGGAAGAAGCGGGCGTATCGGCTGCCGCTAAAGGCTGGCAGGCCGACAAAATGAACAAAAGGAGGATAAATAGGAGAACGGTACGGGATCGCATGGGTGCGAGTCTACCCGAAAAAAACCTGCCTGGTTGAAGGATATTATATGGATTGCTATTCTCACAAGAACCGGTTTGTGCAAACAAATCGGCAACTTTGGGAGCGGGTGCCACAGGGAATTTATGATAAATAATACCTTTTTTCACTAATATATGATACACTTGATTTCAAGATTCCTTGTGATTTCTGGCACCCCTGGTCAGTTTCCGGCGCTACTTATGATATACTTTTGCCCCGATAGACCAAACAAAATTTTGTAAGAGGAGTTGCCATGCTTCTCCAGTACGCTGCAATTGCTGCGTTTGTGATAATCTCCGCCCTGATTGGGTTTATTGCCATTGGCCTGGGCATGTTGTTCGGTCCAAAACAATCCTCGGATAAAAAAGCCATGCCCTATGAATCGGGTATGAATCCCATCGGCCCCGGCACACGCCGGATGCCGGTGCGGTTCTACATGGTTGCTGTCCTGTTCATCCTGTTCGACATCGAAACCATCTTCTTTCTGCCCTGGGCAATCGTCTTCCGGCAACTGGGTGTGTTTGGCCTGGCGGAAATGGCTGTCTTTATCACCATTTTATTGGTAGGTTACTTTTACGCGTGGAAGAAAGGAGCTCTCGAATGGGAGTAGAACAAAAGCTTGGCAATATGGGCGTGGTCACCATCACGCTGGAACAGGCAGTCGCCTGGTCGCGCACGAATGCCATGTGGCCGCTACTTTTCGGACTGGCTTGCTGTGCCATTGAGATGATGTCTGCCCAGGCTTCTCATTACGACATGTCTCGCTTTGGGATGGAGTTAATGCGGCCTTCGCCGCGTCAATCCGACTTGATGATAGTGGCAGGGCGCGTTACCCGCAAGATGGCCCCGGTGTTGCGCCGCCTGTACGACCAGATGCCCGAACCCAAATGGGTGATTTCCATGGGCGACTGTGCCTCGTGCGGCGGGGTTTTCAATAATTATGCGGTTATGCAGGGGGTGGACGAGGTGGTACCGGTGGATGTTTACGTGGCCGGCTGCCCGCCGCGGCCGGAAGCGCTCATCCACGGTGTGCTGACGCTCTACGAAAAAGTGCGCGGCATCAAGTTCACCGATGAGAAGGTATTACCCAGCGAGGCCGCCAAATAGCACGAAGGTTTCTTGAAGCCAAATAAACACCTGGTTTTTGGATTTGGAAAATGTCTATGGATAAAAATTTGCAACCCATTGTCGAACAGCTGGAAAAAGAATTCGGGGCCACTGCCCGCGAATACCGCGGAGATGCCAGCCTGGTGCTCCCGGCGGAGAAGATCGTTGCGGCCTGCCAGCGGGTGCAAGGCCTGGGCTTTGAAATGCTCTCCGCCCTGACCGCCGTGGACTACTGGCCGGCAGAGCAGCCGCGTTTCCACGTCATTTACGAATTCACTTCGGTCTCCAAACACCTGCGTCTGGAAATCCGCGTGCCAGTTCCGGGCATCAACCCAACAGTACCGACCGTCTCATCCATCTACCGTAACGCCAACTGGCGCGAGCGGGAACTGTGGGACATGTTTGGCATCAAGGCACAGGGCCATCCGGACCTGCGCCGCATTTTGATGCCGGCTGATTGGGAAGGCCATCCGCTGCGCAAGGATTATCCGCTCGGTTACGAGGAACCGCAGTTCACCTTTAACTACGATGAAATCAATTTGCGCAAGCCATATGCGAAAGAATAACGTCGGGGCAGGCCTAAGCGTCTGCCCGGGCGAACAGGTAGGTTCGCCCCTACGAGGATCTTATGTCTGACATCCAAGAAGTAAGCGTAGACGATCTGAAACACCTGGTCTCTGACCGCGCCATCCAGGGCGAAACCATGCTGTTGAACATGGGCCCGCAGCATCCCTCCACGCATGGCGTATTGCGCCTGTTGCTCGAACTGGATGGCGAGACGGTGATCAACTGCATTCCCGACATCGGTTTCCTGCATACCGGCGTCGAGAAGAACATGGAAGCCAAAACGTACCAGAAGGCCGAAGTCATGTCTGACCGGCTGGATTACATGAACCCGGTCGGAAACAACCTGGCCTATTCGATGGCGGTCGAGAAACTGGTGAATCTGGATGTGCCGGTGCGCGCCCAGGCCCTGCGCGTCATCCTGGCGGAACTCACCCGGGTTCAATCGCACCTGGTCTGGCTGGGCACTGCGGCTCTGGACCTGGCGGCCATGTCCATGTTCCTGTATTGCTTCCGCGAGCGCGAGTACATCCTGGATGTAATGGAGATGTGCTCCGGTCAGCGTATGATGACCACCTACATCCGTCCCGGTGGCCTTTGGCGGGATGTACCGGTTGAATTCGAGGCGGCCGTCCGGGATATCCTCAAGACATTCCCGAAACGGATCGACCAGTATGAGGCGCTCCTGACCCGCAATCCGCTCATGCTCGACCGGACACTTGGCATCGGCAAACTGACCGGGGAAGAGTGCCTGAACTTCGGCGTGACCGGCCCGATGCTGCGGGCCAGCGGTGTCAAGTGGGATTTGCGCAAAATGCAGCCGTACTCCGGGTACGAGCAGTACGATTTCGAGGTCCCGACCCGTACTGAGGGGGATGTTTACGCGCGCTTCCTGGTCCGCCTGGAGGAGATGCACCAGTCGCTCAGGATTATCGGGCAGGCGCTCGATAAACTCCCACTGGGCGCAGTGCACTCGAATAACTACAAGTTTGTTCCGCCGCCACGCTCGGAAATTGGCGTCAGCATGGAAGCGCTGATCCACCATTTCAAGTTGTGGACGGAAGGATTTAATGCTCCGAAAGGCTCAGTCTACAGTGCGGTCGAAAGCCCGCGTGGCGAACTGGGCGTTTATCTGGAATCCGATGGCGGCCCCAAGCCATACCGCATCCATTGGCGTACGCCTTCATTTGATAACCTGCAATCCATCCCGCTAATGGCAAAGGGCGTATTGGTGGCAGACCTGGTCGCGATTATCGGAAGTATCGATATTGTCCTGGGAGATGTGGATCGTTGAGTCTCCCTTTCTCCAACCCCTCTCCCACCTGGACGAGTACCCATACGGGAAGAGCGGCAAGAGCTGAGGGCGAGTGTGAGGATTTATGCTTGCTGAAAAATATCCCGATGAAATAAAAAGAATTATGGCAAAATACCCGCCAGAGCAAAAACGCTCGGCGGTCATGCCGCTGCTTTACCTGGCCCAGCTCCAGGACGGTTATGTCACCAAAGCCGCGATGGAAGATATCGCCAAGATGCTGGATATCAGCTCCACCGATGTGGCCCAGGTTGTCGGGTTTTACACTCTTTACCACGACAAGCCGGCCGGCAAGTACCGCATGCAGGTCTGCACGGACCTGCCCTGCGCTCTGCGTGGCGCGGACAAATTTATGGAGCAATTATGCGCCAACCTGCGCATCCAGGTGGGGGAAACCACTGCGGATGGCCTGATCACTCTGGAGGCGGTCACCTGCCTGGCCGGGTGCGACCGGGCCCCGATGTTCCAGATCCAGTCCAGGGATGGATTGGAATACCATGAAAACATGAGCGTGGACAAAACCATGGAACTGGTCGAAGCGCTCAAAAAGAGCACAGAGGGGGTGAAATAATGGCAGCCCTCCTCCTGCGTCATCGTGACATTCCCGGCATCGGTGATCTGGACGTCTACCAAAAGAACGGCGGCTTCGAGGCATGGAAGAAGGCCGCCACTACAATGAAACCCCAGGAAGTGACCGACCTGGTCAAGGCCTCCGGGCTGCGCGGGCGCGGCGGCGCGGGCTTCCCGACCGGCGTAAAGTGGTCGTTCATTCCCAACACCATTTGGCCGCACTACGTGGTGGCCAATGCAGATGAGTCCGAACCGGGCACCTTCAAGGACCGCGAGATTATGGAAAACAATCCTCTGCAGTTCCTGGAGGGGGTAGCCATTGCCTGTTATGCCGTCGGGGCGAATGCAGGCTACGTCTACCTGCGCGGTGAGTTCTGGCCGTTGGCAGCCATCCTGGACGAGAAGATTGCGGAAATGGAGCAAGCCGGTTTCCTGGGTGACCACCTCTTCGGCACGGAGTATTCCCTGCACATTTATACCCATCTGGGCGCGGGCGCTTACATCTGCGGTGAAGAGACCGCACTGCTCGAGTCCATCGAGGGCAAACGCGGCATGCCACGCATTCGCCCGCCCTTCCCGGCCGTCTACGGCCTGTACGGCAAACCAACCGTGGTGAATAATGTTGAAACCCTCACCAACCTCCCGCTGATCGTCGAAAAAGGCGCGGACTGGTACAAATCGCTGGGCACAGCTGAAAGCGCCGGGGTTAAGATCTTCTCGCTCTCCGGGCACGTCAAAAAGCCCGGCAACTACGAACTGCCATTCGGCACCACCTATCGCAAGCTTATTTACGAGTACGGCGGCGGCGTGACGGAGGATCGTCCGGTCAAAGCCATCATGTCGGCCGGCGCTTCGTCTGCCATGATCGTGGCGGATGACAAGGCCCTCGACACGCTCATGGATTATGCCTCGGTGCGCACACTCGGCGCGGACCTGGGTTCCGCCTCGGTGATCGTCATCAATGACAGTGTGGACGTGGACTGGGTCATTAGCAAGACCATCCACTTTTTCAAACACGAATCATGCGGCAAGTGCACGCCCTGCCGGGACGGCACGTACTGGATGCAGCACCTGATCGAGCGCATCGAACACGGCGAGGATGTGGAAGCGAATACCCGCCTGCTGCGCACGGTTGCCAAGCAAATCCAGAACAAGTGCCTGTGCCCGCTGGGCGAGTTCTCCACCATGGCAGTCACGACTGCCATCGAGCGCTTCCCTGCCGACTTTCAACCCTCCATGGCTGGAGGCAGGCATGGCTAAAATGATATCCCTGACGATTGACGGGCGTGAGGTCTCGGTCCCTGTAGGAACCCTGATCGTGAACGCTGCCAAACAAATTGGCATCGACGTTCCGGTCTTTTGCTTTCACCCGAAGATGGAACCGGTCGGCATGTGCCGCCAGTGCCTGGTGGAAGTGGGCCGTCCGATGTTCGACCGCGCCACCGGCCAGGCTGTGATGGAAAATGGCCGGCAGAAGGTCCAGTTCGGAGCCAAGCTGGAGACTGCCTGCAGCAACCCGGTTTCCGAAGGCATGGTCGTCCTGACCACCTCCGAGAAAGCTGTGGCGGCACAAAAAGAGATCCTCGAGTTCCTGCTAACCTCGCACCCGCTGGACTGCCCGGTCTGTGACAAGGGCGGCGAGTGCCCGCTACAGAACCTGACCATGGCGCATGCTTCCCCGTTGAGTCGCTACATTTATTCTGAGAAGAGTCACGGTGCCAAACACTTCCCGCTGGGCGACCTGATCTGGCTGGATCGCGAACGCTGCATCCAATGCGCCCGCTGCATCCGCTTCCAGGACGAGGTTGCCGGGGAGCCGGTGCTGGGCTTCTACCAGCGCGGGCGCGCAACGGATGTCTTCACCAATTCCGATCCGGGCTTTGACTCGGTCTTCTCCGGCAATACCAGCGACATTTGCCCGGTCGGCGCGCTGACCACTTCAGATTTCCGCTTTGGGGCGCGTCCCTGGGAGTTGAAGGCGGCCGCCTCGGTCTGCGGACAGTGCCCGGTGGGCTGCAACATCACGTTTAACACCCGCCGCGAAGCCATGTCGGGCGGCAAGGTTGCCATCAAGCGCGTCATGCCGCGCCAGAACGAAGCCGTCAACGAGATCTGGATCTGTGATAAAGGCCGCTTTGCGTATCACTTTGTCGAAAGCGAAAAGGGCCTTACCAAACCTTTGATTAAAACCGCAGGGTCGCCCCAGCAAGAGGCCTCCTGGGAGGAAGCCATCCGTTTGGCAGCCGCCAAGCTGGCCGATGCTGGAAAGGATACGGTCATTCTGGTAGGTGGGCGGCTTTCGAACGAGGATCTGTTCAACCTGAAGCAATTGGCGGATGGGCTGGGCGGGCAGGCGCTCTTGTACACGCACATGGGCGGTGGGGAACTGACCACTGCAATGGGCGTTGCCGCCGGGACGAATTTCTCTGACATGGGCCCGGGTACCACTATGCTGGTGGTGGCCTCCGATCTGTATAGCGAAGCCCCGGTCTGGCACATGCGCATCAAGCAGGCGGCCAATCGCGGCGCCACCCTCATTATGGTCAATGCGCGTGAGACGAAACTGGAACGATATGCAAAGTTCGTTGTCCGCTATGCGTACGGCGATGAAGTGGAAACGGTCAACGGCCTGGCCAACCAGCCCAAGATTGGCGAGGCCATCAGTAATTCGGAGAACCTGGTTGTCCTGTACGGTTCGGACGGCCTGGGATTGGAAGGTTCGTCGGCCCTGGCAGCCGCCTGCGCAGAACTGATTAAGGCCCGCGCAGGCAATCCGAACAATGGGCTGATCGGGGTCTGGCCGCACGCCAATGACCAGGGTGCCTGGGAACTGGGTTTCCGGCCCGCCTCAAACCTGGTCAAGACTTTGAAAGATAAGGTTGTCTACCTGGCGGCGGCGGACCCGGCCGGTGACGATCCCAGCCTGGCGGAAGCCCTGCGGGGCGCCAGGAGCGTCATCGTCCAGGAGTTGTTCCTTACGGAAACTGCCAGCCTGGCAGATGTGGTGCTGCCGGCCCAGGCGTACACCGAACGGGACGGATCGTTCACATCCGGCGAACGGCGCGTCCAGTGCTTTTTCCCGGCTGTCCCGCCGCTCCCAGAGGCGCGTCCTGATTTTGCCATCACTGCCCAGATTGCCGCCGGACTTGGTCTCACGCTCGAAAGCCGCTCTGCCTCGCACGTGCTGGACAGGCTGGCAGATTCGGTTAATGCTTTCTCAGGTCTCTCCTTCCTTAAACTGGCTGAAGTGACCGGGCAGTGGCCCATCGTCGGTCGCGGCGACCTGTATTACGGCGGCACAACCTATGAGAATACCCAGGGCTTGGGTGTGCATTTGGCCCTCTCGCTTCTCCCCTCTCCCGCCGGGACGAGTGGCGGCAAGGGTGGGGGAGCCGCGGGTGAGGGAAAAACCCTGCACCCGGATGAAGAGCAATGGCTGGCCCTCCCGGTGACCCGTCTCTACGACCGTGGTATTACGGTCCTCACCTCTGCGCTGCTTCGCTCGCATATCGGTGATGCTTCCTTTATCCTTAACCCCCAGGCGGCCAAATCCCTTGGTATCCAGTCCGGCGACCTGCTGAATATAAATGGTCTGGAAGCGCAGGCTGTCCTGGATGAGACCGTACCGGCCAGTGTGGTATTGGTGCCGCGCAGCATGGGCATCCCCATCGCAGGGCCGGTGGTTGCCAACATCAAGGTTGCCTGATATTGCGTTTTACAGGTTTCGTAAAACGTAAGAGGAAGGTTCTCAATGACGTTAGCTCTCGTGATTGAATGGATCATCAAGGCGATTGTGCTGGTACTTGTCCTGCTGACCGGCTTTGCCTACCTGACGCTGTATGAGCGCAAGGCGCTGGCGCGCATCCAGATGCGCGTTGGCCCAAACCGTGCCGGTCCTTGGGGCATTTTGCAGCCCATCGCCGACGCAGTCAAATTAATCTTCAAGGAAGAGCTGATGCCGGCCAGGGCCGACAAGCTGCTCTTCTTCCTGGCCCCGATCGTGACACTGGTCCCGGCGCTGGTCATCACCGCGGTGGTGCCCTGGGGGCCCAACCTGCACGTGTTCGGGTATACCATTACCCTTTACATCGCCGATGTCAACGTGGGTGTTTTGTACATCATGTCGGTGGCTTCGATTGCGGTATACGGGATCGTGCTGGCGGGCTGGAGTTCCAACAACAAGTACGCCATGATGGGCGGTTTGCGTTCGACCGCCCAGATGATCAGTTATGAGATCGCCTTGGGCCTGTCCTTCGTAGGGGTGATCCTGCTGGCTGGTTCAGCCTCGATGACGGAAATCGTGTCTGCGCAGAAATCCGCCTGGTTCGTTCTGCTCCAGCCGGTCGGGACGGTGATCTTTCTGATCGCCACCCTGGCCGAGGTCAACCGCGCCCCGTTCGACATGCCGGAAGCCGAGCAGGAACTGACCGCTGGCTACCACACAGAATACTCCGGCATGAAATTCGCCCTGCTGTTCATGGCCGAGTACGACAAAATGATTGCCATAAGTTCCATCGGGGCTACGCTGTACTTCGGCGGCTACCGGGAGTTCTGGTTTCTTTCGAATACCATCTTGAGTGTGGACCGGACACCCTGGCTTGGCCCGATCTACATATTCTTGAAGATCTTTATCCTGCTCTTTGGGATGATCTGGGTGCGGGCCACCTTCCCGCGCATCCGTTATGACCGGTTGATGGCTTTTGGCTGGAAAGTGCTGCTGCCGCTCTCACTGGCACTGATCTTCATTACCGCCACATTTATCCTGCTGGCACAGCAAGCCAACAATACACTGCTCCTGTGGGGCATCCCGGTGGTTTCTTTACTGGCAGGCGTGCTGGCGGTGTCATTGGTGTACCGCACTTTGAGGAGAAAAGAATATGCGCGTGCTTGAGCCTCTGATCGAACTGGTGCGCGGCCTGTGGACTACGCTGCGGTTCATGTTCGAAAAGCCGGTGACGGTGCAGTACCCTGAGCAGAAGAAGCCGGTCAAAGCGCGCTTCCGCGGGCGGCATGTGCTGCACCGCTACGAGAACGGGCTGGAAAAGTGTATCGGCTGCTCATTATGCGCGGCGGCCTGCCCATCAGATGCCATCTTCGTCGAATCCTCCGAAAACACGGACGAGAAGCGCTTTTCCCCCGGCGAGCGCTACGCCAGCACCTACGAAATCAACATGCTGCGCTGCATTTTTTGCGGCTTTTGCGAAGACGCCTGCCCGACCGAGGCGATCACCTTGGGCGACCAGTATGAACTGTCCTTTACCGATCGCCGCCAGGCGATTTATCCCAAGGAGATGCTGATCGAACCCGTCCCATCCGGCGGAAAGCCAACCCCGCAAAAGACCGAACCGGGTACCTTTACCAGGTCGGTTCCTGTGATGAAAGACCCGACGGATTGAGGCCCTTATGAACCTGACGCTCATCCTCTTTTATGTCCTGGCAGTTGCCGCTGTGGCCACCGCGGCTGGATTACTGCTCAGCCGGAATTCGGTTTACGCCGCCCTGTTCCTGGTATTGAACTTCGCCACGGTGGCGGTCTTCTATTTATTATTGGGTGCACCCTTTATCGCCTTGGTGCAGGTGACGGTCTATGCCGGGGCCATCATGGTGCTGTTTCTGTTCGTGATCATGCTGCTGGGAGCTGAGAAACTCCCCAGAGGCCAGGTGCTGCCCTGGCAGCGTCCGCTGGCGATTGGCCTGGCGGCGCTCCTGCTGGTGGAGGCGGGCTTCCTGCTCTTCCAGCGCATGCATACCACCGCGATCCTGGCGGCCCCCGGCGCGGATCTGAATACCACTGCAACATTGCAGACCCTGGGAATGGCATTGTTCAGCCAGTACCTCCTGCCTTTTGAAGTGACCTCCATCCTGCTGCTGGTGGCAATGGTGGGGGCGATTGTCTTGACCAAACAAGTGAAAGGAGAGCAGGCATGATTGGTGAACTTGGAGGAATTCCTCTCTCCGGCTTTCTGGCAGTTTCAGCCATTTTATTTACCATGGGTGCGCTGGGTGTGCTGATCCGGCGCAATGCCATCATCATTTTCATGTCGGTCGAGTTGATGCTGAACGCCGCCAACCTGGCTTTCGTGGCCTTTGCCCGTTCCTATAACGTTTTGAGCGGGCAGTTGTTCGTCTTCTTCGTGATGACGGTCTCGGCTGCGGAAGTGGCGGTGGGCCTGGCGCTGATCGTGGCGATCTTCCGCTCCAAGCACAGCATCGACGTGGATCAGATGAGCAGCCTTAAAGGATAGCGAAAAGGATAACGAATGGAAACATTGTTCAGCCTGGTTCCCCTGATTGTCTTCCTGCCCGTGCTCGGGCTGCTCATCAATATCACCTTTGGTGGCAAAATGAGCGAAAAAGCCATCGGCGTGGTGGCAAGCACAGCCTCCGGGCTGGCCTTTGTCGTCTCGGTGCTGCTGGGCGTGGCACTGTGGAGCAGCGGCGGCGCAGCGCACAGCCTGCCCTTCGCCGATTGGATCAGCATCAGCACGCTCAGCATCCCCTGGACTTTCCGGGTGGATACGCTCTCGGTGACGATGATGCTGGTCGTCTCCGGTGTGGGCACGCTCATCCACATTTATGCCATCGGTTACATGCACGAGGATGTGCGCTTCAAGCATGATGAGGGCCGTTACCGCCGCTTCTTCGTTTTCATGAACCTGTTCATCGCCATGATGATGATCCTGGTCAGCGGTGACTCGTACCTGATGCTGTTCGTCGGGTGGGAGGGGGTGGGCCTGTGCTCGTTCCTGTTGATCGGCTTCTGGTATGAGATGGATACACTCGGGCGGCCTTCCTGGGCCAACTCGAATGCGGCCAAGAAAGCCATGATCGCCAACCGTATCGGTGATTTCGGCTTCCTGCTGGCGGCTTTCACCATGTTCTGGGCCTTTGGCAGCCTCCAATTCAATGATGTCTTCATGAAGGCCTCGCAGATTGCGGCTGCCACCCCCGGCGTGATCCTGCTCATCACCCTGTTCCTGTTGATCGGTGTGGCCGGCAAATCCGCCCAGATCCCGTTGTATGTTTGGCTGCCGGATGCCATGGCCGGCCCGACCCCGGTCTCGGCGCTCATTCATGCCGCCACCATGGTCACAGCGGGTGTCTACCTGGTGGCGCGTTCCTGGCCGCTCTACTCGTTGGTGCCGGATGCCCAGTATGTGGTGGCGCTGGTGGGCGCAGTGACGGCGCTGTTTGCCGCCACGATTGCCGCCGGGCAATATGACATCAAGAAGGTGCTGGCCTACTCGACCATCTCGCAGTTGGGCTTCATGGTGGCAGCGGTCGGCATGGGCGCCTACGTGGCCGGCATGTTCCACCTGATCACGCATGCCTTCTTCAAGGCCCTGTTGTTCCTTTCGGCTGGCTCGGTCATCCTCGGCATGGAAAGAGGCCACCACCACCTGCCCCACCAGGAAGGATCCAACGAAGAGGTTTTCGACCCGGGGGATATGCGCAACATGGGCGGTCTGCGCAAGCAGATGCCGGTCACGTTCTGGCTGTATCTCACCGGCGCGCTGGCGCTGGCGGGCATTTTCCCGCTGGCCGGTTTTTGGTCCAAGGATGAGATCCTGCTGGATGCGGCGAAGAATTACCCGGTGGTTTTTGTGCTGCTCATCCTGGCGGCCATCCTGACCGCTTTCTACATGGGCCGCCAGATCTGGATGGTCTTCTTTGGCCCGCCCCGGCATGTCGCGGCCGGGCACGCCCAGGAAAGCCCCAGGGTGATGACAGTGCCCCTGATGGTGCTGGCTGCCCTTGCGATCCTGGGCGGGGCGCTCAACTTCCCGGGCCTCAATTCGCTGACCACCTGGTTGGGTTATACCATCCAGCCCATTGTCCATGAAGCCGAAGTGGCTCCTTGGCTGGCAATCTCCTGGGGCGGGTTCAATCCGCTCCTGGCGTTTTTGGTCTTGCTCCTGGCACTTATCGCGATCTACATCTCCTGGTTGATCTACGGACGCAACCCGCTGGAAGCCGGGCAGAAAGACCCGCTCAAGCAACCGCTGGGTTTCATATTCACCGGCATGGAAAACAAGTGGTTCGTGGATGAGTTCTATGCGGCCATTATTCTAAAGCCATACGGAGCCATCTCTCGTTTCCTGGCGGACGTCATTGACGGCCGCTTCTGGCATGATTGGTTTCACGAGAAGGTCATCGCCGGAACGTATAACTTCGTCTCGAAAACGGTGCTGGACCTGCGCGTCGACCAGCAGTTCATCGACGCCATCGCCAATGGCCTGGGCAATCTGACCCGGGGCGCTTCGGCCAGGCTGCGCCGCCTGCAAAACGGCTTTGTACGCTCGTATGCGCTGGCTGTGTTACTGGGTGTTGTTATTATTCTTGGCTATCTATTGCTCAAATAATGGCAAAGGTCAACGTGCGGTAGGCAAGCCCACAGCCCTTTGACGTGCGACGTTTGACCCGACAGGAGTAAATATGTACTTTATTACCAATCCTCTGAACATCGTGATTTTCTTCCCGCTGGTGGGCGTGCTGGTCTTATTGTTCCTGCCCGCCGGGAAGAAGGGCCTGCTGCGTTGGACGGCGCTGGCAACCACCCTGGTGACCTTCTGCCTGTCCATCTGGATGCTGGTCCAGTTCCGGGCCGCCGAGGCAGTCGCGCCGGGTGACCTGCACCTGACCCTGACCCTGCCGTGGGTGCAGGTGGCGGGCTGGAACATTTCCTATGCCCTCGGCGTGGATGGGCTGTCCATCCTGCTGGTCCTGCTGACAACCTTCTTGACCCCCATCGCCGTCCTGTCCACCTGGACGGCGGTCGAGGAGCGCGTCAAGGATTTCATGCTGTTCTTCCTGCTGCTGGAAGTGGGCATGCTGGGCGTCTTCATGGCGCAGGACCTGTTCCTGTTCTACATCTTCTGGGAATTCACGCTTGTCCCAATGTACTTCCTGATCGGCATCTGGGGCGGACCACG
>Ga0187858_10004119_pt1 | contig 13751 bp, 10 predicted proteins | sample June2016WEW_8_15_FD_133015 | JGI IMG/M metagenome (GOLD analysis project Ga0187858, IMG submission 133015) | Peatland microbial communities from SPRUCE experiment site at the Marcell Experimental Forest, Minnesota, USA - June2016WEW_8_150 | ecosystem: Environmental > Terrestrial > Soil >...
AGGGGAAACAGGTAGGCCCCATCATTGGCGCCCAGGTTGGGAGTCCGGCCAGAATCGGAATCCAGGATGGCCAGCAACCAATGGATGGAACGCACGATGGCTTCCTTCGTTTGGCGCGGCCAGTGATAGTAATGACTTAAATCGTTACTTCGGATTAATTGATTCGCCCACAAAACAACCTGGAGCATGAGACGGTGATAATTGGTGGAATGCTGGGCATATTCGCCATAAGAGTCTATCTGGGCGTGCAGCCCTTCGTTGAGCCACTTCCAGCCCAGCCCACACCAATTGGATGCCTGCGGGTGCTCAGGTAAAGCCAAACCGGCGGTGAGTAGTCCGGCAGCTTCCGTGAGCAGATGGTTATTCTGCTGGGAACGGGCATAGACCAGTGTGGGGATTATGCGTGAAGCGTGGACTGCAACCGAGCGCGCCAAGGCAGCCTTCCGTTCCGGCGTGCTGCTGGATGATCCTTCGAAGATCTGCGCAGCCCAAACAAAGGCCATCAGCCGCAGGGCGGCTTCCTGACCGGAGATCCAGTTGGGGCCCTGATAGGACGGGTTACCAGTGATGAAGATCTCAAAATTATGCCAGAAGGTCTCAGCGTATTTTTCCGCGCGAGTCAGGTGGTAGGCCCGGCCAAGGCAGAAAACCCAACCAAAGCGGGCAGGTTCCCAAATAAATTTGACATCAGGGAATGGAGCATAAAGAGTTGCGAGCAGGGAGGGTCTGGTTTCGTACTCTGTCCAATGGCGAAGAGGTTCTGAGAAAGTGAGGCGGAGGGGGACAGGCTGGCTGTCAAAAAATCTGATCAGGCCAGTGACAATTTCATCGGCTTCGGCAAGAAGAGCGGCCTTTCCATCATCCCCGATCACTGCAAGAAGTTCTTCCGCAATAGGGAAAGTGAACAATGGGTGCAAAACGCCACGCTCTACCAGCCCTGCTCCTTTCTCGATCCTGCGATAATACCCGGTCGCCAACCCAAGACGATAGAGGGCATTGAGGGCGACAGGCTGGATCCCCAGCTGCACCAGGGCTTTGTAGCCGTTATATAATTTTGACAGGCCCGCCATTTATTGGATCCGATCCCAGTAAGCCAAGGCAAAGAAAATGGCACTGACCTGCATGGATTGGAACAGTTCACTGTTCTTCGCCATCGTGATGACTTTCTCCAACGGCTTGAGGACAACTTCCATATCTTCTGTATCATCAAGCGCCTGGCCGCTGACTTTTTCAGCATCCAGAGCCAGGAAGGAGTATATCAGATTGGTCTGGTTGGCCGGGTTTGGTGAAACACAACCGATCTGGATAATATTGTCACTGGCATAGCCAGTCTCTTCCAACAATTCCCGCCGGGCGGCCTGTAGCGGATTTTCATCCCTCGCATCCATGGCCCCGCCGGGCAGTTCAAGGATCACTTTTTGCGCGCCATGCCGGTACTGCCGGACCAGCACCACTTCCTGCTGTTTCGTCAAGGCGACAACCGTGGTCCAATCCCCGTATTCGAGCACAAAACCGTCAATGGTCATCCCGTTGGGAAGTTCACATTTGTCGATGCGAACATTTTTATGTATAAAGTGTGATTCCAGAATTTTCCACGGTTTGATCGTCATCGGATTATGATGCCTTAAACTTTCCAAGGACCATTTACACCAACGGCTTGCGCAAGACCAGAGAATAGCTCCACATCAGATGTTTACAGATGATCACCCCCGGAAAGAAATCCCGGCAAATGAGCCGAATTGCCGATACTTTGAGGTAGTGGTCGCACTTTCCATGGACTCGCTATTGCAATATACGTTTGCACTTGTAATTAAAGGTCATCGATCAAGTAATCCTTATTTTTTGCCCCTCACGCAAGGCTTGCAAGACTGCGAACGTAGCCTTCGTCACACCGAACAGTTGCTCATACGGGATGGGCGGCTGGCCGCCGGTGAGGATGGCATTGGTAAAATTAATCCATTCGTCTTTCCAGCCTTTATTCTGGGCCTTTTTCAGCAGGCTGCGGCGACCAGCATGCATCATTTCCAACGTGCGAAAATCGTCCAACACGGCGATACGCCCACCGCAAAAGACCTCCAGGCGCTCCTTGGTGAAAGATTTATCGCCATTGGCAAGATAATCCACCACACCGACCGAGCCATCCGGGAAGTCGAATGTCATCGAAACATTATCTTCGTGGTACCTGCCATTGTCCGGCAATGCACTGGCAGATGCCGAAAGCGGCGCTGCCCCGACCAGGCATGTCAGGTAATCAATAAAGTGACAACCTTCGCCAATAATCCGCCCGCCTCCCTGGACCGGGTCATGAGTCCAATGGTTTAATGGAATATATCCGGCATTGATACGGTAATGCATATGCAAAGGCTCGGAACGATCCGCAAGAAACTCTTGGAGCTCACGGGTAAGCGGGGCAAAGCGGCGGTTGAAGCCAACCGTAAGCAGCTTTTGGTAATATGTAGTTATTGCTTGATTGACAGCATCAAGTTGTTCCACTGTGATCGCCAGGGGTTTTTCCACAAAGACATGCTTGCCAGCCTGTAATGCCCTGACCACCAGATCGGCATGCATAGCATGGCGGGTCAGGATCGCAACCGTGCTGATGTTCGGGTCATTCAAGATCTCGTCGTCATTGGAGGTGGCATAAGCGAAGCCAAATTTTTTTGCCGAATGCCGGGCGTGCACTCCAGCCGCTGATGCGATGCCAACCAGTTCAAGTTGCTTGATATTCTTGAGGGCTGGTAAAAGCGTGGCGTTGGCAAACAATCCTGCGCCGAGAACGCCGAGTTTCGGCGTATCATGTTTTCCTGTGTCAGCTGATACCGGAAATGTGATCCGTGAAACGAAAGAATCTGGTACTTTATTGGGATATGTAAGAACTACCCCGAGAAATGGCTCTTTCTTCTTCCCGGTGATTATTTCGTAAGCTTCGGCAGCTTTTTCAATCGGGAATCGATGCGTGATCATCGGAGAAATTTTTAATTTATTACTTGCCAGTAAATCCACAAAGGCCTCAAAATTGCGGCCCTCCGTCCAACGAACATAGCCAAGGGGGTAATCCTTACCCTGCTCTTCATAGGAAGCATCATAACGGCCCGGACCGTAAGAACGCGAATTGATAAAGCTCAATTCTTTTTCGTAGTACAGCTTGCGTGAAAAAGTCAGCCCGACTGCGCCGGTAGCCACGACTTTGGCCCGGTCACGGGCGATGACTGCAGCCAGGTCGACCGGGTCATTGGATGAAGTATCAGCACAGATGATGACTATATCAAAACCACGGTTCGATGTAAAAACCTGGGCAGAGTCCACGGCCTGGTCGCGCAACACAGCCCTCAGCTCAAGCGAGGCGGCCAGCGCAATCCGCTGCGGGTTGGTGTCAATGCCCAACACACGGCAGCCAGCCGCCGCCGCGATCTGAGCCGTCAATAAACCCAAAAGCCCCATACCAATGACGGCTACCGTTTCTCCGATCTGCGGTAGAGCCAGCCGGAAACCGTGTAAGGCAATTGCGCCAAGCGTGGTGAAAGCCGCCGATTCGAAATCCACCGAATCTGGCAACGGGGTAAGCAAGTTCCGGGGGACAATGTTGTACTCGGCGTGGACGGCATAGCCACCGCCTGCGCAGGCCACCCGCTGACCAACTTTAAAGCCAACCATTTCATCACCCAGCACGGCGATGGTCCCTGCAGAAGAATAGCCGAGTGGCATGGGTTGGTCCAGGCGATTAAAAGCCGCGCTCAAGGTGACAAGCATTCCCTCCCGGCTCATTTTTTCAAAAACCTGTTTGACCAGATCGGGACGCGAGCGGGCCTTCCCAACCAGGGATTTCTCGGCAAACTCAACCAGCATCCGTTCAGTGCCAGCAGAGACAAGCGAGGCGGATACTTTGACAAGCGCCTGCCCGGCAGCTGGCAAGGGGGTGGGGACCTCTTCGATGGCCGTCTGGCCGGTTTTCATGTTTTGGAGGAGTTGTTTCATAGATATGGAAAGCAGAGAATATATAATGGAAAGAAAGAGAGATTCGATGAATGAAAGGATGATCTTTTGCCGGACATTTGGAAGTATACCGCAAGAAAGGCCGGCAAAGGATATGATATGGATACACCAGATCGTCTAAATGTTGCCGATTGGGTGGATGCCAGGCGGCCTGGAAACGAGTAAAATTACCATACAACCCATGGTAGCCGAAATTCCTGTCAGCCTTACCAAGATTGTCATCCCCACCCTCCGTCCGGAGATTCTACACCGCAGCCGGTTACTAGCGCTTTTCGACAACCTGCTGGACAGGAAACTCATCATCATCGCTGCTCCAGCCGGTTATGGGAAAACGTCACTGCTGGTGGATTTTGCCCGCCAGTCCGAGATACCTACCTGCTGGCTTTCTCTGGACGCCCTCGACCAGGACCCCCAGCGGTTCTGCACTTATCTGATTGCCTCCCTGGAGCTACGCTTCCCCAAGTTTGGAAAACAATCGAAAACCGTTTTGAGGAGTCTGATCAGTCTCGAGCATGATCTGGACCGCATTCTGGCAGTACTCGTCAATGAGATAAACAGTCAGATCGATCAACATTTCACCCTGGTAGTAGACGATTACCAATTTGTGGATTCTGTTCCAGATGTTCGCAATCTTTTCAGCCGGTTCGTCTATCTGGTCGGCGACAATTGTCACGTCTTGCTGTCCTCACGGCGTGTGCCAGCTCTGCCCGACATCACCCTGATGGTGGCGCGCCAGCAAGTTAGCGGGTTTGATCTGGAAGAACTCGCCTTTCGCCCCAACGAAATCCGTTCCCTGTTCGAGATAACCTATGGGATGACCCTGGATGATCGCTTGGTAGAAGGACTGATGCAGCAGACAGAAGGATGGATTACCGGCCTTCTTCTTTCCGCCTCCAACGTCGCCGGCAGCCTCCCGGACCTGACCCGAGCAGCCCGCACTACAGGCGTGGACTTGGCCAGATATCTCGACCAGGAAGTGCTTGCCCCGCAGCCTCCCATGGTACGCAATTTCTTGCTCCGGACCTCCCTGCTGGAAGAGTTTGATGCTGATTTATGTGAGGCTGTTTTGGGCAAGGGTGATTGGAAGAATCTAATCAAAACAGTCCGGCAAAACAATCTGTTTGTTCTGCAAGTAGGGCCGGATGGAAAATGGCTGCGTTACCACCACATTTTCCAGGAATTCCTTCAGGAGCGCATCCAGCTGGAGGAACCTGAAAAGGCGCAAAGTATCCTTGTCTGCCTGGCAAATGTTTATGAAGCACAGCAGGAATGGGAAAAGGCATATTCCATCCTTCGGCAATTAGACTCTCCTGACCTTTTGCCTGCCCTGATCGAACGCGCCGGGATGCCGTTGTTATTGGGCGAACGGCTTATCACCCTGCAAGCCTGGCTGAACAATTTACCCACCGAGCATTTTCAAAAGCGGCCGGCGCTGCTCTCGCTCAAGGGAGCGCTCCTATGCACACTAGGTGAGGGGCACCTGGCGCTGTCGACCCTGGATCGAACCATCCTGGAATTCCAGAAAACAGATGACCTGGCCAACCTGACATTGGCATTCGTCCGCCGCGCCGATGCACATCGTCTGGTAGGAGATTATGCCGGTTCGCTGAAGGATGCCGATGAGGCCCTGCGCTTGAGTGGAAATAAACCGGATTTGCAATTTATCCATGCTGAGGCGGAACGTTTTGAGGGCCTCAGTTTGCATCATTTGGGGCAAATAGCAGAAGCGGTCCAGGTCCTGGAGAATGCGCTGCAATCTTATGAGCGATTAGGAGATAAACAAAGAGCAGCCTGGGTGCAGTTGGAGTTGGGGAACTCTTACCTTGCCAGCGGTAATTCCCCGGCGGCCCTGAGCGCATATAACCAGGCCCTGGAGGAGTGGCGGCAGGAAAACAATCTACCTTCACAAGCGAATGTACTCAACAGCCTGGGAGTCTTGTATCATCACCAGGGTGAATACGAACAGGCGGTTCAGGCATTTGAGTCCGGGCTAGAATCGGCCCGATCCAATAACTCCCAGTGGCAAGAATCGGTGCTCCTGACCAGCCTGGGTGACATGTATGTGGACCTGGACGAATACGAGGCTGCTTTCCAGGCTTATGATGACGCCGCTCAAATCGCACAGTTGGTCAGTTATCAGTTCTTGACCAATTACCTCGGCCTGGCACAGGGCCATCTAGCAAGACTGCGGGGGCAGTTCAGGGAGGCAGGTCTGTGTTTGAACAAGGTGCGGGTGTCCATCCTGGCAACCAGTTCCAACTACGAATGTGGTTTGTATTTTCTGGAACACGGCTGCCTTCAATTGGTGGAAGAAAATTACGACCCCGCAAACGCGGACATTGAGCAAGCTCTGGATTATTTCCAAGCCGGCGGATTGACCGCAGAAACAACCTGTACCCGGATCTGGTTGGCCGTCGCCAATTACAAGGCCGGGAAAACCGCAACGGCGCGTGAGCATTTGAAAACAGCGCTGGGAACAGAATTATCGGGACCGTTAAATTATCCCATTCGACAAGCAGTCCGCCAGGCACGCCCATGGCTGACGGACCTTCAAAACGACCCGGAATCCATTGCCATTCTGGCTCCATGGCTGGCAGTCGTTACATCCGCAGAAAACCTCCTGCCAGATTTACGCAAACGACTGCGTCGATTGCTTCATACCGTTCCGATCCAGGTTCCACACCTGATGATCCAGGCATTTGGTAAAGCGCAGGTGCGGGTCAATGGCAGGTTGGTCACCACGCGACAATGGAAAACCGCTTCGGTGCGCGAACTGTTCTTCTTTTTCCTGTCTGCCAGCCGGCCTGTCTCAAAAGAAGAATGCGGTGGGGTGCTCTGGCCAGAACTCAGTGCACAGGAACTGAAACTCCGATTTAAGAATGAGCTGTACCGTCTGCGGCATGCACTCGGACAGAATGTAATTCGTTTTGAGAACAACCTATATTCCTTCAATCGTCTTGTGGATTACGATTATGACGTTGAGAAATTCAATATCGCCATTATGAAAGCGAAATCAGCCAGTCAGATAGAAGAAAAGATATCTCATCAACGCATGGCAACCAGTCTCAGGAATGGTCCGTACCTTCAGGATATGGATGCCACCTGGGTCTGGCCTGAACGCGAGCGTCTTGACAGGATTTGTACAGACGCCTGGAAGCAGTTGGCCGAATCCCAGCGTCTAACTGGGGATTCGCAAGCGGCGCTACAGGCATGCCGGGAGGCTTTGAAGATTGATCCATCCCGCGAAGACATCCATTGCCTGGTAATGCAGCTGAATGCCGATCGAGGGGACAGGCTGGGAATTATCTGGCAATATCAAGCCTGCCGTGAAGCCCTACGCTCCGAGTTGGATATCGATCCTTCCCTGGAGACAGAAGCTTTGTACCGGCGACTGATTACATAAGGAGTCGCCCGCACCACTGATCCCTTCGAGGGCTTTAATTCGGCTCTCGGGAATCGCCAGAGTGAGGAAGGAACAAGGGAATGTTTGGTGGGTATTGCCCACCCAACACCTCATTGTCATCCTCTATATCTCGGTAATCCCCCATGAATCTTAATTCCTGCAACCTGTTTTGAAGCCTCCATTGCAGCCCGCCTGATTGTAAAGTTAGCCATCTACTAAATCAAAAGGAAGGCGACTCATGAAAACATTATTTAACGGACAGGCTTGTTTTTCCCCCACCAGTGGGGGCGGCGGACCTCACTATTCCCCCACCAGTGGGGGCGGCGGACCTCACTATTCTCCCACCAGTGGCGGCGGCGGACCTCACTTTTCCCCCACCAGTGGCGGCGGCGGACCTCATTAAGGTTTGAGCCTGCCGATACATCAAAAGAACAAGGATGCTGAATGATCGAAACCAGAATATTCAATCCTCCCATTTCACTCATTAGACGTTCTCTATCAGATGGACGCCTGGAATTAAGCCGTTTGCTGGCTGCTGCGGTTATCAGTCCGAAATTCTGTCACCAATTACTGGATAACCCGGAGATGGCACTAGAAAATGGCTTCCAGGGAGAAGACTTCTTGTTCACTGAAGAAGAACGGCAACTCATCATATCAATCCGCGCCGCTTCGTTGACTGATCTTGCCAACCAGTTGGCGCGAACTTTTACTGAGCATCTACATATAAGGATAAATCGTCCTGCCCAGCCGAGCGTAATTTTCGGATACTGAGCAGCGAATGCCGGATGCGCGGTGGCAAGGGGCACGATGGTAAAGGGAAACCATCGTGCTCCGCGCTCGCGTCTCTGGAATTCGGTTAAAAAAAGGCCAAGAATCAAGAAAAGGAGAAATCTCTCTCTTGGATCATGATGGTATTGGCAATCGAAATACATTGGATGCATCCCTTCAACTGGATGCTATTTTTCGCGCTTTCCCTGACCTTCTTTTTTTCATGGATGCAGATGGTCGGATTTTGGATTACAGAAATGGGAATACGTCCATTTTACAATTGTCTCCGAAAAACATCCTGGGGCATTCCATACAGGACATCCTGCCCCAAGAAATTGGCTCCAAATTTACTCATACCCTCCAGGAATCCATAAAAACCGGCAAGGTTGTTTCGATTGAATACAAGCTCCAAACCGCGGAAGGGGAACATTGGTTCGAAGCCCGTCTGGTTCCCTTCGAAAGCGAGGCTCGTGTAATTGCAATTGTGCGCGATATTTCCGAGCGGGTGAAAAGTGCGGAGCGGATCCAAAGCCAGCTACGGCGGCTGTATGCATTACACTCAGTCGATGCAGCCATTACTGCCAGCTTTGATTTAAAAGTAACATTATCGGTGATTTTACGGCAAATGATCAATCAATTGGGCGCGGATGCAGCTGACATCCTGATCCTGAATCCGAATACTCACATGTTGGAGTATGCTTCCGGGCAAGGTTTCCAAACCAAACAAACCCAGCCATTACCATTAATGATTGGACAGGGCTATGCTGGCAGAGCGGCGCTCGAGCGGCGTACGATCAGTATTCCAGACCTGAAAAAACAGCCGGAAAATACCCAATTTGCTCCCGACCTTCTTCTGGCGAATTATGCCAATTATTATGCTGTGCCGGTAATTGCCAAAGGAGAGGTTAAAGGGGTTCTGGAAATTTACCTGCGGTCGTTACTGCAGCCGGATGATGATTGGTTGGATTTCCTGTCGACCATGGCAAATCAAGCCGCCGCGGCCATTGAAAACTCCTATCTGTTTCAGGATCTCCAGCGAACCAATGCCGAGTTAAGCCTGGCATATGATTCAGCGATTGAGAGCTGGGCACAGGTGCTTGAATTAAGCAACCGTGAGAATGGGGCGCACGCCTACCGCGTGGTTGAACTAACGATTAAATTGGCTCGATCGATGGGCATCGCTGAGCAGGAATTGATCCATTTCCGGCGGGGTGCATTGCTCCATGATGTAGGTAAATTGGGGATCCCCGAAAATATTCTCAATAAGCCAGGCCCTTTGAATGAGTCTGAATGGAAGATCATGCAAACCCATCCACAACTTGCCAACGAATTGCTTTCCTCAGTCAATTACCTGGCTCCTGCCCTGGATATCCCCCATTATCATCATGAGCGTTGGGATGGCAGCGGCTATCCAGATGGCCTGCACGAAGAACAGATTCCCTTCCCGGCGCGTTTATTTGCGGTTGTAGATGTTTATGATGCCCTGACCTCAAACCGGCCGTACCGGTCTGCCTGGTCCCGCCAGGTTGCTTTAAACCATATCCAACAATCTTCAGGGAAGCTCTTCGACCCGGTGGTGGTCAAGGCGTTTTTGCAGGTCATGAGGGAAAGATCATAAATAGAGCCACCAAGAATTTACGGGGGCGATAGATTGATGAAAGTCACCCATCCATGCTCCATTTCAGATAACCAGTTTCCCTTTCATAAATAACCGGTCGTCGCTCACCAGTATTTCAACTTCGTTCATATCGTAAAACAAGTCCCTTGGAATACCGGCTTCATTATATACTGTCGCTTTCCGGGTTACCGGCAACGCTCTTGAGTTGGGCAAAAAGATGTTCCTGATTCTTATTGGTGGTCTTCTTTTCCCTCCTGCGTTATCACGATTTATAACTAGGGGGGCTTGGTTAGTTTCATGCCCCCATCCTTGCTAGTTGGGATGTATAACAAATTTCACCATACCCAAGACATGGTTAAGTGGATGAATAGGGAAATATTACTATTCCGGTTCATTAGTAATCCCCGCGGTAAGACATCTTCAATGCCGACAGAAGGTGGATGACCAGGCCAAGCTCGCCTCCCCAGCTTCCGAAATTATTTTATAAAGTACCTTTATACATCCCACCATCCACGGATAACATGGCGCCGGTAATGTAAGAAGCAGCCGGAGAAACCAGAAAAACGGCTGCGTTGGCAAACTCGTCCGGCTGGCCCATCCTTCCCAACGGACTGTCCATGGATTGCTTCGCTATCTCTTGCTCGAGTGTGGAATGATTCTGCACGGCCCGGGATTTCATCAGCTCGTAGACACGTTCCGTTTCGGTCCAGGCTGGCAAAATGGAGTTGAAGCGTATTCCGGCCATGCCCAGTTCCAACGCCAGGGATTTGGTCAGGCCAACCGTGGCTGCCCGGATGCTGTTGGAAAGTATCAGGTTTGGAATGGGCTGCTTGACAGAATAGGATGTCACCGTTAGCACACTGGCAGCACTGGACTGCCTGAGATATGGCAAAGCAGCTCGAATCAGGCGGACGTGACTCATAAAAGAAAGGTCAATCGCCTTCTGCCAGGCAGCCTCGTTAAACGATTCGAACTCCCCGGAAGGTGGACCACCCGCGTTGGTGATAAGAATGTCGAGCCCGCCAAAGGCACGTGCAGACTCTCCAACCAGCCGTTCTGGAACTTCTGGATCAGCCACATCGCCAGCCAGCCCTATTACACGGGCGCCGGTTTCTTCGGCGATGTCTTTCGCCGCATTGGAGACTTTGGCCTCATCGCGACTGTTGATCGCCACACGGCAGCCTTCGCGGGCGAGAGCAAGGGCCACGGCATGACCCAGCCCGCGGCTGGAGCCGGTGACAAGCGCACATTTATCTTTAAGTTGTAGATCCATTTTTCCTCCAATTGGGGTAAACCTGTGGCTCCCCCCCTTGCGACATACAGGTCTGCCTTATAAGAAATCGATTTTGGTATCCAGAACATCTCCATCCGGCCAGTTCGCCTCGACCCACTTCCGCACTGTCTCCATTGCAGACCGCAGGTAAATGGCATCATTCCCGACCATTCCACAGGCGATGACCGTTTCCTGCCATTTATCCTGTAAACCCATTTCCGCCGTTGAAACGTTGAACTGGCGATGCAGGCGTGCCAGCAGAGGTTTCAGCCTGCCGCGCTTTTCTTTTAGCGAGGCGCAGCCAGGTAGGTGGAGGTGAATGGTGAGGGTGCTGACCATGATTTCCGTTTGATGATTACCGATTTACGAATTACGGGTTACGATTTACAATACTTTCAACTATGAACGATGAAGCCGCCTACAATCATGCTCTTGATTATCTCTACTCCTATATAGATTATAGCCTGAAAAAATCCTCCGAACTCGCCAAAGCCCATTTTGAACTGGGGCGGATGCGTGCGCTGATGGATTACTTGGGTAACCCGCAAGAAACCTATCCGATCATCCACGTGGCCGGGACGAAAGGCAAAGGCTCCACATCAGCAATGATGGCAGCGGTATTGACCACTGCCGGGTATAGGACCGGGTTGTACACCTCACCACACCTGCAGGATTACACAGAACGGATTCAAATTGACGGTCAACCCATTGCGCATTCCCGGCTGGTCGAACTGGTTGAAGAGATCAAACCGGCTGTCGCTAAAATTCCTGCATTAACCACCTTCGAAATTACGACGGCGCTTGGCTTGCTCCATTTCGCCCGCCAGAATGTCAATGCAGCAGTCATCGAAGTGGGGCTGGGCGGGCGGCTGGATGCCACCAATGTTGTCATTCCGCGTGTCGCAGTGATCACGTCACTATCCTATGACCACATGGCGGTACTCGGCAACACCCTGACATTAATCGCAGGCGAGAAAGCCGGCATTATCAAACCCGGCATCCCGGTTGTCTCCTCACCTCAGCGGGATGAGGCACTGGCAGTGCTGGAAAAAGTCTCGGTCGAACAAAACGCTGCTCTCACGCTGGTCGGGCGTGATGTGACCTTTGAGCCCTTGGAACACTCTTTAAATGGGCAATCTTTTTCTCTAGTCGATCGTCAATTAAAAACCGCAAATCCTGTTATACTCCGTATCCCTTTGCTGGGAACGCACCAGATGGCTAACGCTGCCACGGCTTACGCGGCGCTGCGGGCAAGTGGGTTGAACCTTTCAGAGGAATCCATGCAAAGGGGCTTTGCCAGCGTACGCTGGCCATGCCGTTTTGACATCGTTCGCCGTGAGCCACCAATAGTATTGGACTCGGCACATAATATTGACTCCGCCAGGCGCCTGCGCGAGACACTCGACGACTACTTCCCCGGTCGTCCGATTGTATGGGTCTTCTCCATTCTGGAAGACAAGGATGCGCAGGGGATGTTGGTTGAGTTAAAGCCCAGGATCACACAGGTTATTGCCACACAGACTGACCACCCGCGCGTACTCGAAGCACAGAAAATCATCGACCTGGTGCAGCCAACGGGAATTCCGGTGGAGGTGGTCAGGCCGGCATCTGCTGCGCTGGAACGGGCGATCGAGCTGGCCGGTGCCAGGGGAGTCGTCCTGGTGGCAGGCAGTGTTGCCTTTGCCGGCGAGATGAAGACCGCCTGGGAAAAACGAATTACAAATAACGGACTTTAAAACCATGACGCAAAACGACTGGTCTTTTCAAGAAGATGATGCCTTCAACCTGGCCCTCAGCCAACGTACTGAAGAACTGTACCGCGTCCCGAACCAAACGCCGGATGAAGATGGCTGTATCGAGGCGCTCGTCCTCCCGCTGCGGGATATCGTCATTTTCCCGCATATGGTCACGCCGGTCTTTGTGACACGCCAGAGCTCGCTGCTGGCCATCCAGGAAGCCCACGAACGCGATTTGACCGTCATCGGCCTGACCCAGCGCGACCCGGAGGTGGAGGAGCCAGGACCACAAGATTTCATGCCCATCGGCGTGGAACTGGCGGTCGGACGGCTGCTCTCTATGCCGGATGGTTCTTCTTCGGCGCTCGTTCAGGGACGGCTGAGGGTGGAAGTGGTGGAGTTCACCCGACTCACGCCGGTTCTCAAAGTACGGGCACGCGTCATCTTCGAGCCGACCACTGCCGATAAGACCACCCAGGCACTCATGCGCAACGCCCTCGACCTGTTCGAGCGCTGCGTATCGCTTGACCGGGCCATCCCCGAAGAGGCCCACCTCTTTGCCATGAACATCTCCGAACCAGGTTGGCTATCAGATATGATCGCCACGGCAGTTTCCATCAACCTGACCGAGCGCCAGCAATTGCTCCTTATGAAGGATCCGCGCCAGCGCCTGCAACGCATCAACAAACTGCTGGCCCAGGAACTGGATGTGCTCGAACTGGAAGATGAGATCCACAGCCGCGTCCAGAATGAAGTGGATAAAAGCCAGCGCGAATTCTACCTGCGCGAACAAATGCGACAAATCCAGACAGAACTCGGCGAAGGTGACATCTTTTCGCGCGACCTGATCGATCTGAAAAAGAAAATCGAGTCGGCCAGCTTGCCAGACCAGGCCCACGCCACCGCCCTCAAGGAATTGGAACGCCTCAACCAGATGCCTCCGATGGCCCCCGAGGTGGG
>Ga0187858_10004137_pt1 | contig 13721 bp, 10 predicted proteins | sample June2016WEW_8_15_FD_133015 | JGI IMG/M metagenome (GOLD analysis project Ga0187858, IMG submission 133015) | Peatland microbial communities from SPRUCE experiment site at the Marcell Experimental Forest, Minnesota, USA - June2016WEW_8_150 | ecosystem: Environmental > Terrestrial > Soil >...
GCTCAGCGAGCCGGGCCAGCTCTGCCCTCCTATTTGGTCTTGCACCTCGCGGGGTTTGCCGTGCCCCCGATGTTGCCACCGGGGCGGTGGGCTCTTACCCCACCTTTTCACCCTTACCGGCGAAGGTAGCCGTTGGAAGATGTCCCGAAGGTTTTCCTCCGGGCTATCACCGGGCTGCTTCGCAGGCGGTTTATTCTCTGTGGCACTGTCCGTGACGCATGTAGGCGCCGGGTTTTAACCCGGCCCACTACACACGTCCCCTGGCGTTACCAGGCGCGATGCCCTAACCCTGCAGCCCGAGGGCCGCAGCGTTTTCCTCGCTTGTGTAGTGGCCGATCTTTAGATCGGCCAGCGTCCATTCGCAAAGTGGTGTCCGGACTTTCCTCCCGTTTACCCTGAGGCGCAGCGCCGAAGGGCTTCCCCTTGGACCACAACGCTCAGGGCAAGCCAGCGATCGTCCGGCTCACCCGCCAAATCTATTATACCGCGCAAACGGGGCGCCGGCGTGAAGATGAGAGCCCTGTGTGGCAATTCCGCCCTGACGGGAGAGAATCTCCTATGTTATTGTCAGGAAAGATTTAGCAGACGTTGCCTTCGCCGACATGACTGACCGCTATTTGTTCCGGCTCGATGGTTCGCACGACAACGATGAGTTTTTCACACTCTACTCATCCTCGGATTGCCGTGTGACCTATTCCGGCACTCCGCTGAAGATCGGTCCTGGATGGATTCCTGATTTCTTAGAGATCAAGGTGGACAATGGAGGAAGGGATCTCGCCGCAATCCTTATAGAGCTTGAAGCCATACGAATAACGGCGCTGGAATCTTCCCGCAAGTACCTCCCTGAGGACCCGGCGGCGGTCATTCAGGCGGTCATCGCGTATCTAGGAACCGTCATAGCCCAATGCCGTGGAACTGCTGATCCCCGCTTACCTGAAGTCGAAAAACTTCTTGGACGCTTTTCCTCTGCTGAACGGATTCTAGTATCTACCGCCGCAGGGTTTCGAGACTCCGCAGATCTAATCGAAGTTTTGCCACTAATCAATCAACAAACGAGCCCGCAACCGCGGGGTACTACTGCTCCGGTTCGCGAGGCACAGAACTTTCACCTGATGGGACGACGCACGCTCAGCCGAGAGGAAGCCAACGGACTTCGCCGGACGATAAAAATCCTTGATGCTGTCGTCACCGGAAGAGACGAAAGTGGTGCGACCTATCACTCTTGGCTGAATTTGCGAGTCAAGCCCCTGCATCGCTCTGTGACCCAACAATCGTCCGCAACGCCGGAATTGCATCGCCTTTTGAGCAAGCCGAACGATAAAGGGATACAACTCGACCTTGATCGGCTGCTCGAAGATGTACTCTCAGTTTGGTCGCAGAGCCCCCACCTGAGACCTTCAAAGAACCAGATCGCGACGTCGATTGAGGAATATCTGCCGCTTGCGCGTTCAATCCGCTCACACACGCCCATGCGGGACGTTTTTCGTCAGGCCAGAAATATCCTTGAGAAACAGACTCACTGAGAGCGCTGAAAGCGCTGTCACCGTGGCCTCAGCGGATGCCGAGTAGCTTCTCGAATTCGGATTCGGAGAGGATGGGTACGCCTAATTCCTTGGCTTTGTCGTATTTTGAGCCGGGGTCGGTGCCGACTACGACGTAGTCGGTTTTCTTGCTGACGGAGCCGGAGAGTTTGCCGCCGTGCTGGAGGACGAGTTCGCCGGCTTCTTCGCGGCTGCGATTGGCGAGGCCGCCGGTGAAGACAAAGGATTTCCCCGCGAGCTTCTGGCTTTTCACCTCGCGCTTTTCCGCAGTGGGATGGACTCCAGCTTTGTTGAGCTTCTTGATGAGGTTGCGGTTTGCGGATTCTGAGAAAAATTCGACGATGCTGGCGGCCACCTTGGGGCCGACTTCAGGGACATTTTCGAGCTCTTCGGTTTTGGCAGCGGCAAAATCCTCGAGCGAAGAAAAATGCTCTGCCAGTAGCTGTCCGGTGCGTTCACCTACAAACTGAATGCCCAGCGCAAAAATCAGGCGCGAGAGCGGATTTTTCTCGCTGGCCGTGATTTCTTCCAGCAAATTCTGCGCCGATTTTTCCGCCATGCGCTCCAAATTGGCCACTTCGTCCTGCTTCAGCGCGTAGAGGTCGGCGACATCCTTGACCATGCCCTTTTCTACGAGCTGGTCCACGATTTTCTCGCCCAGGCCGTCAATATTCATGGCGTGGCGCCCGGCGAAATGCAGGAGCGATTCCTTCAGCTTCGCGGGGAACGCGGCATTGACGCAGCGATAGGCGACTTCCCCTTCGGCCTTGTGGATGGTGCTGCCGCAAACGGGGCACTCCTTCGGCATGCGAAACGCCTTGCGCGGCTTTCCTTCCTTCACCACTTTCAGGACGTGCGGGATGACTTCGCCGGCGCGCTCGACCAGCACGGTATCGCCGATTTGCAGGCTGAGCCGGTCGATCTCGTCCATATTGTGGAGCGTGGAACGGCTGACAGTGACGCCGCCCACCTGCACTGGCTCGAGAACGGCCACCGGCGTCAGCGTGCCCGTGCGGCCCACCTGCACGATGATGTCGTTCACCACGGTGGTTTCCTGGCGCGCGGGGTATTTGTAGGCGATGGCCCAACGCGGGGCCTTGGCGGTGAATCCCAGCTCGTTTTGCAGCGGCGTGGAGTTGACCTTGATGACCACGCCATCAATTTCGTAGGCGAGCTTTTCGCGCTTGGTGTCCCAGGCGGTGCAGTAATCCACAACCTTTTCGATGCCATCGCACAGCTTCCAATCGTCGGAAGCGCGGAACCTCAATTGCTTTAGCACCTGCAAGGATTCCGAATGCTTGGCGAAGGGCACTTTTCCGTCGACGAATAGGTAGTAGGCGAAGAAGTCCAGCCTGCGCTGCGCGGTGATGGTGGGGTCGAGGACGCGGATGGCGCCCGCGGCGGCGTTTCGCGGATTGACAAAGATTTTGCCGCCCGATTGCTCCTGCTGACGGTTGAGCGCTTCAAAGGATTCGCGGGTCATCATGATTTCGCCGCGCACCTCGAAATCGGTGGGTAGCTTGGCCTTTTTCAGTGCGGCGGTTTCCACGCGCAGCGGGACCGAGCGCACCGTTTTCACGTTGGGCGTGACGTCCTCGCCGGTGGTGCCGTCGCCGCGCGTGACGCCGCGAACCAGAAGGCCGTCTTCGTATTGCAGGGAGATGCTCAGACCGTCGAATTTGTGCTCGGCAATGTACTCGATGTCCTCGCGGCCGCTGGTTTCGCGCACGCGGCGGTCCCAATCGCGCAGCGCGTCGTGGGAGAAGGCGTTGTCCAGGCTGAGCATAGGCCGGGCGTGGCGAACGGTCTGGAAGCCTTCGCGCGGCGTGCCGCCTACGCGGACGGAAGGGGAATCCGGCGTGACCAACTCGGGATGGGCCGCTTCGATTTCCTTGAGCCGGTTCATCAGCCGGTCAAAAGCGGCGTCCGAAATCTCCGGGTCGTCCAGGACGTAATAGCGATACTCGTGGTAGCGAAGCTTTTCGCGCAGATCCTCCGCCTCTTTCCTCACCGCGCTGCTTGCTTTCGCCGCCTTCGCCATCGCTGCCTTCCCGCCCTCTTCATAAGGACACGATACACCTGACCCCGACTCACGTCGGGATCGTGCCCAGCCCGTGCCCGGTGTAACCCGCCCCGTATTATATAGGCTTTGCCCCTTTCGTCTCAGTAACTCACGTCTTCAAACGTCGGCCCGGCAAGGTCCCGGCCAAAAAAGTACCGATACTCCCCTCGGAATGGCCGAGAGGGTTTGCAGTTAGCAATAACACATAAGGCAAAGGCCTATCGGAGCGTGCGCATGTCGGACAGGACGGTTCTATAATTACTAGTACCGCTGTAATCGATTCGACGGAGAAACGAGGCATACCCATGCGTAGAATGGTCTTTACGGTGGTTGGTCTGCTCGTTGTGATCGCAACAGTCCTGGCGTCTGGCGCCTACTCTCAGAACCCTCAAGCTAGTACCAGTACAAGCCTGTCCGCGACAAAAGCCAAAGTGGTCTTTCACTACGGCAGGCCGGTCCCTATTAAGAACTGTTTGGAACAAACTGCCGTCCAGATTGATGGCGCAACCGTGCACCAGATTTTCCAGTGGCATGTTTGGCAAACCGAAGTCGCTCCCGGAACGCACATTTTCAGCGATGACAGCCATAGAGACAAGGGATTAACCGCCAGCTTGGCCGCAGGGCAAACTTACTATTACGAACTCGAGTGGCACAAAGGGTTTGGCTTTCCCAAGTGCGAAAATTTCTGGATCAAGTTTGAAGACATGAAGCCCAAGGAGATCGGCAAGGTCAGCGCGATGCTGGGAAAGCCCGGCGTGGATGAGACCGCGGCCTCGCTAGTTGCTGCTGCGACTCCGGCTGCCGCCGCGGAACCCCCAAGAAACATGAACGTCACGCTATCCATCCGGTCTACTCCTGAGGCGGCCGACATAGTGGTTGATGGCAGTTTTGTGGGAAACACGCCGTCCGCGATTGACCTGGCCACCGGCGAACATACCGTCATTATTAGCAAAAAGGGCTTCGAGCCGTGGAAACGGACCATCAAGCTGGCCGGCGGCGACATCAAGGTGAACGCGGAGTTGGAGAAGGCCGGCCCAGCCTCGTGAGATCGGTGTAGGCCGCTTCGATTCCCTTGAGGCGGTTCATCAGACGATCGCGGGCGGCGTCCTAAATCTTCGTGGCGTCCAAAACCAAATAGCGATACTCGTGGCGGCGAAGCTTCTCGCGTGGGTCTTCCGCCTCTTTCCTCACCGCGCTGGTACGCTACGCTGCCAGCACTCCACCGACTCCAGGGTCGGCCACCACAAATGCCGGGCCATTCTTCTTCCCTTTGGCACGCCACTTGCTCCAATCCCTCTGGGGGCATGGGCCAGGGAACACGGCGCATCATCGCCGGATGCTTCTCCTCATCTTCATATAGAATGGTGCACGCGCTTAAAGCCCGGGAGAGCATGGAAACTCGGTTCCACAACGCGCTGTTGATTCACAACCCGAATGCCGGAACTGGTGGAAACGCGCGGCGGCGCCTGATCGAGCAGGCGCGGCGCATTCTTTCCGACGGCGGCATCGAGGCCGAGCTTGCGGAAACCACCGGTCCCGGCCACGCCACGGAAATCGCGCAGCAGGCCGCGCGCGAGGGACGCCAACTGGTGATCACATGCGGCGGCGATGGCACGCTGAACGAGGTCGTCAACGGCCTGGCCACTTACATGAACGGGCACCGCGTGCCGCTGGCGCTGCTGCCCGGTGGTACCGCCAACATCCTGGCGAAGGAACTTGCACTGCCGTGGGACATTCCGCGCGCGGCGATGCAACTGGTCCGCGCGGAGGTGCGGGAGATTGCCCTGGGTCTGGCCACGCCGCTGGAGCAGCCGGAGAAGAAGCGTTTCTTCCTTAGCGTTGCGGGCGCCGGCCCCGATGGCATGATCGTCTATTCCGTGGACCTGGGATTAAAGGCGCGCGTCGGCATACTGGCGTACTGGTGGCAGGGCGCGCGCGAAGTTTTGCGCTACACCTTCCCGCGCTTTCGCGTGCGCGCCCGTGACCGCCAGATCGAAGGCACGCTTGTCATTGTTGGCCGAACGAAGAACTACGGCGGACCTTTCAAGATTACCGACCAAGCCGATCTTTTTGGGGACCAGTTTGAAGTGCTGGCGCTGACCACACAAAGCGGCTTGCGCTACCTCAGCTATCTGCCCACGCTGTGGATGGGCAACCTGCGCAAGGAAGAAGATGTACACTTCTGGAAAGCGGACACGCTGGTGTGCGAACCGTTGGATGACAAGCCGGTGTACGCGCAACTGGATGGCGAGCCGTTCGCGCGGCTGCCGGTGGAGTTTTCGATTGTGCCGCGGGCATTGAAACTGCTGGTGCCGGTGGGCACGCCTGGTTCCAACGGCGGTGCCGCGCAAGAATCCTGACTGTGGACATTGTCACGCATGCGCTGCTTTCCCTAGCCCTGGCGCGCGGATTCTTCGCGCGGCGGGGATGGCCGGTGCTTGCGGGCATGCTCTTTGCCGGCACGCTCGCCGATGTGGATTTGATCAGCGAGTGGTTTGGGCCTGCCGCTTACCTGGCGGCGCGCCGCACGTTCACGCATTCCCTGTTGGGCACGCTCGTCATCATCGCCATCGCCGCGTGGATAGCGCACCGGCTGGACGGCCAACGACGGGAAACCTGGAAGGGCATTCTGGCTGCGACATCCTGCGCCGTCCTCGCGCATCTCCTCTTTGATTTCTGCCAATCGGGCGGCATCGCGCTGCTGTGGCCTTTCGGTGGAACGCGCTATGCTCTGGACTGGCTCCCCCAGGTGGACCCGTGGATTCTGCTTCTACTTCTCGGCGGAGTCGTTGTTCCGGAGTTCTTCCTCTTGGTGAGTTTGGAAATCGGCGCCAAGGATAAAAGGCCGCGGGGGCGCAATGGCGCGCTGGCGGCGCTTGTGCTGATTGGGATTTACGTTGGCGCGCGGGGCGTGTTGCACTCCAGCAGCGTCGCGCTGCTGGAACCGCGTTCCTATCGCGGGGAATCGCCGCGGCGCGAGGAAGCGTTTGCGGAGTCGTTTTCGCTTTTGACCTGGCACGGCGTGGTGGAAACGCAGTCGTATCTTTGCCTGATCGATGTTCCGGTGACCTCCGGGGATAGCTTCGACCCGGAATCCGCCACCTGCCTGCATAAACCGGAAGAGTCTCCGGTGCTGACCGCCGTGCAACAATCGGCGGTGGGGCGCAAATTCCTGAGCGCGGCCAGAATGCCCCGCGCCGCCGTGGACAAAACGGAGGGTGGATACGAGGTGATTATTCGCGATTTGCGGGACGTGGCGGAACAACAGACGCGGAACCGTGTGGTGGCGCGGATCTGGCTGGATTCCGGATCGCGAATCGTCAGTGAACAGCTTGGCTGGGCGGGAGAAGCGCACCTGCGGTAGCCGAGCCACAGAGCGTCTGAAGAGAAAAGCTTGCGCGGAGGGCACAGGGGGCGCAGAGATCGCAGAGAAGAGAAAGGCGAAAGAGAGATTCCTCACTTCGCAGACCCGTTCGGAATGACAAATTCATGTTCAGGTGCCGGGATGCGGCCCAGCAGTGCTGGCCCCCTACGAGGCGGGTCCGGGTTTATGGCGCAAAATCAGGCGGGAGAGAGCGTAACTTGCCAGGCCGAACACGAGCGCCGCGATCGTGACTTCCAACTTGTGCTGCGCCAGAAACGGCAGGGCTTCCTTCCCATAGCGGATGGCTAGATACCCAATGGCAAAGTAGCGGATCGCGCGCGCCAGCGCGATGGCGGAAGCAAAGCTTGCCAGCGGCATTTCAAACACGCCTGCGGCAAGCACGAAAATTTTGAATGGCGTAGGTGGTGGCAGGAGCGCCGCCATCAGCATCCCCACAAATCCATTTTTCTCCACCCAGTGCCGGATGGCGTGCGCGTGCTTGCCCGCTTTTTTGTGGAAAAACGCTTCCTCGCCCCTTCTCGCCAGGGAATAAAGAAGCAAGCAACCCAGCAGCGAGCCCAGCCCGGCCATGGTGGCGTAAAGCGGCATGCGCAGGGGATGTTGGATGGAGAGTTCGATGAGCAGCAGGTCGTTGATGACGGGAAACGTCAGTACGGAGGAATCGAGAAAAGAAATCAGAAAAAGTCCCGGCGCGCCCAATGTTCCGAAAGACCACGATTTTCTGTTTCCAGCCACTCAACGGCGCCGTCAACGCGGGATCCTCCGTAGTTCGAGAATTTCAGTGTAACAGAGAGCTGGAATGGATTAGAGCAGCGCTTCGATGGCTTCGACGATGATGTCGTAGACGTGGTGAAGTTCTTCCCGCGTAATGACGTAAGGCGGGATCACGTAGATCACATTGCCCAGCGGCCGGAGCAACACGCCGCGGCGCAGGAAGAAGTCGTAGAGTTTGGGGCGCAACGCGGAGAGATAACCGGGATCGTCGGCTCGCAATTCCAGCGCGCCGATGGTGCCGACCTGCCGCGTATCGCCGACCTGGCGCATGCCGCGCAAATCGGCCAGGCGATCGGCGTTGACACGGGAGATCGCGGCGATGCGGTCGAAGACGGGTTCGTCCTCAAAAATCTGCAGGTTGGCATTGGCGGCGGCACACGCCAGCGCATTCCCCGTGTAGGAATGACCGTGGTGGAAGGTGTGCATGCGGTTTTCGCTGCGAAATGCGGACTCCACGCGATCCGTACACAGCGTCGCGCCCATGGCGAGGAACCCGCCCGTGATGCCCTTGGAAAGGCACATTATATCGGGGACGACGTTCGCGAGTTCGCAAGCAAACATCTTTCCGGTGCGGCCAAATCCGGTGAGCACTTCATCGGCAATCAGAAAAACGTCGTGACGCGTGCACAGCGCCCGGATCTTCTGCAGAAACTCGACGGGGTGAACGATCATCCCGCCAACGCCCTGAAGAAGCGGTTCCACGATGACAGTGGCAATCTTATCGCCACGCTCGGCCAGCAAGTCTTCCAGCTTTTGTACACACTCGATGTGGCAGGTCTCGCGCTTCAATCCCACCGGGCAGCGGTAGCAATAGGCCGAATGGACGCGGTGCACCGGATAGCGCATGGATTCAAAGGGAGCGGTGAACGGCGACGCATCGCTGACGGACATGGCCCCGGCGGTGTCACCGTGATAGCCATCCGCCAGCGCGACGATTTCGTGCTTTTCGGGCCGCCCGATGTTCTGGAAATGTTGCACGGCAAGTTTCAGGGCGACTTCCACGGCGGTGGAACCGTCGTCGGAGAGAAACATGTGCGTCAGTTCGGCCGGCGCCCATTTGCGCAAGCGCGCGGCCAGCTCTTCCGCGTGATCGTGGGTGAAGCCCGCCAGAATCACTTGTTCGAGCTTGCGAGATTGTTCCGCAACAGCGGCGCTGATGCGCGGGTTGGCGTGGCCGTGGAGATTCACCCACCAGGAAGAAATCGCGTCCAGTATGCGGCGCCCATCGGCCAAATGAAGGTAGACGCCTTCGGCGCTGGCCACATGGAGCGGAGCGGGGTCCAGGAGGGCATTCGTAAAGGGGTGCCAGATGCGCAGGGGTGCCGTCATTGGGAAAATGCGGAGCGGTCAAAGTGGTTCAGGAATACCTGCATGAGCGCGGTGCGATGGAGATTCGGGAGCTTGGGAATTTCGCCGATCACGCGAACATGACCAAATTTCTCGATGGTGTCGCGGTTCTCGCGATTCTGATCGCCGATCAATACCACGCCATGCACCGGCAGCTCGGCCGCGTGCAGCGCGGCGAGCGTCAAGAGCGTGTGATTGATGGTGCCCACGCCGCTGCGCGCCGCCAGAATCACCGGGAGCTTGAACTTCACCATCATGTCCAGCATGAACTGCTTGGAATTGATGGGCACCAGCACGCCGCCGGCCCCCTCGACGATCAGCCAGTCGTTCATCAGACTGGCCGGAAGGTTCAGCCGGTTGAGATCGATCTCGACCCCGGCCCAGCGGGCCGCCAGGTCCGGGGAAACCGGAGGCACAAATTTGTAGACCTCTTCCAAGGTGCGGTCGGTTCCGATGCCCGCCAGGCGCATGACCGTGACGCGGTCCGAGCCTTCCAGCGTACCGGTCTGGATGGGCTTCCAGTACACCGCATCGAGCGCTGCGCAGAGCAAGGCGGAGAGCGTCGTCTTGCCCACGCCGGTATCGGTTCCGGTGATGAAGAAGTGGCTTCTCATGCGCGTCCCGCCGCGGTCAAAACAGAATGCCGCGCCCGCCACGCTACCAGAGATCCCACCAGGCGGTCCAACTCATCCCGTGGAATGCGGCAGGTCAATGACAAACGCAAGCGCGAGCCGGTGCCGCCGACCTTGCGGGCGTGCGTCACCGCGTCAATGGCAGCTTCGTGGAGCTTGGGGTGTTCCGCGAGTCCCAGATAATCGTTGGAACAAAAATTCACGCCGTGCACTTCGGCCAGACTGCGGCGCAGGTTGCGCGCGTCCAGGGCGCGCAGCCCCTTCCGCAGTTCCTCTTGCCAGGTCGCTAGGGCGTTAGACGGCATGGGATTCGAGTGGCTTCATCCCCAAACTCTGAAGTAACTGCTCATCTTCATCAACTCCAGGATTTGGCGTGGTCAAGAGTTTCTCCCCGACGAAGATTGAATTCGCTCCCGCCAGAAAACACAGCGTCACCGCTTCCGGCGACAACTGCTTTCTGCCGGCCGCCAGACGCACCCGCGAGGCCGGCATGAGGATCCGCGCCGTGGCAATCGCGCGAACCATTTCCAGCGGATCGAGCGGGGGCATCGCGGCCAACGGTGTGCCCTCGACACGCACGAGCATGTTGATGGGCACGCTTTCCGGATGGGGGTTGAGAGTCGCCAATTGATGCAGCAGGCCGGCGCGGTCGCTCTCCTTCTCTCCCATCCCCAGAATCCCGCCGCAACACACGGTGATTCCCGCCTGGCGCACCGCCACGAGGGTCCTCAACCGTTCATCGTACACGCGGGTGGTGATAATCGAACCATAAAATTCCGGCGAAGTGTCCAGATTGTGATTGTAGGCCGTAAGCCCCGCTTCCTTCAGGCGGACGGCCTGTTCGTCCGTCAGCATTCCCAGGGTGCAGCAGACTTCCACTCCCAGCGAGGAGACACCGCGCACCATTTCCAGGACGATATCGAATTCGCGGCCCTGTGGGGCTTCCCGCCACGCCGCGCCCATGCACATTCGCGTGACGCCCCGCGCGGCAGCGTCGCGCGCCACGCCGATGACGTGCTGGGGATCGAGCAGCCCCTCGCGCTCCACATCAGCGTTGTAATGCGCGCTTTGCGGACAATACGCGCAATCCTCCGGGCAGCCGCCCGTCTTGATGGAAATCAACTGACAGGTCTGCACGCGATCGGGAGCATGGAATTCCCGGTGCTTGGTCTGCGCCCTATAAACCAGCTCGGGCAGGGGCGTGGCGTAAATCGCCGCGACCTCTTCCTTTTTCCAATCGTGCCGGAGATGGGTCACCGGGATGGTTTGTAGGGCCGCGCCGCTGAATGCACTGTTCATTCTGGGTATTCGCCTGGTTTGAATGCAACTGTAACAGTCTAACGAGCTTTTCATACTATCATTGCGCCCCGCTTCAGGCCATTTCCATCGCTTCAAATGCTTTGACCAGCCATTAGCGAAGTGTTATAAATCAGAGTTTCCTTCGTCCGCCGCGCGATGCATAGTGGGGTGCGGGGTGGTCCTGACCCGCTCGGGGTCAGAAGGTGTTGCGCGCGCGGGCGGAAGAGTTCCCGTCCTGTCTGAGACACGGGAGTCTCCCCTCTTACGGGTGAGACGCTCCCCCTGACGCTGGTGGATGATGTTCGGTTTTGGTTCACCGCGCTCCGTGTTAGGGCGGATTGGTGTGTAGTTCTGCTGTAACAGGGGCCGCGGCCGGACCATTGGCCGAAGGAATTGCCCCGCAGAGACCTAAGTATTCTGGAGGATCCTTCATGCGTATCTTGTTTGAGGCTGTCCGCTCGAAGGGCAGTCGGATGTTGCATCGCGTTTTTGCGGCGTCGGCCCTGCTGCTCTTCAGCGCCACCGCCTTGCTCGCCGCACCGGCGGAAGAGGCCGGCGGCGAGGCAAGTCTTAAGCTCCCCGACTTGTCTTCGGTAAAGTTCCTCGGCGTTAACGGCCATACATTGCTTCTGTTCGGCATTCTCATCTGCATCTTTGGGCTGCTGTTTGGCATGACCATTTTCATGAAGCTGAAGAACCTGCCGGTGCACAGCGCGATGCGCGAAATCTCCGAGCTGATCTACGAAACCTGCAAGACCTATCTGTTCACGCAGGGCAAATTCCTGCTTTTCCTGTGGGTGTTCATCGCCATCGTGATCGTGCTGTACTTCGGAATACTGTCGCCCGTCCCTGGCAAATCCATCGCTGTGACGCTGCCGATTATTCTGTTGTTCAGCCTGATCGGCATGGGCGGCAGCTACAGCGTGGCGTGGTTCGGGATTCGCGTGAACACCTTCGCGAATTCGCGCACTGCTTTCGCGGGCCTGCGCGGCAAACCGTACCCCATCAATCACATTCCGCTGGAATCGGGCATGAGCGTGGGCATGATGCTGATCAGCGTGGAACTCCTGATGATGCTGATCATTCTGCTGTTCATCCCGCGCGAATACGCCGGACCGTGCTTCATCGGATTCGCCATCGGTGAATCCCTGGGCGCCGCTGCGTTGCGTATTGCGGGCGGCATCTTCACCAAGATTGCCGATATCGGCTCCGACCTGATGAAGATCGTCTTCAAGATCAAGGAAGACGACGCGCGCAACCCCGGCGTCATCGCGGATTGCACCGGCGACAACGCGGGCGACTCGGTCGGCCCCACCGCCGATGGCTTTGAAACCTATGGCGTGACGGGCGTCGCCCTAATCACCTTTATTCTTCTCGCGGTGAAAGACCCTACGATTCAGGTCCAGTTGCTGGTGTGGATCTTCGTGATGCGCGTCATTATGCTGATCGCCAGCGCCGCGGCCTATTTCATCAATGGAGCAATCCAGAAAGCCCGCTACGGCAACGCCGCGGAAATGAACTTCGAGACGCCGCTCACATGGCTGGTCTGGATCACTTCCTTCGTCTCGATCGCCTTCACCTACGCGGTTTCTTCGCTGATTATTCCGTCACTCGGCGGCGACCCCACGCAATGGTGGAAGCTCGCCACCATCATTTCGTGCGGGACCCTGGCTGGCGCCGTCATTCCGGAACTGGTAAAAGTCTTCACCTCGACGGAATCGCGCCATGTCAACGAAGTGGTTATCTCCGCGCAGGAAGGCGGGGCATCCCTGGGCATCCTCTCGGGATTCGTGGCCGGCAATTTCTCTGGCTACTACCTGGGCGGCGCGATTGTCACGCTGATGTCCATCGGCTACCTGATCAGCAACCTGGGGCTCGCCCATCTGATGGGTGCGCCGGCGGTGTTCGCGTTTGGTCTGGTGGCTTTCGGATTCCTCGGCATGGGACCTGTAACCATTGCCGTGGATTCCTATGGCCCGGTCACCGACAACGCGCAATCCGTTTTTGAGCTTTCCATGATTGAGCAGATTCCCAATATCAAGGCGGAATTAAAGAAGGACTACAACATCGACGTGGACTTCGAGCGCGCCAAACACATGCTGGAAGCCAACGACGGCGCCGGCAACACTTTCAAGGCTACCGCGAAGCCCGTGCTCATTGGCACCGCCGTGGTCGGCGCAACCACCATGATCTTCTCCATCATCATGGCGCTTACTCACGGCCTCACCAACAACATGGAAAAGCTTTCCCTCCTCCACGCTCCCTTCGTCCTCGGCCTGATTACCGGCGGCGCCATGATTTACTGGTTTACCGGCGCTTCCACGCAGGCAGTGACCACGGGCGCTTACCGCGCGGTGGAATTCATCAAGCGCCACATCAAGCTGGACAGCGCCGAAAAAGCCAGCGTGGCCGACTCCAAAAAGGTCGTGCAAATCTGCACGCAGTACGCGCAGAAGGGCATGCTGAACATCTTCATTGCCGTCTTCTTCGCGACCCTGGCCTTCGCCTTCGTCGAGCCATTCTTCTTCATCGGCTACCTGATCTCCATCGCCGTGTTTGGTCTCTACCAGGCCATCTTCATGGCCGACGCCGGGGCCGCTTGGGACAACGCCAAGAAAATCGTCGAAGTGGAGATGAAGCAGAAGGGCACGCCGCTGCATGACGCCACCGTCATTTGCGAC
>Ga0187858_10004140_pt1 | contig 13711 bp, 10 predicted proteins | sample June2016WEW_8_15_FD_133015 | JGI IMG/M metagenome (GOLD analysis project Ga0187858, IMG submission 133015) | Peatland microbial communities from SPRUCE experiment site at the Marcell Experimental Forest, Minnesota, USA - June2016WEW_8_150 | ecosystem: Environmental > Terrestrial > Soil >...
AGCAGGCGAAGTCACTAGCTGCGGAGTTTTTGACGTCGAATTCGATGCCTCACGACCGCATTAAACTGGCGGTTATAGCGTTGGGGCTTCCGCCCCAATCAGAGCCACACATCGCGAAGGAATGGGAAAGAAGGGGTTTCCAATCCATCATAAACTATGCTCCATATGCGGGCCACGTGTTGACAGTCGAGCTGTTTTTTCATATTGCCCTTCAAACGAATCTTGTTACGCCTTACGACAGACAGGACATCAGCTATCTGTCATATTTGCCGTTCAGCTTCCTGTTTGTTTCGTCTGATAAACTACATCGCCAATGTGCACCTCTGTTCTTGCGAAGCGACCAAGGTTTTATTTGGGGGCCGGAACTCAAGGCCGATCTTGCAGAAATCGTGGAGCGCTACAAGGGTTTTTCAGAAGTGGAACGCGAAAACGGCATGATGAAGTTCGCCCCTGTTCCACCCGAAGGTAGTCTAGTAGCGAAGCTCTTGAACGATTTTGGTGAGATGATGAACCGCAAGGAACAGGAGCGATTGAGAAGGCTTTTCGATGAACCGCGCGTTGACGAGCGGACTCGAGACCTTAAACCGTTTCCGAAAGCCGAAGCAGAATTGGTAAGGCATCTCAATCGCTTCAGGGATGCGCCGGAACTATCGCCGGAAGAGGTCGATTTCGACACATCGAATCCAGATCTCCTGTCTGTTCAGCGGTCCGTCCACAAGCAGCGGGGATCGTTTTGGCAATTGCCGAAGAATCTCAAGGAACGCCCGAAAGAGGGAAACCTTTAGCGGCAATTCAAATCTATGCTCAGAACCACCACTCCAACCCCTAAGACCTAACCCCTGCTTTCTCCCATTTCCCCAAAGCGAATCTTGGCGATGGCGAGTCCTTAGACGGGCAAGGGTCGCAGACTACACACATCGGCAGTCTGCGCCAGCGCCGAGAAGAGCCGCGGATCTTGTAAGGCAGGACGGCGCTACTTGGGTTTTAAAGAAAACGGTACCTGACATAGTTCCCCCTGACACCGTTCCCCACTTCTCGTCTGACCGCGTATATGCATGTACGAACACCATCCAGTGAAAGTATGAAGCATGGTTTCTGAATCAACCGTGGCCGCGCCTACTATGGGGTGTGCTGGCGAGAAGCCCGCAAACGATTGGCTGGCCAATGCCTTCTGATTTAAAATAGAAAAGTGGCTTTTCGCCTGGACATACCAAGACAGTTAGAAAAATCATATTCACGGGAGGGATTGTGAGCGATATCTACGTCGAACGGAAGGACGATGGAACTTACAGGGCTTTACAGAACAAAAGGGTTATAGCCACAGGAGATACTCAACAAGAAGCAGCCTCGCACGCCCATCACCGGCGCCCCAATGCTCCGATTCTCGCGGAGCGCGTGCGAAATACAGATGTTGGCCATCCGGATAAATGGCGCAGGATATACCCGAAGTAGACAAAGTATCGGCGCTTCGTGCCCTAAAAGCAATCCTCGAAGCCACACAGTAGAAATACCCATCCTCTCCAGCGCGCATCGGCTGGTAAGATGCTTACTACTCCCCCTCTTTTATGCTCCGCTCCGTTTCTTCGGAGAAGCGACGGTACTTTCCCTTGCGTAAACGAATCTTACTTTCCATTGAAACATAGCCGAGTTCGCTGACGCTCCCGATGTTGTGAGGGGCAACCTGTTGTGAGCCGGGAACCTTCTTCATTATTCCCATAAGCGTGTCCTGAAGCTCTTTGCTGAGCTTTATGGGAGGAGGCTCATCACGCCATTTCGGGACATGCTTGTCCCATAGGCGGGTGGTGAGGAATGCCGCATCATCCGGTGGATGGCTCGCGAAAGAGGTCGTTCCGTTCTTGAATTCCGATTCGTCGAGAGCCGAGTAGTGCTCGTCCAGTTTTTTCAGATCGTCTTTCAGATCGATGCCGTTAATGAAACTCTGTTCCGGGGTCACGAACAGCGGCACGATCTGCGCGTGAAAATTATCCTTCGAAGTAAAGATCGAGCAAAATGGGAGGTAATAGAGGTAGGCGAGATCGATCTGGTGGCTTGGCTTCACATTGCGGAGCAACTGGGTCCGCAGGACCAGGCGAAGAAAATATTGATGGACAGCATGAAGATGAAATAGGGCATGCATTCGCGGAGTGGCGGTCGACGGTTTCCGACCCAGCCCGATACGGTCTGCGCCTTCACGTCCGAAACGTCGAACAGGTCAATGCCGAATCCGAGGAGCCATTCCTGGTCCATATGGTCGATGATGATATCGGTCATCTCGCGTGCATCCTGCAAGGTTTTAGGTTTGCGCCAGTGCGGCCCTATCCCAGCCATGAGGGTAGCGACCATCGCGTTGAAATCGATGGCTGTAAGGGTGCGCCGCCACCATTTAGCCACTAAGCGTTCCGCATCGACAAATTCCCGCGCCGTCCAGCGATGCATTGCCTCCTGCTCTTTCGTCTGCTGGAAAATCACCCCTTTCTGATCGCCGAGCTGCACCGACTTCGCACCGGCCACAAAGGGACCGCCCTTGAGTTGGAGTAGACTGAATTTGCCGACAAGCTCCCATCTGAGAATGTCGAGGTGATGGAGCGTCACGCAGGACTCATATTCAGGCGTCCTGTCTGCGAGAGAACCGACGAGCTGCTCCGGGGTGCTGTTACTCTTGATCTTTTTTTCGAGATCGGCGAGGCATTCCACAAAGAAAATCGGCGTGATGACGCAGGAGTAAAAAGTATCCAGCAGAACTGATTCGTCGATGTTCAGGCTCTCGAGCGACGATTTATCGAAAATCAGATACGGCATCCGCGGCATATACAAATTATAGGTGATTGGGCGCGCATTCGCGCGGGGAATAAACCTCACCTCGGTTCGGCGCTCCGCCGCCGCTTCGCTTGCACCTTGGGAACGCTACGCGGCGTGGTCGCTATGGGAAGTGATTCGGCCCGGACCTTACACCCTGCGCAAAGCTTCACCACCCGGGATTGGCTAAATGGGATGCGGCGATGTGCAACGTGCGCTGACTTGACGGTAAGTCGGCTACACGTAGAAGCTACCCGTTGGCGTGACGGGCCGGAAACGGGGTTCAGGTCATCGAAGGGGACTTCGGGGGCGTCATGGGTTGCACATCTGCGAGTAGACCTTTTTATTGAGCTTTGCGACGTGCTGGGCGAGCCGCATCCGGCATCAGAGGATTTCTCGGGCGCGACGTACACTATTCAATTTCCATAAGCACTCGATGCAGCGCGAAGATGCCCTCTGCCTCGCTTCAGGGATTCCTCCGAAAGCAATTCCCACTCGGAGTTAAAGCCCGGCATGTATCACACGCGCTGGCAGCCCTCCACGAAGAAAAGTGCATCAAGCTTTCCCCGGAGCAATCGATATGGGTTGGGGACATTTGGCCGCGCGGGCAAAACAACAGGGCATCGCGGTAAAGGTGGTGGACGCCGTCATCGCCGCCACGGCCCTTGAACACGGCATTACCCTCGTGACGCGGAACGTCAAGGACTTCGCCGGCCTCGGCGTCGTTCTCCTCAACCCCTGGGACGAGGTGTGAATCTTCAAGCCGCGGCGATGCTTTTATAGCGCTCATAGCCCTCGCCACTAACCACTAGCCACTGTTCATGTGACCCCGAACTTATAACGTCTTCGTTTCGCCCAAGTGCCTTTCCAAACCTTTTTAGCCTGAATTGGACGGTTGGAAGGGAAACTTCACACGAGCCGATTGAGCGCTTGCGTGAGTTCCGGCAGGGTGCGCCCCGGTCGGGTGGTCCGTCCTGCGCGGAGTAGGTTGAGCTTTGCGTGCCCGAAGCCTGATTTGGCGGTTCGGAGGCGACGACGAATTCCGCGTTCGACGAACAGGAGGTGTTCAATTCGAGTCGAGCGAGCGTCGGTGAACCATGTTTCCGGAGTGGATGCGCCCTTCTCCCAGGTCCCGACGTGGTGTGGAGACCTCAAGTTGAAGGAGCTCTGCGCGACATCGAAGAGCACGTAGGGCGCTTTGGCGCGAAGGCTCCAGTTGTCGTGGTAGTCATGGAACGTTTCGCTTTGGACTAGACGGCCGCCGACGAGGCGTGCGAGTACGTTGTAGAACTTACGGTACGGCGCGTACGCCGCGTCGGTCCACAGGGCTTTGCGTTTGACAAGCGCCCGGACGGTGCCGAACCCCACGAAGTGGTAATGCCAGGCGCGTTCGACGTGACGTGCACAGAAGAAGAAGACGACGTCGCCTATTCCGAGCGAGTCTCGGACATCCCGGCGGCAGACGCCCCAGCTCGCCTTGCGGACGTCTCCCAGTAGGTGCTGCGCCGCGAAGAAGGATGGATCGTCTCCCCAGTCGTAATAACTGTCGTTGTAGCCTGCGAGAAAGGCTTGGAGTAGAGGATCCCGTTTCGCAGCGGCCTCGGTCAGCCGTAGCTGTCTCGGCGAGGGCTTTCTGCTTCGATAGGTGCAGAGGTAGGCGTTCATTGCTCGATTATATTCCCGCCTGCCGAATGAAAGGAGTTTTCCTTGGTATGGAAGCGCAGAGTAATCCGGCTCGGAGCCGGATTACTCTGCGGCCGTTTGTCATTCCGCGGAAACGAAGAAGTCGAGATCCCGATTTTACGAGCCGCAGAGGAGAGCAAATTGCGCTTGCCTCGGCGCTACCCCGCTTGAGAAGGCGTTGCAGGAAGAAGGCTCAACGCCCCCGCACACCCCCGACCTCAAGAAGATGAAGGCGAAAATCGAGATCGTCGCGGACTTCGAAGATTTGAAGGAAATCGCGGAGATCCTCAAGCAGATGAAGAAATAGGCGGATCAGCTATCTCTTTTTCTTCTTTTGCTTGGCAATTGCGTCTTCGATCGCCTTCGTAAGGAGGGGGGCGTCGAACTGGTAAAACTTGTTTTCTATTTTAACGGATATTGGTTTTTTGCCCTGGCGCTTCCATTTGGAGCAAAGCCACGCCACCAATACCGGCACAGCTACGTTCTTTCCGGTAAAAAGCGCGATTTCAATAATCGCATGGCCGAGGGCACTTTTCGCGAGCGGCATGTCTCGTATCATGATCGTGCCGCCGGGCGCCTCTTTCTCTCGGCCGAGGCTCAACTCTTGGTCAAATATATCGAACGCGAAATCACTGAGATCGCGGCGCTGTCCTTCAAAACCGATTGTGATTTCATCCGTTTCGCTCATGGTCGTTCACGTACTCGTTTCAAGCATCAATAGTACCACCACGGCGAGTTAATCCTGCGCCCCTGAAGAAATAGGGTGGCAAGGGACTTGCGCGACGGGATATAATAGGCCATGAATACTTACAAAGTATTGGTCGGTGGCGTTGCTGTCGCGATGCTATTCGGCGAGTTCAAGTCCCATCCATTCCACCAGCCACACATCCATTCAGACGTAGACCTATCCGGTACGGTCATCGACTGTTCGGTACTCATGTCAGCGAGCGCAACCGCTAACGCCATTCCCTCTTATTACGTGGCTCCAGATTGGTATCCGCCATGGAAGTAGAAGAGGCGATCTGCCTATGAACATTTACGCCAAATGCGCGAACCCGAAATGCTCCGAATTCGGATTCGAGAAGTCCGTCGCCGTAGGTCAGCTTTTGGGATTCGGCGTGCCGAAAGACCGCGTGAAGTGTCCCGTGTGCCATGAGCCCATGACCACCACCAAAACGGAACGATCGTTACGCCTTCCATCCCGACCCAGAGCGCCCCGCACCGCTCCTACAAGAAACGAGCGAAGAAAGAAATCTCCCCGAGGCTGATCGATCACCTGCTTGCATAAGCAACAACGATGGTAGAATCCGTGCGTGGAAAACACTATTCAATATCGCGGACGCAGCATAACCGTTTCCGCCGTCAAGTCAGGCTCCGCTTATGAAGCGCGTATCGTTATAGACGGTGCGATTCACGTGCTCCCTCCTCTAACCAAATATCCGCCAAGTGAATTCCGCACGCCAGCGGAAGCGATGGATTACGGAATCGAAGCGGCAAAGTGGATGGTTGACCAACGATGAGCGGGGGCGTGAGAAGGAATAAGAAGGAAGAGGGTAGGAACAGGTAGATGACCTTCGATGAGCTTTGGGTAAATTCCCCGATCGTTTTGCGGGAGTTAGCCGCTGAATTTGTCCGCAGAGGCGACGAGTGCCTGAAGGCCGACAAGGAATCACAGCTCACCGCCTGCATGTTCCTCGCACTTCGCTCCGTATCCTTGTTGCTCGGGATGGCCAAGGTCATGGAGCCGGAAACGCGCGACAGTTGGGATGTCCTCGCGCGTGCGCTCCAGGAATCTACGGACCTGCTGATGTACTTCCGATTTGATGAGGACGGCGTCAGGAAGAAGATAGGGTATTGGTTCGCAGGAAAGGGCGATAGCGCATGGAAGGCCGATCACCACAAGTGCGAGGAGTTTATACGGCGGCTCGGGGAAGGCGAAACAGAGCTTGCGGTCCGTTGGAGCGCGATGACGGTGTTTTCGCATCCAACCGTATACGCGGCGCAGAATTCCGCGAAGAACGTGGCGGGTTGGGTTACCGGATTTGCCAAGACAGAAAGCCCGACCGACACCATACTGCCCAAGATTGCCGACTATCTTACATCGATCTCAAAGCTCATGGTTGTCGCGACGTTCGATCTTCCAGGGTGGGTACCACTCGGCTTTGATCTAAACCGAATGCCCACTGCCGACCGATTCCAGAGGGAGTGCAAGAACGTCGTAGGTCCGATACTGGCCATGAATCAGAAGATTACGTTGGCTGAAGGCAGCTACCGCTCCCCCAGTGACAAAACCGCAAGAAGCGCTAAAGTTAAGAAGAACCCCTAAGGCTAGGATCGTGTCCGGTCGGCTGATCGCGCTTCAACAGGACAAGTTGAGGATCAACGACAGGAAGTGTGTCCCAGATGTCGGCTCTTTAGACACGAAGCTACCAACCGTGACCTGACTGGGCGGGCTGGCGCAGACGGTCGTTTTAATCCGGGTCAGCCTAACTATAATTTGGAGCTCCTTACGATGCATAGAACGATTTCCGAAAAGCTATTGGAAGAATTCTGCGCTACGAAAGGCATCGCCTGCCTTCGGATTGCCGAAAGCGATGAGCGTACACCCGATTACGAGCTGGTGGTCGGAGCGGTGCGCATCATTGTTGAGGTGAAGGAAATCACGCCTAACAAGGAGGAGCAAGAATCAGATCTTCTCCTTTCCCAACGTGGTTATGGCAAGGTGCTATCCTACACGCCAGGTGATCGAGTCCGAAAGAAAATCGCGGACTGCTCGGCGCAGATTAAAGGGCGAACGGGCGGGAGACATGCGAGCCTTCTTGTCGTGTTCGACAGTGTGTTTGGCCACGTGGACCCATACAACATAAGGGTTGCGATGTACGGCCTCGAGCAGATCCGAATTGAGGTTCCGCCCATCGGAATGGGTTCTCCGCACTCGACCGGCATGGGTTACGGACCGAAACGCAAGATGACCCCTGACCACAACACCTCAATAAGCGCGATCGGGGCACTATCCACGACGAGCTCGGCAGAAGTGTTCCTTCATGTGTACCACAACAAATTTGCACATGTGCCGCTTAAATACGCCCTGCTGGGTCAGTATGGCGTGGAGCAGTTCGAGCTCGACGATGAAATGATTGGAACGACGTCAAAGTGGCGCAAAGTTGACCTTGTTGCCGAGACGTAACCGGTGGCTGCACCCCCTCGAAGGCGGCGCATCGCTGGTAGCCTTTGAGAATCAAACATGGCCGCCGGGAGAGCCCCCCGAGCGCTGGATCGGCGGGCAAGCGTAGTGCGGACCTAGAATTGAGGCCTGCAGCTTCTTGTTGTCGATTGTGAGCAAACCCGCTTTGGCCCGATTTTGTTCATCATCCAGACTTCATAATTCACCTTTCACCATTCACTCTTCCCAAATCTCTCCGCCCATGCGAGTATTGCCTTCCAACCGCCATTACCGAGGTTCAAACCATGGCCAACCCAGAACACCTCAAAATTCTCAAGCAAACCGTAGAAGTGCCTCACGCATTCAAACTCGCGAAATACGGGGTTCGGGGCCCCGAAGCCGACTTCTTAGGACTGATCCCAGTACGCTGTCGTGCCTGCGCGCTGGGCTGCTGAGCAAATCGTATGGAGTGCGGTCCAGCTACGGTTTAGGCGTTTGGAACCGCCCGACGTATAATGGTTTAAGAATGGCAAGCCCATTTTCGTCTGGCGGTGGTGGAACACATTTTGAAGCACGCGTCGCCGCGTCCTGTCTTGCCGCCGTGTTGTGCGAGGCACGGGTGCGAGGGCTCCCCGGTGATTTCGCTACGGTTGTTCAGTCGCAGCGGGCATCGTTCGACGAGCCGCTCGATGACATCATAATCAAGGGTGTCCGCCAAAATGGCCGTGAGACTCAGCTCGACATCCAGATCAAGAACCAGCTCACCTTTACGCAAAATGACCCGGAATGGGTTGATGTGCTGAAGCAGGCGTGGGACACGTTCGCGAAGGGCACCTTCGATCCCACACTGCACCGGATCGGCGTCGGCATAGGGACCTACAGCGCGCGCGCCGATCAGCACTATCAGTCGGTTCTGAGCTGGGCTACGTACAGCACCGACGGGCGGGATTTCCGGGAGCGGATCGAGAAAGGGGATTACTCACATAAGGACAAACAGACGTTCGTGGACACAGTACGCGCGATCCTGACGGTGCATGTCGGGCGAAAGCCCACAGACGACGAAGTATGGAGGTTCCTCAGTTCCTTCGTCATCATCCATTTTGACTTTCAGTCAGGCGATGCGTCTCGCGATACCGCGGGCGTGATTGACCGGCTCAAAGGATTGGTTGCCCCTGCTAATCGCGGGCTCGCGGCCGGGATCTGGGACTACTTGGTCAAAAAGGCCGGCGAACTGATTCCGGCCGGCGGTGGGGCTAGCCGGGCGACGCTGGCGCAGCAACTCAGTCGAGATGGCTTTTCTCTCGGATCTGCGCCATCGTTTTGGAGGGACATTGCAACCTTGCAGAGAGAGTCGGCACTGGCCCTCGGCGATATCAAAGTGCATATTCATGGTTTGCGGCTGCACCGGGCTGATCCTTATCAGAGCGTACGCGAAGGTCTGGAGGAGGCGCGGTTCATCCAGATCGATGGTGAACCGGGATCTGGAAAATCCGCGCTAATGAAGGACTTGGCTGAGGAATGCCGTCGGAACGGGCCGGTTCTGGTATTGAAGGATACGCGGATTCAGCCGAAGGGTTGGGTGTCGCACGCGCATGTGCTAGGGGTCTCCGCCGATCTGCCCTCATTGCTTCGCGAGTACGCCTGCGCGGGCAGTCCTGTTCTCTTCATCGACGGCGTCGACAAAATCGTCGATCCCGCGATCCAACTAACTGTGAACGACGTGCTGAAGGCGATCGCGTTTGATGACGCGCTCGCGCAATGGCGAATCGTCGTTACGGTCCGAGAACAAAACCTCAGGCACCTCGAAACATGGCTCGATCCGGATGCGCTGAAGAAACTGCCGCTGCGGACGGTGACGGTCGGAGCGCTCAACGATAACGAACTCGATATCGTCGCCAGGCGCTTCCCGCGGCTGCGGCCTCTGCTCAACCAGTCGGGCAATGCCGATATCATCCTGCGGCGGCCATTCTTCCTGGATGCCATGCTGACTCTGGCGGGGCGCGACGGAACGGACAGGCTTCCGGCAACCGAAGTGGAGTTGCTGAAGCTGTGGTGGGACCTGGGCGGTTCGGACCGAGCAGATTTCTCGCTCGCTCAACACCGGCGGAATCTGCTGCTGCAATTGGCGGAACGGCTGGCGACGGCGCCGAACAAGCCGATCTCCATCAACGATCTCGCACCAGAAAGAATCACCGAACTGAAATCCGCCGGAATACTGAGGGACAAGGATCTCGGGCACTCGGTCGTGTTCACGCACGATATCTACGAGGAATGGGCTTTGTGCCAGCTGCTCATCAGCCGAGGCCATGATTTGGCTGTCTTTCTGAAAAATTATAGTGAAGCGGACATGTTCGTTCGGCCCGTGGGACTCCTTGGGACATATTTGCTTGAGACCAAACCCTCCGCCGAGGACTGGAAGGCCTTGTTCGAGAATGTGGGCGGCGCGGATTTGCGTCCTGTCTGGCAGCGCGCGGTCCTTACGTCTAGCCTTCATTCAACGCGAGCCACGCAACTGCTGCACGGTGTCGCGAATTACCTCCTCGAGAATAACGGGGATCATCTCCGAAAGATGCTCATGGCGCTTGCCACGACCGAGGTGCTTCCGAACCCCGTATTTCTCGACGAAAAGCTGACGCCCGATATCGACCCGGCGGATCGCGCGATGTTGGCTCACCACGCCGCCGTCCCCAAGGCTGTTACGTGGGTTCGCTTCCTCGATTGGCTCGTGCCGTTGGTGCCGACGCTTCCTCCTCAGTTGATTCCGGACCTGCTTCCGGTGTTTACAACCTGGCAGAACGCCTTTGCCGGGAACACAGTGCGCCACTGCCGGCAAATCGGAGAGCTCAGCTACGGCTGGCTGATCGAGGTGGAGGAAGCGCATCATGCGCGGGCCTATCGGGACGTGCGGGCACCTTGTGGCGGCGCGTTGGACGGTCGGGACATAGAGAAATCGCTGCGCACCCTGTTCTTGTCTTCGGTCGGCGACGTGCCGAATCTGGGCTCCGAATACCTCCGTAAGAAGCTCGCCGATCAAGACCGCCTGCATATTTTCCGTGGACCGATTCTTTCCAACTGCGGGGCTCTTGTCCGACATCTACCCGCTGAGCTGGTCGATTTCTTCCTGGGGGCTTTCCTTGAAAGGCCGGAGCGCCGGATCGACCGCTTTGGCGGATACTCGGATCACTTAACTCGCGGATTGGGTGTCGCCCACGATCACGAATTCTATCCGGCGTCGCCGACCCAGCTCCCGTTTCTGGGTCTCCTCAACTCCAACGAAGGGGAGGGATTGCGGTTGGTGCACTCCCTCTGCAACCACTCGATCTCAGTCTGGCGGTGGGCGTGCCAGCACAAGAGCTGGAGAAGCCCGGTCCAGCCGATCCCAATCACCTTGACTTTTCCTTGGGGCCAGCAGAGTTTCTGGGGTGACGGCCAGGTCTACCTGTGGTTTCGTGGCATTTGGGGCAGTGATGCCGTCAAATCGGCTCTGATGGCATTGGAGCAGTGGGCACTGAACTCATGCGAAAAAGGAGTGCCTTTCGAGGAAGTTTTCAGAAAGGTCATCAAGGGCAACGACTCGGTCGCAGCGCTCGGGGTGGGGCTCAGTCTCTGCCTGGCCTACCCCGGAAAGTCGCTGGAATGCGCGTTCCCGCTCGTCACCTGCCCATGTCTCTGGGACTGGGACATCTCCCGCTTCGTTCAAGACTGGGGCTTTCACACGAATGAGATCGGCGATTGGCACCGGCATCGCATGCAACTCAATGCCGTTCACAAGCTCAACGAATACCCCCATCGCCGAAGGGAAATTCGTTACCTGGTGCCATATTTCGTGTGCTCTGGCGACGAGGAGCTGATCAACCGGTACGCGGCGGCAATCCGGAGTTTTCCCGAGAACTTGCCGCTCAGCTACGAGGAAGAGAAGGCTGAGGAAGGACACCTCAATGCGTTGCGTGAAGAAATGACGCTCTTTTCAGAGCAGGGCGACCCGGCGCATTTCAAGGCCGAGCCGACCGAAGACGGCAAGCACATCAAGATCTGGAATGACCCTCCCTCGCTTAAGAAGGAGAAGTATCGTGTTCGGCAACGGGAGCAGGAACAGCTCAGCGAGTTCGCGTCGGTCGCCATCTGGGCACAGAAAGCCCTCGATGATGGGGTCGTGGGCGAGCAAGTCTCGATCGAGGAGGCAGTCGCCAAGGTTAAACAATGGGACCAGCCTGGGGTGTTCGATGGCGACGACGCGCAAGCGTTTGAGGACAAACAGCGCTCGGGAGCGATCGTTGGCGCCGCTTTCGTCGCCGCGCGGTACACGAATGATGCGCCGGGTGCCGATTTGCTTAAATGGTGCCGGAACGTGTTTGACCGGGCGTTATCCGCGAGGCGGAAGCCCAGTCAATGGTCGTGCCGCGGCAGCATCCTTTCGATGGACCCGCTCGTGTTTGCTGCTCACGGCTATGCGGCCCTGCTCGCGAAAGGGCAAGACATTGCGCATTGCCAGGGAGCGCTGCTACGGCTTGCCCTCGATCCGCTCGAAGGCGTTCAGAGCACGGTGTTCGCCGCGGCCAGCCAATTTGCGGGTGCCCGGCCTGAGTTCTACTGGCTGTTGCTGCATGTAGCGCTCGGGCAATGCGTCGTGACAGACGAGCAGATTCCCGCCTACCGTTCAATCCTCTTCGACGCGAAAGAGGCCGAGTTCAAGGAAGAACTCCTCTCGCGCGCGGAAGCCCTTGCGGCATCCGGAACGATACCCGACCTTCCCACGATTCCTTTGCCGTGGATCAAGTCTGCTGGACCGCAGAAGCCGGCGCACAGGGATACAAAGGGCTATACGAGAAACAAGACAATCTTCCTACATGACGTGGCTGGTAACTTACTTTTCAAGGCACCTCTGGAGCCGATCCTTGCCGATGCAACGAGGCGGGTGAAATTCTTGAAAACGGTCGGCGAACTGCTGGACTGGACCGTTCAGGAAATCATTCCTCCGTTTGCGGACAGCCGCCACGATCATAGGGGCAATACGCCATTCGAATGGGTGTTTGGATTCGCCGCATGGTGCGGCCGGGTCTGTGCATACCTAACACCTGCTGAGGCCCATCAGGCTGTTCTCGACCGCACATTCAGCCGGGACACCGATACGGCTCTTATGGTCATGCAGGGCGTCACGAAGTCCTTCATGATCCAGGCGTTTCTCAGAGCAAAGGACATCACCGAGGACAAGTTAACGTTGTGGCGGGACATCACCGATTGGATATTCGCAAGCCGCGCGTGGCATCCGGACAGCGAACATCTTGATCGGGAATTTGTGACCTGCGCTTTCGCGGTGTTGTTCTGCGTCGCGCCCGATTTCTCTCCACTGCTGTGCGGTGTTGAGCCTGGGTGGCCCCACCTTGCGAAGTTCAATTCGATCCTGGAACGAGCCGTGCGGGAGTTCGGACGTCATCATACGCTTTATCTTGCAGTCACAACTTTCCTGAAGAACGGCGGTTTCGACCTGCTGCCAAGACCCGCGCTCGCATGGCTTGAGCAGATCGCCCGCGAGAAGAAAGCCGATCAAGGGTTCTGGAAGGTGAACGGCGACGAAACCGTCGAGTTGCTCGGCCGCCTTATCAAGCAAAAGGGCGCTGAGCTTTCGCTCGACGACCGCAAGGCGATCATTTTGATTTCGGACTTGATGACCGACAACGGCGTTCGCGGTGCAGGATTTCTTCACCAGGATTTGCTACGAGCCGAGAAGGTTGCGTCCTGAAAAACCCAGCTAGACGCGGCTCTCGATTGGCTGAGAAGGTCGTGAACTTCAGGTGACTTTGCGAGCCCGGTTCCGGGCAGATGGTCAAGTCACTCCCGATACCCCCTCTTCTATCCACTTGCGCCCGCATCGTCGGCCGCTCGGAAGTTATACACCCGCTAATTTGTCGGCCAACCGCTCGGAGTTGCTAGCCTGACTCCCGAGATACGGGGTTCTGGGATGTGTGAACCTACGCTCCTCTCTGCTTGGACGTATTACGGCCTAAGCGTACTTTGGGTCGCCGTCGCCAAACCCCACTTTACAAGGAAGGTAAGCCGACCAATTGACCA
>Ga0187858_10004144_pt1 | contig 13703 bp, 9 predicted proteins | sample June2016WEW_8_15_FD_133015 | JGI IMG/M metagenome (GOLD analysis project Ga0187858, IMG submission 133015) | Peatland microbial communities from SPRUCE experiment site at the Marcell Experimental Forest, Minnesota, USA - June2016WEW_8_150 | ecosystem: Environmental > Terrestrial > Soil >...
CTGTCTGCTGATAGGAGATTGATTTTAAAGATTGAGCTATACACATAAACTTTAAAAGAACAGAAGCTTCATTCGCCTATGAAAAATAAGAGACTTGCTTTTTTACATAGGAGGATTACCATTCGAATTGTAGCTTCTGATAGTGTTGAAAAATCTGTAATGCCGCACCATTTGCTACCCCCTGTCCGGTATATGATAACACATGCGGCCATACCCCTCGGGGCAGGAAAAGCCTTGGTTTTCTTGCAGAACGGATGAAGGAAGGGTAAACTATGTATCAGGGGACAGCAGCTATTTAAAGGGATTTCTGCGGCTTCATAATAGCCCGCTGTTCCTAATTATTATTGAATAACCTTGGTTGTTGTGACAAAGCAAGGAGCCGCCCCAGCAGCCACTTCCGCTTCTGCCGTCAATGCACCGGTGTCTTGGTCCGATGGTATATACCGAGATATTGTTGGAATACACATTGACGATGATGCTTGAGTTCATACCGGAATCAATAATATTATTTTTTTGGTAATTATGATATTAATAACAACAATTTGGATATTTGTCTCTATGAGACAGAGGAAAAATGCCTCAACCTAAATATCGGGAGAAACCGGCTTACACGACTCAAATCAAAATCAAATATTAAGATGTCTTACGGGTCATGCTGAAAAAAATATTTCTCATATTATTCATCGTTGTCCCCTTTTCTGTCATTTCTCAAGCAGCGGACAATAACAAGATATCTGACATCAGGAAAATCAATTTCTTCAGCCCGTTTAATGATTCACACAGAAACAGGTTTTCAACTATAACTAAAAGAACGAAAGGCAAATATGGTGATTATCGCAACAGTTATATAAAAGGACACCGCCATTCCGGTATTGATCTGGTTGGCAAGCCGGCAGAGTCAGTCTATGCAATCGGCAAAGGGGAAGTGGTGCGCATTTACTGGAATTTCCCGAACCAGACAGTGCTTTTGCGCCATAGGCTTGCAGATGACAAAATAATCTATTCTGCCTATACGCATCTGCGCGATATTCGCGTCAAGGAAGGCGATCAGGTTGATGAGAAAACAATTTTGGGTCGTATCTTCAACAAAAAGGAGATGGAAAAAGCATCTTTCTCCTCTTGCCATCTGCATCTGGAAATTCGCAAATCTATTGCCGATGACGGCAAGGCAAGTTATTCTGCAATGTCTACACAGCAACTCGATGAATATTTGACCGATCCCCTTGTTTTCTTCAAAAGTCAATTACATTAACAACTATTCCCCGCCGATCAGTAAAACACCATTGCTAATATAATTCCCCGATTCTGTCTGCAAATCATAAACCGCGCCTTCAATGCCAATCGGTGGATAATTTGATTCGGCAGCCTTCACAAACCGCCCCTGCAAATTAACAATATGATTGTCCGTCACTGCAAGTTCAGGCGCAATCAGCCTGCCCGGCAATTCTTTTAATATTGTCTGTTTCATGTATGAATTTAGAACCTTCACCGGTTTTGCTATGCCTTCCTTGTAACCAATAACCAAGTCGCCGGGCTTGATTGATTCAATTGCACGCTGTCCAGACGGTGTATCAATTAAAGACCCGGACCGCAGACACTTATTGTGAATAATAACATCGCCGGCAATATAGTTGCCTTTCGTTGTTTTAAGGTTATATACAACCGTATCTTCACGAACATCGCGAATAATTACAGCGACTTTTTCCGTCTCCATGCTATTAGAGGTGAGATTGAAAATCCGGATTTCATCGCCGGGCTTTAGTTCATTGACCATTTTCCACTCCTCGGTACTGGTCAATATCGGATGATTGCCCGTTATGAAAAGCTCATGCCCTTTCTGAGTTTTTAAATTGCAGATTAAAAACTTACTTTTTTCATGCTTTAATACTTTTTCAATTTCTGCTTCAGTCCTTGCCCTCTTGTCTTCATCATAGGCGATGATCCGTTCACCTTCAAACATAGATTCAATAGGCGCCTTTATGCCATTGGCAAGAGTCACAAGGGTACCATGCGCTACACATCCCCCCAAGTCAACCGCTATGGGCAAATTAATGTAGATGGCAGGCTTCTCAATGCTCCTTATTTCTAGGACGCCGTTAAAATTGAAATCATCGTCTTCATCGCCGATCACCTTCAGTTTGAATTCTTTGTCTTTTACTTCAACCTGCAAGATTCCAGCATATTTGGTCTTGGCGTATTTGGGATCAATCGTAAATTTACAGGTCACCGCCTCGCTTTTCACGCCTTGCACATGCGCTGTAAAAGTCGCTTCTGACACCGGTAAATATATAGATTTAAGAATATCCTTGTTAGTATTACTGGTTACATAAATTGAATCTTTTTCCTTGCTGACAACATCAATATCAACACCGGCCTTAACGCTGATTCTCTGACTTAACGGCGATTCCCAGGGCAGATTGGCGGCGCCGGCATTAATTTCCATTGTTGCCGTTGCCGGATAAGTTCCCGGCGCATTAAAGTCATAATTGCGCTCCCACGCCATCGCTTTCTCCTTGCCGCCGTCCCACTTGTAATAGACATTAACATATGTATTTTTTCCGATGAGGATATCGAGAATTTGTTTCATGCGTTTTAAGCGCTGTTCTAATTTCTGATCTTTTGTTTCTAAGTAAGCGCTACTTGACACACTGCCTTTCTCAGGTAATTCCGCAGGAGTCGGTTTGTAGATGATGAGCAGTGGCGTTTCTTCTATTTGTTCTATCAAATCAACAAATTCATTTTGCAGCATTTGGCGTTTGGTTTTCCAAGCCGCCAGAATGATGGGATAGTTGTCCTTGTAAATGTCATTGGCAATCTTTTCGTCTACCTTGTCATTATCCACACCAAACATGCGCGCTGCAGCTAACCTAGCCTTAGCAAATACAACAGCCGACAGACGCTCCTCGTCCCGGATGTGCGCGACCAGATCGTCCAGCGAATAAGTCCTTGTGAAATCAGCTTCAACATTGCCGCCGGCAGTATAAATACCTTCCATCAGATCCCATGCATCCTGACGTCTCGCAGCCAAGTCGCAGCCGACATCGATCGATTTTTCCAGAGTCCAGGCCCCCACCTGTGCCAGCAGTCCGGCTGGTAAATTCACAATCCCCAGAGCGCCTATATATGCTGCGTTGTAAGCTTTGTAGAAATCTTCTTCCGCAGCATAATTTGTCGATTCTCTAAGTTGAATATAAATGGTGATTGCATTGAGTGTATGCTCAAGTGCCGCGCCGCCGGCTTCTGTAAGTATCTTCACCAATTTCCCTCTTCTCCCGATGTCGGCGATTGCTTCAGCCAAGATTTTTTTTCCGGACGCGGTTCCGATCCGGTCATACTGTCTCAAGAGCCCGCTTTCCATGCGCCCCCGGTTGGCAATCTCAATGATCTGGCCCTTCAATTCTGCAAGATTTGAGGGCTGTTCTTTCAGGGTTTTGGACAGTTCGCTTATCTCAGTGCGCCACCCCATATCCATATCTATTCCGGCTCGACTCTTGGCTGCTGCTAAATCCTTATTAAACCGGTCTAGATACTTGGCGACTTTATTGCCGTTCCCGTCCGCCAGTTCCACTTCCATGTGATCCAGCCACTGCCCTGCCGTATTGCTGAGCCCGGACACTGTAACTTTGCGAGCGGGAGTAACAAATGCTCTAACCTCGCCCGAACCAATGCTTCCGGGGTTTTTGCCTAACTCTTCCTCAAGAATTTCTCCGTAATGGGTCAGGTCCGTCATGCCGTGATAGACATTATTGCCGCTTTTGTAAAATAAGCGGCCGGCAGAACGCTCGTAATCGTCGGTCCACATCCGTGCCCCTTCTCCATATAGCCCTTCTGCATATTTGGCGGGTGTCTGGGGTGTAACAGCCCCATTGAAACCGAGATTGGGGACCATGTTCAGGTTGACATAACGCAGGCGGGCATCTCCGAGGTTCTCTACACCGATCATTAGTTGTGATGGTGGGTAAAGATTTACTTTAGCTAGAATTTTTGGGCCATCCTTCTCTCCAAACTCAGTCATGATTTTTTTTGTGATGTCAGACCTGACTGATTGCCAGTGTCCCAGAGCCTGCTTCTTGTTTACCTTGCCTTCAAGCAGGGGACGCAAATCAAAATCAGACTTGCCGTTCTTAAGCGGGTCATCAAAACCTTTACCGGAAATCCACGAGCCGATTCCAATAAGTTTAACGTTTTTTTCTTTTACTACAGAGTCAATAATTTTTTGCATGCGGACATTAGTTGGCAATACGTCTGCTAAACCAGTTGTCACAACTGCCAAAATGCTTAATAATGTTAAAAAGGAAGCGAAGATGATTAATTGTCGTGGATTAGGCTTATCTTTCATAGAAAAATCCCCCGCAAGTATTATTGGCGACATCGTAAAAAGTCAGAATTTGCAAAACTTGATCTGTAACATGTTGATACAAAAAATGGTGGCAGCAAAAATTTGAATTGGCCAGTTATCCTCTTTTCAAAATGACCCACTTATCGATGAATGGTGTATAATCCGGCTTCATCTGTATTATTACCAGTACCAAAAGTACCAACTATCCATAGTACTTTCACTCTCTCAAAGAAAACGAAACCTGTAAATGTCTGTTTCCAGTTATTCCGGGATGGGCGAGTTATTACAAACCCTATCCTATTCTTTGAATCAACGGTGCCAGAAATAGAAACGGCTTTGTCTGTCCCCGTGAGATCAGTAAAGGTTCCGATAAAACTGAAATCATGCTGCTCAATGTTGAGTCGAAAACGTCATGCGTCTTGATCGCCAAACCATGTGCCTGAAATGTCCGGCTGCGCATTAGAATAAGTGGGGATAAGAAGTATAATCGCCAGGACGAAAAATGTGACCTTTTTCATTTATGCCTTTCCCCGATGAGAATTGTCACACGAGCACGTTAGCGATTTCAATTTTCAAATGCATTTTAGTTATATTCAGTGACAGTGTCAACTTTTAATGGACTTTTTATGGACAAGAATGTTTATGAACAAGAATCTTTTAGGTGAATGGGCAAAGAGAGATTTTAACTATTACCAGTTGAAGTATTGCATATTTGCAGGAATTTTGGGATTCACGGCTTCAGGAAGAAGCAAATGCTGTATCCGCCTGCAAGTCAGTAGCTTTCCATTTCAAATTGAGGTGGGATTGCCGTTTGTTCGGCGCCCTGATCCAGGACGAACCGAAGCTGGACCAACGTTTCCAACCCGTGACGCGTGAAATTCGGAAAACCGTAGCAGAGATGCGATGATAATTCCGGTCAGGGATATTCGCTCAGGTGCCCGAAGCGGTAGCCCTTGGCGCGCAACTTGTCGATGAGCTGCTTGAGTTCACTCTCCTCCCAGCTTTTGCGGAACATCTCATCGTGGCACAGGATCACCAAGTGATTCTCCGTGACGGTGCGCTTTTCGCTGAAGTACCGTTCCGTGAGGTGGAACATATCATCCACGGTCTGGATAGGGACGCCGGATTTGGGATCGTGACTCCACTCCAGATCCCAGCCATAGACTTGGAATCCACTTGAGAAGAGCTTGTCCGCGGACGTGGAACCGCTACTTACATCGCCCCGCTTGCGATCCTTGAGACGCCACATATTGCGTCCGGGCAAACGCGCCAACTTGTTAGAGAGGTTCATCACCTTCTCGTTTTTCAGGAAGTCTTGAAGGACGGCATCGGCATTGGCGTAGTACGTTTGGTAGCCATCGTGCGCGTGGCTGTAACTGTGGTTGCCGATCTCGATCCAGGGATTCATCTCGTAGAGCTGGCAGTAGCCCTTCATCCGGGCGTTGGAAAGGGCGTGGGAACCCACCAGAAAAACGTTGATCTTGATCCTCTCCTGGCGCACCGCATCATCCACATCTTCGCTGCCTTCCAAGGGGCCGTCATCGAAGGTGAGATACACCGTCCGCGCAAGGGGGGCGGCCAAGGGCTCCTTGGGTTTATCTTGGGCCAGTGCAGATGTGTGCGTGAATCCCGTCAAGCAAAGGAAAAGGAGAATGGCGTTGATGGGACGCAGCATGGAACCTCCGGCATCATTTCGTTGTTCTTCAAAGGCCTACGGTGAAGTTGTCTCTGAAACGAACGCAAGCCTATGCAAGGATAACTCGCGAATTTAAATCCGGTCGTATAACGAATTGATAAGAACTTCTTTTCGTCGCAGAAATATAAGACAATTGGCCTTGCGTGTCAAAGAAATAGGTGCTGTTTACCATTTGTAATCTACAATGAAAATCGACTATGGCGTTTTGTGGACTTTAGGAAGCAAGTAACTGATGACAAAAGAGGCAGCTTAAATTCCCTTACTGGAGAAAGGATGATGTCCTGGAAGGGGTTGATTTGTATACTTTAGGAATATCTTGACTTCTGAATGTATGGTGGCATCCTAAAGGTGACTAAACAACCGGTAAGCGTGGGCATCCGAAACCGTGAGGTCAGGAACTTGTTGTGGGCTTTTTTTAAGGAGGGCAAAATGGGTAAACGCAGATTCTTCTTAAGGCTCTATTTTGTATTACTCGCCTGCTCACTGATATTGCCCTGTTCAAAGAATGCAAATGGTGAGAAGTGGAAATTTTACAGTCAAGGAGGAGGTTTTTACTGTTTTTATGATGCAGAAAGTATAAATTATCTACCAAACAATTCTATTCAAGTATTTGTTAAAGTGATGTCGGAGGATAAACAAAGTCGAACGAGGTGGATAACGGAAATGCGAAAAGATGACCCAACCTATCCGGACAACTGGTCGCACTTTACATCGTTAATGGAAGTTAATTGTAAAAACAGAACACAGACACTCCTTCAATTAAACAACTATAGCACAGCAAATGAATTAATAAGTTCAAGAAAGATAGAACATCCAAATCCTGACTACATTTCGCCCGACTCGACAGCTGAAGCATTATATAAAATTGTGTGTGCAAAGAAGGAATCAAAGAAGGAAGGACAGTGCGAAGGGATTTTATGTTGGTGACGATGCCCATCCTTCCACGCTTTACATCGTCACATTTCAAACAGTAGTCACGAACGTCCAATGGATGGAGAGGCTGAATCAGAAAAACAAGATGTCAGGAAGTTAGACACAGAGTTCGTCTGTTTAGTACTAACAAACAGTGGACACTTGCTAACTAAATTGCAGATTAACAAAAGAAAGGCGTATGGCTGTTCTCCATAAATGATCAAAGAACCAAATGACCAAATAACCTATTTGGCGTTACGCACGGGGAGGGCTCGATAGTAGTTATTCTCTGACTGGTTAAGCCATCCCCCAAAACCATCTTTGAAATTGAATTTGGCAGCCATACTACCACGTGTTTGCCACGCCCACGGGCAACAACAACTTATATGGATTAAATTAGTCAATTTTACCCAATCATATTGCGAACCACAATCTTGGGCATAACCCTTGTAGGATGCGTCATATAACTTGGCCAGCTCATCCTGTGTAGGCATTCGCCAATTGTTGTAGCCGCCACCACGATAGGTTTCGCAATAGCGATTGGCATCCTGCCAGTTAATAGAAGCCCCGTTATCCTTCGCCGCCCACATAAGGTTCGTCCGTTTATCCAAAACTGTCCCATCGCTATAAGCAATAAAAGGCCCGTCCTTACCAGTTTCGACTACTGTGGAAGTAACTGTTGGAGCGACCGCTTCAGTTTGCACTAACCCTACTGCCTTACCGACCTCCCCGGGGACAAAGAAGAAGTTACCCTCCAGCGCTGATTGTTCCCATGGTATCTGTCCCGTCTCATTACTCAGCTTGTGACGAACTTCCTTGAAAACATCTTCAACAGTCAGTCCTGGTTTATTCATGTATTGTAACAATGCTGCCGTATAAGGACTGTTACGCTCCTTGCCGTCAATGGCAACATAACCGGGGCCAGTTGAATAGGATATGATTGTCCCTGGTGGTACCTTGGAAATAACTGCAAGGCCTTTCGTCGCAGAGCGAAAACCTTGCAAATAAGGATTTTCACGGCAGGCATCGAGGATAACGATGTTGACCCGGCTTTTAGCATTATTCATCGTGGCAAGCACTCTCCACACAGCAATAGCTTCATGCTCCACATCTGTCTCCTCGCTGATTTTGGCTCCTACAGGAATTAAATAGTTGACTTGATTTACCTGTACGCCATGACCTGCATAGTAGAACAGGACAACGTCTACACCTTCAAGCCGCTTACCGAAATCTTCGACTGCTTCGCCCATGTCTATCTTGGTGGCGTTTGTCCTGAGGATTACCGTGAACCCCAGATTCTTCAATGACACCGCCATGTCCGTGGCATCATTTACTGGGTTGCGTAATGGTGAGGCTTCGTAGCTACTGTTCCCTATGACCAGGGCTATTCGTTGCTCCGTGGCTGCATGGAGAAAAGTAGTTAAAGATAGGAGAATGAAAATAAGGAAGATGGATAGAGTGCGGATATCCCTCATGACGTCACCCTCCTTTTGAATGACGTCAGTATTTTCTATAGGATATTTTATTATTAGTCAATTGTGAAAAAGCCTTTGAGTTGAGGGAATCGAAATATACCATAACGTTGATTATGCATTGAAGTACAGTATAACGGAAATATCTGTCCGGTAATTGAGTACAGGAAGTACTAAAAGAAAAATCCAATTGCTACTTTTTCAAGATCGCCCATAGGGCGGAATTGCATGCTACACCTACAAGTCCTGAATTCACGTGATGGGATTATACCGATGATTACGACTTGATATTCCCCCGATTTAGTGGACACCCAGTTAAGTTTCACATACCTGTAGCGTATCATTAGTCCGCCGCTCCATGTGCTAAATTTGTGCTAGACCGGACTGCAAACAACGAGAAAAGACGGAAATAGATAGAATGAGCGGCGGACTATAGAATTCAATTTTTTTATCAAATTTCAAACAGTTGCGGGAAATCGCCCCAGTTATCAAGGGTTTAATAAGTTACTGTTATTATAGACATTTTGGACTCAAAATCCCCCGACCGCAAGGTCATCCCGGTTCGATTCCTGGCTTGGCACCAAACCAAATAATGGAAGTCCCCCGACCTAAAAAGGTTGTAATTCACGAGAGAAAATCTTGTAAGGCAGAGATGACGCAGTGTGTCGGGCTAAGGGTCGTAGGACGCTAATTCGAATGGCGCTTAAATTATCGCTAACACCTACCTGCTCCTCAATATTTGTGATGAGATAATATCGATGATTACGAATTGAAATGGACAATTAAGAAAAAAAGCAGGGCCATTTCTGACCCTGCATCCTATAATTGTTTCAAAGGGCAATTAAAATCATTCGCTGGATAATTTTTATATCTACATTGCCAATCTTTCAAAGTTACGATCGTGCCCCGATATATCCTTCAAGCCTGGAACTCTCTCGCCTTTTCCACCTCAAAACGGCTCCCGATATAGATCGGACAACGCTGATGAAGTCCCTCTACCTTGATGGACATGAGATCTTGTTTACCGTCCGTAGCCATACCACCGGCCTGTTCAATGATGAATGCCATGGGTTGAAGCTCAAACAGAAGCCGCAATTTCCCTTGGGGATTCTTCTTTTTTAGTGCAGGGTATGCAAAGATGCCTCCTCTTTTTATCAGCACCTGATTGATATCCGGCACAAACCCGCCGCTATAACGGAGTTTATAACCTTCCTTCTCCAGAAATTCTATGTACTTAAGGTGTTTCGGGGTCCAGTCTTTTCTCAATCCTCCCAGGCTGTATATGTCTCCCCTTTCCTTTAAGGTTATGTTTTCCTCAGAGAGGACGTACTCCCCTTCTCTGTTCAATACAAATTCATGGGTTCCCTTTCCTGCAGAATAGACCATCGTAATCAACGGTCCATACATAATGTACATGGCTGCCGCCAATGTTTTTCTCCCCTCGGATAACATCGACTCTCTATGAATGCCTATTATCGTTCCTATGGACAGATTGGCATCCACTAAAGAAGAACCGGCCAAAGGGTCTGCAGTGACGAAATATTTTTCTTCTCCCTTGCCGATCTGAATCACTGAATCCTGTTCTTCTGAAGCATATTCTCTGACAAACCCTGAATCCCGGAGTTGATTCTTGAGAATCTCATCGGCACTTCTATCCAAAGTCAATTGCTCTTCACCGTAACGGAAAATGCGGGTGTCCCCAAAACCAGCCAGTTTCCGAGTCGATTCTTGAATTTTAGCAGAGATATACTTCCCTATAACGGCTATTTGCCATATTAATCTGCGCAATTCCATTTCCACACCTGATTTCCACATATGCCTGCGCAGGTCGATGATAAATTTTGTATAGTCCGAAATACCCTCTGCCATGGACGTTCACCCTTATAAAATATTTATCTTTTTATAACAATTAGTAATCATTTTAACAAGTGTATTTTAATTCTTCCGATAAGATACCCATCAATTATTAACGCATGAAATCCTGCATATCAATCGATGCCAACGATTTGTGTGGCAGGAAGCTGTTCTCAGGGTTGGTGCGACCATATTTTCAGATACACATAACATGTTCCCGAATGGACCGCTACCAGCGGAAGACTGACTCTTGCAGCTGATAATCATCATGACCAAATAATGCTCATTCCCCCTTTATCCTATATGGGAAAATAAAAAAGGAGAAACGGATTCTGAACCGGCACGAGCTACCTGGAAGGACTGAATTCAGGAATTTTCTTGAGATAGAACAGCAGACTGGAATAAATTATCCGAGCTTCCACTGTCACTTCAATGCGGTAAAAAATTTGATGATCAGGGGCAGGAATGACAAGTCATGCATTTATCATGAGTATCAGTGACAGTTCCTGTAAAGCTCACCAATTCTATACCCAGTGCGAGCGATAAATGTCACACATAATATCCCAAAGCCTCCAGCCCGGGAAGCCTGTCTCCAGTGATGAAGGCTAAAAAGGCGCCGCCTCCGGTAGAGATATAGGAAATCTTGTCTTCGAGGTTATTTTTGTAAATAACGCTGTTTGTTTCACCACCCCCGACGATAGAAAAAGAAGCCCTGTTTCTGCTGATGGCCTTTAGTATCTCCACGGTACCGGTGTTTCGCTCGTCTTCAAAATAGCCGATAGGCCCGTTAAAAAAGATTGTCTTGGCGGCAGCGATTTTTTCGTTGAATTCATGTATGGTTTCCGGACCGACATCATACACCTCTTCCTGAACACCCTTCTTGAAATACACAACATTATCGGTGGGCAGATGGATCTTCGAGTTATTAATGTCAATTTTGTCAATGTAGGGAAATACCTCTTGATTCGGCATAGTTCCGAACTTTATTTCGTTTTTTCTGCGGAGTATCGCGTGGGCGATTTTACCGCCCAAAAGGACATCACAGTCCGGCATATCCAGAAACTTTTTAATTACCCTGACCTTAGTTTCTATTTTTGCGCCGCCGATTATCGCCACGATGGGTTTTTTAGGATTTTTAAGGTGATACGAAATTGTTTGAACCTCATCCATGAGAAGGTTTCCCGCCATTACATTTTCCGGTTCGAAAAAATTAACAATTGCGGATACTGAGGCATGATTTCTGTGGCACACACCAAACGCATCATTAACGTAAAGTTCCGCATACTTTGCCAGACTTTTTGCAAATTCTGGGTCATTCTTTTTTTCTCCCGCATACCTGCGCAGGTTTTCCAATAACAGTATTTGACCCGGTTTCAGCTTTTCCACCTCGCGCTCTACAACCTCGCCAATACAATCATTGACAAAAATAACTTCCATATTAAGAAACTTTTTCAATGCCGGAATCACTGTCTTCAGGCTTATTTCTTCCTCGGTAAAGTGACTGCAGAGAATTACTTTGGCTTTGTTTTCTAAGAGGAAGTGTAAGGTTGGAGTGATTTGTTTAATTCTGAAGTCATCCTGCATTTTACCCTTTTCACCAAGAGGAACATTGAGATCGCCTCTTACCAAAACCCTTTTACCCGCTACATCTTTCTTTCTGACATCGTTCATGAGATCACCTCTTCCTTTGTTCCTTCCTTCATCCTCTCTTTATTGCTATTAATTATGATCTGCCAAAGGCAGTAACTCGCTGTGACAATACACTTTTTACTATACAGACTCAACATTTGTCTGCTGATCACTATCTCATAATATTGACCTCCGGCCGTTGTATCTTTCTCTGTCGTAATACTTGTTCACATCAACCAGCTTTAGTTTGTTGATGATCTCTTTTAGAGGAACACTGGTAATTTCGCCCTTAACCAGACTTACCATCCGCCCGAAATCCTCATTGATAATCATATCAACTGCGGCTATTCCAAACCACCTGGCCATCAAATGATCACGCGCAGATGGGGTTCCGCCTCGCTGTAAATGACTCAAGACGAGAGATCGTGATTCAAAACCTGTTCTTATTTCAATTTCATTTGCAACATAACTCGCTATACCCCCAAGGGTAGTATGGCCGAAGTCATCAACTTTATTGTCTCTGAGGAATTCCTGCTTTCCCGAGAGTTTTGCTCCTTCAGAAGCTACAATAATTGAATAGTGTATTTCCCGTCCATTTCGCTCACGAATAAGTTCACACACCTCATCCATATCAAAAGGGTATTCAGGTATCAAAATAATATAAGCACCGCTGCACTCACCTCCGTGAAGCGCAAGCCACCCCGCATGACGTCCCATCGTTTCAACGACAAAGATACGGTTGTGAGAACCAGCAGTAGTCCTCAACCGATCAATTTCCTCCGTGATCACGTTAACAGCCGTGTCGAAACCGAGCGAATATTCGGTGCCCGTGAGGTCATTGTCAATGGTCTTCGGGATGCCGACAGTCTTTACGCCTAACTTATGCAATTTATACGCGACACCGAGGGTATCTTCTCCGCCCAATACGGCAACAACATCAATTCCAAGTTTTTTAATGTTATCAATTAGTATTTCAGAACGGTCATTCTTCGGATTAAACGGGTTTGTCCGTGACGCCCCCAACTTGGTCCCGCCATAGCGGTCCCATGTGCGAACAATCTCCTCATCCAGATATTTGAGGTGTCTGTCACAGCTTTTCGGATCGCTGGGATCAACCTCAACCAATCCTTTCCATCCCTCGACAATACCTACAACCTCAAAGGAAACGGAGCGTCTCTCCACGAGCTTCGGATCAAGAGCAGTCTTTGTCACCCACTTGATTGCACCATTCAAGCCGGGGCAATCTCCTCCACCTGTTAAGATTGCTATTTTCGTTGTCATGCTCGTTTCTCACCTCTTATGTATTGAAAATTCATAATGCGGTTATTTTGAATTGTTATATGTGAATACTGTTTCCTATCTTCTTGTTTCTATTGTCTTGGTTCTTCTTTCATCTGTTTGCCAAAGTCGTACATGGACTTTCCCATGTTTAAGCTCCTATTTTTATCCTTCTTTCAACCGTTACAGAATATACTAAAAATGGAAAAGCGCTCCAAAATAGAATATCTTAATGGAGCGCCTTTTTCTTTACCCAAAGGTTAATTACCAGGGTTTCACGTTTTCTGCTGCAGGACCCTTTTTCCCCTGAACAACATCGAAGCTTACAGACTGGCCCTCAGTTAAAGTCTTGAAACCAGCGGATTGAATGGCACTGTGATGAACAAAAACATCCCCACCGTCATTCTTCTCGATAAATCCAAAACCTTTACTCTCGTTAAACCATTTTACTTTACCTTCTGACATAATTAGTATCCTCCTTTCTTAGAATTTACCAAAAGTCGAATTACCAATATGACAGAAA
>Ga0187858_10004154_pt1 | contig 13679 bp, 18 predicted proteins | sample June2016WEW_8_15_FD_133015 | JGI IMG/M metagenome (GOLD analysis project Ga0187858, IMG submission 133015) | Peatland microbial communities from SPRUCE experiment site at the Marcell Experimental Forest, Minnesota, USA - June2016WEW_8_150 | ecosystem: Environmental > Terrestrial > Soil >...
CCTTGACGATCTGGTCGATCTTCTCTTCGTCGTGCATGAGATCCGTAAGGATCTTGACGACTTGCTGGCGGATCGTGTTGGGCTCCTCATATATTTCCACTTCATCCAAAGCCTCGATGGCGGCTATGACTTGGTGCGAGACCCGAACGATTTTTTCATGACTCATCTTCATAGTCGAAAGACCCACAGCCTTAGAGAACAACCTTGCGCTGGCGCACCAACTCCTTCTTGATGGCCTTGAAGGCGTCTTCGTAGCTGGCCCCCAGCTCTTTCATTTGGTTTCCGTGTTCTTCCAGGATTTTTCGCACTTCGTCGTTAATGCGGTCCTCAAGGCTCAGCTCCTCAAACATTACCTGGTTTATAACCTCGGTGACGTATTCCGGCTGTTCATAACTGATGAGCCCGTCGTCGGTAAGACGCTTCAGAACCTGCTTGGCCATGTAGGCGACGTACTCGCGCTGAAACTGCATAGAACGGGATGCCCTCTCCTTGACGCTCGCGACACGCTAGTGTATATTTCAGTGGTTGCGGGTGTCAAGGTTAGCGTGTTGTGGCGAACCCTTAGATTCGGACGGTCCAGGGCGGTTAGCTCAGTTGGTTAGAGCGTCTGCCTTACAAGCAGAAGGTCATCCGTTCGAGCCGGATACCGCCCACCAGAGGAATTGAGTGATTGGTTCATTGTGTCATTGAGCCATCGAAGGACCTGGACAGGAGGGAAAGCAACCGAGCAAGCTCTGCAGTTGGCGAATCTGGACTTGCAATGAATCAATGACCCGATGAGCCAATGAATCGATTCAGCCGGGGACGTAGTTCAGCTGGTTAGAACGCATGCCTGTCACGCATGAGGTCGCGGGTTCGAGTCCCGTCGTCCCCGCCAGCATTCTAAGTGACTTACACGGAATCAAGGGTATGAAACGAGACCGGCTTTTTACCGGGCTTTTTACCTTGCGCCCAAACATTACAACATTACAGGCCGCGCGCCTGTAACCCCCGATTACACCGAGATTACAAGAAACATTACAAGGTAAAGAATGCCTTCCCTCTTTACATCCTACATTACAACATTACAGTAGTAGTTAACCCGTATGGCTTCTAATGCTTAGGTTGTAATGTAACACTGTAATGTGTGGGGCGGTTTCGTGGTACTTGGTGGTAGTTAAAAACGCCTTGTAATGTTGTAATGTGTGTGTATAGAGGCGGGGCTGTGCCGGGCAACATTACAAGCGCCCTTTCCGGGCCGCACGCATCCGGCCTAGCGCTACCCTCCGCACCACGCCCCTGTAGCTGTTCTTGTCCCCCGCTTGCGCTTGCGTAGCTTATCGGCATAGCCTATAAATTGGACAACGGGTGCCGACAGATTTGCTGGTTTACTTCCCGGAAAGAGGCACGTCGGGGGGCTTGGCTCGAAGGTGTAGTCCTATCTAGCCGGTCCTGGGCCACCTGCGGCGCGACACCGCCAAGACCGCAGCGCCCATGACAAAGGAGGAATTCGGGCGTATGATTGAAGCGTACCTCACCGTGCGCCTAGAGATCATGGGAGCGATACCTTGCCCGGCGCAGTCTAACCGCCTAAGTATCAAGGAGGATACCGATATGCCGTCAATCAAAGTCCCGAAAGCAGAGAAAGACGCGAACGCCTTTGTCTGCCCGGACTGTGGCGAGCGGTGCAAAACCTATATTGCTTTTGCCGAACATTGGATTGCCACACACGCGCTCAACCCAACGGACGTCCAATGCCACTTGTGCCAAGCCAGTGTGCCGCGCGGCGATTGGGTCAAGCATATCCTGACGCTTCACACCGAGGAGATCAGCCATGCCTGACCCGTTTACCGCCGCCCGCCATTCGCTCGCGGGATTCATCACGTTCGTTAACCACCCCAGCAGCTAGCGCCGCCCCTCGTCTACCTTATGCAAGTCCTGGAATCCGACGCGCGGCGCATTGCCTGTTGGTAAAAGTGGGTAAAAAGCGAGATTGGATGAGTTTTTGTTATCTTATAGATGCGGGCGAAACCGCGTGCGTGTTACGCACGCGGCCTTGATGCGCAGCCTTTGTTTTCATAGACTTGCGTGAATTGGCATGTCTTGCCTATCGTGCCCGGAATCGGCACCTAAGCCTGTCTTACCACCCGGACCGCGACGACGCGCCTGTGGCCCGCCAGGGTGCGGGAAAGTAGGCCCCACGCGCCCGGCTTGCGGCCTTTTTACCTTTTAAGCGGTCTTGTGCTCAAACTTAGCTTTCAGTTCCGAGACTTCCTTTTCGAGAGCGGTTACCTGCTGTTGAAGCAGGCCGAGGCCCGGCCACCGGATCTCGATCCATCCTGGATTAGTGGTGCGCTTCTTAAACTCGCTTTTCAGTTCCTCAATCTCGGCATTCAATTCTGAGACTTTCTTTTCGAGTTCTGCTTCGCTGGACATCTTACGCCTCCCGCAGAAATCTGCGCAGGACGCCCGCCCGGTGCTTTTGGTCTTCTGTGTTCCCAACTTCGGGCAGCGCGGCCCACGGGGTTCATTGTACATCGCGAGAGGATGTGGGGTTGGGTAAAGTACATACTTCCGAAAAGAAATCCCCCGCTCGCAGGGGCGGGGGATCTGGCGTGATCTTTTACGCGGCGGGTGTCGGGGCGGGCGTGGCCTCTGTTTTTGGCTTTGTGCTTTTGGGTTTCTTCTCAGCAGGCGCGGCCTCGGGCTTCCCAACAATTTCTACTAGGCCGGGGCCTGCCGCCTTTGCGCTACACACTCCCTTTCTCAAATCGTATAGCGCGGCTCCGATGACGGCAGGCGGATTTTTGCTTTTGAAACCGAGCTTTACGAGCTTCTCTCGAATCTGTTCCGCCGTCAAGCCGTCCCGGTTATGCGAGAGGACTTTATAGATAGCGGTTGTCTGAGGTGCTGTCAACTTTTCGGCTTCCTTAGCCAACTTCGGGTTTACCCGATAAACGCGGGCGCTGCGCGCCTTCGGCTCGGCGATCTTCTTGGCTTTCGGTTGTCCGGCGGGCGGTGCTACCATGCGCTCGGTCCCAAGGTCAAGCGTTGGGATTGTCGCGGTCTTTATTGCTTTCGGTTTCTTTGGTTTGCTCAAGCGGTTTCTCCTTTCTGTCTTTGACATTATCCAGTCGAGCCACATCATAAACGACATTTCCACCTATGTAAACTCGCCCTGAAACCGCGCTCCGCGTCGAGCTGCATGAACAGCGGACCAAAGCGGGCTCAAATTTATTTTTGAGATGCTTTCGCTTTTCGGGCCTCCCGGAGCGGGTATTTCGCGCGCCCGGGCGAGTGCCGTCTCTGTAAGATGTTCTATAATAGCGACAAATAGCAGGTTTATGTTCTCATAATACTACACCGCTGGAGGCGCGCCGCGTCCCGCGCCTCCAGCGGGGCGGGTTAATTAGGGGTTCCGCGAATCGGCTTCTCTGCTGTAGGGATGATCGCGGGTGCGAGTTCCCGCTCGTCTCCGGCGGGCGCTTGCGGAGGCAGCTCGTGCTCGACCGGTGGCTGCGGGCGCAGGCCTTCGTCGGGTCGTATGTAGTGGTCTTGGGATTGCATTGGCTCTACTCGCTGTTGACCTTGCATTTCATCGGGAATTGACATATCGAAATTCGCGGCGGTCTGGCCTTGTGAGCTATGCTCGGCGTGCGGTCGGGCGATGGCAGCGAGCATTCCTTCGCTTGTTCCATCGGCTATCGTGCTAGGCTTTTGGTTCTTCATAATTGCCCTCCTGGTGGTGCTGCCTCGGCCTTACTCTGCTGCTTGATCTCATCTGCTACTACTGTATGAGAATGTTTTCCCTCGCAAAAATCTAGTAATTGCTTGGCGAAGGAAAGGCATTCCTCGTTAGAAACTTCCAAAAGAATATGTTGCTTATCTTCATGCGCGGACATTATAATCTGGCCCTTATTATCGCGGCAAACCGATAGGCCCCTGGAAACGGTTCTTGGTTTCAAGATTGAAATTGCCATGATCTCTTTTAATGACCTCCTTTCGGCCCTAAAACTTTGGCCAAAATGGAAGCGCATAGAGGCCGCAGTTGAGCGTGTTGATAACCTTGAAACACGAGTCTTAGAATTAGAGAGTCGCCTAGCGCGTTGTCCTGGTGAGGCGTGCCCGAAATGCGGGGAGCTTTCCTTTCGCGCAGTGCGGAGCGGGCCTGACTATCCATTCCTTGGAGGACGACGTGGCTCGTTAATACGACACATGAAGTGTGAGAAGTGTGGTTTCGAAGAAGACCACACGGTGAATCCTTGACGGGTGCCGTTACAGAACAGATGATTACGGTTTCCATATCCTCCCCCTTGTGAAACCTTGGTCTAATCTAGTTGCGTGTGCGTCGTTCTATAGTGCGTCTCGTATGCCTTCAGGTTGGAGAGTAAGCCTTCCCACTGGCAACCCGGTTCGGGGCACCGGCAGCGCCCGCCGTCGCCGCCGAGGTAAACAGATGACGGAACCGGCGGCAGCGCCGGCGGTTTGGGTCTACTGAAATCGACATCTGTTCCGAGCATGTGGGGTGAAGCCTCGCCGACTTCCAATCTTCGTCCCTCGGCGTGCGCCCGGTTGAGCTGTTGCTGGTACGCGGCGTCTTGCACGGGCTTTGCTCGCTTGACGCGCTCCGCCAGGTCGGGGTCCCGCGAAATTTGCCAGTTTCCATCTGGTGTCGTCCGCTTCTCAATCTCCCTCTGTGTTCGCTCGTACCGGGCGGCCCCCGACTCGACCGGGTCGGTCTGTGGCTCCGGTCGCGGGGTCGGTTGCGGTGCGGGTTCGGGTGCTTCCTCTACGATGTCTTCCGCCGCTGGCAGCGCCCGCTGTGCTTCCGTGGGCAGCGTCGGCATTTCATCTTCCGTAATGCCGAACAGATCCCGCGCGGCCTGTGCGACATCTATGGGCGTCGCGCGATAGCCCTCGGGCGGCTCGGCGATGCCGCGCGCGATGGCGAGAAGTTTCAAGACTTCCAGGGCGGCGCGTCCCGTCTCGCGCAATTCCCGGATGGTGTCGCGCTGCTCGCGCAGCACGGCGATGAACCGAACGACATCCTTGGTGCCCTCGAATTGCCGGCAGACGGTAGTAATCTGATCGAGCATCCGCTCCAGCTTTAGTTCCATTGCGCCGAACCGCTCATAGCGCCGGGCCAACTCCTCGAACAAATCCTTAGCTTCGGCGATGCGCGTAGCCTGGGCGCCGCGCTGAAGCTTGGCCGACAAGTGCTCGGTCTCGTGGTGCAGCATGGCGCGGTGTCTGACGGCGTTGTCCGCAGCAACCTGCGCGGCGGACTCTCCGGCCAGCAAGCGCCGGTCGATCTCCTGAACATTCTTGTGCGTACAGACGGGGCAGGGTCGCATTATGGTTTCGCTCCATTCTCCTCGGCCAGCGTGACGCGCTCGGCGCAGGTTGAGCCTTTCTTGCGCACACTTTCGATCTCGAAGAACTCCACCGCCACGCCGACCGCGATCTCCTTGGGCTTGCAGCGCAGCGCGCTGACATGGAAGAACACATCCCCTTCGGCGACCCGGATGAAGCCGAAACCTTTTTCTGCGTAGTAGGCGCTGACACGGCCTGAGTGCTTGTGGTTGCTCGACACTTCGGCCTCGATTCTCTCATTCTTGACCTCGGCTTCGTTCTTGCGTCGTTCCCTGCAATCCCTGCACGCCTTCGGCGGTGTGATTTTATGGGTCAGGTAGAACTGCTGGTCGGCGGCGCTCCATAGAAAGTCCGAGCCGCAGCCTTTGCACCTTATCCACTGGTCAACCGTTGCGGGCCGGGGGCTGACAACTTGGGAATTCATCGAGGCTCCTCTTGATTGAACTGGCTTGCGGAAATTCCCCCGCCCGCGTGCAGGCGAGCGTGCGCCGGGTAATCCCCGCCCGGAAATCGCCGCGCGCAAATTGGACAGTCGACTTCGGCCCCGCCCACAGTCTTGGGCGACGGTGCGGGCGTGGCGACGGGGCCGCGTTGCGGCGGGGTCATTCGCGGCACGTGTTCGGCAGTCCAATGTTCGACAAACGAAACATGGGTCTTGCACCGCTCGCCACAGCGCGGGCAGACAAAGACGTTCGTGCCTATCTCTGGTTTCACGAGCGGAAGTTGAATTGGTGGCATCGGTATCCTCCTCATTACTACAACGGCGGGGGCCTCGGTTCCCTCGCCGTGCGGGACCTGGGCAACCCTGCGGTTGCCTTTAACCGTGGGGAAGAGCCACGGGCCGAGGCGGTCCCGGACTCAATCGGGCGGCTGGGAGACCCTCGCATCTCCCTACCGCCGTTTTGGGACCTGGGTTAGCGCCGTTCGCTAACCTTTGAGTCGCGGTGAGCGCGACGCCGGGGCGGTCCCAAGTTCGAACTGCCGGGGCCGGGAATCCCTCGGCGATTCCCCGCCCGTCGATGAGGGAAGGGCGGCTTCCCCCAAGCCTATGTGCCTTGCCTTGGCCTTGCAATCGGCAAGGTGATAACGCTCACTTCATTCGCCCGCGTGCCCCCGACGTTGGGCAGAATCACCGGGGGTTCGCCGTGCCCCGACTGCCCCTGGCCGCTTCGCAACCCTATATCGAATTCAAGATCGGTTTTCAGATCACCGTCCGTGTGCTGCTGCTCGTGGTCGGCGATCACGAAAGGTGAGTTGCCTTGGGCGGCGCACCCGCCCGTCGTGTCCTGGCGCTCTGCCATGAGCATGTCGGCCTCGGTGATGGGATCGACGCTTGGTTTTGCCGCACCCTCGGCGGCGGCATCGTTTAATTCTGTATAGACCCGCGACGGTTGCGGACTCCAGAATTCATTCGGGTCTAGCGTTGCTTCTGCCGGCGCCCGGTCGGGAGCCGGTTGGTTTGCTCGTAGTCGGTCTTTGTCCATGTACCTTGCCTCCTATTACGAACCTCGGCTTTATTTGCTACTTCGGCGCGCGGATTCCCACAATCTCCAAGTACGTGGGCCTTATCCCGAGCCGCAGCGTCCAGCCGCGCGACATCAATCTTCCATGCAACCCGGCCTGCCCGTCGGGTTGGAAGACCATCTTTCCCAGCTCCTCGGCCTCATGCGGGCCGCCCAGGTCCTGGCAGCCCGGCGCGAATAATTCCTCGCGGGCGTCGTCAAGCGCGGAGATCGCCCGCATAAAGTCTTCGTGTTTTTCGACCACACGCTGGGCGGCGGCGCGCCCCCGCTCGACTAGCTGCTGGAATTTCTCGCGCCGCTCCGCTTGTGCAACCTTTAGGCGCTCGCCCTGTGCCAGGCGTCCTGCCTCTTCGGATTTGGGTTCGAGGTCCGCGATGCGCTGGGCCAGACCGTCCCGGCGAACATTGAGCGTGTCTAACTGCTCGCGCACCAGCAACGCCGCCTGCGGGTCGCCACTGGCTAGGGCGGCGCTCGCTTCCCGCCGATACTGCGCGTCCAACTCTGCGCCCTTCGTGGTTGTTTCCTGGAGCTGGCGGCGTGCGGCATCAAGTTCGTCGCGCAGGCGCTCTTCTTTTTCAAAAATGTCCTCGCCGTTCGATTTCGTTCTTCCGAACATGGTCAAGCCCTCCCCTCCGTATAAGGTTCGTCGGCCACCGAGATGCGCACTCTCGTCGCGGCCTTCGTTGCGTCGCCGTGCAGTACTAGCCCGAGAACCCGCCGCGCGGTCTTCCGCGCCTGTTCGTCGCCGGTTTTCTCGTAGGCGAGGAGCGCCTCTAGCAGTTCGATGATCTGTGGATTGCCTACAGTGGCGACCTTCACGCCACGGTGTACGTTTTCAATTAACTCTGCTGCTTCTTCCCATCCGTACATTGTCGTTGCCTCCTCTGCCTCGGCTGAAAAATCTCACAAGCCGTTATGGTCCCGCACCCACTGCCGATATGCTTCCACGTTTCCGATAACCTCTTGGACCGTCCGCGCGGGGTTGAATCGACAATCCGGATTATTCTCGGGGCATGAGGTTGTGCGCCCCATACAGTTTCCGCAACTCTCCCCGTGCAATTTGCGCAGTTGTTTTTCCGTTTCCGTCGGCGCGGCCTCCGCTACGTGCGCCACCGAAGCCTGGTTCGGCCCCCGGCGGTGCAGCGCCAAGATTGCCGCCTCACAATCCCAACCGAAATCTTTTCCCATGTTATTGCCTCCTCTATCGTTACCCTCGGATTACTGCGTTCTCGCTAGAACCGGGGCATACCGCAACAGGGCTTCCTGAAATGCGGGCTGCTGCCGGGCGAAGTCCAAGAAATCCAGAAACTCCTCGTCTAGTTGCTCACCGGCGAGCAGCGCGTCAAGGCCCCGCGTTACCACGTGCAAAATATGGAACTCGGACTGGCTTCGTGGTGGCCTGGTGGGAACGATGCGGCCCCAGCGCCTATTTAGATTTATCGCTTCAAGAATTGCCATGTTTCCCGTCCTTTATCGGGTTTGCTTTCATAGACTTGCCGCGAATCGCGCGACGTTTAACCAGGGCGCGCGCTCGGGGCCAATCTCGAGCAACTATACGAGAAATTAACTCGTTGAAAAGAAACCGCTTATCGTTGCGAACCCCGAAATTACTCGCCACTTGTATCCTTCTTTCGCCGAAAAGATGACTGTAATACTACTGCTCGTATTACGATACTGTATAACGCCTTCTCTACTATATAGCGTCTTCACAGATTCCCGCGCTGCGCCTGGACGATTGCCTCTTGTGCCCTCGCGTAGGGAGCGAGCATCTGTCGGACGGCATCCGCAACCGTTTCAAATGCAGCGCGTTCGGCTGCCGACCGATAGGCCTCCCGATCCACCAGCGTGCCGAGATACCAGGTCTCCCGTTTCACTGTGTCGAGGACCGCGTGTAGGCAGAGGTTTGCCCTCCGCAGGTGCCGTAAGGCTTTGTCGGCTTCAAGAATCGTTAACCCCGGTTTCTCCATTCTTTTTCCTCTCGTGAGTTCCCCTTACTCGAACCTCTGATGGGCCAGGGGCGGCGGTGAGAACCCTTTACAGGGGAGAGCGCCGCCGCCACCGGGTGCCGAGTCCGGCTTGGCCCACAAGCTATACCAGGACAAGTTCTTGCTCCCTGCGCACGGCCTCCTGGTGTATTACAGCCTCATGGTCTGTTTTCGCCTTGCGCGCCGCCTCCTCGTCCCTTATACGCTCCGCCACGGCGTTGTGGCTTAGGTTAATTCCCGGAGTGCTTGCTATGGCACGGGTAGGCAGCCCCTTGTCGTGCAATTCCATAATGTGCTTGGTTAACACGCTGTCGGGGTCTTCGATAACCCGCAGCAAGCGACCCCTTCCGGCAGGACACAAACCCAGGACGAACGAAGGCGCTGCGTCAAAGCGAACTTCGGTCGTGATGAAGCGGTTGAACGTCCCCTCCCGTTTCAAAATAAACATTGCGTCCGGCGCAGCGGAAAGCATCGTCGAGCCAAACGATTCTTGCTCTGTTGAACCACCAAAACCTTTCCGGCTATGGTGCGCAACTATTATCGAAATGTTGGCCGTAGCTTGAAGCCAAGTTACCCACTCGTTGATCGCCTCCGCGATTTCCTGGTCCTTGAGATTGCCCCCGAGCTTTACAACCGAACGCAACGCCGCCAAGCAGAGCAGGTTCACCTTTCGGTCGATCAACAGGTCGGCGAATTCCGAGCGACGGGCATTGCCCGGTTCGCTGATCTCGTAGGCGAAAGCGCGGGCCTCGTGTATATCGCTCTTCGTCATAGTGAAGTAGCCGTCGCCTGTCGCCTCGGGATAACCGTTAATCATCGCCTGTGTCCGGTACAAGGTCTCGCCACGGCCCTGCTCGAAATCGCAGTAGGCGGCACGGATGCCCTCGCGCACCTTAAAAGAGCCGAAAACGGGCTTGCCCATCGCCGCCTCAAAAGCTATTTGCTGAATGGTGTGGCTTTTCCCAATCTTCGGACGGCTGACGAGCGTTACCCAACCACCCTCGGGAAGAAGGCCCGCGATCATAGCGGGCTCATCATCCTTGGGTTGATGCGCCAGAAATTCCGAGAGGTTCAGAAAGCGCAACGGCGCAACGGCCTTGATGGGCGGTTGGGTTGCGGCCTTCCTTGGAAGTGTCTTGAAAATCGTTGATTCGAGTTCTTTCGGGTCGAGCGGGGGATCGCAAAGCTGGCGGTTCATGACTTCAAGCGCCGCCCTTACGGCGTCAAAGGGATACCCCAACTTGATAAGGCGAAGCCCGTAGTGAAAGAGCGTGGGGTTCCGATAATCCTTGGGAATCGTGGCGACCGGACGCCCGTTTGGCCCAACGATCACGGGGCCTTCGGCTGTGGCTATAACCTTAGTGGCTTCCTTGGCCGGGGCGGGTTCGGGCTGTGGCGCTGGCGCTAGATCGACATCATCAAGCCGTGCGGCATCAACCCTTTCGACTTGTGCCAGGAATTCCGCCAGGCTGAGCGCCCGGCCGTCCGGCCCCAGCGCGTACCTAGTGCTGCGGTCGCCGGCGAAGTACGGCAGGCGGATGGCGTTTCCATAGTAGGCATCTCCCTTTTTGGGGTCGTCACCTAGCCCATCCTGTTTGGGAAAGATTTCCGTGGCTTCGGGCAAGCCCAATGCTTTCGCATACGCCCGCAAGGTTGCGCGTACAGGCGCGGCAGGGAGGGGGTCTTTCAGGAAGAGAACCAGATGCGCCCCTCCGCTTTTAGAGCGAAAAACTCTAAGCGGCATCTTGCGGCGCGCAACCTCGCGGGCCAGGGCAGCAAGGTCAACTGTTCCATCAACATCATCCGCTGCCCACGAGCATTCGCCCTTTTCGTTGACGGGGACAAGGCCCAGACAGGATTCGCCACCAAGGTGGGCCATATACTCGAATGAGCCAGCCCTATGCTTGACTGTGGTTATCAGGGCATCACCCGAGATGTATGAGCGCTGGGACGCGCCCGCGTAGAGCTGCTGGAAAGCCTTGACTTGCTCTGCGGTTACTTCTTGCGGATTTTTCGGCACGGCATAAGCTCTCTTACCTCAAGAAACCTCGGCAAAACCTAGTTCTGGCGATGCTGTTCGATAAAAGCCAACACATCTTCGCTCTTGTATCGAATGCCACCCAGCCTAACGAAAGGCAGGAGACGCCGGCGTTTCGCGCTGGTTCTCCAGAGGGCGAGGGTGCTCGTCTTAACGCGCAAGCATTGGGCAACTTCTTCCGGCTTCATCAAACGCGGCATCACAACAGTCGCTTCTAACATAGTAGGACCAGTTTATACGCTTGCTTACCGGGCGGGGACTAGTGCTTCCTAACTTGTTAAATCGGGGAATTGGTGAGGCTTTCTAGACCGCCTTCGCGGTCAATCTCCATCTCAACGGTGCGGTAGCTCACAGACAGGCCGTCCCGCTTCTCAACTTCGCGGGCAACACGCTGCTTCGACCAGCTTGGGTGTGCGGCATGAATTCGCCGGGCGGCCTCCTGACGGTCAAGTGTCATCTGACGCAGCGTCCGGCCATCGCGTTTGAACCACTTCTCAACCAGGCGGGCAACACGCTGCTTCGACCAGCTTGAGTATGCCTCATGGATTCGCCGGGCGGCTTTCAGATGCCATTGCTCAAGCGCGACCTCGCGCCGCGTCCGGCAGCGGCGCTTGTAGATTGCTCGCTTTTGATAATATCGGCGCTTGCGGCGGACGAAATCTTCCTGGGATTCACCCCGCGCACGGACAGGCTCATCCTGGCTGTGCCGCCGCTCGTCGATTTCGTCAATAAGTTCGCGAAGCCCGCCACCGCGCAAGCGAACCTGCTCCCGTACGTCAAAGAATTCCGCAGGGGATGCGGGCAGCCGAGTATGCAAGAGGGGCGCGTTTGGTGCCTTATCTGGATTGCGCTTCACTGCCCGCCTCCAACATCTTCCGGGTTGTCACGTCAACCGTCGCCCGGTTCATCTCCTCGTCAGGCAAGCTATAGACGCTCGCCGTAATGCGGCTGCCTGGCGCATGACCCATAGCCGCCGCAATCGCCTCGCGCGGCACGCCCGCGTAGAGCGCCCACGAGCCGAAGGTGCGCCTCAAGTCGCGTAGCTGTACGTCGCCCAACCCTAGGGCTGCGCGGAAACGCCGCCACTCCTTAGCGACCGTCGTTAGGTGTGTGCCCCGCTTGTGCCCGGCGAAAACCCACGTCGTGTCCGCCCGCAGCCGCCCCCGAAGCTCGGCAACCGTGGGAGCAGCGAGCTGAACCACCAGCGGGGCGCCTGTTTTCGTTTCGCCAATACGCCACCGACCGTTATCTAGATCAAGATCGGCCCACCGCATTTCGAGAATGTTTCGCTCGCGAACGCCATTAAGGAGCCGCACCATCAAGTACAGCCGCAGGTCCGCTTCCTTCTCGGCTTCAAGCGCCTGCACGAACGCCGCAAGCTCGCCGTTACGGTCGAGCAACCGCGTCCGGGGAAATTCCTGGATGCACTCGAAATGCGCTGCCGGGTTCGGCCCGTCATAAACCCCCCAATAACGGGCATCGGTAAATAGGGGAGCCACAAGCCGGGTAATGACGCGGTTGGCCGCAACCGGGCCACCCGCCTGTTTGCTCTTTCCGGTTTTGGGGTCTACCGTGCGGGTGGGCGTGGCAATTTCAGTATGCAATCTTTCCAGATCCGCCCGCGTTACCTCGGATAAATGACGGCCAGCCCAAGGCTTAAGATAAAGCTCAAAGCGTTGCCGCACATCACGCCGCCAGGCTTCCCCGGCAGGCTTGCCCCGCACGCGGTGCTCTGCCAGGTAGCGCTCGAAGAATTCGCCGAGTGTTGGGTTATTGGACGCCTTTAATGCCTCTCTCGGATTCTCTCCTTTAGCGATCTGTGCGTTAAGCTCGCTCGCCTTCCCGCGAGCCTCCTCAATCGTTAGCTCAGGGAACGCGCCTATCGGTATCGTCGTCGCGGTCCCTTTAACCTTGCGATACAAACTGTACGTTCTGCGCCCTGTTTTCGGATGCACACCCAGGCGCAATCCACGTACGCGTGTATCATAGTAATAGGCTACAACGGTAGCAGGAATTGGTAGCTTTTCAATCTCGCGCTTGGTGAAATTAAGGCGGTTTGCCATGTCTCCTCCTTTACTTTTTACCAGCTTTTTACCTTTGGCGGGTAAAAGCCGGTAAAAAGCCGTATTAAACGGCTAAAGGAAGTATAACCCTACCGGTTCCTAAAGTAAAGAGAAATCTATACTTGTAAGAGAAAAGCGTAAATAGTAAAAGTTAGGTCACATGCCTGTCACGCATGAGGTCTCGGGTTCGATTCCCGTCGTCCCCGCCAGCTTCTAAACGACCTGTCTGGTTGCTCAAGAAAGTCATCTTAGTGCCATTTAGCTGAACCAGGGCAGCGAACCGTCAGACTTGTAGACACCAGCGGTGCGGGCGCACTCCATAACGATGTGTATGGAAGTCTCCGGGGTATCGGCAGGCAACAGGCAGCCCGGCCCCATGATGAATCCTCCTCCGGGCGCCATGGCTCGCATAATTTCTAATGTGTGTCCTCGAACCTCCTTCGAGGCTCCTCGCCAAAGAATGCCGGCGGGATCGAGCATTCCCAGGACGCTGGTCCGCCGGTGAATGGCTTTCTTGCAGAGAATGGGATCGGTCCTGGGATCGAGTTCCAGGCAGTCGGCCCCCGTTCGAACCAGGTTCTCGAGCAGTGCCGTCTCATCGCCGCAGGAATGTACGAAGCTCTTACACCCGATGCCGCGCATGGCATCACAAAAGGCCTTGTCTCCGGGGAACTCGAGCTGGTCATACATTTGGGGCGAGATCAGGCTGCTTCCATAG
>Ga0187858_10004155_pt1 | contig 13677 bp, 9 predicted proteins | sample June2016WEW_8_15_FD_133015 | JGI IMG/M metagenome (GOLD analysis project Ga0187858, IMG submission 133015) | Peatland microbial communities from SPRUCE experiment site at the Marcell Experimental Forest, Minnesota, USA - June2016WEW_8_150 | ecosystem: Environmental > Terrestrial > Soil >...
GACTTGAACGCCAAGGTGGTCTTCCTCGGTTTGGGCATCGTCTTCTGCGCCATGATCGCCCTGTACTTCTTCTTCACCAAGGTGATCGTCGGCGCCGTGGTGGCAGCCGTGGTGATGATCATTCTGGGGTTTTTCTTCGCGGCGGTTTCCGGCAACCTGGTGGGGCTGATCGGCTCGTCGAACAACCCCGTTTCGGGGCTGACGCTTTGCACCCTGATCGTGGCGGCGCTGTTGATGGTCACGATCGGCGTATCGGGCGCCGCCGGCGTAGCCGCGGTGTTGGGTGTGGCGGCGGTGGTGTGTGTGTCTTCGGCGGTCGCCGGCGAAATGCTGCAGGATCTGAAGGTGGGCCACATTCTAGGCGGCACGCCCAAGCTCATGGAGATCGGCGACATCCTGGGAATCGTCGTGGCTAGCGCGGTGCTCTATTTCCCGCTGTTGTGGCTGCACATGGCTAACATCAAGAACGGGGGCACGGGCTTCGGCGATCCCAAGCTGTCCGCGCCGCAAGCGGGCCTGATGGCCATGCTGGCGCAAGGCATCGTGGCCGGCAATATGGCCTGGCCGCTGGTGATCGTGGGGATCTTCATGGGCTTCGCGCTCATCATGGTGCAAGTGCGCAGCCCCATGCTTTTCGCCGTCGGGATGTATCTGCCGCTCGAAACAACTTTCGCCATTTTTGTTGGGGGCATCATTCGTTGGATCACGGACTCCCTGCGCAATCGCCGCGGCTTCAACGATGCGCAGAAGGCGCGGGTGGAGAATGCCGGGGTGCTCGTGGCTTCCGGCCTGATCGCGGGCGAAGCGCTCACCGGCCTGTTGATTGCGCTATTTGTGCTGCGGAATATCAAGCTGCCGGAGATCTTCAAGGACCCGCCCGTATTGCTAGGCTTCGCCGTGCTGGCGATTCTGGCGATTTACATGGTGCAGATACCTCTGCGGAATGCGGGGCGGCCGGACGAGCCGGCGCCGCCCACGGCGATCATGTAGGTTCTGTTGCCGCGCCCCCGTGCCAGGCGATCCGATGAGCACCTGAGGTGGACGCACCAGACCACGGCCAAAATCGCTGGATAGCTACATCGAGCTGGGCATCCGGGTCGGCGCGCGTGCCCCTTACGCGTTAACTTCCGCCGGGCGTCGCCCTTCGATTTTTCCCGCCTCCGCATTTTTCTCTTGACATTCAAGTTTCGTAGTACTAATTTATTAGTATGCGACAGCCGAGCAAGACCCTCACCGGCCAGGAGCTGGAAATCATGAAGGTGGTCTGGGAGCGCCAAACCGCTACCGTCCGCGACGTCTACGAAGCCCTGCTGGAGCGCCGCAAGGTGGCCTATACCACCGTCATGACCATGATGAAGATCCTGGAGAACAAGGGCTATCTCCTTCGCAAACAGGTCGACCGCGCTTACCTCTACCGCCCGGCGCAGCCCAAAAATCGCGTGATCCGCGCCCTGGTGCGCGATTTCGTCAACCGGGTGTTCAACGGCTCGGCCGAACCGCTGCTTGTGCATCTCATCGAGGACCGCCGCCTGACGCCGGACGAGCTCGACGAGATCCGCCGCCTCATCGGAGAGCAGTCGTGACCTCCCAACTCTGGCTCCACGACCTGGCCGCCTGGAGTGCACAGGCCGCCGCTCTGATCGCTGCGGGAAGCCTTGCCGCCGGCGCATTCCGCCTGCGCGTGCCGCGTGTCCGGCTTGCCTACTGCCAGGCGTTGCTCGCCATCTCTCTGCTCCTTCCGGCCGTCGAACCCTGGCGCAACGCGGCGGATTCGCGCATAGACATCACCACCGCGGACGCCCGGCCCGCCCCCTCGGACCATTCTTCGACCCATGCCTTTCCCTGGCGCCGAGCGCTGCTGATCACCCTGGTGGCCGGAGCCGCAGCGCGCACTCTCTGGCTCGCTGTCGGGCTCGCGAAATTGCGCGGCTGGAGACAAACCGCGCAGCCCTTCTCTCCGCTTCCGCCAGGCCTCCTCCGTCTTCGCCCCGCCTTGGCTCCCAAAGCTGAGTTTCTGCAGTCGGCATCTGTGTCGGGCCCAGTGACCTTCGGCTTATTCCGGCCGGTCGTCGTACTGCCGCACCGCTTCACCGAATTACCGCCGGACATCCAGGAGGCGGTGGCCTGCCATGAATTGCTGCACGTCCGCCGTCACGATTGGATCGCCACCGTAATCGAGGAATCCATCCGCGCCGCGCTGTGGTTTCACCCGGCCGTATGGTGGCTCATCAGCCAGGTCCAGTTGGCGCGCGAACAGACCGTCGATCGCCAGGTGGTCGAGTTCACCGAAAATCGCTCGCAGTATCTGAACGCGCTGTTGGTTATGGCCGGCAACCAGCCTGCGTTGGATCTGGCGCCGGCTACTCTGTTTTTGCGAAAACGCCATCTGAAGAATCGGGTGGCTTTGCTCTTGAAGGAGGTTACCATGTCGAAACGTACTCTCATTTCGTTCTGCGCTACCAGTTGCGCGCTGCTGTTCGCCGCGGGCTGGCTCGCTCTCCACACATTCCCGCTCGAGGCCGCGCCCGCTGCACCACAAGAGGATTCGTCGAAGCTGCTGCACAGCGTTGCCCCAAGATACCCGAAAGCGGCGCTTGAAAAGCGCATCGAGGGCCCGGTGGTACTGGAAGTCCAGATCGACGCCGAAGGCCATGTCGCCGATGCGCATGTGCTGAACGGCCCCGAGGAGTTGCGCAGCGCCGCACTTGAAGCCGTCTTGCAGTGGCACTATTCGCCCCGCGCCATGACGCTGCCCGCTACCAATCAGGTGACCATCCAATTCCGCCTGCCGGAAGACGCCTCATCCGCGAAGGCCGCCAAGTCCGACGGTCTGCTGCAGAAGGGCAAGCGCGTCGCGTTGCAGAGCGTCCAGGTCGAGGGACTCTCCTCCACGGCTCGCGACGAATTGTTGCAGAGCTTGCCCGCCCATCAAGGCGATACCGTCGACGCCGATGCCTTGCGCTCCCTGCAGGAAACCGTCCGCGCTTTCGACAATCACCTGCGGGTTTCTCTAAGTACGCCCGAGAATAACTCCGCCACCTTGCGCATCTTCCTCCCGCCGGCGGATGCCCCGGAGGAGCGCGCGCAAGCCCTCACGTCGAACAAGATCCGCGTGGGCGCCGAGGTGCAGCGAACCAAGCTCCTGCACAAAACTTCGCCCATCTACCCGCTGGAAGCCAAGGCGCAGCACATCGAGGGCGCCGTCAGCCTTAAGGCCACCATTGGAAAGGACGGCAAAGTCGAAAACCTGCAGGTGCTCGACGGTAACCCGCTGCTGGCCGCCGCCGCCCTCGAAGCGGTCAAGAATTGGGAATACTCCACGACACTTCTGAACGGAGACCCCGTCGAGGTCGTGACTGAGATCACCATAAACTTCACGCTGGCGAAGTAACCGTGGCGCAAGCTTTAGCTCGGGGTGCCCGCTGGGCCGGGCGAACTTCAGTTCGCCGCGTGCGACTTCGTATTTACCTAAGATAGTCAGACCCCATCTATCCGCCTGCCACCGTGGAGCGGCATGCTAGCATGAGCCGTATGGACGCCTCCCTCGTGACCACCATCGGCGCGCGCGTCCGCTGGCTCTACGGAGCTTCGCACATGCTGATGTGGGGCCTAATGGCAGCCTGGATGGGCGGCGTGTCACTGCTGGCGGGCATGCCCGCCTCGCGCTGGCTGAGTGCGCTGGGCTTAGTCATCAGCCTGTTGGTGCTGATCTGGTTGCTCCTCGCCGGATGGCTATCCTTCCTAAGTCCGGAGTCGGAGTCCGAGTCCGATCTCTCGGAGGAGGATAAGTTCGCCTTCCCGTTCCTCGTTTGCACCGGCGTCATTATATGGCTCGTGAAGCTCCCCTGGGCCGTGCCTTTACTGGGAATCCTCTTCGCTATCTTTTTTCTCAATCTCGGACGGACTCGCCACCGCGCCTACTACGCGGTCGCCGCCGGATGGTGCTTGGAGATATTTCGCTTGGCAGGGCGAGCCACAATACATCTTCTTCTTCCTCGGCGGAATCGCCACTATAGCTCATGGCGCATGGGAACTGACTTGCTCCCTTCGCCTGCAACGGCGACAAGCCGCTGATGAATAATGCGGTTTCCCCCCGGCTATGTGCCGACATTCGCACTTACCGTAAAGGGCTCATGGCCAATCCTGCGAGGCATGGCGAATGCGAAGCACCTGCACTTGGTCTTCGATGATTTCGTAGACGGCAATATAGGGCCAGGGCGGGAACACAAGCTCTCTGGTGTTATTGGCTAAGCCGATCCGGCCATGCAGAGGAAATTTGCGAAGCTCCGCAACCGCGGTGTAAATCCTCGTGGCAACCCGCTGGGCGGCGGCGGGGTTATCCTGGCGGATACGCTCCACGATGCGAGCCAGGTCATCCGCTGCATTGGGCGTCCATCGAACCCGCATCATCGGCGAAACATCTGCTCGATGCGCGCGACCACCTCGTCATGTTCCAATAAATCGCCACGGCGGGCCGAAACACGTCCCTCCTCCACGGCCGCAATAAAACGCTCGTCATACTCCAGCATCCGGTCAACCGCTTCCTCAACCACCTGTGCGGTGTTTTTGCCGATGCGGGTCGCGACCTGTTGAAGGCGAGCCTCTTTTTCGGGTGAAAAATGAACTTCCATTACGCCTTTCAGCGTAAGGGGTCGAATCGGCTTCTGTCAACGCGCTCGGGCCATGCTGGAATCGCTGGCATCCAGACGAAGTGAGGCATCAGCCGAGGCCGAACTCTCTCAGAATCTCCTCGTGCGAAATTCCGCGGCCGCCTTTGTCAAAATAGGCTTCTGCGGCCTCGATTTCCCGCCTTGCCGCGTCCGTGAGGTCACCCTCGACCGCAACCGGTGCGACATCCGATTCAACGGCAACCGCCAGTAGCACCTTGCGAACGACCGGCAAATCGCCTTCGGGGATCCGGTCCAGGAGAGCGTGCAGATCGCTACGATCAATACTCACAGTCTCAAGATCTCCCGGATACAGGATACCGCATGCGGAATTCCGAATCCCATCAGCCAGCGTGATAGTGCAGTGGCCGGTAAAAAGTCACAGCACCACCTACAAAACCGCCCCTTATTCCTCAACCATTTACCGCCGCCAATTTCAGACTCCCGGCCCCCGGCATGCTCTTCTGTAAGTAAGGAGTCCAGCATGTCCATCGAGTCCAGCCATAACGCCCGCGGGTCCCCAGCCACGCCAGCCGCCCACGCCAGCCACCCACGCACAGAAATGCCCAAGAACAACCCGCGCCGCACCGAAATGCACCCAAACATTAAATTTACCGTTCGAAGCCAAAATATGTGGGTAGCGCTACCCCCGCAAATGAGGGCATCAATTAACAAAAGTGAGCATGTTTCCCCATTGACACCCGCACCAAGCTATGTTAACCATAGTTAAGCCACACGCCGACACTATGATTACCTCGGCGCACGCCGACTCCCGCTCCCTCGCCGACGTACACTCCTCCGTCGGAACGTCCCACATCTCCGTCTGGCGGCGTATGTTCGCCTTCGCCGGTCCCGCCTACCTCGTCAGTGTCGGCTATATGGACCCGGGCAACTGGGCCACCGACCTCGAAGGCGGCGCCCGCTTCGGATACGCCTTGCTCTGGGTGCTGGTGATGTCCAACCTGCTGGCCATCCTCCTCCAGACCCTCAGCGCGCGGCTCGGCATTGTCTCCGGCCGCGATCTGGCGCAGGCCTGCCGCGAAACCTATCCGCGCCCCATCACCATCGCCCTGTGGGTCCTCTGCGAAATCGCCATCGCCGCCTGCGACTTGGCCGAAGTGCTGGGCGCAGCCATCGCCCTGAACCTGCTGTTTCACATTCCGCTGCTCTTCGGCGTCCTGCTCACCGCGGCGGATACCCTGCTGCTGCTCTGGTTCCAGGGCTTGGGCATACGCTTCCTCGAAGCCTTCATCCTCGCCCTCATAATCGTAATGGCGGCTTGCTTCGCTATCGAGATCCTGCTCGCCAAACCGGAAGCCTCCCAGGTGTTCCTCGGTGTAATTCCCCGCCTGAACAATAAGAGCCTGTATATCGCCATCGGCATGCTGGGCGCCACGGTAATGCCCCACAATCTCTACCTGCATTCCGCGCTGGTGCAGACTCGGCAGATCGGTCATACCGATCTCGGCAAGCGCGCTGCCTGCCGCTGGAATCTTCTGGATTCCGTAGTGGCTCTGAATGGCGCGCTGCTGGTCAACGCCGCCATCCTGATCCTGGCCGCCGCAGTCTTTTTCCGGCACGGCGTTGTGGTCACCGAGATTCAGCAGGCGCACCTGCTGCTGGCGCCATTGCTGGGCACCGCGGCCGCCGGCATCCTCTTTGCCATCGCCCTTCTCTGTTCCGGCCAGGCCTCCACCTTTACGGGTACGCTGGCGGGCCAGATCGTCATGGAAGGCTTCCTCAACATCCGCATGCGCCCCTGGTTGCGCCGCCTGATCACGCGCACCATCGCCATCATTCCAGCAGCCGTTGTCATCTACATTTCCGGCGACAAGGGCACCTACCAGTTGCTGATCCTCAGCCAGGTGATCCTGAGCATGCAGTTGCCCTTCGCCATCATTCCGTTGATTCATTTCACCAGCGACCGCGGCCGCATGGGAATCTTCGCCAACAAGGCTTGGATAAGATGGCTGTCGTGGGCTTCCGCCGTGCTGATCCTGGCATTGAATATATGGCTGCTGGCCGATGGCGTTCGTCAATTGATGGGTTCGACCGGCAGCCGTCCCGCCATTTGGGTGCTGCTGGGCGTGGTCGGCGCGGCGTTGGCAGGGCTGCTCTTGTGGATCACGTTTGAGCCGCTCATTTCGCACTGGGTACGCCGCTTCGGACGGGCATCGGTCAGCGTTCCGGAACCGGCCGTTCCTGAGGTCCCGGCGCTCGAATACCGCCGGATTCTCGTTCCGCTCGATCAATCCGATCTGGACCACCAAGCTCTCGCCCAAGCTGCCGCCATGGCCAAGATGTATCACGCCAAGCTTTACCTTCTGCACGTGGAGGAAGGCGTCACCAGCCGCGTCTACGGGCCACTGTCATCCACCGCCGAAGTGGAGGCCGGCGAGCACTACCTGGAGCGTCTGGCCGAAACCCTGCGGGCGGAGGGAGTGGACGTCGAAACCGCTATCGCGCACTCCCCCACGCCCCGGCGCGAGATCGTGCGCTACGCCTCGGAAATCCACCCCGATTTGGTGATTATGGGCGCGCACGGGCACCGGCGCTTGAAAGATTTGGTATTTGGCAATACAATTGATCCAGTGCGTCACGAACTGCGAGTCCCCCTCCTGATCGTCAGGAAGCAGTAGCGGTGGGGCAGGCGCGTGGGGCAGGCGCTTCCGCCTGCCAACAGTGGTGGGGCAGGCGTGTGGGGCAGACGCTTCCGCCTGCCAACAGTGGTGGGGCAGGCGTGTGGGGCAGGCGCTTCCGCCTGCCAACAGTGGTGGGGCAGGCGTTTCCGCCTGCCAAGAGCTTTGCCGCACTGGGACATGTCGCCACGAGCGCGTGTCCAAGCAACACATCCGGCCTCTCGAGGCAGGGATGTAAGTCGTTCAGTTTCATCAGGTTGAACTGGTATGCGAAGTGCTCTTAGGCGGTTTATGCGGCAGTCCTTGCGAGTCGCGCTATGCTCTGCCCTCTGGCTTGCGCCAGTCTGGGGCGCCACCTTAGAGTTGCTCAGCCTCAACGACCTGATCTCCAAGTCCACGACCATCGTCCAGGCGCAGGTGACCGGATCTTCGGCCTCTTATACCGGCACAGTCATCTATACGCACTATAAGGTCAGCGTGCTGGCGCAATGGAAGGGCGCCACTCAGAGCGCCATCGACGTGATGGTCCCCGGCGGAACCGCCAGCGGCATGCGCCAGACTTATCCCGGCGTGCCGGAGTTGGTCGCCGGCCAGCAATATGTCCTGTTCCTGTGGACGTCCAGTAAGGGCGCGACCTATACGATGGGCTTCACGCAAGGCGTCTTCAACCTGGCGACGGACGCGTCCGGCAACATCACGGCGGTACAGATGCCCACCACGGAGACCATACTGGCGCCGGCCACCGGAAGGGTGGTGAAGAGCCAGCCCATCAGCATGCCGTTGCCGCAACTGATCTCATCCATCGCAGGCGGAGGCACGACATAGCCATGACGCAGCCGAAGATATTGGCGCTGCTGGGGGGATTCCTGGCGGCCGTGACTCCATCGGCGGCTTACTATCATTATGTCCACTATGTAAGTTCCTCTTCGCCGTACTCCGTCACCTTTGAAAAGTACGATCTCACCGCGCTGCCGGACAAGACCGTTACCTTCTTCGTCTCCAGCTCCGGGCCCACCAACTACACGCCGAATGACAGTTTTCCTTCCCTCCTGGAGCAATTCCGAAATGCCACTCAAGCCTGGAACTCGGTAGCTAGTTCGGATTTGCGCGTGGCCTTTGGCGGTCTGCAGATCGCCAACACGACGCAGAGCGTGCCCACAGGTGCAGTCATTTTCGACCCGGACATGCCGCCGGGTGTGCTGGCGTTTGCGGGTCACACGGTTTCGACGAGCGGCTACGCAACCGCGGCGGATGGTACCCAGTTCGTGCCTATCCTGGCATCGACAATCACTCTCAACGGCAACCTGACCCAGCAGGCGGGGGCGGTGAGCACCGAGGGTTACGCGGGGCCAAGCTATTCGGAGCTCTTTTTTACTGTGCTGGTGCATGAGATCGGGCATGCCATCGGGCTGCAGCACACTTATACATCGGCCACCATGTCCACGGCGGTGTCGCGCGCCACCAACCGGGCCCTGCCGCTCGATGCGGACGATATCGCCGGTGTCTCGCTGCTCTATCCCGCGGGCCGGTTCCCAGCCGGATTTGGCTCTATCACCGGCACAGTCACTATGGGCGGCCAGGGCGTGCACCTGGCTTCCGTCGTGGCGCTGCTGCCCAACGGCTCGGCAATCAGTAACCTCACTAACCCGGATGGAAGCTATGAGATTGACGGCGTGCCGCCGGGTAACTACTGGGTGTATGTGCATCCTTTACCACCTACGGCGAATGTCTGGCTTCCCGAAGATGTCAACGGCAACCCGGTGCCGGCCAGCGGTCCATTCGTGAGCACTTTCTATGACGGCACTTGGAACCCCGCGCAGTTCGCCACCGTCGCCGTTTCGGCGGGCGCCCCCACCGGCCCCGTCAATTTCGACGTGCAGCCGCGCTCCGCGGTCGAAGTCTATGATGTTACTGCGTACTCGTACAATACGATCGGTCAGAGCTACGTGCAGCCGGCTTATCTGAATGCGAACGCCGCCGTTCAGACTATAGTCGCGGTCGGCAACGGGATCGCCACCTCGGACACTACCACGAACGTCCAGACCGTTCAGGCGCTCGGCGCTCCTGGGGGTCCATTACAGGCATACTACATGGCGGTTTATGGATCCCCGAATACCAGCCTCGCAATCTATCTGGACTACCCGTCGCCGCCCGCCAGCGGTCCCGAACATTTGTTATTCACGTTGCCTGACGATATCTATGTGCTTCCCCACGGCGTGCAGATCGTCCAAAATCCGCCGCCCATGGTGAGTGCGCTCGCGCCCAATTCCGATGGCACGGTCACTGTTACGGGAACTGGAATCGGACCCGGTAGCCAGGTGTTCTTCGATAGCCTGCCGGGGCAGATAACCGTGCCTTATGCGGTGAGTAGCCAGTCTAACGGAACCACCCAGTCCGGTTCGGTCTCGGTACTGCCGCCTCCTGGCGCCAACGGCCAGGTCGCCACGATCACCGTATATAATGGCGACGGCCAGAATTCGATGTTCCAGCAGTCGCATGCTCCGCCCACTTACTCCTATCCGCAGACTAGCGCGCCGGCTGCCGCCATATCGCTTGGAGCGTTGCCGCAGGGAGTCTCCGCCATGGTGAGTGTCACTACATCCACCATGCAGTTCTTGGATGGCTTGACGAACCTGGGTTTTGGTTCCGGCGATGTCGCCGTACGGCGCGTCTGGGTGCTTGGTCCTTCGCGGGCTATCGCAAACGTGACAGTCTCGCCGTCGGCACTCCAGCAGAGCACCATGGCGAGTGTAATCTCCGGATTCCAGGTTTACCAGCAGCCGCTCGGGTTCCAAGTCTTGCCGGCCAATCCGAACCTGCCCATCATCGGTTTGCCCGTGCCCAACGCTTATTACCCCGTGCAGAACAGCCTGTACCCTGGCGCCATCGCCTCGATATATGGGTTGAATCTGACTGCCGAGACCGGGCAGCCTACCCTGACAGTTGCGGGTCTGAGCGCGCAGATCCTCTATGCGTCGGCCAGCCAGATCAACTTTGTGATTCCGGCCGGAGTGCCCACGGGGCCGGCCGTGCTGGCCTTGAACAATGGCGTGATGTCCGCTTATCCGGTCGTGTTGCAGATCGATCCACCGCCTCCTGTCATCACCGTAGCGATAGACGCCGGACTCGTGCTGGGTGCGAACACGGCGGCGGCGCCCGGCGATACGATTATCTTGGTAGTGACTGGCATGGATCCGGGGGTGCTATCCGCGCCCAGCCGCGTCGCCGTGACCGAGGGCGGCGTGAATATCCAGGAATTCACCATTCAAGCCGCGCCAAATGGCTCTGACGCTCTCGATATTCAGTTTGTGTTGTCCTCTTCCGCTAGCGGCCCGCAGGTGCCCGTGGTGGTCTCGCTCGATGGAGACCTCAGCATGCCCCTCTATATTGATGTGGCCGTGCCAGCGTCCACCAGCCAGCCATAAGGTCATCCACCCTTCGGCGGGCTGACTTTCGCGGCTTCTTTCGCCTGCCCGTTTGCCTGCAACGCGTAGGCGTACGCTTCCGCGGCGGTCTTTAGCTGGTCCGGGTCTTTTAGCTTCGAGGAAAGCTGGCGGTACCATTTTTTGGCGTTGTTGAAGTCTTTTACGTAAACGTACGCGATCACAATATTGCGGACGGCCCTCCGGTAATTCAGGTCGTTGAAGGCCTCCGCATTCCAGAGATCCGCCATTCTCTGGTAGACCTTGAGCGCCTTATCGAAGTCCTTGCGGTCGTGATTTCCCGGCAAAGGCGCGAGATACGGCTTTTCCGCGCACGGGCACATCAGTAGCTCGCCTAACGAGCTGAGTGTCTGAGTAAGTTCCTCTTGTGGACGGCCCAGCTTGGTTTGAATTGCCAGAGAGCGTTCTGCGGCGTCGATGGCCTGCTCGCCTTTCCCCTGCATATGATACGCCTTGGAGAGCACGCTCAGAGTCATGCTAACCTCGTCGCTTTCGCGTCCCGCGCTGGCCTCAAAGATATGCCAGGCCCGTTCTGCGTCATCTGCCGCCTTGCCGTACGCCTTCGTGCTGTTGTAGAAGGTTGCGAGCTGGTACCACCCCCAACCTGCTTCCGTGCTGTTTTCACCGAAGATATTCCGCCGCAAGGTCAGATTGCTCTGGTACCGCGCTTCAGCCTTGTCATACCAGTTCTGGTCGGCATAGAACGCGGCAATCCGATCGAATTCGGCTACCGGCGGCGGATTCTCCCTGGTGAAATCGCCTTGCGAAAGCTTTAAGCAAAGGTCAAAATCGGCGTTTGCCTCAACCGTTTTGCCGTTGCTCAGCTTCAAATTTCCTCGATTGAAGAGCACGGATGCCATTATGGTTCGCGGCGGATCGGGCGCCTTGGTCAGTAGGTTGTAGGCCTGTTCGTACAACGACTCGGCCTGATCGAACTTTCGCTCCGCCTGCGCCACTCTGCCAAGGCCGTTGAGGGCTGCCGCGTAATTCGGGCTCTCCCCACCTCCGTTCTGCTTCAGAGCCTCGCCGGCCTTCTCAAACCAGGGGCGCGCCTCGGAGTACTTGTTTTCCTGCGCATAAGTGTCTCCCAGGGCCTGCATGGCCGCAGCCAATTCCACAGGCTTCCCGTCCTTTTCGCGGAGCTTCTCCGCCTCCACCAGATATTTCTCGGAATCGGACAGACGCACGGCTTGCGTCCGCATAGCCAGCCGTTCATAAACCGCTGCGGCTTGCGCGTTCTTATTCTGCTTGGCGCTGACCTCGGCGTAGTCGGTCAGCGTTGGATTCATCTCGATCGCTCCAGGCGCGGCGCCAATCGATTCGTCCAGAAGCATCCCGAAAACCGTCTCCGCCATGGCGTACTGTTCTTTCGCCTTGAGCGTCCGCGCGGTCTTTTCCAGAATGCTGGTTTCGTCCGCAGTGAGCCGGGAGCGCTGGTTGGCGTGCGCCTTGACCCATTCCTCCAGGCGCGCCTGATCTACTGCGCCTGTCTCCAACGAGACGTCTACCATCGTGAGCCTGATGCGTTGGCGCTCCGCTTCCGGAAAGCCGGGCTTATTCGCAAGTTTCAGCGCTTCCTGCCAGGCCTCCACGCTCTTCTGCCCTTGCCTCTGAGCGGTGTAACATGCCGCGAGCTTCTCCCAGGACTGCGCGGCAGGCTGGTCGGGAAGGCTCGGCAGCACGGATTTGTAAAGCTCCTCAGCCGCCTGGCACTTATGCTGCCCAAACAGCGAATCGGCGAGCTCCTTTTGCGCCGCGGAACGCTGCCCGTTTCCCAACTTGTCACCGGCCGCCAGGACTTCGCGAAACTTGCTTTCCGCTTCGGAATATTCCGCGGCTTCGAGGCGGATCTCCGCCGCGGCCATCGTCACGGGCAGGCGCTCGGGGTCCGCCGCCGGCAGTTTCTGGCCGCGCAAACTCATCCATTCGACGATCGTTTTCCCAGCGTCGGCGTTCTTCTTCTCCCCGTGCAAGACCAGGGCCAGGCCGCGCACCGCGTCGGCGTACAGACGCCCCTCATGGAGGCCGAGGAGCGCGTCGCGATAGAGCGCCTCGGCTTCCGCCAGCTTGTCCTGTTCCAGGAACAGGCTGGCCTCATCGACGCGCGTGGCGGCCAAGGCGGGTGAGTCTTTTTCGAGTTTTGCAATCTGGATGCGGAGCGCTTCGTCGAAGGACTTCTGGGCTTCGGCGAAACTCCCCTTCAGGCGATAGGCGCGGCCGAGATATTGTAGGGTGGTCGCCAGGCTCGGGTGTTGCCCTCCCAGGGACCGCCGCTGAATATCTTCGGCTTCCTTGAACCGTGCGATCGCCTGATCGAAGTGCTGCTCGGCGAGATCCACCAGCCCCAGGTGATCTATCATGACTGCGATTCCGGGATGTTGCTCGTTCCGATTCATTTTCAGCGCATCCAGATTGAACTCGAAACTCTCCCGCGCGGCCTTCAGGTTCTGTTTCGCCAGTTCCAGCATGCCGCGTGCGTCCGCGGCGCGCAGATAAACATCGCTGTTCGGGATGCGCCGCGAGGCGTCTTCGGCTTTCTGGATCTGGGGTTCCGCCAGGCCGGGGTTGTCGTTGGCCAGTTCAATCAGTCCGATGCCCACCGATGCCTTGCCTGCTAAGGGGTTTTCCGGCGCCCGGTGCTCCGTTATCGAGAGTGCTTCGCCGTATCGTTGGCGGGCTTCGGAATAATGCCCGCGCTCCCGCGCCAGGTCGCCGGCCACCACGTCGGCGAAAGCCCGCTCCATGGAACTCCGCGACGCGGGGTGGTCCGAAGCCGACAGTGCTTGTTTGATCCGTTCTTCGGCCTGTGCGAGATCGCCCTGGATGCGCGCTAAATCGCTCCAACCAGCCAGGAACCGTGCCAGACTCGGCGCTGGCACGGGCACGCTCTGCCGGGTGGCACGGATCGCCGCATCGTAATTCTTGTCC
>Ga0187858_10004157_pt1 | contig 13674 bp, 9 predicted proteins | sample June2016WEW_8_15_FD_133015 | JGI IMG/M metagenome (GOLD analysis project Ga0187858, IMG submission 133015) | Peatland microbial communities from SPRUCE experiment site at the Marcell Experimental Forest, Minnesota, USA - June2016WEW_8_150 | ecosystem: Environmental > Terrestrial > Soil >...
AAAGCGCTGGGTCGTGGTCCTGAGGTGGTGCTCCACAAGGCTTCGCGCCTCATTTGGGAAGGCGCCCGGGGAAAGCGATCCGAGGACAGCTCGACCGCCGGGCTTAACGTGCCCGTAAGTCGCCTTGGCGGTATCCGCGTGATCTCAACTTGGATTCGGCCTGGAAAGTCGCCCAGCCGTCCACTGCCCACTGCGTTGAGGTAGGGGTTGTATCCTGGTTGAGAAGGGCGTTCTTTCCAAATCCGGTTTAGGTGGTGGGTTCGGCTGTTCCCAACAGTTATTGGTAAACGCTGGCCGACCAGGCAAGACCTGTTTTCATAGAAGCCATTCCGTGGCCGTGCGGGCCACATCTCAGGTTAGCCGACTTATCGTCATGTGGCGGGCTCTTAAAGGGATTTTTCTTTGTGCCTTGGCGCGTTGGTCCCTTTAACATTGGAGCTTATTAGAGATCTGACAGGCCGTTCAATTTCGCGTGTCTAGGTGCAGGAAGCACTTCAGCTGTAATCTGCTTTCGTGCCGGTCCCGTAAAAACCCAGCTTGGGTGGCAAGTCTTCCATCGGTCCCATCCACAGCAGTTCACGCTCAATATCCGGGTGCAGGCGATATTTTTTGCGCACGGATTCGAGGGGCGCGCCTTCGATGCGAATCATCTTCAGGTCGTAATTCCCCACTCCCACCTGGCCGCAATAAACCAGGTAACCTACCCATGAAGCATCGATACCCATGGCCTCGAGTCCGACGCGATCGGCCGCCACCAAATCGGTAGAGGCAATGGCGAGGCGCGAAGCCACCGGATTGCCAGAATTGGGGCCGTCGCCTTCCATTCCCTCATAGCCATCAATCACCGTGGCGCCCCAGTTGGATTGAAGCTTTTGCGCAGTCAGCAGCATGTTGTAGTGGTTCTGGCGCACGCCCACGTGATACTTCCTCTTGTCGTTCCAGTATTTCTCCCGCGGCGAACTGTGCAACGGAGCTCCCAAGGTCATGTTCTTCACGGAGAGCGTCGCCACTACGCAGTTGTGCGTTTTCATAATCGCCGAGCAGATGACAAAAGCGTCCGGATCCAGCAGCCGCGCCGCCAGGCGCACCGTATCGACGTGCAGGTCAAAATCAATCAGCGGAATCGTCTCGAACTTTCCCTCGCGGTTCAGGTCAATCAGGCTCACCGCGTTGGCGCGAAATTCGCTCTGCAATCGCGTGTAATGGAAGTGCTCATAACCTTCCAGCGTGTCACCGGCTGACGATTCGGCGATCACGACAGGGCCGCGAAAGCGCGGCGCGAGATAGTCAATGATTCCGCGCAGCGCGTCGGCATGCGTGGAGGCGAGCTGATTCACTGTGTTGACGATGTTGGGCTTGATGACGACGTACTTCTTCCGGCGAAGCTTGGGAAGGATCTGGTCATCGATGGCAGTCAGAGCCGCCGAAACGTTCTTGCGGCGGTCATCACCCTTTACAATCGCAACTCGCGATATCCCCGGGAACTCATTCACTACCGGCTCAACCGGAAGAGCAGGCGGAGCCTGCGAACTTAGCCGGCGCGCCGGCGCAAGAAGAAGACCGCTTCCTGCTGATTGCAGAAACCTGCGACGTGAGAAAAACACTGGATTAGCACCCCCGTTGGGCCTATGATATCACCAATCGTCGACGACGCCCGCTCGTCAATGTTCACAAGAAAGGAAAAATCAAATGGCTACTCGTCGGGATTTCTTGTCCGGGGGGCTGCTGACCTCGGTGGCGGGCTTCGTTCCAGCTAACACTCTTTTGAAAAAGGCGAATTTGAGTTCTGCGCCGGGCCTCAGCTACCGCACCTTGGGGAAGACCGGACTTAAAGTGACCAGCGTGGGATTTGGGTGCATGGTTACGTCTGACGCGAGTGTGATCACGCGCGCCGCGGACGTGGGCATCAATTACTTCGATACCTGCCGGAGCTATCAGCACGGCAACAACGAGCGCCTGGTGGCCACAGGCCTGAAAGGAAAACGGCAAAACGTTTTGCTTTCCAGCAAGGCGGATGGCGAGACGAAAGAGGCCGCGCTCAAGGAGCTGGATACCTCGCTGAGCGAATTAGCGACTGACCACCTGGACATCTGGTACCTGCACGGGAAAGATCATCCCAACAATGTGCCGGATGAACTTTTTGAGGCACAGCAAATCGCTCGGCAGAAAGGCAAGATTCGCTTCGCCGGCGTCAGCACCCACAACTCTAAAGAAATGGTTCCGTTCCTCATCAAGAAAGGCGCGACCGATGTGGTGCTGGCTGCGTACAATTTCACCATGGACAAGACCGCATCAGACGCCATGGCGCAGGCTGATGCAGCGGGCATGGGCGTGGTGGCCATGAAAGTAATGGCCGGCGGTTTCCGTCGCAAAACCTTCACGGATCCGAATGGCAACAAGACAAAGCGCGAGGCCGCGGTTTTGGGCGCGCTCAAGTGGGTGTTGAAGGACCGCTTCATCCACACCACGATTCCGAGCATGACCGACATGGATCAGCTCGAAACAAATTTGAGGGCCATGACGGAAACGTATTCGCCCAAGGAAGAAGAGGTCCTGGCCCAGCAACTGGAATTCATCACCCCGCTTTATTGCCGGATGTGCGGCGAGTGCGAAGGGAAATGCTTCCAGGGCCTGCCTGTGCCCGACTTGCTCCGCTACGTGATGTATGCGGATGGATACGGCGAATTCGAACTGGGCCGCGATCACTTCAGAAAACTGCCTGCGAAATTGGCGGCCGTCCGCTGTGGTGACTGCACGGTGTGCACGGTAAATTGCCGTTTTGGCGTGAACGTTGCGGAACGTGTCAGTCTCGCACAGGAAATGTTTGGGTAGGGAAGAGCAGTCCACAGTCGACAGTTGACAGTCGAGAGTTGAAAATTAGATCCGGCCCCGCCGCAACCTTTCGACTGTGAACTGTCGACTCTCGACTTCTGTCATCCATGAACACTTCATCGCCGAAACGTCGCTTCATATTTTTCCTACTTGTTTGCACCGTCCTACCAGCCCAGCTCACTTGGGCTGCGGAAGCGCTCAATTGTTCGCTTGTTCCTGGCTGGCGGCAAGACGGCGCGTTGCGTCACTACACGGCTGAAAATCTTTATGAGTACATGGACGGAAATTCAGAAAGCTACTTTGCTTACGGATTCATCGAGATGAATGGAGTGACGTGCAAGTCCGGCGAGAATACTCTGGTGATCGACATCTCGAAAATGATCGATGCCGATGCCGCCTACGGAATTTTCAGCGGCAATCGCGACCCAAATCATCCTTTGCAGAAGATTGGCATGGGAGGACAAATCATGTCGCGTCGGGGGACCTTTGCGAAGGGGCAATACTACGTCGAAGTTTCCGCCAGCCCCGAGCTTGATCACACCGCGGCAGTAACGGCCTTCGTTTCCGCCATGGAAAAGCTCTTGGAAGGCAGCACCACGCCGCCCGAGATACTTTCCTGGTTTCCATCAGATAATCTGGTAAGCGCCCGTCTGGTTCCCGAGAGCGTATTGGGGGTGCGGCTGCTCAAGCGCGGCTACGTGGCGGAGTACAGTCAGGGCAAGGCGTTTCTGGTGCTTGAAAACTCGGCGGAGTCGGCGGCGGCGGTAATGGCCAAACTCCGCCAGCGCTACCCATCCGCGCAGCCTGCACAGGTCGCGGACGAGGCGCTACAGGCGCAGGACAAGTATCTGAGTTGGCTCTGCTTCTTTCGTAAAGGAAAGTACCTGGGCGGTTACGCGAACATGCCTGACGGCGCAACGGCTACCTCTGCGGCAGCGGTCCTGGCGGCAAAGGTGCCGTGAATTGGTCTGCCGCGGTGCCTGAAACTGGTTTTCATCAACGGCAGGCGGGCCGGGTGGGCGAGTGCAAATCAATGCTCCTTTCATTGCGTGCGAACGGTGTTCCTGGTCAGGACAAGCGGGGCCTGTCGCAGCCTGTTTGGCGAGGAATCCTACCGTTCATCAACTAAAGTTAGCGCCCGGCATTCACTAACGAAGGCGCAGTCGCAATCTCCGCCTCTAGCCCCCTACAATTCAAGTTGCCGGTAAACGCGCTACACGCAGAAGTGCCGGTCGTCGCGCCGACTTCCGGCAGACGAGTCAGTCGTCAGCGGCTACCCACGATTAACGGCGCGGCGTTTACGGGTGGCACTGCCGCCGGTTCCTGGCGACAAATCCCCTATCCATGAGCTGAGACCCAAAACCCGCCCATACTCGGTGCCCACGGCTTACAACTGGGGGAAGCGGTTAAGGAGGCCGCTTCCATGATAAAGCAGAGTCCCCGGCGCTCGAATCATAAGCCCCGACATTTGACCCTTCCAGAATTGGCGCAATCTAAGACTTCCGTTTTGAACACGCTTGGCTCTATGCAGTCGCGTCGCTCCTATCAGCACGCGATGGACGAATTCATCGCCTGGTATTGCTCCGAACCCAGGCTTGCCCTGAACCGAATCGTCGTCCTGCGTTATCGCATGCACTTGGAAAACATCCCTCTGGCTCCCGCAACCATAAATCGTCGGCTGGCGGCGATTCGCAGGATTGCCTACGAGGCGTCGGACAATGGCTTGCTCAGCCCCGAGCTGGTGGCGGGTATCCGTCGGGTCAAAGGCGTGAAACGGCTGGGACAGCAGGTTGGCAACTGGCTGACGACCGAGGAGGGTCAGCAGCTTGTGGGCGCGGTGCGTACCGACACGCTCCGCGGCAAACGACACGCCGCTATGCTGGGTCTCTTGCTTGGTTGCGGCCTTCGACGATCTGAGGTGGCCAACCTGGAGATCGAGAAAATTCAACGTCGAGACGGACATTGGGCGATTGTCGATCTGGTAGGCAAAGCCGGTCACGTGCGCACGGTGCCCGTGCCGCTTTGGGTTAAAACTTCCATCGACAGTTGGAGCCCCGCTGCAGGCCTTGGCGAAGGTAGGCTGTTTCGAGCCATCCGGAAGAACGGCGTACTGTGGGGAAGGGGCGTGACCCAGAATGTCGTCTGGTACGTGGTGAAGAACTGCGCGAAGCGTGCTGGGATCGAAAAGTTGGCACCACACGATTTGAGGCGAAGTTGCGCTCGTATGTGCCACGCGGCAGGAGGGGAAATCGAACCGATCCAGTTTCTGCTGGGCCATGCCTCAGTACAAACGACCGAGCGGTACATTGGGTGCAAGCAGAAGCTGGGTCAAGCAGTGAATGACCGCATTGAATTTCGTCTCGGCACGAATTGAACCTGCATTTCGGTCGTCCAGCGATCGTGAACTGCAACTTGAGTCGCACGGGCCGAAGTGTGTTTAATTGATGGGCTGTTGTCGCCAGCTAGCGTTTCCCGGTCTGTGCCATGCACCGATGCTAGTGCTACTAGGTGCAACTTCCGGGTTCCCTGTCATCCGGACAAAACCGAACGTTCGGCTGCTGCTATGGGCCGGCGATACGGAAATTGGTGACACCACCGCGCATGGCGCGTAACGTTAACAAGTTGCGAGTATCACGGCACCGAGGTTAGGCTATGGTGCACTGTGGCAGAACCGAGCGCGGGTGATCAGTTGCGCACGGGAGGCGGGCTTTGGACAGGATCGAGACCAAAAATGGCTTCACCTCCAGCCAGTCCCATCATTCTCAATCTGGATAGCCCCGAGGCGACACTCGAACGGGTTGGCGGCAAGGGCGCATCGCTTGCGCGCATGGTAGCGGCTGGCCTGCCCATTCCGCCCGGCTTTCACATCACCACCGAAGCCTATCGCCGCTATGTGGATGAGAACCATCTCGGTGAAAGAATTCAGTCTGCCGCAGCACAGGCACAAGTCAACGACCCCGCCACGCTCGACCGCGCGTCAGCACAGATTCAATCGCTCTTCGCACAAGGCACGATACCTGGCGACATCGCCGACATGATAAGGCGGTGGTACGGCGAACTGGGCGCCGATATTCCCGTGGCCGTGCGTTCGTCGGCAACGGCGGAAGATTTGCCGGGCATGTCGTTCGCGGGCCAACTGGATACTTACCTCAACGTGCGCGGCTGCGATGACGTGATCGATGCGGTCAGACGGTGCTGGGCATCGCTGTGGACGGGGCGCGCGATCGGTTACCGCCAGCGACAGGGGATCCGGCCGGAAGACGTTAGCATGGCCGTCGTCGTGCAGCAGCTTGTTGCGGCCGAAGTCGCAGGCGTGGCCTTCACTGCGAATCCGGTGACGGGCGCGCTCGACGAACTGATGATCAATGCGGCATGGGGTCTGGGCGAGGCGGTCGTCAGTGGCCGCGTTACGCCCGACACGATTGTCATCAACAAGCAAACGGGAGCGATTGCGTCACAGGAAATCGCCAGCAAAGAAATCATGACGGTGCGACTGGACTTGGGTACGCGCGAAGAGCCTGTCCCGGTCGACAAGCGCAAACGAGCCGCGCTGGAGCCGGCACAAGCCGCGGAACTGGCACGGCTGGGCGTGAAGATCGAGCAACTCTACGGCCAGGCGATGGACATCGAATGGGCCATGTGCGATGGGCGGATCTTAATTGTGCAGGCGCGGCCGGTGACTGCGCTGCCCGAATCGCGCGCGGCGCTCGAATGGAAGGTCCCGCGAGAGGGAGCGCGATACTTCCGAAACGCCGTGGCCGAATTGCTGCCCGAGCCCCTCTCACCATTGTTCGCGACGTTGGCCTTGCCGCTGTGGAACGAGGCGACGCAGAAAATTATGGCGCAGGCGATGGGGCTCCAGCGCGACTCGTTTGCGCTCCTGACGATCCATGAGTATGCCTATTACGAAATGGCGTTGACGGCCCGGCAATCGGCGCGGTTGCTTTTCACAATGACGGTGCGGGGACGCAGGATGGTCAGGATGCTGCGCACGGCGCGGACGCGGTGGGCCGATGAAGCACACCCGCGTTATGCGAACGTGGTCAGCGAGTGGACCGGGCGCGACCTGGCCGCGACGCCCGCACTGGAATTGCTCGCCGGCGCGCACCAGATCGTGGAGGCGGCGGCAAGCTACTATGTGAGCGTCCAACTCGTCCTCGCAGTCGCAAATTTGAGCGAAGCCATTTTTACAAGTGTCTACAACCGCCTCATCAAGCGCAAGAGCGACCCGCCGGCACTTACTTTCCTGCTGGGTTTCGATAGCGCGCCGATCCGCGCGGAGAAGTCGCTCTACGATCTCGCGATGTGGGCGCGCAGCGAAGACGAGCTCGCCGGATATCTTGCGCGGACGAGCGGCAAGGACATTGCGGCGGCATACGAATCGCAATCGGCGCCTATAGCCGGCGGAGAAAGCTGGCGCGAATTCACCGGACGCCTCACGGAACATCTGAATCGTTTTGGTCACGCCGTCTATGACCTGGATTTCGCCAAAAGCGTCCCCGCCGAGGCCCCGGCGTCGTTGCTCGAAACGCTCAAATACTTTGTTGTGGGGCAAGGCCGCAACCCCTATGAGAGGCAGGCGGCGGCTATGGCCGCGCGGGAACAGGCTGCCGAATCGTTGCTCGTGCGCCTGAGCGGGCTGCGCCTTCGACTGTTCAGGCGCGTGCTCCGCTGGGCGCAACGTTCGGCGCCACTGCGCGAGGATGCGCTCGCCGACGTCGGCCTGGGATGGCCGGTGCTGCGCCGCATCTTGCGCGAAGCAGGACGCCGCATGGTTGCGGCGGGCGGAATCGCGGAATGCGACGAGGTGTTTTGGCTGAAGTGGGAAGAGGTAGAGGCGGCAGCGGGCTTACTCGATGCCGGTCAGGCCGCGGAGGATTATCGTCGCGCCATGGCGGAGCGGCGCGAGACCTGGCGGCGCGAGCATGGTGTCACGCCGCCTGTCGTGCTGCCTGTTAAGGGGGGCGCCCGCTTCTTCGGCCTGGACCTCAGCCGCTGGATGCCCGCGCGCAGTAGCCAGGCGGCAAGCAGCACCATTAGAGGAATTGGTGCCAGCCCAGGGAGGGTGACCGGCCCAGCCTGTGTGATTCACGGTCCTGAAGAGTTCGACCGGATGAAGCCGGGCGATATTCTCGTCGCCAACATCACAACGCCGGCGTGGACGCCGCTGTTCGCGATGGCGTCAGGCATCGTTACGGATGTGGGCGGCCCGCTGAGTCACAGCTCGATTGTGGCGCGTGAATACGGCGTGCCGGCTGTACTGGGAACCGGCGTGGCCACGCACCGTATCCGCAGCGGGCAGCACATCACCGTGGACGGCGACGGCGGTGTAGTGACATTGGGCGGATGAGGTATGTTGCCTCTATAAGCCAGGCCAACGGCTCCGTCTGAAGCCCACCTGAACGTGTTCGCGATGTCCTGAGTTGTCACCGACGTAGAAAGAGTGTGCGAGTCTCCGCCACGCAGGGAGCTAACGGCGACTCGCATACGGAGTCCACTTTGTTGGCCATGGGTGGGATTGGAAAATCGCCTCCTTAGTCGCGCCGTGCCTAGAAGTGGGAGTAACGGACCCGAAACAGTGTCCTGGGAAGCTGACGTGGTACGTAGCTCGCGGGCACGCGGTACTTGTAGCTGCAGAGCAAGCAGGACCGGCAGCCGAAGCATAATTGTGGATGTGTGGTCGCCCACTCGTCCATAACGGATTCTCTCCGTATACGCCGTCAACCCCTCGAAATCCAACTTTTTCTTGGAGCGAGCTTTCGGCGCTTCTGCGCTCGCGAACGGGGCGCAGCCTTGCGGGTCACAAATTTGTAGGCCATGCCGAGCAAGTCCCGCAACACATCGGGATTGACGCGGGACAGGCGAACCAGCACGGCGTCATAGTTGACGTAGTGGTCCGTCACGTAGTAAACATCGGGGTCAGCAGCGAGCAGATCAGCACGATCATCGAAATCCACGCGAACGACAAGCGAACCGGGTTCGGCCGAGCGATTAGCCGGGACACACGCCAGGAGTTTTCCATGGACCTTGAGTGCCGGGAACCCGTACGCTGTGCTCTCCTCAACGCCCGGCAAAGCAAGTCCGATATTCCGTACGTTGTCGAATTCGATTGTGCTTCTGGGCATTGGTCAGCGCGATTCCGTAGGACTCACTGTTCTTCCTTGGCTCGGTATAGGCATAAACCCGCCTCCGCAGTTTGACGTGGCTGTGATTATCCGCAGGAGCCGGAACCCTTTCAACATAATTCCTGATAGGTCTAGTGACCAGACAAAGTGCCTTCGGGTCCAGAAGGAGGATTCCGGACTGTTTGTCGCCCACTCGGAAGTAACTTCCGAGTCCTCCGTGATTCGGGAGGAATCCCGACAGGCCCACTGATCGATTGCGACGGGGAATTCTACGCATTATCGACCTTACGTTCAAACTGCTAAAGCTATACTTAGCGATAATACGATTCCTGTAGTACTATAGCAGTGGTTAATATAAGAAGACTATATATTTTTACTGAAATACTGTGCGGCGTGCAGTTCTTCATTGCGGAGCTGACTCTTTGCCAACAACCACGATTCCGTCGCGCAGAACCAACATTGGCTTGCGCAACGTCCTCAGATCGGCGAGCGGGCTCTGACCAACCACCAGCAGATTGGCTGTGCAACCAGCGTCGATACATCCAAGCGTTTCGGGTCTGCCCAGATAGGCCGCGTTATTTCTCGTCGCAAAGGTCAGAATCTCCACAGTTGAAAATCCTGCACGCACAAACTGATCCAGTTCATTCAGAAAGCCGCTCCCGTATGCAACCAACGGAGCATCCGTGCCAATTGTGATGGGGACGCCCGCCGCAGCCAGTTGGCGTACTGCGGTGTAGGAAGACTGCAGACGTGTGGCACGCTGGTCTGCGGGAATGTTCTGCAGTCGCATTGCCGTTTCATACTCACCAAACGTTGGATCCGCGAATGTATGCGCTTGGGCCATCTGGGCGATCAGCTGCGGTGGCAATACGCCTGCTGTAGCTACATGTTCCACGCCGGTCGCACCATCGTTGACGGCGTCCTGTATCTCGCCGGGTGTTTCCGTATGCACAACCGTAATGAAGTGGCGCTCGCGTGCCCACGCGATCCCGTCTGCCATCAGCTTGGGATCCAGAATCTTCGTTGCCCGACCGATGGTGCCGTCGATGAACTTGATGGCATCCGACGGACCCTCCCGCTGGCTCTTTTCGAGACCAGCCAGCAGCTGTCGCTGGCTCCCGGCCAGAATGGCTCCCTCCCGCGCAAGATACGGAAAGGACTTCCAGATCGTTGCTACCGGATGGCCCTCGGGTGCAGTGACCAATCTGCCGACAGCAAACAGTTGCGGCCCCAGTAAGCGATGCTCAGCAACCGCTTGCCGCCAGTGAAAGAGTTGCGCCGCTGGTCCGCCGCAATCGCGGATCGCCGTCACACCGCTTTCGAGGTAGGCGCGCCGGTGGTCGGCGTAATGAGAGAATTCTTCTTCGATCAGATAGCCGAAGTCGAAAGGCGCAAAGATAGAGCGGATCGGCGCGGCCAGGTGCATATGCACATCTATCAGACCCGGTAGCACATAGGCACCGTGCAAGTCCATTTGTGGCAGCGGAGACTCGTCCTTTGCTGCGTCCACAATAGCCTCAACGTGGCCGTGCTCAATATGGACATTCTTGCCGGACAGAATCTGTCCGGAGCGAAGCTCCACAAGTTTGCCCCCGGTTAGGTTCCAGGAATCCTTCTGCGCCTTGGGCCATGGGTACTGATCTGTTCCAAAGAAGAGAGACAATGGCCACGCAATCCCTGCAACAAAGACCAGGGTCGCCAGCACGAGCACCGAGCGCCGGCTCCACAAACGAAAAGTTGTGAGCCATGCAAAGCAAACCACGAGCAGGAAGAGCGGGATAGTTCCGGCGAAATAGATGATCCATGCCTTGATGCCGGATGGATGGAAATTGGCCCCGGCAAGCGGATAGACAATCCAGAGACAGAGAAAGTAGAGGGGGACAGAAACTAAGAAACCCTGCAGCCAGCGCTTGATCCACGAACCCTGCCTGCCGAAGACCAGCCATCCAGCGGGAATCCAGTAAAAAACGGAGAAGCTGGCCCAGCGCAAGGCTGTCAGCGCGGTCAGCCAGCCACCTTCCTCTGCCCCCAGAGCCAAGTAGAACGGGAACGAGTAATTTGGTAGAAGCAATGCTATAAGACACCAAAGCCGGAAGGAAAACTGTGATGAAGAAACAGCGGATTTTGACTGCGCATCTGGCATGTGACTCACAATCTCCTTGAGCGCCAAGTCCATGGCGTGCACGCCGGATGCTGGCTCCGGGTTACCCGCGCGCCCGCGCTCAGCTTATCACGAGTGAGCGTCGCACCCGCAAAGCTTCGTTTTCAGCAAGTTCGATTCTAAAACATCGAAAACATTCTGCGAGGCCCTCCCGAGTCAGCCCCCAAGCGCGTCAATGTCGTCGGCCACTCGGAGAGTACTCTCCGAGAGTTCGCCAAGAATCTCATTCGCTCGTCTCACTGCAAGCTTCTGTCGGCCAGGAGGTTAAGTCTTAGTGCTGTATCGGAAGCGCGCCGACTGTGCACAGTCCCGGAGTAGCAGATACTTCGCCCGGCGCGCTTTCGATACAGCGGCTTGAACGAAGCCGCCCGTGTTTGCGGCGGACGCGTCGGATTATGGGTCTTGAATGGGGTTCGGAGGCCCCGGGGTGGATGGGGAGGTGAGTGGCATGGCGGTCTGCGGGGGAGGAAGCGTGTGCTGGCCATCAACTGGAGATGTTTAGGGGATGATGTGAAGAGATCGGCTGAGAAGGGAGGGGTTGCCGACAGGTGAGGAGGCACACGAAAGCGCGGGCGTGGTGGGCGGGCGTGGTGGGGTCGAATCGGGGTGCCGTATTTCATGAGAGCCTCGTGAGGGTGAGCGGTGGAGAACGCAGGCACATTTCCGCCGCGGTGAGTCGCTCCACGAGCATCATCGGGCCGCCGCACTGGGGACAGGGCCACGAGGAGACAGAAGGCCGGATGGTCAGCCGGCCTTCCTCATCCCCGGGCGGCAGTTCTGGTGTGGGCGGCAAGTCGGTCGGTCGTCCCAGGAACTGAAAGCAAAGTGGCAAGAGAGCCGCGCGCCGCCGGTGGGCCAGAAAGCCGAAATGGCGGATGCGGACGAAGCTGGGGGGAAGCACGTGGAGCAGGAAGCGACGCAAGAACTCCTCGACCGCCAGGGTCATCAGACGTTGCTGGTTACCGTGCGCGGAGTCTCTCCAGCGAAAGGTGACTTGGCTGCCCTCGAGGGAGACCAAGCGGTGATTGGAGATCGCCACCCGGTGGGTGTAGCGGCCGAGATAACGGAGAACCTGTTGGGGGCCACCGAAGGGCGGTTTGCAATAGACCACCCAGTCCCGCCGGAACAAGGGGCGGAGGAAGAAGGAGAAAGCCTTCGCTTCCGCTAGAAGCTTCAAGTCACCGTAGAAGCCGAGTTGTCCGTCGTCGAAGGCCCGTTTGAGGGCGGCGACAAACTTACCCCGGAAGACTCGACGCAGCACCTTGACGGGAAGAAAGAAGCGATGGCGCGAGGGGATCCAGCGCTGGTGATCGGGGGAAAGGCCGCCGGCCGGAACCACGCAATGGACATGGGGATGATGCTCCAGCTTCTGATTCCAACTATGGAGCACGCCAAAGAAGCCGATTTCGGCGCCCAGATGGCGGGGATCGCGCGCCACTTCGAGCAGCGTTTCGGCGCAGGCGTGGAACAACAAACCATAGACCACTTTCTTGTTCTGCAGGGCCAGAGGGGCGAGCCGATGAGGAAGGGTGAAGACGACATGGAAGTAGGGAGTGAGCAAAAGTTCGCGGCGGCGCGCTTGCAGCCACTGGTCGCGGGCGTGGGCCTGACACTTGGGACAGTGTCGGTTCCGGCACGAATTGAAGGAGTGGGCACGATACCCGCAGCGAGCACAGCGATCACGATGCCCGCCCAGGGCGGCGGTGCGGCAGCGCTCGATGGCCGCCAACACTTTGCGATGTTGGCCGGTGATCCAGCGGCGACTCCCTTCGATAAATTTCTCTCCCGCCACCCGAATGAGATCGGCCACCTCCAGCGGCGGCCGGCTCATTTAGGCGTCTCCGGGCGGCTCGTCTTTCTTCCCCGTGGACGCCAGCGCCAACGAATCCAGCGGGCTGGCGGTGGCGCTAAGGTGGCGGTTGGAAAGGTGAAGGTAAATCGTGGTCTCTTCCAGATCGCGGTGACCGAGCAGTACCTGGATGGTGCGCAGGTCGGCACCCGCTTCCAGCAGATGCGTGGCAAAACAATGCCGCAGCGTATGGGGGTGCACCCCTTTTGTGAGGCCTGCCCGCTGCGCCGCAAAGAAGCAGGCGTGCCAGACGGTCTTCGTCCCGATCGGTTGCGAGGCCGTATGATGGCGACCTCCGGGGAAGAGCCATACCCGGGGCTTGAGGTCGCGCCAGTGCTCCCGCAAGGTCTCCAGCAGGACGGGGCTGAGCATCACGTCGCGGTCTTTGCGGCCTTTGCCGCCCTGGATGTGCACGACCATCCGCGGGCTGTCGATATCCAGGACTTTGAGTCGAGCGACCTCCGCACAGCGCGCGCCGGTCCCGTAGAGGGTCATCAAAATGGTGCGGTAGAAGGAGGTGGGTGCGGAGTTATGAGCCGGGCGACTTCTTCTTGGCTCAAGACCGTGGGTAGGCGGAGCCCCATCTTGGGGTAGGGCGTCTCGGCCGCGCTCCAAGGTTTCTTGAGCGTCTTGACGAAGAAGAAGCGCAGAGCCGCGAGGTGTTGGGTGACGGTGCCGGCGGCTAGTTTTCTCTGGCGGAACAAGTG
>Ga0187858_10004163_pt1 | contig 13657 bp, 12 predicted proteins | sample June2016WEW_8_15_FD_133015 | JGI IMG/M metagenome (GOLD analysis project Ga0187858, IMG submission 133015) | Peatland microbial communities from SPRUCE experiment site at the Marcell Experimental Forest, Minnesota, USA - June2016WEW_8_150 | ecosystem: Environmental > Terrestrial > Soil >...
GAAAATCGTTTCGCACCGTGAATACCCTTGGGATTTGCGGCTGATCACCAAGTGACGATGGCCCCGGAACGTTTTCGGTTTCGGGCTTCTCCCTTGCTCCCACCGCAAGCAATACAACTCGGTGTTACCGGCGATCTCGCTTATTGTCTAACAGCCAGACGTTCTGAATTACCGCAAACAGAAAGGCAGTCGTCAGGCCGAACAGCAGCCATCCGTTTAGCGCTTCCATCGCTCCCATGAGATGCCAGTGGTCTTCTAGACTAAGATTCGTATGTCCGTAGCTCGTCATTGCATTCAGCGAATACAGCATGCAAGACCTGAAGTCGGGCAGCGCGCCGAGAAGCCTATAGGCGGAAGCCCACACACCGGCCTCTATGCCATGCACGCAAGTAGCTAACAACGTCGTGGCACCCAATACGACCACGAACGCGATCTTAGGGTGACGGCGCTCAATTCTTCGGCCAGCGTTGCCGTGAACCACCTTCTGGCTGATGAGGCCGAGGCCCGAGACATGGATGAGAACGGTCAGCACGATCAACGGCAGCCCCCAAGCCCAGTCAGAGCGCCAAGCAAACGGGTTGTCTGTGAAAATGTAAAACGCGACTTGGGCGATCCTCATCGAACCTCCTTCAATCGGCGAAACTGGCTATTCATCAGTCCGCTCCGTCAGCGCTCAGGTGTCTTACGCCATCATTTGTCTTCCAGAGAGAAGAAAAGATACAGGGCCAGCCCAACCCCGTTTTCCGGGTGGTTCTTGTGCCCACCGGTGTTGTTTTCGTGCTCGTAGTATGGGTTGAATTCAACGTGCGGGCCTACAGGGAAAAGGCATCCGGCATAGAGCGCCGTGGTACTCCATTTGTTGAACGCACTCTCGTAGTAGGGCTCAACCGCGCCGTAAGGAATAAGGTGATAGGAGTGAACGGCGACCGTTCGCTCGACGCTCAGCTTGTTGTGATATCGCCAGTTGAAACTTCCTTCGTTCCAGCTGAGATCAACGCGATTGCGATCCGACAGGTGAAATCCCGCACGCAGAGGAAAGTTGAAGGTCGCCGAGTTCAGCATACGGTTCGTCGACGGTGTATCCGGCACGGCAAGATAGCGATATCCGGTCTCCAGCACGAACAATCTCTCCTTCGTGTCGTCTAAGTCGAAAGCTGTAACCTCTTTCAGCTTGACCAACGGCTTCAGATAGAGCTGAACGCTCGGGCCTATCCCCGCTTGCAGAGGATCACCACCGTCTTGATCGCTCTTGGCCTCAACATACGCTTGAAGGACAGAGTTCAGCTTCCAATAGGCATCAACTTCAGGCAGGAGCTGCACGTTTTGCGCGCGCACAGGCAGGCACGCAATGACGATGAAGAACGCCCATCGCCGGAGCGTGTTTTGATGATGCGCCATTCTGCCTGCCAATCATTGTGTTTGGAGAAAGGTGAGTCGGGCAGCCGCTGATCGGCTGCCCACGTGTTTCGGTGTGCCAGATTTCTCGCCCCTCCGTCTCACTAGAGGCCTCGGCCGTTAGTGGATCATTTGCTGCTAATTGCCAGAAGGCGCTGCTTTCGCCTTCTTGCTTTTCTTCGGTGCCGGGGCATTGCGAGCCTGACCTTTAACCTTGGTCTCGTCCACCACAACGGACTCCTCGCTGAAAGTCGCGCCTGAAGGTACGAAGTAGACCTTCGCGCCCTTCTCCTTCACCGTACCGCTGGTGCGTACTTCGACTCGGGAGGCATCGATCTGGCTGCCGCCTTCGCCATTCACCAGGTAGTACTTCCAGTAATTTCCTTCTTGAGAAGTGCCATACTCTTGCTCCTTTGTTGAAGTTATTCGAGGACAATCCTCTAAACCCGGAAGTTTGGAAGATTGCGAGGGGTTCCGGCGAGCGCAATGCGCTGCAGGATATCGTTCATGTCGTGATCGATGTGCTGCCAGAACTGCTGCAGACCGCTGCACAGGTAGTTCAGTCCGGGCTCGCCCTCACCGGTGCGAATCAACCGATTCTTGGGACATTCGCCATTGCAAGCAAACAGATACTTGCATTGGCGGCACTGCTGCGGCAGGTCATTGAACTTGGCAAAGCCAAATTTCTTCTGCTCTTCGGAAAAAACCATGCGCGACATGTGGGTTTCCGCAATGTTTCCGAGCTTGTATTCGGGATACACGTAGTGATCGCAGGGATAGACGCTGCCATCGTGCTCCAGCGCCACGCCCTTGCCGCAGAATTCGTGAAAGACGCAAAGCTGCGACTCAAGGCCCGTCCACTGCGCGACCGCGGTCTCAAATAAATTGACATGCACCTTGCCATAGTCGCGGCGGTACCATTCGTCCCACACCTTGCAGAGGAAATAGCCCCAATCGTTAGGATCGACTGACCAGTCGGTTACAACGGAATCGGGATTGCCCGGATGCGCGGCCGGGGAGTCCTGCATCGGCAACGTAGCCGGATCCCATCTCTGCGGCGCAATGTTGGTAAAGACCTTGGGCTCCACGCAGGGAATGAACTGCAACTGCCGCGGGCGCAGCTCACGGCTCAGGAAGCGGTAGACGTCCAGCGGCTTCTTCGCGTTGATACGACTCACGACCGTTAGCGTGTTGAATGGGATTCCGTGCTTCTGCAACTGTTGACCGGCCGCGAATACCTTCTCGAACGTCGGCTGGCCGCCTTTGTTTGTGCGGAAGTGATCATGCAACTCCTGCGGACCATCGATGCTCAGCCCAACTAGGAACTTGTTTTGGCGCAGAAAAGAATACCATTCGTCATTCAGCAGAGTGCCGTTAGTTTGAAGGTCGTTCTCGATGTGGAGGCCCGCTCGCTCGTACTTCTTTTCCAGCGCCACCACTTTCTCGAAGAAGCCCACGCCAAGCAGCGTTGGCTCGCCACCTTGCCAGGAGAAAACGACCTCGTCGCCACGCTGGGCTTCGATGTACTGGCGAATGTGCGCCTCTAAAATCTCGTCGCTGATGCGAAACTTGCTGTTGCTGCCCAGCAGTTCTTCTTTGTGCAGGTAATAGCAATAGGTGCAGTCAAGATTGCAGATCGCCCCCGTCGGCTTCACCATAGCGTGGAATCGTGGCTTGGTTCCTGGATAGAACGGCAGCGGCGATAAGGGATCGTTGGTGTGGTTCATGCCATTTCTTCTCAGCTTCAATCGCGAATCGATAACCGAAAACGATGGACAGCCCTGTTAATTGCATTCTTGAGTTCGGTGCCACTCACGTAGAAGAAATCACGCCGAGGCGAGGAAGGAAGGACGTACTGCCTTCCTCGCCCCCGACTGTAGTTGTGCGGATTCTCAAGTCCGCGTTATGTGTTTCGCTGATGCCCAGCTAATCGGCGTCTTTAGCGGCCCCTTCCTGAATTGCCTTCAGGATTCCATCCAGGTTGTACGTCTCCGGTGCTTGGAGGGGCGGGAACGTTTTGTAAGAGTAGAGTTCCTTCTCCCACAGCATCTGGCCGATGGGCAGAATGTTCCAGTCATACATATACGCAGTGACCGGGCCCCCCAGCCCACCTTGAACGTCTGCGTCCGACTTCCCTGACAGTCCCGCGACATTCTGCTCGAAGGGGTCGCGTTTAATGTTGTCGACTATGGTCCAGTGGAAGCTGGTGAGAGGCTGGACCCAACCGGCCGCACCGGACTGCGTCATGTTGTAGTACATCTTCCAGTTCTTGTAGCGCACCGCGGACGGCGTTGAGCCTGAATAGTAGAAGAAGTAATCACGCGCCGACTTGTCCGACTGACCTGTGAGGTAGGCGAGTTGATTGACGCCGTCGAGCGTGGTCTTGACGATGCCGGGATACGCACCTTTCTCGATCTGAGCCTTCAGGTCGTTGCCCTTGGGACCGCCGGCGATTTCAACGAACGTCGGCAACCAGTCGAGGGACGCGAACATCTGGCTCATCAGCGTTCCGGGCTTGATGTGACCCGGCCAGCGGATAACGAGGGGCACGCGGTAACCGCCTTCCCAAGCCGAGCCCTTCTGGCCGTGGAAGGGCGTGACGCCGCCGTCAGGGAAGGAAACCTCCTGGGCGCCGTTGTCCGTGGTGAAGACGACGATGGTGTTATCGAGCTGACCCATCTGTTCCAGCTTCTGCAGAACCAGGCCGATGTTGTCGTCCATCTGCTTCATGCCAGCTTCATTGACGCCCCAATCCTTGCCGCCCGTCTCCCCCACCATGGCCATGTACTTGTCCGACAGCACGGTGGTTACGTGCATGCGCGCCGGGTTGTACCACACGAAGAACGGTTTGCCGGTCTTCTTGGGGTCGTTGCGGTCGAGGAAGTCAACCACTTTGGCCGAGATTTCCTCGTCCACCGTCTTCGAGCGCTCCAACGTTAGCGGGCCCTCGTCCTTGCAGGTCTGGTTCTTCTCCGTGCCATCGGACGAGTGGCACCAGATCACCGGACGCGGTGGAGTCAGGCAAAGCGTGGTTCTGGGATCCACCGCGCCGGGAGGGTCGGAAAGACCGGGTACCGGCGTGTTCTTGCACGGCGGCGCGATTGTTTGCTCGGTTACGTTTTTATTGATATCCGGGAAGCTCACCTGCTGCATCGCGTCCAGGTGGTAGAGGTAGCCCCAGTACTCCTGGAAGCCGTGTGCGGTGGGGAGGGAAGCGGTATGGTCGCCGAGATGGTTCTTGCCGAACTCGCCGGTAGTGTAGCCAAGATCACGAAGGAACACGGCCATGTGTGGCGTGCCGGGCCGTAGGTACGACGGGCTGCCGGGCAGCTGCGGCGGAATCATACCGGTGCGCAGTGGGTACATGCCGGTAATGAAAGCATTGCGTCCGGAGGTGCAGCTCTGCATGGCCAGATAGTCCATAAACTTGGCGCCTTCACGGCCGATGCGGTCGATGTTGGGCGTTTCGCCAAGTCCTATGCCTTCATGGTAGAGGCCGACCTGCATCCAGCCGATGTCGTCTCCCATGATGAATACAATGTTAGGTTTCTGCGGGGTTGCAGCTTGTGCGTGGGCATTGATGGCATCGCCCGCCAGCATAAAACTGGAGATGGCCAGCGTGCCCGCCACGAAGTTTCGTACACTTGCTCCTAGGTCCATATCTTTCTCCTTCCGTAACGTACTTCCGGTTGTCCTCCCTCTGCGGGAGGGTTGCGATGAGAAGTTCACCAAACGCCAGATGTGATCACTTCTTCGGCGAGGTGCTGACTGTTGTTTCGCTATTGGCCAAGCCGCGCAATCACTGGCGGTTTCCAGCTCCCGTCCAGAATCGCCTGGTCGGGCCAATAAGCACGAAGCCAAATCGAGAAATTTCCCGCCGGTGCAGGCAGCCAGTTGGTTTCCTTGTCTTTGCCCGGTGACTTGTTTCCGAGATATATGGTCAGCGAGCCGTCATCGTTGTACTTCAGCGATTTGTTCTTGGTGCCGAGTGCGAACCGCTTCAGCGCGTTCTGGTAGAAGTAATGCTCGGGGTCGTACATGGTTACTGACCAAAAGCCCTTCACCGGCGGAAGCTGTCCTTTAGCAAAGGTGAGCGAATACGACGAGCTGCCCACGAGTTGCTGCAACTTGGTATCGTTGTCGGTGTAGAAATACATCGTCTCGTTGCGCTTGTTGTCGTAGGGATCGGCTTTTACCGCGCCGGTGCGGTGGTAGTAGTCCGTGCCGAATGCACCGTTGTTGGAGGGCGACGTCCAGCCGTTGCCTGCGGGCTGGCCGTTATAGCGCCACTGCATCATGGGAGCGATTAGTTCCTGGTCCGCCGCCAAGGCAGCTGCCTGCAACGTCTTCATGACTTCCGGGTCTTTCCCGGCAGCATCGAGCACACTGCCAATCAATTTGTAGAGCGCCTCTTCTCCGGGCATCGGAGGAACTTGCTTCATGACGATGGGGAGATGATCGAAGAAGGTCGCCGGGTCGACCCACGGCGGCTGGGTGCTCGAATACTTCGCTGGTTTTCCCTGCCTCTTGATGATCGGGATCTTATGCCAGTCCTTCGTCTTCATCTTGCCGTCGAACTGGCTTAGCGGATAGAACTGGATCTGGGTCAGCGCGGGCTGAATGGCCGCGCGGTCTTCGGGTGTGTCATTCATGAAGATGCGCGGCATGGTGACGGCGTAGTCGGTGGTAGAGCGCACCACGCCAGTGATACCGGCCGGAGTGTCACCTTTCCAGTTCGGCCCCACAATCATGTAGAACCCGGGCTTGGTGCCGTATTGCAGGCCAAGCTCGCTGACCTGGTCGGTGCGCGCGTCGTACACCGGGAGGGTCCAGAAGCGATCACCGAAATCGGGCACCTGGATAACCACGGGCTCCTTTTCGAGAGACAGGTAACCCAACCCGTACACCACATCCTGGTTCGGGTCTCCGATATACCTTTCAGCGGGAGCGATGTAATCCGTCAACATCACGACCGAGTTCATCGGTGCGAGCGGCAGAACCCCGTTTAGGAGAATGGGCTCTGGAACCTTCGTGAGTGCCGTCCGCTGGTTATAGACGTAAACCAGAGGCCATCCCCAGAGATAGGCCATGCGGCCCACCATTTGTACATAGGCTTTTGTCATCGGGCCGGGTGCCGGACCAGAAACTTCCGCGGCCGTCTGCGGGATTGGAACTTGCTGCGCTTGAACACTGACCGCCGACATCGCGAGTGCGATGGTGACGGCGCAGGCAATCGACAAGAAGTGCTTGGTTCGCGGTTTCATACGATGTCCTTTCAATCGTTCCTGCAGGTCCGAATCATTTCTTGGGCGGCGCCGGCTGTTCCTCGTCCAGTTGTTTCAGCTTTTGCTCCATCATCATCTTCTCCTCCTCCTTGGACAGCTTCGGAAACAGGAACGCAATTTGCATCTTCAGGGCCCACGGCGAAGCGCCCGGCGGATGGACCGCATTTCCGTAGAGCTGCGCTTGCAAGTTCACCGGCTGGAACCCGAGCCTCATGATTCTTCCGACTCCTCCGCCAAAGGGTACTACCCACCTGCCACCGTTGGTTTCTCTCCAGTCGGCGGTGATGATGGGCGCGGTGAGTAGGTAATAGCCCTTCTTCATGTTGTAGTTAACGAAGTACTGGAGCAGAAACTGGTTCACGGCAGGTTTATTCAGATCGGAATGACCTGCGACAGACCAGTAATTGTTGGAAAGAAACCCCATCGTAAAATGTGAGGGCTGTATGAGCGCGACCACCGTGGGACCCATACTGAGTTTTCCCTGCCCGAGATACGTCGTGTTGGTTGCTGTAGGAAGCACGAACGTCGGCCCTACGCCCCAGATCACCTTGCTCTTCTTCGGGGAGAGGAAGAATGAGGGGTTCATGTCTCCCAAGCCGAAGACCCCGGTCTCTTGGCTCGGGGAGCCTGGTGGCTGCGGTACGGGAATTGGCTGGTAGACGATGGGCGTAATCCAGCGGACGATGAGGTTCCAGTCTTTCGACACGCTGACCGGAATGACTGGCTGGACTAGCCAAATATTCTGGGTGCGGTCGCTCGGCCCAATGCCGAAATTCCAGGTGGGCTGGATAGGCACGCTGATAAGGCTGGCTATAGGATTTTGGGCTGCTTTTCTCAATTCCTCGGCATTTGCCGCAGCGGCTGGCGTTGAGTCCGTGGCAACCGAAGTTCCCTCCGGACCTATCGGTGAATCCTGCGCGGACGCGGCTTTTGCCGGCGCCGCCGTCTTGGACTCCTGCGATGCGGGAGTCGCCGACTGTTCCTCAGCAGCGACGAGCTTTAGCTGCCCGGCAGGAGTCGAAGGTTCGGGTGCCGCCGGCGGCGTGCTCGGGGCCGAACCTGCCGGGGTCAAGATAACCTGATTCCCCTTGATACTGACGGAACTGTTCGTGAGGCGTGCCAGTGCATCGATGTCCACATAAGACTTACCGTTCATCTGGAGAATCGGAATTTGGCCTGGCTGGCCGGCTACGATGAGCGTCAAGTTCTGCTGCGCGAGGGCTGACACGCTTACTAAGAAAATCAGGGAGAGCAACAACAGTGAGCTTCGCTTCATGGAATGTTCCTTTATGAATGTCTGTGCTCTGGCTACTTCACCCGTTCGACTTCATCGGGTTTGCGCCGCTGAGTTTCGCCGTGAACCTATTCGAACTACTAGAACGCCGCTAATAAACTGCTCTTATCGGGGCCAAACTGCGGCTTTAGTTGTAGCTACAGAGCTTCTTAGGGAGATTTCTCCCGGCGACCGCGGTTGAGTTTTCCCAGTTCCTCGATCAATCGTTGATAAGCGGAAGCGTTCTGGATGACCACCTCAGCCTTTCCGTTGACCGTCAGCAGTTCGGGGCGTCCAGTCCGTTTGAGTCGCTTAATGTGGGCCTTCGCATTCTTGGCAAAATCTGTAAGCGACGTGATGTCCTCTGGTCTGATCATGGCTGCTTTCTCGATCGATCCACGAATCAATGCGCTCCGAATCAACTGTGAATTAGCTTCTGTGGGGAGCGTATGGCGCTAGCTTCTAAGTTGGCTATTCAATTTCGGCAAAATTGAGGAAATTCTTCCACAGCGGCGAATCCGCATTGAATTCGCTCTGAGACTGTGGTTCGGTCTGGGGGAGCAGGCCGTCAGGCTTTTGGCTGTCTATATAAAATTGCTCACATTGGCAAACATGATGTCGTATCGCAAGCCGCCACTTCAGCCCCTGCCTACGCTCGCGGCCTTGCCCGAAGTACCACTTGGCGAGAGTGCGACTCTAGGTGAGTGGGACTTTTCTTTGGAGAAGATGGCGGTGCGTTGCAAGTGCCGCGTTTTGCAGTAGCGCTCAATACAACTGGCGTAGGGTCTCGGACGGGAGCTCATCAAAGAGGAAGCGGTAGTCTCGGGCGAAGCGTCCGAACTGCCAAACACCGAACTGCGTAGCGATCTTGGTGACCGTCGCCTCGGTAGGATCAGCGGCTTTGAGTGCTTTCCGTACCTGGTGGAGCGTTCTGCGGTTGAGGTAGCGCACCGGCGCTAAGCCGAAGTAATGCTGAAACACATAACGAAGTGTTCGCTCAGAAACACCAGCCGCAGCGGCGAGTTGTTCTACCGACAGGTATTCGCCGTCATGCTGGTCGACAAAATCCATAGACATGCGAATAATCTGCTCTCGCGGAACCACATGGCGGCCAAGCGGGGCTTCGACTCGGCGCGGCACGGCGAGCAAGCTGCGGATCTCTGGAATTAGCTTTTGCTCCGCTGCCCTTTGGGCTGCGGCTGATTCGAAGTCGGCAGGCGCTTGGTGGACGGCCTCATCGAACTGCCCAATTACCGACCGAAACCTCTGAGTGCTCTGGAGGGGCACTTGAACAAAACCATGCATTGACGCAACCGGTGTCTTCATATCTGCTCTGGAGGTGGCGAGCGTCTCGTTCGGAATATAGACAGAAAACCACCGCCTCGATGCTTCATTAGTTATGCAGAAGTCGTCACCGGTCTGAATGACCATCAGAGAAGATTCGTCCAAGTGGCACCCGTTGCCTGATACCCCCGACGACGGCTGAGTCGGGACAAAAATCGAAACGCCCCCGGGCCTGGCGGCTCCCTCTACGACGACGCTGGCGCCTGCGCGGCCCCACTGGACGCTCAAACGGTTGACCTTTAGTTGGGTCATGACCCAATCTTCGCGCTTGCGCCCGAGTATCATCCCCCGCAAATCAGAATGCAGATTAGCGGCGAAAAAAGCCTCGAACGAAGAAAAGGTTCGTGTGGCCATTGCACTATTCCTGTTGAGCGCCTGGAGGTGGATTATTGAAAAGGGTCACTCGAACGGCTCGATCTACGTCGCGCCAACAAGGCACATCCTTCATTACAAGCCGCTGACGCTAAAGAACGTTGTGACCGACGTCACAATGGGTGTCCCACTTTTGGGCAGTGGAGACACAGGGGGGAACATTCCTCCCTGTCACGGGCTGCTATGCCAAGCAAGACCGTCACGCACGCAGCTTCCCTCCAATCATTCTGATCACTTTTCAATCCAATCCTGCTAACGTTGGTTACCCTTGGGATTTGCGGCTAATCGCCAAGTGACGTTATAGCAGGAACTCCAGCCCGGCTTCTTTTGCTGGCTCCGTCGCGAGACGCCCGGAACGAATAGCCGCCTGAAAGGTTTCGAAGTCCTGTTCCGCCTGATCAGCGTAAGCTTCTGAATATTGCGCTAGGGCGTCGTCGAATTGATCGCTCGATCCCAGGTATCCGGCGATCATTGCCGCATCATCAGCTTTGGCGTGTGCTCGCGCCAGGGTCCAGCCGCACAAGCTAGCGTATCCAACAAGAGTACCCGGCCGGAAGGTTTCAACTTCGGCGGAGACCTTCATGTCACGGAACTGGCGAAGGTAGTAATCGTGCTCCTTGGTTCGCGCCCAACCGAGAAAAATGTCACTTGCCGCTTGCATGACTCGTTGACCCTCCACCACACGAAGACCTTGGTGCGCATACCTACTCCTGCCGAGTGGTGGCTCCAATACCGATCTCCGTGCTTCCTTAACTTGGAGGAAGAGCGGGTCATCGTCATCGGCCAGAAGCAGGGAGAGATAACAGCGCGTCCCGACACTGCCCACCCCAACAACTTTTATTGCGCTGTCCTGATAGCGATAGCGCTCGTACAGATGTCGTCGATCCGCCTGTAAGGATTGCTTGTATTCGTCAGTGAATTTCACGCGCTGCTTTTCGAAATTCCGAGCAAATTCGTGCACGTGGTAGATGACCGGAGGGTTGTCCTTAATCTTCCGGAGGCCGTCGACAACCGCAGTGAGCTTGGGGACTACAGCCTCAGAGGTCCGCGAGCGGGCCTGCTTCACCTTCTGTGACAAGCGGGCTGACATGTCCTTATCTTTCCGGAAATACTCTCTGATGGCTTCGATACTGACTTGCGCGTACCAGGTGTCGAGCGCTTTCATTTCGGCGAATTCTGCCATGTGCTCCCGATAAGACGCCACAGCCGCTCGCACCGCACGATCAGCGACGGTCTTGGAAAAACTCCGGTCCCTGGCTGCCAAGATGAGGCTGGCCCCCAGCCGTTTTATGTCCCATTCCCACGGCCCAGGGAAGGTCTCATCGAAGTCGTTGATGTCGAAAACCAGGGCTCGTTCAGGCGAGGCGAAGCCGCCAAAGTTCGCCAGGTGGCAATCGCCGCAGGCCTGAACGGTAATCCCTGACACAGGCGCATTCGCGAGGTCCCGCGCCTGAATGATGGCTGTGCCGCGGAAGAATGTAAAAGCCGACACTGACATTCTCTGATACTTGACCGGGACCAGGCCCGCAATGCGATCAGCATCTGATTCCTCAAGCAGTTTGACGATGTCTTGCGACTTAGAACGAGGCTTCCACTCCGCCTGCAGCGTCCGTGAGCACTTTTCGCGAAGCGCTTTTCCCTGCTTACGTCTTTCAGCTTTGGATAAAGCGACAGCAGATTTCATTCGATTCTCCTTAATTGAGGGCGTGACCTAGGCACACATCTCGGCGGTGGCTGCGATCTCACCCGTTTCGTTTGTCAGAAGAGGATCTTAACGATGCGCATCACCAACTCTTCGAGAGAAAAGACGGTAAGGCCGAGCGGCAAGAGCGGTACCGCTGTGGCTGCGGCGAGCCTGCCTATGTCTTTCAGGCCGAACGGCACCGGTCGCATTTCCTGCACAGCGGCGTAACTGTTCCCCAGATCGGCCAATGACTGAATATCGGCGCTGCCCAAGAGTTCATCGCCTTCTGTCGCATTTCCTTCGACCCATTTCTGCTCGAATCCATCCACATAACGGCTCGCCAGCAGGCCGTATTGGGATAAACCATTACGCTTCGCGCGCGCCAGCTGGGGAGTAAACATGGTGAGCGGCGCAAGGACGACCACCATGAAGAAAACAACCAAGCTGACAGCTTCCATCTTGAACGACAGCAAGCTTTCGCCACCGAACAAAACGCGACTGGCGATCACACCTGCCAGCAAAGCGCCCTGGGCGAACAAAATTGGACCGAAGGCGTATGGGGTCTTACCCAGGAACGCCAAGCCACCTGATCGATCGGGATGAGTGGCAACCAGATGTAGGTTTAGTCTCGAGACCTGCCACAGGAAGCGAAACCAGATAATAATTCGCACGTACCAGCGCAATAGGATGAACTGAAAAATCGGTATGCTGACGAAAGCGTACCAATAGCCGGCGGCGGTGAGATGCAAGTGGCCGCCTTCTGGTATCGCGTACCAGGTCGAAGCGCCTAGAGCGATCTGGCTCCGCCACAGCCACAGCCCAACCGTATAGACCAAGGCCAGCAGTCCAAGCTCCAGTGGCACCGAGTTGCGCAGGCGGATTGCCGAGTCGATGGCGGCGAAAAATTTCGGCTCGTCCTGCTGCCGGACGATACGGCGCGACAGGAATGTCTTCACCTTCGGGCGAAGGCGCAAATGGACGATCAACTCGGCAGCGATTAGCACCGGCAATGCCACCAGTAATCGAACGTGCGCCTCGATGTCGTGCAGAAATGCCAGCTTCAGAGTGCCGGCCAGGAAGTAATTACCGACCACAGATAACAACAACAAGGGCAGCCACGCAATCAGCACCACCGCCACGATCCGGCTATGCAGTAACTCCAGTGCATCTCCGGAGAGATGGGATCGTCGTAGCACCTGGAATATGGGTCCGCCCAGAACCAGCGAGAAATCCGGTAATTCGTCAGTTATTGAGGGTGCTGTGTGACTCATCGCTTCAAATCCAAGTCCTGAAGTTTCTTCGCCGCCGTCCCGAAATCACCGAGCTGATAGACTGACGCGCCCGCCGGCGCGAAGGTGAACGACTTAAACGGTTCGGCCAGCATCTTGTCCAGATACTTCTTGGGGGCCAGACCCGTGGTGACGTGCGGATTGAACTTCGCGCCAGTAGCCTCCGGCACGAAGGCCGCAACGTAAGCAATCACCGCCGGTTGAATGCCGGGCTCTTTCGGCGTGGTGTAGAACGCCCCGGCCGTGCCAGTCGGCACAGTGAATGGAGCCACGGCGTCAACAAGCTCCTGCTGCAGTTTGGCCAACTCCGGCGTCGGTTTCGCGACAATCCCGGAAAGACCAAGGTCCCCGACCGGGATGTAGTAGTACTTGAATGCCTTCATCTGGAGGTCGCTGGCTTTCACACCCGCCAGGACTTTGTTGGCGGCGGCATAGACCTGGTCGAGATCTGCCGTTCGCACGAAGCGTTGCAACAACGTGATGTGTGGACGGTGGGTGGCGTCGAGCGCGAAGCCCTTCGGGTAGACCGAACGCAGGCGGGCGTTCACGGCCTCGGCATGCTGGAGCATGGTAGCGTCCGGCTCCAGCAGGATGTCAATGGCCGTGACGGAGGTTGGATCAGAACCCGGAGTGGGGGTTTGGGCGTACACGTTGAGTCCCAGCATCGCCAGGGCACATACCAGCGTTCCTATTCCGAAGCACCGTCTAAGTGAGGTTTTGATCTTCATGTTCCTCTCCCTTGTTCTCCTCAATAACACCGGACACTCAGCAATGAATCCAATTGTTCAGCTGATCATCGTCCGGCGCCCTGCAGAACCTCCGGCAAAGGCGCGCCTCGTGCGCCGGATGGCGGTTTGGCGCCAACGATGGCCGACAGGGTAGGGGCAACGTCTACGGTCTCAATGGGACGGTAAACCCGGTGCGCCGTCAGGTTGCCGCCGGCAAACACGACCGGCACGAAGCTGTCGTAGTTCCAGGGTGAGCCGTGGGTGACGGTCACGGTCAATCCGTCAAA
>Ga0187858_10004175_pt1 | contig 13614 bp, 11 predicted proteins | sample June2016WEW_8_15_FD_133015 | JGI IMG/M metagenome (GOLD analysis project Ga0187858, IMG submission 133015) | Peatland microbial communities from SPRUCE experiment site at the Marcell Experimental Forest, Minnesota, USA - June2016WEW_8_150 | ecosystem: Environmental > Terrestrial > Soil >...
GAGATCGCGATTGGCCGGAAACTCAACCACCCCGGCGCTGTCAAGACGCTCAACAATGGCGACGGCAGCCGGCTGTATATGGTCATGGAGTGGGTGGACGGGCGATTGCTTCGCCAGGCGATGGCGGATGAGGGCCGCTTCTCCATCGAACGCAGCCTGCGGATCGCGCTCGCCATCTGCGAAGCCCTCGACCACATTCACTCGAACGGCGTGGTGCATCGCGATCTCAAGCCGGAGAACATCTTGCTCGATTCGGATGACGGAATCAAGATCATCGATTTCGGCATCGCCTACACCGCCGCCGCGCGCCGGCTCACCTTTGGCAAGCTCTCCGAGCTGATGGGCAGCCCCGATTACATCTCTCCCGAGCAGGTGAAGGGCAAACGCGGCGACGCGCGCAGCGATGTGTATGCGCTCGGTGTGATGCTTTACGAAATGCTCACCGGCCGCGCGCCGTTTACCGGGGACAACCCGTTCCAGGTGATCAACGACCGCGTGGTCAACCATCCGGTGCCGCCGCGCGAAATCAATCCCGAAATTCCGCCTCAGCTCCAGGAGGTCCTCTACCGCGCGCTGGAGCGCGAACCGGCCAAACGGTACGCCAATGCCAGCGAATTCGCCCGCGACCTGGCGCATCCCGAGCAGGTGACGGTGCGCGACCGGCCGGAGCTCCGCGATTGGCGAACCCGCCGGTCGCCGCAGGCCCGGCGCATCTTCTCCTACGCCATGCTGGCCCTGGTTCCGGTGCTCGTCTTCGGCCTGCTCCTGATCGCCGCGCACCGCGGGTAAGGGATCTCGACACAACCATTCCGTTTGGCGGCTCGATTAAGCCTTGAGGCGCTTGAGGGCTTCGATGGCTACGCCCCTTGCGCCGGCGGTGTCGCCATTGGGCATGATGTAAATCGGTATGCCGGCCTGCTCCTCCCGCTGCGGCGGCATGCCGGCGCGGATTTCCTGAACGAACCAGCGCTGGAATTCTTCGCGGGTCTCCAGAGCGCCGCCGCCCACGATGAAGGCGTCCGGGTCGAAGGTATTCACCATCTCGTCGAAGAAGAGTCCCAAGCCGTGGGCCTGTACGCCGAAGATTTCCTGGCACATGGGGTCGCCATTCTCGGCCAGGCCGCGCACCAGCTTGGCCGCATTGTGCAGGTTGCCCATGGCGCCCAGTTGGTGGCCGGGATACTTGGGCAGGAAAAACGGCAGGAAGGATCTTTCGATGGCCGAGAGCGAGCAGACCGATTCCAGGCATCCCGTGCGCCCGCAATTGCATCCCGGCCGCAGGCCTTCGATGGCGGCGATGCTCTGGTAGGGAACGAGCACGTGGCCGAGTTCTCCGCCGAATCCGACGCGGCCTTTCACCACGTTGCCCTCGACGATGACGCCGCCGCCCAGGCCGGTCCCGATCACCGCCGTGAGCGAGGTTTCCCGCGTGCTGGCGCCGAAGATGTTGAAGTGCCCCCACAGCGCTCCGGCATTGCCATCGTTCAGATAGGTGACCGGGATGCCGAGCTTCTTTTCCAGGCCGGCGCGGATATCGAAGCTGGCCCAGTCTGCATGCACGAAGTTGGTCGAGCCGCGCGCGCTGAGCACGCCCTCGGCATTGGCCGGACCGGGAGTGTCCAGCCCGGCGGCGGCCACGTCCGCCAGCGCCACGCCCGCCTTTTCGACGGCGATCTTGAGGCCATCCTCAATCTGCTGGAGGCAGATTTCCGGCCCCTGCCTGGCCAGCGCGGGATATTCGCACAGCCCCTCGATGAGGAACTTTTGCTGCCCGTTCACCAGGGTGTAATTGATGGCGGTTCCGCCCAGATCGATTCCGGCAACTATCTGCACGCTGTTCCCCCTATTTGGCTGTTTGGCACCCGAACGTTCCACATTAGCAGGATTGCCGGGAGATTTGGCCGTGCTTTCCGGACTGTGAGGACGGACCATCGCCTTTGGTGGTCTGTCATGCCTCGCCAAAGCACGATGGGCTGACAGGGCAAGAAAAACCGCCTCGAAGCTCCGGGAGTCCCGGCAAGTCACCGGCGGCAAAGACCGCCGGCGTTACCGGAGGTCTTCATGGAATTTCGCGGGCCGGGCGGCCCATCCTGACAGACGACACAAACCGATCGTCTGTCCTACCTGGTTCGGCGGGCGGGACGACGGGCGCTCCGCTCGGCGGGCTACCTGGAGAGCCGCAGAATCTGCGCCAGGAGGGTTTGGAACGCCGAATCGACGTCGTTGGGTTCCTGAATCTGTATGTACATTCCCGACGGTTTCGTGGAATCGTACACGGTGTTAAACTGGAGACCGGTTGCGGGGTTGAGGGCATCGTTGCTGGTGTCGACGTTGGCCAGGCGCTGTAGAAGCACGTTGTCCACACCTCCGGCGCCGGTGGCCTGGCCCACATAGCCCATGGTGAAGATTCTCGGCATGAGGGTCTGAGTCGAACCTGCGTCCGTACGTATTTGCAGCCCCGCCATATCGGCCCCATTCCAGGCGGCCAGCCCGAACTGGCAGGGGTCGGCGGAGGCCGGCCAACCCGAGGTCAGGTTTCCCGTGAGCTTGAGGGGACCGCCGGCCGGTCCGACGCCCGTGTTCCCCAGGCCCCAATTGCACGCGCCCGCTTGATTCCAGATGATCGACTGGGTGAAGTCGTGCTGTGTATACGGCGCGGCACTCGAGCCCAGGCTCGAATTTCCGTAATAGTCCACTGAGGGAATATTGACATCGTTTGGAACGTTTGCGTTGTTCGGGGCACTTGCGAAGCTGCAGTTGGTGGCTCCAGCGCTATTTGGCAGAAGACCTTCGTTACCATTGTCTAGCGTAATCCAGTCGTTTATGTTGCCGCCAATGGTCTGCATCCGCTGGAAAACTCCGTGACCACTGTTGATGCCCGCTACGTTATTGCCCCACTGGGCCATCCAGCCTAGCAACGAATTGGCGGCGGTGGTCGGATAGGCTCCGGTGGCGCTCAGCGACGTATTGGTGCCCCCGGTCCAGTATTTGCAGTTGGCCTTGACGGCGTTGTGGGCCGTGTTGTTGAAGTCGGCGGTAATGCCGTTGGGCGAACCATCCGTCCACAGAACGATGACATTGAGAGCCCCAGTTTGATCTGACGCCAGCAGCTCATAATAGGCCAGCATCAGCCCTTCGGCCATGCCAGTGTTGCCCTGGTTCGCCTGAACGGCGGCAAGTGTAGTGAGCAAGTTGGTTGGTGCCGTGGTGCTCTTGAAATTACCGTCGGGGCCGGTGGCGCCGCCTCCCGCGCCTACGGTTTTCGGCGGATTCAATCCCCAATCCCCCGGCGGATACGCGACCATGGAGCTTCCGTTGATCAGCACCAGGCCAAGATAGTCGTGGTTCTCCGAGAACGCGTTGACGAAGGTTTGCGCTCCGGACTTCAGGGCGGTAAGCTCGGCTCCCAGGGAGCTCGACCGGTCGATCACCATGATCAGCGACACATCCCTGCGGGTACCCGAGCCATTCGCGGTTACCTTTCCGGAGGAAAAACCGAGGATCCGCATGAACAATAGGGGGACATTCACGCTGGCGACCACCGACACGGTCCGCACATGGGCCACCGGCCCGGAGACACTAAAACACGTGGTGGCGAGGGCGTTGGCGTAGGTCATTCCGCCGCCGATTCCCGAGCCTGTCGGCGTCAGGGCACCGTTAACCGTCGTGCAATTGCTGTCGTTAAAATTGTAGGCTCCCCAATAACCGCCGGTCGAGCCCGTAGAGATGCCGGCTTGGATGTTGGCCCTGATGAACTGGTCCGCCGCGAAGTACGCCGCTGTCTTCTGGGCGGTGTCGTTTTGGCCTGCGCTCAGGGCATAGACCGCGGCGAGGGCGCCTCCATCCACGGCCGTTTGCAGCTTCAACTTCACGCTATACAACATGGTCGCGTCAATGGCGAGCCCCACCAGCGGAATCAGAACGAACGGCAGCATCATGATAAACATGATCATGATGTTGCCGGACTGCCGTCTCCGCCTGCGATTCGGCGGATCGGATGTCTGCCGCAGTCTCGCATCAGGCGGATTAGAATACCGCATACGCATAATCGCCTCCCCCGGTGTATCCCGCCAGCCCATGGTTTTTAAAATAGACCTCTACCACATATATGCGTTGGCCGGATTGGTAGCCATCCGAGCCGGTTTCCGCCGGCACCGGCTGAATCAGGGTGAAGTTAGCCACGTTTCCGGACGCCGTTACGGAATCGGACGGGAGGATGTTGTCGGCGTTGTCGAAGGGCCCGGAGGCTGTGCCGAAACGGCTATGTGCCATCAGGGACGTATTCCCCAGCACGTACTGCTGGGTGAACACAAAGCTCCCGTAGTTGGTGCAGGCCCCGGTGTGCGACAACGGGACCAAGGTGCCGTACGCGGGGTTGCCGGCCTCGGCGCAGAAGCTGTTTCCCACATAGGTGATGGTCGAAAAGAAAACGACTCCGGTTCCCGTCGCCGGGTCGAGTGAGCCGATTTGCCCGGTTACCGCGTTGAGAGCAGCGTTGGTGGCCGTAGTGGTCGAGCTCGTAGTGTCGGTGTTTAGGAAATTGAGGTTGGTGCTGTCGCGGCTGTACATGCTGGCCAGGTCCCGCGCCATTTGGGTGACCGCTTGATCCCGGATCATAGACGAGCCAATCCACAGCGTGCCGACGATCAGCGGAAGCCAGATCGGAATCAACAAGGTGAATTCCACCATGGACCCGCCCCGATTTGCCGTTTTTCGATTGCGCATCGCGTTTCTCCCTTACTGAACGGGTACCGAGATGACCCCATTAACGATGGGAGCCGGCTCCATGCGGTCCCAGGCTACGGCGGTCGCTGTGACGGGAACGAGAGTTCCCATTCCGGGCGATTTGACAAAAGGCGTGAGGAACTTCCCCGTGAGGTTTTGCACGGAAACCTCGACCAGCGGGAGCGTCCCGTCTGTCTGCATGCCGTTGCCGCCAGCAGCGGCGGTGCCGTTAGGAGCGGTGTCTTCGTTGACTAGCGCGCCGTTTGCCGTGCTGACAAGATACCAGTCCACATAGATGCCGCACCAGCCGTTGGTGCCCAAGGCGATCGATCCGGGATTCTTATTTAATTGACCGAAGGCGTTTTGCTGAACAATGGTCTGGATGGAAGCCCTTGCTCCCAGGCCGGTCATGGTCTGGCTGGTAACTGCGTAGCGCACCCCCTGCTCGACAGCGTGCTGGATGGTCGCCTGCCCGTACACCGCGTACGCGATATTCAGGATGAGGGCGGTAAACCCCAAGAAGGGGAGCAGCACCAGCGTGAACTCGATCATTTCCACGCCCCGCTGCCTCCGCCTGCCTAAGTCGGACCGATTCTTTTGATTGCTCTGCATGAATGGCTCCGGGTTGCCGGCCGCCGCCGGCACTTCTCCGCCGGCGACACTTCAACCCTCTATGGGCAACCTGCAATTTGCCCGCATGTCATAAAGACGATTGGCCGGCAAATGTTCTTTACGTATACACAGGGGCAAGCCGAGGCATGTACCAGTACAAAACGGCAAGCTAAAGCATGTGCTAGCAATGTCTTGGTTAATTAAAGTTGGCAGGCACAGTACTACCCAATGGCCATCTATATGGCAGGACTACCGCGCAGTAAGATTGAGTGCGATGCGGAGTCCGGACACACTCGAAGCGGAAATCGAGCGGGAAATCGTCGATCTTTACGAGCGGGAAGCCGGTGGCCTGCTGCGTTACGCCAGAGCGCTGGCGGCCAATCCGGAGATGGCCCACGACGCGCTGCAAGAGGCGTTTTTCCGTCTGTTCCTCTGCCGTTCGGCGGGACAGCGGATCCGGTCGCCCAAGGGCTGGCTGTTTCGCGTGGCGCGCAATTATGTGCTGGATCAGAAGAAAGCGGGCTCGCGGAACGAAGTCGGCATGGAATCGCTGCGCAACATGCCGGGGACGGTCGAGCAATCGGATGCCGGCGGGCGGGCCACCGAGTTGATCGAAGGACTGCGGCAAATCGGTCTTTCGCCGAGAGAGATGGAATGCGTCCGGCTGCGCGTGGAAGACTTGCGCTACGATGAAATCGCGGTGGTGCTGGGGATGAGTGCGGGAACGGTCGGCGCGCTGCTCACCAGGGCGCACGGCAAGATCCGCAAAGCGGTGGACGCCGGCAAGAAGAACCGCGAGGCGCGCGAGGCGGCAGCGCGAGAAGAACGTTATGCATCCTAGCAACGCCACCTTAATCGCCTTCCGCGATGCGGAAACCGGCGCGAGCCGAAGCAGGCGAATCTCGATGCATCTGGCGAAATGCGAGAAGTGCCGCAACCGGCTGGGGCGCATTGAAAGCGAGAGGGACGAGCTCTCGGCGCGGGCGGCCGCGCCGGCCAGCGACGTCCGGCAAGGTCTGTCCGAGGTGCTTGCGGCGATCGCCGCCTGGCAGGAGGGCCGCGATGGCGCGGCGGCGTCCGAATTGAGGGACCGGCTGCGCTGGCAGATCGAGACGTATTTCGGCGCGCGGGCTGGCTCGGCGGTGGAGAGCCCCGGTATGGCGGCGGAAGAAATGTTGGGAAGGGCGAGCGAGATGCTCGAGGTCTTTTTGGGGCCCGAAGCGGCGGAGGCGGTGCGAGACGAGGTCTTCCGCGGACTGGACTGGGCCGCACCGGCCGGAGAGATATGCCGATGACGCGAAAAAGCAGCTTGGATGGGATCGAGTCGGCGCCCCGATGGATCGTGATATTCCTGGGCGCGTATTTGATCGTCCATCTGTTTGCGCTTTACTTTTGGAACATGGCGGGAAGCGCTTTCTCGATTCAAGCAACCTCGGGCGGCACTTCCGGGCTGTCGGTGACGGCCATGGCCGCCGTGGGTTTGTGGCTGTGCCTGCTGGTATTGCGCAGCTTTCCGCGCGGCGCGCCGCTGCGGCCGGCGTGGATGCTGATTACCTCGGCGGCGGCGGCACAAGCCGTTTCGGGCGCACTGGCGCAACTGCTGGGTTCCAACTGGCTGCTGAACCCACTCATGTGGGGCGGCCAGGCGAGATCCGAATTGATCGAGCAGATCCGGCACGTCGCGCTGATCGCCGGCGGCCCGGTTCAACTGGCCCTGCTGGCGGCGGGAATGCTGGCGGCGCTGCGGGTGCTGCGGAGATTCGGCTTCTGGGCGAGGCCCAGCGCAGCGGATTGGGCGGTGTCGAGTATCATCTACCTGCTCGCTCTGTGCCGGCTCGGCGAGGCCGGCGCGGCTTCGCTGGCCGGAAGGCCGATCGGCAGCGAGGACTGGATCTCGCTGGCCGGACTGCCCATCCTGTGCGTGCTGTGCCTGGAAGCCATGCTGCTCCGGCAATCGGTTGTCCGCATGGGTAACGGGCTGGTCTCCAGATGCTGGGCGGCGTTTATGTGCGGCATCTTCTTGATGGGAGCCGGCGAACTGGCGCTGTGGGTGATTCCACACTACTCGCACGCGTGGCCGCTCGACATGATCGCCTCGCTCATCCGGTTCCCCACCGCGGCTGTTTTCGCGCTGGCACCGGCTTGCCAGGTGGCGGCGCAACGCCGCGCCATCCAACCCGCCGGCGACGGACTCGAGGGCCTGGCGACCGGCGTTCCCGCGCTGGCGCGTTAGCGGCGCGTTCCGTAATAACCGTGCCGACCGCTCCCTTACGGTCGCGGCTCCGTTTGCGCATCGGAGCCGCGACCGTAAGGGAGCGGTTGAAAACCACGCATCGGAGCCGCGACCGTAAGGGAGCGGTTGAAAACCACGCGTCGGAGCCGCGACCGTAAGGGAGCGGTTGAAAACCGCGCATCGGAGCCGCGACCGTAAGGGAGCGGTTGAAAACCGCGCATCGGAGCCGCGACCGTAAGGGAGCGGTTGAAGACAGCTTTACGGAACGAGGCCTCAAGGCGCCGCGGCCGCACCGGCGAGGCCTGTTTCCGCGCGGCTGGGAAAGCTCACGGCGGGTTCCTCTTGGAACGAATCGTCCCAACCATCGAGCCGCGGCCGGGCGAGCGCGTAGATCCACGAGCCCACGGGTATCCGCCTGGGCGCGCCGAACGGAATCCGCCATCGCACCTCCGGCCGGCCGCTGCGCCGATCGACATAACGATGCGGCAAGACTTCGAGCAGCCACCACCCACCGTGCAGGGAAGGATGGATTTCGCCGTTCGAGTCCGGCGGCACATAATCCGGCATCCAGGGTTCGGGCCGCGGCGCTTTGCCGAGCACCACGGCGGCTTTCTGGTGGTCGATCCGCAGCCCCGCCGCCTCAGCCTCGTACAACATCCATTCGAGCGTCACCTTGGACAGCCCGCTTTGCGACTCCGGATAGCTTCCTCCGACATCCGAATGGACGCCCGCGAACCAGACCTGCTTGATGTTCTGGCCCTCGAACGGCGCGCCCCACAGGTTCTGCCGGTAGTAACTGCGGCGCTCATGAATCGAGACCGCGTGCCGCCCGATGTGCATGCTGGGATTCCGCGCCGAGAACGGAAGCACGACCGGATCCCAGATCCATCCCACCGAACTGACGGTATCCCAGAGCCCCTCAAAAAAGACCGGACAGTCGCGTGCGAAAGTCGCCTTGAAAAAGTCCGCCGTGTCGAACGTTTCCTTCATGCCGCCGGCGCGGCGGGTTTTACCGGCGAACAACTGGATCACGTAAGGGACCAACTCCTCGTTGCCGGGATGGAGCAGACCGTACATATGCAAAAGGCCGGCCAGCGCGCGGGCCGTGAAGGAGCCACGGCTGAAGCCGAACAGATACACGTGATCGCCTTCGGCATACGTATTCATCAGGTAGCGATAGGCGTCCTCGACGTTCGAGAGCAAGCCCGCTCCGAACGCCAGCCCTGAGATCAGAGACCATTGTTTTTCGCACCAACCCCGCGCCGCCGGAGATGCCATGGTGCCCACGCCGGGGTGATAGTAACCGCACTGGGTTGGGTCGATCGCCAGCGTGCCGTACAGCTTGATCACGTTGGAGTTGCCATCGGCGCCGAACTCGTTTCCGGTTCCATCGCAGCAGAGCACAATGTTTTTCGCCATGTGACGGTAATATTACACCAAGAGAGGCCAGAGCGGCCATGGGGTTTACGGTGCATGAGAAGTGGCTTGCAATGAGACGCTTCCGGGTTTTCGGCGGCGAATATCGGCAGACCGGGCCTCCGCCGCCGCGCCGGGACGCGAAAAAATGAGACAAACCGCTCCAAATTGAGGCGGTTGGAAGTATAATCGCTAATGATTGCTTGGGGAGGACTATGCCCACCAATAAACACGGTTTGATCGACAGTCTGAAGCACATGGCCTTTGAAGACGAGCCGGAGAAAGCGGAGAAGCCGGATACAACTGCTACGCCGGCCGCTTCGCAGACATTTGGGACGGCCGCTCACACGTTTGCGCCGGCAGCACCGGCCGAGACGTTCGCGCCAATGGAGAGCAGTGCGCCTCCGGCGGCCGCGTATTCGTTGCCGATCGATACGGGAGTGGTGCCGGATAACGACGAAGCCTACCGGAAGCTTCTGTCCAAGACCGATTTCGAAGGCACCGATGTGGCGGCGACCATACACAAGTTCCTGGAACCTCTCAAGGCCATCCCGGACACCGTGATGCCCCCCAACATCAAGTTCAAGACCGCGGTTTTGCAGGCTAAGGCACAAGCCGGATTGACGGAAGACAGCATTCTGGCGGTCTTCGACACGCTGAAAGCCAGGCTGCAGCAGGAAGAAGACGCGTTCAACGCGAAGGCGCAGCAGTTTGTGGCTCGCGAGATTACCGGCCGGCAGGACCATATCGGCCAGATCTCCGCGCAGATCACGCAGCTTCAGCAGCAACTCGCCCAATTGTCCGGCGAGCTGGTGGAGGCGCAGGGCAAGAGCACGCATGTGCAAAGCCAGTTTACGGCAGCCGCGCAGCGCCGCGGCACTGAAATCGAACAGCAGAGGGCGCAGTACGCCGTTTTGCTGAAAGGATAAGACACAAGTCATGAGCCTGGTACCGGTTACTCCCAGCTTCACGCAGAACCTGCAGAACTATACGCCGAAATCGTTCTGGAAGCGTCCCGAGGGCCCGTTCGGGATGGTTGTGCTGGCGGCCATAATCGTTGGCGCAGGCGTAGGCCTGTATGTCATCCTGCCGTTTCTGATTACGCTGCTGACGAACACGCTGTATGCGGCCGGACTGGTGGCGGCGCTGATTGCGGTGCTTTGGCTGGCGTTCAATCCAACCTTTCGCACGGCGGTCAGGAACTTATTGCAATACATGGTGCGGTGGTTCGCCTCGTGGGTGGTGGAGACCGATCCGATCGGCATCCTGCGCAACAACCTGGATGACATGAAGAAGGCGAAGTCGGACCTGGACCAGACGTTGCAGCGGTTCGCCGGCAGCGACGAAAGGCTGCAACGCAGCATCGCCGCCAAGAACGACGAAATTACCGGGCTGGGTCATAAAGCCGTTAAGGCGGAGCAAATGGCGGGCGCCGCCACCGACCCGATGGAGAAGGAACGCCTGATGTTGGAACGCCAGACCTTCCTCGAGAAGGCCGGCATGCTGATGCAAGGCGTGAAGCAGTTGCAGGCTCTGGAAGACCAGACTTCGAAGATGCTGCACACGTTCCAGCACTGGTCGCAAATCGCCGACAGCAAGATCCAGCGGACGGAGAACAAGGTCGGCTTCCTGGCCGAGCAGCGCAAGATGATACTGGACGCCAAGGCGACGCTCGGCGTTGGCCAGCGGCTGCTGCGCGGCAATCCGGAGCAATTGAAGATGGTCGATATGGCCCTGGACTACCTCGAGGACGACACGTCCCGCACCTTGGGCGAGATCCGCGAGTTCTCCCGCTACACCGACAAACTGCTGACGGACGATCAAATCGAATCCGGCGCGGCGGCGGACGAAGCGGCCAGCAAATTCGCCGAGTTCAGCCAGAAGCTGCTGACCGACGGCAACAAGCCCACCGGCGCCGATATGATCGAGATTCCCGGCATCGCCGCGCCGGAGCCGCTCAGGATGCCCCGGCCCGCGACAGGCCCGCCAAGCACGGGCAGCGATTACGACAACATGTTTAAGTAGGCAATTCATACGAATTCGTTGAGAGGAAGAAGCCAATGGCGCGTTTGAAGCCGCAAGCGAAAGTTTTCCTGATTGTGATCGTGGCCGTGGGGGTGGTTTACGGACTGCGCCTCGCCATGCAGCGCGGTCTGATTCCAACTCCGGGCATCATTAAGTCGATTGTCGCCACTCGCGTGGACCTGCCGCCGCAAACGGAGGCGCAAGTGGCCAACGTGCAGGCAATGCCGTACCCGACCGCCGCCCCAGCTAACGTTTCGGCGACGCGCATACCGATCGACATCTGGGAGTGGAACGCCATGTTCGCCCTGCTGTACGCCAACGGCGGCAAGGACACCGCCAAGGGTTCGCTGATGGAGAAGTACGGCGTGAACCTGGCTTTGCACCGCGAGGATTCGAATTCGCAGATGAAGGCCGACCTGCTGGCCTGCGCCAAGCAACTCCACGATGGCGAAAAGACCTGCTCCTCGGGCGCGGTGGCCCTGGTAGTGATGGGCGACGGCGGCGGCCAGTGGCTGGCCGACTTGAATCCGCAACTGAAGAAACTGGGGCCGGAATACCAGGCCGTGATCATCGGCTCGGTGGGCCGGTCGAACGGAGAGGATGCGCTGCTCGGCCCGGCCGAGTGGAAGTCGAATCCGCAGAGCATGAAAGGCAAGACGGTGGTGGGCGTGATTCGCGACGGCGACTGGAACATCGCGCTGAACTATATGGGCTCCAACGCTCTCAAGAACAACCCCGATCTGAACACCTACGATCCGGATGCGGTCAATTGGATTTCCGCGCCGGACGAAGACTACATCAAGGCCGTGACCGAGGTGTATGTTCCCAACCGTTGCGAGGACCGTAAAGCGGTCAAGGACGGCCGGCCGACAGGCGAGACCGTCAAGGTTTGTCCGGACGGCGTAGTAACCTGGACCCCCGGCGACGAACAGGCGGTGCATGGCCGCCCGGGCACGACCAAGATCGTGTCCTCGCATGAGTACGCTTCGCAGATGCCGGCGGTGATCGTGGGCATCAAGAAATTCTTCAATGACAATCGCGACGAAGTGCATGGCCTGCTGGCGGCGAGTTTCCAGGCTGCCGACCAGGTGAAGGCCTTCGACGCGGTTCGCCGCAAGGCCGGCGAAATCTCCGCCAAAATCTACAACGACCAAAACGGCGACTACTGGTACAACTACTACATGGGCTTGCGCGATCCGAAGTCGGGCCAGTTGCTGGGCGGCTCGGCGGTTTTCAATCTCGAGGACAATGTCAACTACTTCGGACTGGACGGCAAGCATAACAACAACATGCGCGCCAGTTACGAGACATTCGGCAAGATTGCCACCCTGAACTATCCGCAACTGTTCAAGGACAATCCCATTCCGCCGTACAAGGAAGCGGTGGACACTTCGTTCATTTTTGGCGCGCAGGCGCTGCTGAACACGAGCGGCGTGCAGGGCGCCAGCGCGGAGACGGTGGATTATGCCAAGGAAGCCGCCGGCGGCACCGTGGTCGGCCACAAGGCTGTGTACATCAACTTTGCTTCTGGCTCCGACCAGCCCTTGCCGAACAGTCTGCCCACGCTGAACGAACTCAAGGATGCGCTGGCCATCAACTCGCAGTTGGCGCTCCAGATTGACGGCTACACCGACAACGCCGGCAGCGACGCGGTAAACGTCCCATTGAGCGAGAAGCGCGCACAGGCGGTGAAACGGTACTTCCAGCAGGTGGCTCCGTTGAGTTTCCCGGATTCGCGCTTCACGGCCGTGGCGGGCCACGGTTCGCAGAACCCGCTGGCCTCGAACGCGACGGCGGGAGGCAAGGCGCTGAACCGCCGCGTGGAGATCAGTCAGATCGGCCAGTAGTCCGGCGGGGACGGGGAGGGCCAACCTCCCCGGGCCTTTTCGCCCGCGTCTAAACCATGAATCATGCTGCAGCGGTATTCTCCCCTAATGCGGTTCTGAGCAAGAACACCGTCCGGATCCTGGTCGCGGTGCAGGTTGCGGTGGTGCTCCTGTTGTGGATCATCAGTCCGCTCGTGCTGTTCCCCAAACCGGGCGAAGTATTGCGCGCGCTGGGAGACATGTGGGACCAGGGGCTTGGAGGGGAGCTGATCACCAGCTTCTATCTGAACCTGGAAGCGATCGCACTGGCCACGGTGGTTTCGCTGCTGCTGGCTTATGCGACGGTGATGCCCTTCTTCCGCCCCATCGTGGCCTTGCTCAGCAAGCTTCGTTTTCTGTCGCTGGTGGGATTGACTTTCTTTTTTACGTTGATGGCGAAGAGCGGCCATCAACTGAAACTTTCGCTGCTGGTGTTTTCGGTTTCGGTGTTCTTCGTCACCGGAATGGCCGATGTGATCAATAGCATTCCGAAAGAGAAGTTCGACCTGGCGCGCACGCTGCGCATGGGCGAATGGCGCGTGGTTTGGGAAGTGATCGTGCTGGGCCAGGTTGACCAGGTTTTCGACGTCCTCCGCCAGAACGCGGCGATCGGCTGGATGATGCTCACCATGGTAGAAGGCATTGTGCGGTCCGAGGGCGGCGTGGGAACCATTCTGCTCGACCAGAACCACCACTTCCGGCTGGCCGCGGTCTTCGCCATCCAGTTGACGATTCTCA
>Ga0187858_10004177_pt1 | contig 13611 bp, 8 predicted proteins | sample June2016WEW_8_15_FD_133015 | JGI IMG/M metagenome (GOLD analysis project Ga0187858, IMG submission 133015) | Peatland microbial communities from SPRUCE experiment site at the Marcell Experimental Forest, Minnesota, USA - June2016WEW_8_150 | ecosystem: Environmental > Terrestrial > Soil >...
AGCAGCCGGGCGAGCTGCACCGGGGAGTACCTCACCGGGCTGCTGGTCCCCGTGTTCCCGGTCATGAGGTCACCTGGGTACCGTCGGGATGCACGGGGCAGCAGGTCCGGACCGGGCAGACCCGGCAGCCCGGGTTCACGGTGGCACCGAACACCGGGCCGGTCATGCCCGCCGCGACCGTCTCGACCAGCCGGGCAGCCCAGCCCGGCTCCGGATCCTCCCCCAGCGCGCGCTGCCGCTGCACCCTGACCTCCGCCTTCAGGCCGGCTTTGCCCACCTGCACCAGCTCAGCGCCGCCCGGTTCCACCAGGCCGAACTGCTCGAAGGCGCCCAGCAGCAGCGCCAGCTGGTACACGCCGAGCTGCGGGTTGCGGTCCAGGTCCCCATCGGGTGGCCGGGACGAGCCGGTCTTCAGGTCCACGATGACGCCGCCGCCATCCTCGTCGCGCTCCAAACGGTCGACCCGCCCGGTGATCTCCACCTGGCCGATCCGGACCCGGAGGGCCTGCTCCACCGCGACCAGCTGCCGGGGGTTGCCGCGGTGCCAGGCCAGGAACCGGGCCACCATGCGGCGCGCGAGTTCCCGCTGCTTGTCGTTGTACCAGGCGCTGCCGAAATCCAGGTGGTGCCAGATGTCGTCGATGCGCTCCTCGATCCCCGTTTCCCCGGTGCCCTCGGCGGCCAGCACCGCCGCCGCGTGGATGACCGTGCCCAGGTGCCGCAGCACGTCCGAGGTGCCGGCCCCGGCCGCGGCCTCAAGCAGCCAGCGCAGTCCGCACTTGGAAAACGACTCGACCTGCGACGGCGACAGCTGGATGATCCCCCCGGTAAGCGGGCCTGGATCGGACAGCGTGGTCAGCGCGTACCAGTGCCGCGGGTGCGCCCCGCGCACCCCCGCCGCCGCGAGACGGGCCAGCTGGTCCGCGGCCGCAGCCCGGACCGCCCGTGGCCGTCCCGGGTCGGCCGCCGCGCGGCGCAGTTCGGCGGTCAGCGCGGGCAGCGAGAGCCAGTGCCGTCCAGCCGACGCGACCTGCTCGATCTCCACCGCCTCGCCGGCCAGCTCGGCCAGGAAGCGGGACGGCTGGTCCTCGCTGTCTTTTCCGCCGGCCGCGGTGACCACCAGGGCGCGCCGGGCCCGCGTCACCGCCACGTAGAACAGGCGCCGTTCCTCGTCGAGAAGCTTGGACACCAGCGCCGCGGCCGCCACGTCGCTGGCCCCGGGCGGATCACTCCCGGCCTGCGCGTCGACCGCGTCGACCAGCTCGTCCATGCCCAGCAGCGAGGAGCGCATCCGCAGGTCGGGCCAGGTGCCTTCCTGGACCCCGGCCACCACGACCAGCTCCCATTCCAGGCCCTTGGACCGGTGCGCGGTCAGGATGCGGACCGCCTCGCCCTCGGGGGCGCGGTCGGCCAGGGTGTCGCCGGGGATCTCCTGGCCGCCCATGCTCTCCAGGAACAGTGAGGGTGAGCCGGGCGGCAGCCGGGCCGCGAACCGGGACGCGGCGTCGAACAGGGCCACCACGGCATCCAGATCCCGGTCGGCCGTCGCGCCGCGGGCTCCGCCGGCTGCGCTCGCCGCCTGCCACGCCGGGCCGAGCCCGGACGCGTCCCAGATTGCCCAGAGCACGTCGTAGGCGGTCCCGGGGACCCCGTCCCGGGTGGTGGCGCCCTGGGCGGTGCCCCGGGCCAGCTCGAGCAGTGTGGCCACCCGGCGCGCGGCGGCCGCCGCGGGGCCGCCGAGCAGGTTGAGCTGGCGCGGGTCGCGCAGCGCGCTGGCCAGCGGCTGGTTTCCCGGCGGCAGCCCGGCGGCGATGTCGGCGGCGTGCAGCGACCGGCGCAGCCGCCGCAGGCCCACCGCGTCGGTCCCGCCCAGCGGCCCGCTCAGCAGCTCGGCCGCGGCGTCCTCGTCGAGCGCACCGGGCTGCAGGGCACAGCGCAGCAGCGCGAGCAGCGGCCGCGCGGCCGGCTCCGCAGCCAGCGGCAGCTCGTCGCCCGCCACGACCGCGGGGACGCCTCCCGTCCCGAGAGCACGGCGCAGCAACGGAACCTGGCGCGTGGCCGAGCGGACCAGGACGGCCATGGAGGACCACGGGATGCCGTCCACCAGGTGCGCGCGGCGCAGGGTGTCGGCGATGACGGCGGCTTCCTGGCTGGCGCTGGACGCCACCAGGATCCGGACTGACCCGGCCTCCGCGACGGGCAGCGGGAGCAGGTCACGGTGGCCGCGGCCAGCGTGTTCGCGGCTGGGATGCTCGAGGATGGAGTGCCCGCGCGGCGTCCGGGTCGGCAGCGGCGAGTCATCGCCCCGGTTCAAGCCAGCGGCGGCGGGCAGCCGGGCGGCCACCCGGCGCGAGGCGGCGAGCAGTACGGGACCGCTGCGGCGGCAGGTCCGCAGCGCGATGACGCTGGCCGGGCGGTCGTCGGGAGTGCGGAACAGGTCAGGGAAGCGTCCCATCGCGTGCACGTCGGCGCCGCGGAACGCGTAGATGGACTGGTCCGGATCCCCCACCGCGATGAGCTCGCGGCCGTCGCCGGCCAGCGCGTGCAGCAGCGCTTCCTGGGCCGGGTCGGTGTCCTGGTACTCGTCCACCAGCACCACGTCGTAGGCCTTGCGCTCGCGGTCCCGGGTCGCCGCGCGGCTCAGCAGCGCGGCGGCGATCCGGACGATCTCCGCGTAGTCGTAAGCCGGGACGGGGGCCAGGTCGAAGCGCGCGATGTAGCGGTCCAGGAAGCCGCCCGCGGCGACCCAGTCCTCCCGGCCGTGCGTGCGGCCTAGCCGGGCCAGGCCCCGGCCGTCCAGGCCGCGCTCGGCCGCGCGGAGCAGGAAATCGCGCAGCTCGGTAGCGAAGCCCCGGGTGCCCAGGGCGGGACGGAGGCGCTCCGGCCAGCGATGGGTGGTGGCCGGCTCGCCGCCAGCCACCTCGGCGCGGAGCATCCGCCGGACCTCGAGCAGCTGCTCGGGGCCGGACAGCAGGGTCGGCGGGACGTCCCCGGCCAGCACGAACTCCCGGCGCACCAGGGCGTAGGCATAGCTGTGGAAGGTCAGCGCCAGCGGCTCGCGCGTGGTCCGGCGCAGCCGGGTGGTGATCCGCTCCCGCAGCTCCTGGGCGGCCTTACGGCTGAAGGTCAGGACGAGCACCCGTTCGGGGTCGATCCGACGTTCGGTGATCCGCTGCGCTACCGCCTCGACGACCGCCGTCGTCTTGCCCGTGCCCGGCCCGGCCAGCACGAGCAGCGGGCCGCCCGCGTGATCCACCACGGCCTGCTGCGCGGCGTCCAGGCGCGGCGGAACCGCCGGCGGCGTGAGCCTGCGCAGCAGCCGGTAGGCGTCCGGGTGGTGGTCCATCGCCCAGCATTCCAGCAGAGGGCACCGACATCCGCAGTCAGGTTCACCGAGTGTCGGGGGGATTTGTAGGGCGGCGGGCGGAATGATCCGCTGCGTTCCCTTGCCCGTCCCAGATACCCGGACCGGCTACGTTCCCTTGCCCGTCCAGCGGGCCAGCCGCATGTCCACCCGGGACGGCGGCCCGTCCGGGGACGGGCGCAGCGGGGTGCCCTCGGCTCGGTACCGCTCAAGCGCGGCCCGCTCGTGCCCGCGCACCATGGACCCGTCGGCGTGCACCACCCGCCACCACGGTGCGCTGCCGCCCCACAGGGCCATGACCCGGCCGACCTGGCGCGGGCCGCCCTGCCCGAGGTACTCGGCCACGTCGCCGTAGGACATGACCCGGCCGGGCGGGATCGAGTCCGCGACGTCGAGCACCCGGCTGGCGAAGTCCGGCAGCTGACCGGGCTCGGGGCTCACGGCTGCGGCCGGGTCAGGACGGCCAGGCGGAGCCCTGGTCCGCCGACCCTACGGCCTGCTCCGCGGCTGGCCCGGGATCCCCCCGGTCCGGCCAGGTGGCGTGGACCTGGGGGCCGGGCCAGACCGGCTGCGGTGTCCGGTCCGCCGCGTGGTACCCCCGGGACAGGCCGCGCCGCAGGGCCACCAGCCGCTTCCCGGCCAGGCCGGTCGCGGCCAGGAAGGCGAGCGCGAACAGGCACGCCACGATTAGCCCGGCCGGGCCCCGCGGGGCGATCGGGACGGCGGGCACGGCCGCGGCGCCGCCGCCGAAGTGCAGCGTGGTAGCCGCGCCGGCCTGGCCGGGCGGCTGGCCTGCCAGCTTCCCGGCTATGGTCAGCGCGGCGGCGGCGTCCACGGTTCCGAACCCGACCTTGTTGTCATAGCCGCCGGACGGACGGTTCCGGGTGCTCGACGTGATGGCCTGCACGACGAGGGCCGGGGCGAGACGCGGGTACCTCGCCTTGATCAGGGCAGCGACCCCCGCGGTCAGCGCGCACGCCGGGCTGGTCCCGCTGACCAGCCAGTACTGCCCGTCCCGACCCTGGGCCGGCACGTTGGCCCCGGGCGCGGCGACCTGGACCGAGAGGTTGTCGCTGGAGAACCTGGCCGGCGACCCGCTGCGCGACACCGCGGCCACGCCGAGCACGCCCGGGTAGTCCGCCGGGAACGAGTAGGGCGCCTGGCCGGCGCGGCCGACCCCGGCCGAGTTGCCGTCGTTGCCGGACGAGGCGACCACGACGACGCCGTGCTCGAGCGCGTCCTGCAGGGCGGAGCGGACCACCGTGCTGGGCTCGAAGTAGCCCAGGGACATGCTGATCACGTCCGCCCGGTGCTTGATCGCGTACGTGATGGCCTGGGCCAGCGCGTCCTGCACCCGGGTGTCCGACTCGTGCTCGTAGGTGGAGTAGCCCGGGTCGTGGCGGTCGGTCACCACCCGGATCGAGAGCACCCTGGACGCCGGGGCCACGCCGACGATGCCGCTGCCGCCCCCAGCGTGGCCGTGGCCGGCGATCAGCGAGGCCATCCAGGTCCCGTGCACACCCCAGTTGGGGTTGCCAGGAGAAGTGTGCACGCCGGTCAGGTCGGGGCCGGTGATCACCGAGCCGGCCAGGTCGGACACGTCCGGGTTGACCCCGCTGTCGATCACGGCGACGGTCGCGCCCTGCCCCCTGGTCACCGACCACGCGGCCGGTGCGCCGACCGCGTCGAGTACCCACATCTGGGCATCGCGCACGGTGTCGGCTCCGGCCGGGGCGGCGGCCACGGCGCTGGCCGACCCCAGCAAGGCGAGCATGAGCGAGCCGGCCACGGCCCGCCGCGGCGTCCGGAGGGCGTTCAGCATGCCGGTCCGCCCGGGCAGCTGGCGGGGGGCGGAGACGCGCCGATCCGCGCGGCGATCCAGTCGGATATCCCGTCCGCGGCGCTCAGCATCTCGTCCTTGTCGTAGGGATCGGCCGCTTCGCGGACCCGGGGCCGGCCGTCCGCGTAGCCGACGGTGGACATGATCAGGTAAGGGCCGGCCGCGGAGGTAGCAGACAGTTGGCGGGCCGCGTCCCTGAACGTCGACGCGAGCGTATGACCGAACGGGACGGCGCGCACCCCGGCGGTCGTGACGCGGGTGGGCAGCGCGTGCAGGGCGTCGCTGGCCTGGCCGGGGGTGGACAGCACCACGATCCCGACGGTCACCGCGAAGGCGCCGGTCGAGTCCTGGTACGTGGCGCGCAGGACCGTAGCGCAGTGCTGCCGGGCCAGTGCCGGCCACGCCATCGGGCTGATCGCGGCCGTGCAGGAGGCCGCCGGGGCGATGCCGATCCGGGTGGCGGTCAGCCGGGCCGGGACGGCGCTGTCCAGCGCGGTGGCAGGCACCTGGTACGGGATGACGGCGGGGAAGATCCGGCCCGCCGGCCAGGTACGCCAGCGCTTGCCGATCTCCCAGGTCGCGAGCTGCTGCTGCTGCCCCCGGCTGAACGAGCGGGGCAGCACGTGCAGCACGACCGAGCCGGCCGACACGCCGAGGCCGATCAGAGCGAGCACGAAGCCTGCCAAGACCAGACGGGAGCGCCGCTGCTCCTGGCTGGGCGGAGCGGCATGGCCGACGAGGCGGGGCGCGGCGGAGCCGTGTTCCCCCCGAGCCGGCCACTCCCGGGGGGCTCCGGGGGGTCGTCCCCCCGGGTCAGCAGAGCGGGGCGCGGCGGAGCCGTGTTCCCCCCGAGCCGGCCACTCCGGGGGGGCTCCGGAGGGTCGTCCCCCCGGGACAGAGCTGCGCGGGGAGCCCACTACGGACGGTGAGGCATGCGGCCATGGCTGCGGCGCGCTGGTTTGCTCCGGCGCCGGGCCGCCGCCGCCACCCGGAGTCGCCGGATGCTTAGCCACACCGGAATGGTACGGCCTGGCCCTCCCCCAGCACCGGGCGCACGGCAAGGTTGCCCGGATAAGGGCAGGTTACCGGCATGAAGAGCCGGGGGCGGGCACGCCTATACATGCCCGCCCCCCGGATGAGCCCGTGAAGGGGATCAGTACGAGGGCAGGGTCGGGTCGATCGTGGCGACCCAGGACAGCACGCCGCCGCCGACGTGCACCGCGTCGGAGAACCCGGCGTTTTTCACGATCGCCAGGCATTCCGCCGAGCGGGCCCCGGACTTGCAGTGCAGCACTAGCCGCTTGTCCTGCGGGAGACGCTCCAGCGCGGCCCCGGACAGGAACTCGCCCTTCGGGATGAGCACCGAGCCCGGGATCGAGACGATCTCGTACTCGTTGGGCTCGCGCACGTCCACCAGGAAGATGTTCTCGCCGGCGTCCTGCATGTCCTTGAGCTGCCGGGCGGTGATCGTGGATCCGGCCGCGGCCTCCTGGGCTTCGTCGGACACCGCGCCGCAGAACTCCTCGTAGTCGATCAGCTCGGTGACCGTCGGGTTCTTGCCGCAGACCGGGCACTCTGGGTCCTTGCGGACCTTGACCGAGCGGTACGTCATCTCCAGGGCGTCGTAGATCATCAGGCGGCCGGCCAGCGGCTCGCCGATCCCGGTGATGACCTTGATGGCCTCGTTGACCTGGATGGAGCCGATCGAGGCGCAGAGCACGCCGAGCACGCCCCCCTCGGCGCAGGACGGGACCATCCCCGGCGGCGGCGGCTCCGGGTACAGGCAGCGGTAGCACGGCCCGTATTCGGCCCAGAACACGCTGGCCTGGCCGTCGAAGCGGTAGATGGAGCCCCACACGTACGGCTTGCCGAGCAGCACGCATGCGTCGTTGACCAGGTACCGGGTCGCGAAGTTATCCGTGCCGTCCACGATCAGGTCGTAATCGGAGAAGATCTGCATCGCGTTGTCAGAGTCGAGGCGCGCCTTGTGCACGATCACGTTCACGTACGGGTTGATCTCACGGATGCTGTCCCGCGCGGACTCCGCCTTGGACCGGCCGATGTCGGACTGGCCGTGGATAACCTGGCGCTGCAGGTTGGACTCGTCGACCACGTCGAAGTCCACGATCCCCAGCGTGCCCACGCCTGCGGCGGCCAGGTAGAGCAGGGCGGGGGAACCCAGGCCGCCGGCACCCACGCAGAGCACTTTGGCATTCTTGAGCCGCTTCTGCCCGGTCATCCCGACGTCGGGGATGATCAGGTGGCGCGAGTAGCGGCGGACTTCGTCCACGGTCAGCTCAGCAGCCGGTTCGACCAGCGGTGGAAGCGACAAGGCAACTCTCCTGAGACGGCAGGTCCGGGCTCGGTCCCGATGCCCGGCTCTTACTGCAACCGAGTCCCCGGCAGGCACATTCCCGCCCGGGAGCGGGCACAGTCTCCCATGATTACGGGATCCGAGCGGCGGAAGACGCCGCGGGAAATGTCACTGCCGACCGGTACAACTCAAGGCATACGGCGCGGAGCCCCGTACCTGGCCCCGCCGCCGCGCAAGGTCAGCAGAGCGGCGTTTTCGTCGCAGATTTCCGGGAGGTCCCATGCCTACACCGCCTTCGCAGCCACCCGGGGCCAGGCCGGGCGGCAGGCGGCGCGCCTGCCCGCGGGTGCCCGGGCCGCCGCTGCCCGATCCGGACGCGGTGCGCATGTGCCCCGTCCCCGACTCGGCTCCGCCCTACGACGACGAGCTGTTACCGCGTCCCAGCCGGCCCACTGGCCCGGACCGTCCGGCCGTCACCCCGGCCCAGCCCGGGGACCGGAACCAGCCCGGGAACCAGGACCAGCCCTGGAACCGGAACCAGCCCGGCGGTCCGCCAGCCCCGGCCGACGGCGCCTGGCCCGGGCGGTTCGCGCAAGTGCTGGTAGAAACGCTGGCCGGGTCCCGGCCGCCGCGGCAGATATCGACCTGGGCCAGCGACCGCGCCCGGGCCAGGATCCAGCGCCTGGGCCCGATGCTCGCGGCCGGCCAGCGGCCGCAACTGCGACGGGTGATGGCGTTCCGGCCCGCGTCCGACGTGATCGAGATGACTGTGGTGGTGAGCTTCGGGCCCCGGGTCCGCGCCCTGGCTGTCCGCCTGGAGCACAGCCCGCCACCCCGGGCCCTGCCCGGCCATCAGCCCCGGAAAGCCCGGTGGTTGTGCACGGAAGTCGAGGCCGCCTGACCGGGCCGCCAACCCGGACAGCCTGGGCCGCGCCCCCGGGCCAGGCTGTCCGGGCCAGCCCACCCAGACCAGGCCACCCGGAGCGCTACGCGCCTGCGCGGTTGCGGGGGTCGCCGTGGCAGCGCTTGTACTTGCGGCCCGACCCGCAGGGGCACAGGTCGTTACGGCCGACCCGGCTGAACTGGGCACCCTCGGCAGTGGTGCTGGCATGCTGCTCCACCTCGCCGGGTGCGTCCGCGGACGGTGCGGAGTACTGCAGCCTGGCCGGGCGCTGCGGCCGCTGCAGCCCGGGCGCCACGACCGGCGGCGCCGCGTCCCCGGCCGGAGCGGCGTGTGCGCCACCCTGCCCGTTACCGCCGCGGGCCGCGGCACGGGACCGGCCGCCCGGGCGGCTGCGTTGCGGCTGGTTCTTCTGGGAGCCGGCGCCGTCGACCTTCTGGGAGGCGGCGCCGGCCTTGCCGTTCGCGGGCTGGACCGCGGGGCCGCCGCCCACGGCTGGCGTGCTCGGGGCCGTGACCGGCGCGGGGCCGGCCGCCTCCTCGACGATCGGGTTTTCCTGGACCTCGACCTGGAGGTTGAACAGGTTGCCGACCGACTCCTCCTTGATGCCCTCCATCATGGCGTTGAACATGTCGAAGCCCTCGCGCTGGTATTCCACCAGCGGGTCACGCTGGGCCCAGGCGCGCAGGCCGATGCCCTCGCGCAGGTAGTCCATCTCGTAGAGGTGCTCGCGCCACTTGCGGTCCAGCACCGCGAGTACCACCCGGCGCTCCAGTTCGCGCATGATCTCCGGGGTCAGTTCCTCTTCGCGCTGGTCGTAGCTCTCCTGGGCGTTGGCCTGGATGACCTCGGTGAGGGACTCCCGGGACATGCCCTGCTCGCCGCCGGCCTCTTCCACGGCTTCCGCCTCGGTGAGCTTGGGGTGGTAGAGCGCCTGGAGGGCAGCCCACAGCTTGTCGAGGTCCCACTCCTCGGCGAAACCCTCGCTGGTCGCCCCGGTGACGTAACCCTCGATCACCTCGTCGATCATCTGCCGGATCTGCTCGTGCAGGTCCGCTCCCTCGAGGACCCGGCGGCGCTCAGCGTAGATCACCTTGCGCTGCCGGTTCAGGACGTCGTCGTACTTGAGCACGTCCTTGCGGATCTCGAAGTTCTGCTGCTCGACCTGGGTCTGCGCGGACCGGATGGACCGGGTCACGGCCTTGGACTCGATCGGCACGTCCGGCGGGGTCTTCAGCCACTCCATGAAGTGCGCGACCTTGTCCGCGTTGAACATGCGCATCAGGTCGTCTTCGAGGGACAGGTAGAACCGGGACTCGCCCGGGTCGCCCTGGCGGCCCGACCGGCCGCGCAGCTGGTTGTCGATGCGTCGCGACTCGTGCCGCTCGGTGCCCAGCACGTACAGGCCTCCGGCCTCGACGACCTCGGCGTGCTCCTGGGCCACCGCGGCCTTGGCCTTATCCACCGCCTCGGACCACGCCGCCTCGTAGTCCTCGGGCGTGTCCACCGGGGACAGGCCGCGCTGGTGCAGCTCGATGTCCGCAATGAAGTCGGGGTTGCCGCCGAGCATGATGTCGGTGCCGCGGCCAGCCATGTTGGTGGCCACGGTAACCCCGCCCTTGCGGCCGGCCTGCGCGATGATCGCGGCCTCACGCTCGTGGTACTTGGCGTTCAGCACCTCGTGCGGCACGCCGTTCCGCTTGAGCATCCGGGACAGGATCTCGGACTTCTCCACGCTGATCGTGCCGACCAGCACCGGCTGGCCCTGGGCGTGCCGCTCGGCGATGTCGTTGACGACCGCCTCGAACTTGGCCTGCACCGTCTGGTAGACCACGTCGGCCACGTCGAGCCGGATCATCGGCTTGTTGGTCGGGATCGGCACCACGCCGAGCTTGTAGATCTGGGCGAACTCGTTCGCCTCGGTCATGGCCGTGCCGGTCATCCCGGCCAGCTTGCCGTACAGCCGGAAGTAGTTCTGCAGCGTGATCGTGGCAAGGGTCTGGTTCTCGTTCTGGATCTGCACGCCTTCCTTGGCCTCGATGGCCTGGTGCATGCCCTCGTTGTAACGCCGGCCGTGCAGCATCCGGCCGGTGAACTCGTCCACGATCAGGACCTCGCCGTTGACCACGACGTAGTCCTTGTCCTTCTTGTACAGCTCCTTGGCCTTGATGGCGTTGTTCAGGAAGCTGACCAGGGGCGTGTTGACCGGGTCGTAGAGGTTGTCGATGCCGAGATAGTCCTCGACCTTCTCCACGCCCGACTCGAGGATGCCGACCGTCTTCTTCTTCTCGTCGACCTCGTAGTCCCCCTCGCCGTCCTCACCGCGGCGCAGCCGGGGAACGATCTTGGAGAACTCGGTGTACCAGCGGGCGCTCTGCTCGGCCGGCCCGCTGATGATCAGCGGGGTCCGCGCCTCGTCGACCAGGATCGAGTCGACCTCGTCCACGATCGCGAAGTGGTGACCCCGCTGAACGCACTCCTCCAGGCCCCAGGCCATGTTGTCGCGCAGGTAGTCGAAGCCGAACTCGTTGTTGGTGCCGTAGGTGATGTCGGCCTCGTACTGCTTGCGGCGCTCCTCCGGCGGCTGCTGGGAAAGGATCACGCCCACCTCGAGGCCGAGGAAGCGGTGCACCCGCCCCATCCACTCCGCGTCGCGCTTGGCCAGGTAGTCGTTGACCGTGACGACGTGCACGCCCTCGCCGCTCAGCGCGTTGAGATAGGCAGGCAGCACCGAGGTCAGGGTCTTGCCCTCGCCGGTCCTCATCTCGGCGATGTTGCCCATGTGCAGTGCGGCCCCGCCCATCATCTGCACGTCGAAGTGCCGCTGGCCCAGCGTCCGGGTGGCCGCCTCGCGGACCGCGGCGAACGCCTCGGGCAGCAGGTCGTCGAGGGTCTCACCGTCCTGGAGCCGCTGCCGGAACTCGTCGGTCATGGCGCGCAGCTCGGCGTCGCTCAGCGCGGCGAAGTCCTCTTCGATCGAGTTGACCTGTTCCGCGATCCGCTTCAGCCTGCGCAGGGTCTTGCCCTCACCCGCGCGCAGGACACTGTCGATGATGACTGGCACTTCTTGTCGCGCTCCTCGCGGATCGTGGCCGGCTACCCGGAACCCCTGTGGCCGGAAACCCTGTGGCCGGAAACCTCTGCGGCCGGAAGATATCGCCGCCCCTGGCTGCCGGCCAGCGGACTGGCCTGCCGTGTGGCTACCCGGGCGGATGGCTGCCGACCTGCCGGGCGGCCGGTGACACGGCCTGCCGGGCGGACGGCAGTCAGTGGCGCACCGCTGCCACCCATCACATGTCATGGTAGGCCAGACACGCAACGAAACCGAGCCGCACGCATACACCCCGGGGGGAACGTTGCCGATCTGGGAACGTCGTGGCCCCGCCAGGGTTCCCAGTCGCGGCAAGGAACGTCCCAATCCGAGAAGTTGCCCGCCGCCCGGGCTGGCCGGGGCCGTTCCGGCCGCCGGCGTGCCCGGCCCGCGCACCATCCCGCTACGCTGTCGCCTGCGAGCGCGCCTGGCTCTGGCCGTGGCGTGTCCTACCTTGCGAAATGGAACGCGCCCGGCCCCGCCCCGCATTCCGGGGGGCCCGGACGCGGACGGGGCGGGGTTTCCCGCCACAATATGTACCAGCGGTGGCAGTTCCGCCCTGCGCGGCGGTACCTGCCCGCCCCGGTGGCGAGGAACCGGTGGACGAGGAGAGGAGCGGCGCTCATGGCGGACCAGGTGGGAACGGACTTCAGGTCCGGCGCCGGGACGGATGAGGGCGGCCGCAGCGACATCGCGACCACCACCCCGGGCCAGTACGAGCCGTTCCACGGGCGCCCCGTGTCCTGGGTCGCTGTCAGCATCATCATGCTCGGCTTCCTGGTCGGCGGCCTTTCCCTCGTTTTCGGCACCCTCTGGTGGCTGTTCTGGACCGGCGTGGGCCTGACCGTGATCGGCGGCCTGCTGGCCGCCTCCACCAACATCTTCGAAGACTGGTACTAAACCTCCCCCGGACGTCCGGCCGCCGGCCGGCCTGGCCGAAGACGGCGACCAGCCGGGCCGCAATGTCAGTGCCCCCGGTTAAGCTCCACGTCTTGTGGTGAGCGTTGTCCTCCCAGCCCCCCAGCTGTCCTTGTCGGCCGGCGAGGCCCGGCTGCTCACGCTGCGTGCCCAGGGCTTCCTCGGGGCCGGTGGCCGCCGGGGCGGCGTGCCCGCGCTGCTCCGCAGGCTCGGCGCGGTGCAGCTGGACACCATCAGCGTGCTGGCCCGTTCCCATGAGCTCGTCGCCTACGCCCGGCTCGGCCCGGTGCCGCGGGACCGGATCGAGCGGGCCTACTGGCATCCGCGCCAGCCGGCCGCCTTCGAGTACTGGTCCCACGCGGCCTGCATACTCCCCCTGGAGGAGTGGCCGTGGTACGCGTTCCGCCGCCGCGCGCTGCGCGCCCGGGGCAGGCGCTGGCACCAGAGCCACGAGCCGACCTGCGCCGAGGTGCTGGCCCGGCTGCGGGCCGAGGGCCCGCTCAACGCCACCCAGCTCGGCGGGGCCAAGGCGGGTGGTCCCTGGTGGGACTGGTCGGACACGAAGATCGCCGTGGAGTGGCTGCTGGACGTGGGCGAGGTGATCTGCGTGCGCCGGGACGGCTGGCGGCGGGTGTATGACCTGCCCGAGCGGGTCCTGCCTGCCGGGCTGCTGGACCGCGACCCGGACGATAGGGAATGCCTGGCCCACCTGGCCGGGGTGGCGGCCCGGGCGCTGGGCGTGGTCACTCGCGCGGACCTGATCGACTATCACCGGCTGCGCGAGCTGACCGATGGCCAGGCCGGGCACGCGGAACTCGCCGGGGAGTCCGCGCTGGCCGCAGGCCTGACCCCGGTGGAGGTCGAAGTGGCCGCCCGGGCGGGAGCTGGCCGGACGGCGGCCGGCGCCGTGGTGCCGGGCTGGGCCGATCCGGCGGCGCTGGCCGAGGCGCCGCGCGGGCGGCACCGGATCACCCTGCTCTCGCCGTTCGACTCGCTGCTGTGGGACCGCAAGCGGACCCGGCGGATGTTCGGCTTCGAGCACAGCCTGGAGGCCTACGTGCCCAAGGCCAGGCGGGTCCACGGCTACTACGCGATGCCGTTGCTCGCCGGAGGCCGCCTGCTCGGCCGGGTCGATCCGGTCCGCCGGGGACAGACCCTGGTCGCCCGGCAGCTCTCGCTGGAC
>Ga0187858_10004183_pt1 | contig 13601 bp, 12 predicted proteins | sample June2016WEW_8_15_FD_133015 | JGI IMG/M metagenome (GOLD analysis project Ga0187858, IMG submission 133015) | Peatland microbial communities from SPRUCE experiment site at the Marcell Experimental Forest, Minnesota, USA - June2016WEW_8_150 | ecosystem: Environmental > Terrestrial > Soil >...
AAGCGCTGCGCATCAAGCCCGAGGAACCCTACCTGGAATCCAACTTGCCTTGGTACGGCGCGGCCCGCCTGGTGGAGCGAACCGCGCCGCCAGGATCGGCGGTGTTCGCGTTAACACCCATCCCCGACGCGTACACCTCGCGCAACATACTGGTGGCGCAGCAATCGTCTGAGAATGTCATGAGCCGCGAGATTCTGTGGACGGCTTTCACGCCCGACTACCAGCCGACCTGGCGGCTGCGGTTTTCGTTCCCGCGGCAGCCGCTGGGAGCCGTGCGCGTGGTCCAAACCAACAGCGGCGCCGACCTGTGGAACATTCATGAACTCCGCGTGTTCGACGGTGAGCGCGAACTGCCGCGCGACCCCCGATGGCGCCTCGACGCGCAACCATACCCGTGGGGCATCGGGGAGGCGTTCGACGGCAAGCTGATCACCTTTTGGAAATGCGGCGAGGCGTTGCGCCCGGGCCAGTTCGTCGAAGTGAATTTCGGTGAAGTGGAAGCAGCCGACTCCGTCTCGATCGAAACCGCGCCGAACCAGTGGGGCATCCGGCTCAAGCTCGAAGGGCGGGACGGTTCCGGGCAATGGAAGGCTCTGGCGGCTGAGGCGCAAGCCAGCGACGCGCCTGTTCCAGCGGGGCTGCGGCGCGCGGCGGCGGAAGAACTGAAGCGCCGGGGCATCGATTACCTGCTGGTGTTCGACGGCGAATTCGGCGCCGACGACCTGGCGCGCAATGCCGGGTTATGGGGCGTGCGGCAGGTGGGCGAATATAAAGGAGCGAGGCTCTATCAACTGCCATGAAACTGTTTCTGGGAGTGGACGGCGGACAATCGAGCACCACGGTGCTGATCGGTGACGAGAGCGGCCGCGTTTTGGGCGCGGGGGAGGCCGGGCCGTGCAACCACGCGGGCGCTGAGGAAGGCCGTGCCAGATTCGAGAGCGCGGTGAAGGAGGGCCTGGAAGCCGCTTGCGCGCGGGCTGGCCTGGACGCCGCCACGGTCCGCTTCGAATCCGCCTGCTTGGGCATGAGCGGCGGTCCGGAAGGCAAGCAGGCGATCTTGGCTGGGACGCTGCGCGCCGAACACTTGATGGTGACCACCGATGCCGCCATAGCGCTCTCCGGAGCCACGGCGACGGGGCAGGGAATTGCCGCTATCGCGGGGACCGGGTCGATCGCCTTTGGCCGCAACGCGGAGGGCCGGACAGCGCGCGCGGGCGGATGGGGGTACATCTTCGGCGACGAGGGAGCGGGATTCGACATCGCCCGCCAGGCATTGCGCGCCGCGTTGCGGATGGAAGAAGGCTGGGGACCGCCGACCATCTTGCGCCAGGCATTGCTGGAGGCCACCGAGGCGCGGAACGCCAACGAGGCGCTACACCTCTTTTACACTGCCGAATGGCCACGGGCGCGCGTGGCCACGCTGGCGCCACTGGCGGATGCGGCCGCGGCCGAGGGAGACGCCGTGGCGATGGCGATCCTGAACGGCGCCGCGGTCGGGCTGGCCATGCTGGTGGCGGCGGTCCGTTCTCAATTGTGGAAGCCCGGCGACGCGGTGGAGGTGGCATACATCGGGGGCGTGTTCGGGAGCCGCACGGTGCGGGAGCGCTTCCACCTGCTGGTGGAACTGGAATCGGGGAACCGCTGCGGAGCGCCCAGACACGGACCGGCGGAAGGGGCGCTGCTGGAGGCGTATCGGGCAGTGGGGCTGAATCCGGAAGTTGTATCTCTTAAGTCATTTTAGTGCTACACTTGAGTTGAAGCACTCGAAGTCTCAACCTACAGGGAGGCCGACTGAGCAACAATCGGCGGCCGATAACCTCTCCGCGCTGAGTAAACCACACCCGGCCTTGAGGCAGAAGCGGTGGTGGCCAAATGGATCTTGAGAAGATATTGGCGGAATTGCGTGGGGAACGTGACCTGATCGAAAAAGCGATTGGTAATATTGAAAACCTGGCGCGCAAAGGCAAACGTGGCCCTGGCCGCCCACTAAATTTGGTCGCGAAGAGCAAACAGAGCGAGACGATGAAGGCACCCTCCGAACCGTTAGGTCACGTGGACCATTAGAAACGGCCGGCGCTCAAGTCCCGCATTACCACTAGAGCTTCTCTCCCAATTCGAGCCGCCTGACGGCTCCTTCCGCTCGAGGTCTGGTTGTGGTTTTTCTGAATGGAGAGTAAACAGATGCCTTCAGATTCACCCGACATAATCACGCAGGAACAACTGAGAATTGGCGCGGACCTCATAGAGAACGTGTCCGTGGCGACGCGCATTTGCAGAATCTACATGCAAGAGATCCACCGTCGCGTGGCTGGCGGCATAGGAATCGAGCCAGGCCCACTGACCTTCAGGCCGGACCAAATGTCCGTATGCCACACATACTGCTGAAGCGGCGTTCCAGGCCTTCATAACTTCCCATAACGGATATTATGTAAACTTTTACGCGGGCTGAAAAAACGGCCCGGTCCCCGCTGAATCAGGACCGGGCCTATGGGAAGAAACTGACACTTTCCTCGAAGGAAACTCTTACCGGTGGCCGCCTCCCCTGCTGCTGGAGTGGCCGCCGCCACCGCCGCCAGAAGAACGCGGGGCGCTGTAACTGCCACTCCCGGATCGCTGCTGGACTACCGGAGGCGCAATCCGCAAAGACTGCGGCGCATTGTAGCGCGGTGCGCTCGAACCGGGGTTGCCACGGTATCCCGACTGAGGTTGGGTGTATTGCTGCCGCGGAGCGCCGCCCGATGAACCCGGACTGCCAAATCCGTTCCAGCCGCGGCTGTTCTGGGGCGCCGATTGGCTGCGCGGCGCCGACTGGCTGCCGCCCGGTTCGCCGAACCGCCGCCACCCGCCAGCGGCCTCGTTCTGGCCGCTACGGGGCGCTGCCCCGGCCTGAGACTGTGCCGATCGCGCGGCGTTCTGCGCAGATGCCGGCCGGTCCGCGCCGGGAGCCGCAGCCGTCGAACGGTTGGACATGGCAGCGCCTGACGAACGTTCCATGGCACGTTGCTGCTCGGCGAATGGGACCCGCGCCGCGGGGCTGGGCTGCTGATGCGCGTAGAAATGCGTGTTGCTGCTCGCACGCGGGACATTGGTCACCGCGTGGTTCGAAAACCGCAGGTTGGCGTTGGTCGGGGTGATGGGCATGGCTCCGCGAACCACGCCGGCCTGGCCGATCTGGCTGCCCGAGAAGCGACCTATGCTATTGAACCGTCCGGCCCCGAAATCGGCTCTGCTGACGCCTGAAATAGCATTGGCTACACGAGCGTTTCTGTATATACTTGTGACATTTCCGTTAGTAATATTCAAGCCTCGGTTGAAGCCTCCATACAAGCCGCGGCCCCACCACGGATAGAACATCTCATAGGGCGCGAGAGGGACCCAACCGATGCTGCCGAATCCGAAGCCGAAGCCTCCGCCACCGAATCCGAAGAAGCCCACCATCGCGGGTGACCAGTAGTGGCGAACGCCCATCAATCCGGGATACCAGCCCCACCCGAAACCGGTGCGCCAGAACCAGCGGCCATAATGGTAGGGAGCCCAACCCCAAGGCTCGCAGCCTATCCAGGTCCAACCATACCAATCCTCCCAGACCCAACTGCCGCATTGATAGGGAGCCCAGCCAACGCCCATGCCCACTGTGGGCCGCCAGACCGGTCCATAGTCGGGGTCACTGCCCCAAGTGCCGTAGGAGTCCATATCCTCGGTGCCATACACGCCGGGGCCCACATAGCGGGGGCTGACGGCACGAGTCAACACGTTGTCGCGGCTGTCATTCCAGCGGTCCCAATCGTCGGGAGGAATGGCGGCCACGATTTGGAACTCGGGATCGGCAGCGGTACCACGGACCTGCATGGTCTGGCCGGCATTGACCCACTGTGAACCGTGCGGCGAGAAGACCTCGACATCGCCGGAGCGGACGGTGATTTCGGTCTCGCCAGTGTCCTTCACCTTAATACGATAACTTCCCTGCCTCGAAGGCCGTACCGAAACACTGGGAGTATCCACTTCAACATTGGCATCGGAAGCCCGCAGAACGCGGAAGGTCACGGTGCCGCGAGCCAACTCCATCTGATAGCGGCGGTTCTCCAACTGGGCCATGTGGATCTCGGCGTTGCCGCCGATGCGCAGCATGTTGGCGGAGTCGAACTGGATTTCCGCGCGGGAATTCGGCCCGGTGGCAATCTGATCGGCGGTGAGCAAGGGAGCGTTGACGACGCCCGCGACCCAATCGCCGGAATCGCCGCGACGGACTGAAACTTCGCCATTCATTAAGGAGATGCGGGCTACCCCGCGCTTGAGGTCGTCCGGATCCTGCGCACGGACGGGGGTGAGAACTCCTATCGACAACAGCGCAGCACCCGTCAAAGCTAAGAACCGTGGGTGTCTCATGGCAAAGCCTCCCGAATTACACCGCCTGTAAGGCAACGCGAATGCCAAACGGGATGCCGTTTGATATCAACAGGTTACACAGTACAGCGCAACGCAGCGGGTGGTTGAAAACCACCGCCCTGGCCGTGTTGGAGCACGGGGCGCTGGAACCCGCAAAACGGCCACGGGTCGAAGATATGAATCGTAAGATGAATGGAATGTGAGTATTACAATATGTATCATAATATCATACTTTAAGCAGACGAAAAAACTGCAAAATGCAGGGTTACAACCATGGCGAATGCGGGGTGTTGTATACTATGCACGCTCGATGATAGGGGCGTTGGAAGATCTGCGCTACAGCCTGCGGGCGTTAGGGAAAGCCCGCGGCTTCACGATGGCCGCCGTGCTATCGCTGGGGCTGGGCATCGGGGCGAATACCACCATCTTCACGCTGCTCAACGCGGTTCTGTTGCGGCCTCTGCCGGTGGAGGCGCCGGAGCGGCTGGTGGCCGTGGGCACGCTCGACGCGCGCAACCCCGGGCTGTGGCCGTGTTCCTACCCGAATTACAAGGACTATCGGGACCACAACCAGGTCTTATCTTCCCTGCTCCTGTACTCCGCCATCACCTTGAACCTGACAGGCTTCGGCGAACCGCAACTGGTCGCGGGACAAATCGTCTCCGGCAACTACTTCGCGGCGCTGGGCGTGAACCCGGTAGTGGGGCGCGGGTTTCTTCCCGAGGAGGATGCCAGTCCAGGCGCATACCCCGTGGTGGTGATCGGTTACGGGCTTTGGACCAGGCAGTTTGGGCGGGACCCGCAGGTGACCGCCAGGACCATCATCCTCAACGGCCGGGCGTACAGCATTGTGGGCGTGGCGCCGCCGGCATTTCAGGGCCTCAATGAGCTGACCGCGGCGGATGTCTGGGTTCCCATGATGATGTACCAAGAGGTCTATCCCAACGCAGCCTGGGTCAACCAGCGGCGGTTCCTATTGTTCTCGGTGGTGGGGAGGCTGAAAGCGGGGGTGAGCGTCCAGCAGGCCGAAGCAGGAATGGAGAGCATCGCGCAAGACCTGGAGCGGCAGTACCCCCAGGACAATCAAGGGCGGCGCGTCAAGCTGACGCCGGTGTCCGAAGCCGCGATCAGTCCCCAGATTCGACCGGTGATCACCAGCGCCGGGACCGTGCTCATGATTATTTCGGCGCTGGTTCTGTTGATCGCCTGCGCCAACGTGGCGAACCTTCTGCTGGCGCGCGCCGCCGGGCGCGGCAAGGAAATCACGGTTCGGCTGGCGCTGGGAGCGAGCCGCTGGCGGCTGATCCGGCAACTGCTGACGGAAAGCACGCTGCTGGCGCTGGCGGGCGGCGCGGCCGGGCTGGTGCTGGCGCGATGGGCACGAGACATACTGTGGTCGATGCGCCCGCCCATGTTCACTTATGCGGGAGTGCGCCTCGATCTGGATGGCCGGGTGCTCGGCTACACCCTGGCGATTTCGGTATTGACGGGTATGGTCTTTGGGCTGGCCCCGGCGCTGCGAGCTACCAGCGGCGATCTGGCGAGCGATCTCAAAGAGCGCACGGGGCCGGCGGAATCGTTCTTGAAAGGCCGACGGGCGCGCTCGGTGCTGGTGATGGGCCAAGTGGCGCTTTCGGTGGTGGCCCTGGTGGGCGCGGGCCTGTTCGTGCGGAGCCTGCGCAATGCCGACCGCATCGATCCGGGCTTCGACGCCGCACGGCTGGGCGTGGTGGCTTTCAACGTGGGCGACCAGGGATACAACGAAGGGCGCGGGCGCGAGTTTGAGCGGCAAGCGCTGGAACGAGCCTCCGCCGTGCCCGGCGTGGTTTCGGCCACCCTGGCGAAGGATGTGCCATTCCACGTTTCACTGGCGCGGACCGTGCTGCTGGAAGGCCGGAAGACACTGCCGCCGGAAAGGGCCGCTTCACCTTGATGAGCGTGGTGTGGCCCGGATACCTGCGGACGGTTGGGATTCCGATCCTGCGCGGCCGGGACTTCAGCCTGCTGGACACCGCGACCGCTCCGCGCGTGGTGATGGTCAATGAAGCCGCCGCCATGGCCTATTGGCGGGGCGAGAACCCGATTGGAAAGCGCATCCGGTTCTTCGGCGACAACGCGCCGGCGGAAGTGGTGGGAGTGGCGCGCAACGCCAACTACCAGGCCATTGGCGAACGGCCCCAGGCGCTGATTTACGGCTCGCTGATCCAGTACTATTTCCCTACCGCGGTCTTGTACGTGCGCACCGGGGGCGACCCGGAGGCGGTATCGGCCGCGGTACGCCGCGAGGTGCAACGGCTGGACCGCAACCTGCTGCTGCAATCGGAAAGCATTGGCGGCATCATGCGCGAATCGCTGTGGACGCAACGGATGTCGGCGGGGCTGCTGGGCGTGTTCGGAGGCCTGGCGCTGGTGTTGGCCGCAGTTGGAATCTATGGCGTGGTCTCCTATTCGGTGAACCGGCGCGTGCGGGAAATCGGCGTGCGCATGGCACTGGGCGCGACACCGGCCGAGGTGCAGAGGCTGATTCTGACGGAGGGCATCCGGCTGGTGGCGACCGGTGTGCTGGCGGGTATGGCGATTGCGCTGAGCGGCTCGCGCGCGGTGGAAGGCATGTTGTTCGCGACCAGCCCGTACGACGCCGCGACGTTTGTGCTGGTGCCTACGATTCTGGCGCTGGTGGCGGTGCTGGCGTGCTGGTTGCCGGCGGTGAGGGCGACCAGGATCGATCCGGCGGCGGCGCTGCGGGAAGAATAGGAGACGTCACGCACCGCTACCGAGATCAGTGACTTTTCCCCTTATTGAGGCGCCGAACCGGCCAGCACGCGCGGTGTATAGGAAATCGCACTCATGGCGGGATCGGTAAATTGCAGGTTGAGGGTGACGCTTTGGCCGGGCGCCAGGCCGCCGGCGGCGCTAGCATACGGGCTGCCCACCGGTTCGGTGCAATTGGTGGCCCCAGCCGCGTTCTCCAGAGACACACCGGAGGTGAGGTTATCGAGCACCAGCGCAATGGGCCCAGTGACGGGGGCGGCGGAGGTGTTGGTCAACGTGACCATTTCCGTAAATCGCCCGGTGCCCATGCTATAGATGTAGCCGCCGCGCTTCGCCGCCACCAGCGATGTGGCGTTGTTGGCGCAGGGGCCGCGAGTGGGAACGCCATTGACGCTGAGGATCGCCGTACCCCCGGAGCCGCTGCCGGGGTCCGGCGGCAGCAGGTTCTTGATCCCATAGGCGCCACCGTTGGTTCCATCCCAGGTGCTGAGCCAATTCCAGCTATTCTGCACGGGAAGGTCCACGGGATTGCCGTCCGCATCCACACCGACGAGCCAGGTGGTGAATTCGATATGCGCTCCGGGATTGCCGCTCGGATCGTTGCCGCTGAAGCAGGCATCGTTGGGCGTATCCGTAAACGACAATGTGCGGAATCCGCCATTGGCCTGAACTTCGTCCGCGGAGTAGTACAACGGGTAGCTCTGCTTGATCGGTATTTGAGCTTCCGTCCACTGCTTACCCTTGCAATCCACATCCTGCGGGGCGGGGTCAATGAGTCCCACCGGAGGGGGATCGAAGGCTGGCGGCGGCGGTGAAAAAAGGCTCGGGCTGAAGAAAGGCTCGGGTTTGGGTCCCAGAAGCCGCCATGCGTTGGGGGTGGAAATATAGTTGATGGTCTGCTGCCAGTCGAAATGATCGACACCGCAGATGCCGGCGGTAAACTGCAGGCCACCGGGCGGGGCGAAGGTCGCCTGCATCGTTGCTCCGTTCGCCTGATGAGTGACGGAATTCGCGAGGAGTTCCGCGCAGGTCGGATGCCCTATCCAGAAGCCGACATTGCCAACCCCGAAGGGCACAGACGAATAACTGTTGGTGGCTAGTGAAACCTCATCCCCACCGGGCATACCGGGCCCGAGGGGCCCCAGCGATTCCATAAAAATCTCGGGAAACATCGCCGGGTAGTTCTGATTCCAAAACACTTGGATGATCCACGCCACGATGTTCCCCTTGGCATCGCATTGCAAGGAGAAGGCTTGTCCCCCAATGTGCGGTGAATCCTGCGTGATGGTATAACCTCCGCTGGAATAAGAGAAAGTGCCTACACCCGTGCTTTCAAGGGTCTGCGTGCACGAGCCGGGCGCTATACATATGAAGGCGCTGAGACCGCTAGCGTTGGGACCGCCTTGCGGGCCAGTGTACCAAAAGGGGTTGTCGGAATAAGCGTACGGAATCGCGTTTGGCGGCCAGGTACATTGGGCGTGAAGCGTTCCGGCACTCAAGATGAGGCCGAGCAGCGCTACGGTGAAGAAGAAAGACAGCTTGCGAATCGTTTCGTTCATGTTCTTGACCTCCTTGTTTTCTCGCGCCGATGGCGCAGGCTAATCGACCCGGCGAGCGCGGTCCCGAGCAGCAGGAAGCTCGACGGTTCCGGCACGGATGCCCCCGGTACTACCGGTGTCAGGACGGGAGCGCCCATGTCAATGTAATTCCCAGTGCTGGTGGGGGTGGTGGGATCAGTTGCGAAGGCCTGGATTCCGAGCGGCGAGCCGATGGCGATAGTGAGCAGGGTGTTGGCTCCGGACGGATCGAGGGTGGGGATCTCGCTGAGGTTGCCATCGAGCACGGACATGGCAAACAGATCGGGCGCGGGGCCGGCGCCCACATTCGTCGTCAGGCCCAGGAGGAAGGAGAGATTCGAGCCGGGCTGGAAACCCTCGAGGATGGCGTTGAAGAAAAAGGTGCTGTCGTTCAGGCTGGCGCCCCCGTTCAGGTCGCCGGAAGCGCCGCCGAATGTCTGCGCCGGAGGGATCGCCGCTCCTCCTGCTCCGAACGCGAAGTTGCTCAAAGTGACGGTGTTGTTCGTGTCGTTGATTCCATCGCCATTGGTGAGCTGGAAAAACAGCGAGTAGTTGTCCGGCACGGCGGCCAGCGCACTGCTGTTCAGAGTGACATCGTAGTAAAGGGCATCTGCCCAGGCGGGCGACGTCCCGAAGAGAAGGAAGATCCCATAGAATCTCGAAAGGCGTCGAAGATTGGGCCTCATAACGTTTCTCCAGCCCCGTTTCAGGAAGCGGGACTTGTGCTATCTATAACGCGAGAATCGGTAGAAAAAGGGGCCAAAATAGTACTTGTGGTATTGGAAACCCATTTCAAATGAGAATACTCGGGTTGTAAAATCTATGATGTGGCAGAGTCCGGTGTCAGGGATTCCCCCGGCGAAGTGACGCTTCTACTCAACGAGCTGAGGCGCGGAGACAAGGATGCGCTGGGCCGGCTGATTCCGCTGGTGTATGGGGAACTGCGGCGCCTGGCGGGGCACTATCTGCAGGCGGAGCGTGTCGGGCACACGCTCCAACCCACGGCCTTGGTTCACGAAGCCTACCTGCGCCTGGTGGAACAGGATCGCGCCGACTGGCGGAATCGTGCGCAGTTCCTGGGCGTGGCCGCGCAGCTCATGCGCCGGATCCTGGTGGATTACGCGCGCGCGCGGGAAACGGCCAAGCGGGCTGGACCGGCCGACGGGGTGGACGCCGTGAACCTTGAAGGGGGGATGGATGGAACGCAAGCCGAGGAGATTCTGGCGGTGGACGAAGCCCTCGAGCGGCTTACCGCACTGGACGCCCAGCAGGCGAAGGTGGTGGAGCTGCGCTATTTCGCGGGATTGACGATTGAAGAAACCGCCGAAGCGTCAGGCATTTCAGTGCGGACAGTCAAACGGGAGTGGACCATGGCTGCGGCCTGGCTGCGCACGGAACTCTCCCCGAGGGCGGAGGCATGACGCCGGCGAACTGGGCTCGGATGAAGGAGATCTTCCTGGCTGCGCGGGAGAAACCCCATGAAGAGCGGGAGGCCTTTCTGAGCGAGGCCTGCTCCGATGCTTCGCTGCGGCAGGAAGTACGCAAGCTCCTGGAGGCGGAAGATCGGCCGGCCGTCGAAAGTCCGGTGGCCGGGATATTGGCGGCGCCCGCCCTGCCGGCGGCGATCGGCCGGTATCGGATTGTCCGGTTGGTGGGTGAAGGCGGTATGGGCGCGGTGTACGAGGCGGAGCAGGACCAACCCCGCCGCACGGTAGCCCTGAAGGTGATCAAGCCCGGCTTGGCCAGCCGCGAGCTGCTGCGGCGTTTCGAGCACGAATCACAAGCGCTTGGCCGCCTGCACCATCCCGGTATCGCGCAAATCTATGAAGCCGGCGCCGCGGATAGCGGATTCGGGCCGCAACCGTATTTCGCCATGGAGTTCATTCAGGGCGCGTCGCTGCTGAAGTATGCCGAGGCGCATCAACTGACGACACGGCAACGGCTGGAGCTGATGGCCAAGATCTGCGACGCCGTGCACCATGCGCATCAGCGGGGCATTATCCATCGCGATCTGAAACCGGGCAATATTCTGGTAGATGAGACCGGCCAGCCCAAGATCCTGGATTTCGGAGTAGCGCGCGCAACCGATTCCGATGCGCAGGCCACGCGCCAGACGGATTTGGGGCAGCTCGTGGGGACGCTGGCTTACATGAGTCCCGAGCAGGTACTGGGCGATCCGCTGGAACTGGACACGCGAAGCGATGTTTATGCGCTGGGGGTGATGCTGTTTGAACTGCTGGCGGGGCGCCTGCCCTACCAGGTCGGCGGCCAACTGCCCAAGGCCGTACAGACGATTCGGGAGGAAGATCCGGCGCGGCTCAGTTCGATCAGCCGCGTGTACCGGGGAGACATCGAAACTATTGTCGCCAAGGCGCTGGAGAAGGACAAAGCACGACGGTACCAGTCGGCGGCGAACCTGGCCGCCGACATTCAGCACTATCTGAAGGACGAGCCGATCATGGCGCGGCGATCCAGCGCGGCCTATCATCTGCGGAAGTTCGCGCGCCGCCACAGGGCCCTGGTGACTGGCGTGGCAGCGGTCTTCGTCATGCTGATCGCGGGAGTCATCGCCAGCACATGGGAAGCGGTGCGGGCCGAGCGTGCAGTGGCGACCGCCAATGCAATTAACGATTTCTTGCAGAACGACCTCCTGGGCCAGGCGAACGTCAGCAACCAAGCCCGCCCCGGCACAAAGGCCGATCTGGACTTGACGGTGCGGACCGCCTTGGATCGGGCTGCCGCGCGGATCGCCGGCAAGTTCGACAAGCAGCCGTTAGTGGAGGCTTCCATCCGGCAACTGATGGGCGACACGTACCGCCAAATGGGCTTGTTCCCGGAGGGGCAACGCCAATTGGAAGGCGCCCTCGCCCTGCGCCGCCGCACTCTGGGAGAAGAGCACCGCGACACTCTGGAGACGATGAACGCTCTAGCGCTACTGTACGAGGAAGCAGGCAAGTATGCGCAGGCGGAGCCGCTCCATACTAAGGTCCTGGAGATCCGGCGGCGCGTCCTCGGTGGGGAGCATCGCTCCACGCTGAACAGCATGAATAATCTGGGCGTCGTGTACGACGAGGAAGGCAAGTACGCTCTGGCGGAATCGCTTTTCGCTAAAGCTCTGCAGGGGTTGCGGCGTACCGTCGGCGAGGAGGACGCCGCAACCCTGGTTGCGATGAAGAACCTGGGGGACCTGTACCGCACAGAGGGGAAATATGCCCTGGCCGAGCCGCTGTTGCTCAAGGACCTCGAGTTGCAACGGCGCGTGCTGGGCGAAGACCATCCCGGCACGCTGAATGCTATGAAGATGCTGGGGGTACTGTACTGGCAGGAAGGCAGAGATGCGGAGGCGGAGCCACTAGAAGTTAAGGCTCTCGCGGGGCGGCGGCGTGTACTGGGCGAGGAACATCCCAACACCCTGATCAGCATGAATTACCTGGGAATGCTGTACCTGTCGCAATCCCGGTATACCGAAGCTGAGCCGCTATTCACGAGGGCAGTAGAGGTGAGCCGCCGCGTGCTGGGTCCGGGGAACCCAGCCCTCAGGATTTACCTAACCTCGCTGGCTAAACTCCGGCTGGCGCAGCACAATTACGGCGACGCCGAGCAGGCACTGCGCGAGGCTCTAAGCGGCCGGGAAAACGAGAGTCCCATTGCCTGGGAGCTCAATGAGCGCCAAAGCCTTCTGGGTTTCAGCCTCATGCAGCAGTCGAGATTCGCCGAGGCGGAGCCGTGGCTGGTATCCGGCTACCGAGGGCTGGTGCAGTCGAAGGCTACAATTCCGTCACCAAGGCTGTCGTCCGTAGAGGAAGCGGGCGAGAGGCTCGTCCAGTTCTATGAGAATTGGGGAAAGCCCGAGAGAGCGGCCGAATGGCGCAAGGAGCTGCTGGTGGCCGGGTTGGGGACATTAGGCCCGAAGTAGCACAAGCGCGGCGGAGAGGAGCAGGATCTCATCCTCTCCAAGCGGGCGACAGTAAGATTGACAAGCGTTAAGCAACAGGCTACAGTTTAAGAGTGCAGCTTGGGAGTTTTGTCCATAAGGGACTGAAGCGGCTCTACCTGGAGGACAGGACGAAGGATCTGCCTCCCGATACCGTGGACAAGCTCCGGAAGATGCTCGCCTATCTTGAGGACATGGAAGATCCCGAAGAATTGCGTTCCCTTCCGGTGTGGAAGGCGCACGTGCTGACCGGAGACCGTAAAGGCACATGGAGCTTGCACGTCACACGCAACCGGCGGCTGACTTTCCGCGTCGACGCCGCCCAAAATGAGATATGCGACGTGAATCTTGAGGATTACCATTAGGAACGAAGGGAGGCTGGCGCAATGCGTATGTTGAATCCGCCCCATCCGGGGGATTTCATTCGGACGGAGATCATCGAGCCACAAGGTCTGTCCGTGACGGCCGCAGCTAGGGTCCTTCAGGTTTCGCGGCCCGCGCTGTCCAGCCTGCTCAACGGCAAGGCGGACCTGTCGGGAGATATGGCGCTGCGTATCGATAAAGCCTTTGGCGTCAAGATGGATACGCTCATGCGCATGCAGGCTTCGTACGATATCGCCGGGACCCGGAGGCGCGAGCATACGATTCGGGTTCGGCGATTCGAGCCGGACGTTGCGCAACCGCGGTGAGTCTTCCCTGCCCCATGTTCAGTAGAATCAGATTTGGTCCTCGTTCAGAACGTCTCCAAGCTGTATCGACTGTACCGGCGGCCGGCTGACCGGCTGCGCGAAATGCTGCCGCGTAGCCGGGCGCGGCATACGGATTTTTGGGCGCTGCGCGATATCGGGTTCGAGGTCGAGAAGGGCGAGACGCTGGGCCTGGTGGGGCCGAATGGGTGCGGCAAGAGCACGCTGCTGCAAATTGTGTGCGGC
>Ga0187858_10004193_pt1 | contig 13585 bp, 10 predicted proteins | sample June2016WEW_8_15_FD_133015 | JGI IMG/M metagenome (GOLD analysis project Ga0187858, IMG submission 133015) | Peatland microbial communities from SPRUCE experiment site at the Marcell Experimental Forest, Minnesota, USA - June2016WEW_8_150 | ecosystem: Environmental > Terrestrial > Soil >...
GAAAGAATACTTGCGCGTTTTCATCAATCGACTGCGGAATAAGATTGAGCGCGAGCCGGACGAGCCGCAATATCTGCTCACCGAGCCTTGGGTCGGCTATCGCCTGAAGCTGCCTGATTAGTTCTTCGAAGTATTTCTCGCGTCCATCCATTTTTTAAATTCTCGCGACTGAATTCGCTCGACTTATTCGCCAAAACTCGTGTGCAGACCTGGCGTGGACCTTGCAGCGCCGCATTCCGTTTCGATCCCATCCCAGCCGCAAATAATTTAGCAATTACCTATGGACGGTTTATGCCTCGTTTAGGCCCCAACGCCTAAAGTGGCTGGCATGAAATTTGAGCGCATTTTCAAAGCAAATCAGCGAAAGCGGGCGCGGGCTGCGGTTTCGCTGGCGAATCCGAAGATGCGCGTGGACGGGAATCCGCGCCGTTACGATTTCCTTAAGAAACGTTTAGATTACGTTTATGTATATGTTATACGGTCGATACACTACATCGATTCTTTGCGTTGGACCGCGAGATCGCTGATGCGTATTGTCCTTCGCACGCCGTCGCGCACTTATGGATCGTTGGTTGGCGCGATATCACTCGATACCAATTAAAAGGAGAGCTCACTCGATGCGAGCCGCAGCAAAGTGTTTTCTGGATTCATTCAAATCTATATTCGTCGCGACTCTCGTATGCGCTCTGATTCCCGTTAGTGGACTTCAGGCGCAGTCGACAGCGCAGCCTGATCTGCACAGAGAAATCGCAGCGGTCACTCCCGGTAGCGCTCCATACGTCGCACCGACGGATGGCGGCGTCCGCGGTGTTGCGCGAGACGGATCGCAGCCTGTGCCTGGAGTGCAGGTAATTATCCACAGCGTTGATGCCGGCACAGATCGCAGCGTCGTGAGTGGCAGGGACGGATATTTCTCCGTCAGAAACTTGAAGCCCGGCACGTACCGGCTGACGGCGACAGGAGAAGGATTCGTCGCGCGCGCAGTCACTGTGGAACTAGCCGCGGGGCAATTTATGAAGATTGACCTGGCCCTCGGGCACAGTGCGGCGATGCCGGATCATGAAGCGGCGCAGCCCGCGCCCGACGTGCCGGCTCCAGCGGCATCCAGCAGCGCCAATGCATCGTCGGCCTCTTCTACGTCCGCGGAAGGGGAAGTGCCCGCCGCGGTTGAGAAAAAGCTCGAGGAGATGGAAGCGCGCATCGCAGACCTTGAGGCGCAACTGAAGGACAAGAAGGCCCCGGCTGAGACAGCATCGCTCGCGCCGAGCGCTCCAACGTCTCCGGCTGAAGCGCCGGCTTCCGAGTCTGCGATTGGGCCGTCATCCGCAGCGGCGCCCGAATCGGCCGAAGCGGCTCCCGCATCGACTTCGAGTTCTGCGTCAGCTCCGGCCGACGCAACTCTTTCGTCGTCATCGCAAGACGCCACACCGGCAAAAAAAGCGCCGCCGGTGCAGACGTTCTCGCTCTACGACTACACCTGGTTGAATGGCAACTCGCGTAACAAGGACACTCCGCTCGCGATGAAATACTTTACGCCGGAAATCCGAGTGGACACTCACTTCATGGAAGATTACAACCAGCCCCGAGATCACACGATGGGCGGGGCGACCGAATCGTTTCGCTCCGGTGAAGTGCAGGTGGAGCAGGTCAGCTTTGGCGGCGACTTGGACGTGGGCAATGCACGTTTCCGGGTCCTGACCATGAATGGCTTGTTTGCGACGACGACGCCGCGGAATGACCCCAGCACCGCGGTCGGCCAATGGGATCTTCGCGATGCCTACCGCTATGTGTCAGAAGCCTGGGGCGGATACCACTTCAACGTAAATCATGGACTGAACATCGATGCCGGAATCTTCGTGTCTTACATCGGCCTGTTCAGTTACTACAACTTCGACAACTGGACCTATCAGCCGTCCTACGTTTCTTCCAACACGCCGTGGTTCTTCAACGGCATACGAATTCAGTGGTTCCCAACTGCCAGACTCAAGATCGAGCCGTGGATCATCAACGGATGGCAGTCCTATGCCAAACCGAACGGCCATATGGGGTTGGGAGGGCAGATCCTCTGGCGTCCCAACGGCTGGCTCTCATTCGTCTTCAATAATTACGGATATGGTGAGGATACGCCCGGCAATACGGCGCGGGCGCGCATCCACACCGACGACAGCATGGAACTGAAATACTACGACCATCCCGACTATAGGGGCCTCGACAAGATGGCCATGTCCTTCACCGGCGACCTCGGTTGCGAATACGGCGCCAACAGCGGCGTAAGCTGCTGGGGCAACAAAGGCGCCCAGCCCTCGCAGTACTTTGCAGGGTGGATGGCCTACAACCGATTCTGGTTCCACAAGGACCTATTCGGAGTGACGCTCGGCGGCGGCTATCTGGACAATCCGGGCCGCTATCTGACGTTGCTTCCGCCGATCAATGGCGCGGACGCGATCTCAGGTTCTCCGTACTTCCCGGCCTTTCCTGGCAGCAAGTACAAGGCGTGGGACACGACAGCCACTTTCGACTATATGCCGTCTGAGTTCATGACATTCCGCCTAGAGGCCGGCTTCCGGCAAGCAAACGTCCCATACTTCTCGGGCAAGCAGGGGATAACGCCTCCGGGCGGCAACACCGGCACTCCTGGGTCCTATATCTGCACAAATGGCACAACCTCCGCCGCGTCTGATTTCGCGCCATCAGGGTTCGGCTTCACCGCGGACAACGTCGGTAACGCCGTCGCGAATAGCTGCGCTGCTCAATACAACACCGAGGGCTCTGGCGGCTGGACAGCCTGGCAGCCGGATCTTCGTAGGTCACAGTTTGTGACCACCGCCGCCATCATGGTCAAGTTCTAACTCTGGCAAACCCGGCAGAGCTGGGGCCGCGCGGCGGCTCCAGCTCTTCGCCGGAACCGCAAAGGCCTAGGCCAAGAGGAAATCAGCGAGCTGAATGAAACTCCGATGAACTCCAACGCAAAACTCGTCGTGGCGCTTGTCTGGACCTTGTGGGTTGGAAGCATCGCGCTGGGACTCACGGTATTCGTCGGGGCCGGTGCGTTTTTCCAAGACACTCTTCACGAGGATTTTCAATCCGCCGCGATCGTCAATGCTCGCGCGCGGGGGCCGGTCTCAGGTCTCGTGGTTCCCCAGATCGTTGCTCAACCTTCGAGATCGAGCAATTACCGCAACGCCACGCGCTATCTGATGGGATTCAGCGACGATCGGAGTCTTGACGTTGCGACCGACGTCGAGCAGGTTCGCAGCGGATACGTCCGCTATGCGGTTCGATTGCAGCTTTCTTCCGGCGCGGAGCAATCCGTCGCTGTGATGGGCCCGCTCGGTGGACTGCGCCCCGAAGTGCAAGATATGACCGGCGACGGAGTGCGCAACGATTTGGTTCTGACTCCGGCGCTAATCCGTTGGCCGCTCACTGTGCTGGTGAACGATGGCCACGATCATTTTGTGGTGGCCATTTCCAGCCCCGCACCAGGTTCTTTGGGCACAGGCGAGGATCGGGCATCGGGGACGCACTACTCGCAGTGCAACGTTGCGTTGATCTCTTCCAGATTCAAAGCCGACTCTCTGACGATTTGCGAAGGACCATTTCTTCCGCAGTCGCAAGAGGCCTTCGTATCTCCTGCCGCTCAACGGGCGACCGTTCGCTGGGGCCACTCATTCAGTGCGGGAAGAGCGCCTCCTCGCGTTTAGCAGCGACCTTTCAGAAAAACCAGTTATGGTCGAGAGGATTGTCGGATCTGGGCATGCTGCCCGCGTCCGAGTTGGAAGAGTTTGTTCCAATTTCTGGAATTGCCCGCTCATTTGGCGTGGCGGATTGGACCGACGCGTATGAAAAGCAAGAATGCCGCATTTGGATTGGTAATCGGTTGCGTGATTTCGCTGGGAGCGCTCGTTGGCTGCGGATCGCATAGCGATCCGGCCGCGGAGGCGCCGCCTCCCGCCACTGTGATTCCGGGCGTGGACCTTGCCGACTTCGCGGTGGAGCATCCGGAGCAGTATCCAATCGTAACGGCGGCGGAATATTCAGCGCCATCGGAATTGGTCGTCACCGGCACCGTGATGCCGGATATCTCGCGGACTGTGCCGGTGATTACGCTGGCCTCCGGCCGTGTTGTGGACATCCGCGCGCGCCTGGGCGACACGGTGAGAAAAGGCCAGCTCTTGCTGCGTGTGCGCAGCGACGACGTGGCAGGGGGCTTCGACGCTTATCGCAAAGCCGTCGCCGACGAGCTTTTCGCGCGAAAGCAATTGGATCGAGCCAAGGACCTGTACGCACACGGCGCGATCGCTACGCAGGACCTCGAGACCGCGCAAGACACCGAAGACGATGCCAAGACGACGCTGGACACGGCGACCGAGCACCTCAAACTCCTGGGCAACGATCCCGATAAGCCCAACGGCATCGTGGATATTGTCGCGCCGATCTCCGGCGTAATCACCGATCAGGAGGTGACGATCGCGGCGAGCGTGCAATCGTACTCATCGCCGAATCCATTCACGATTTCGGATCTCTCCAGCGTCTGGATCGTTTGCGATGTCTACGAAAACGATATGGCCAACGTGCGCGTGGGTTACACCGCCGACGTACGCCTGACCGCGTTTCCCGATCGCGTTTTCAAGGGGAGGATCAGCGACATCGGCGCGATTCTCGATCCGACGATTCGCACAGCCAAGGTTCGCATTGAAGTGCCCAATCCGGGCTTGATGATGCGCCCCGGCATGTTTGCAACGGCCACTTTCTTTAGCACCGATCAACATACTTACACGTCCGTGCCGGCGTCCGCGATCCTGCATTTGCACGATCGCGATTACGTCTTCATCCCATCGCAGGGAAAGTTCAAGCGAACCGAAGTCACCAGCGGCGAACAGCTGCCGAACCAGATGCAGGAAATCCTGTCCGGACTGAAACCGGGACAGCACGTCGTGTCGAATGCGGTCGTTCTCCAAAACGTAATCGACAATGAGTGATGCGAGATTCGGGGGCTCAAGGGCGAAACAATGATTCGCAAACTCGTAGATTTCGCGCTCAATAACCGGTTCGTCGTGATTGCCACCGCGCTGATGGTGATGTTTGCCGGCGCGCTGTGCTTCCATGACATGCCGGTCGAGGCCTATCCGGACATTGCCGATAACTACGTGACGATCATTTCTCAATGGCCGGGCCGATCCGCCGAAGAGGTCGAGCAGCAGGTGACCATTCCCATCGAGATTCAGATGGGCGGGATTTCGCATTTATCGACGCTGCGGTCGGAATCGATTTTCGGCCTTTCCTTGATCACCGCCATTTTCGACGATTCGTCCAACAACGATTGGAACCGCGAGAAGGTCCTTGAAAGGTTGACGCTGGTTTCAGTACCGCCGGGCGTTCAGCCTCAGATCGGAACGGATTGGAGCCTCACCGGGCAAATCTATTGGTACACGCTCAGAAGCACAAATCCGCAGTACGACCTGATGAATCTGAGGTCCATCGAAGATTGGACGCTCTATAAGGAATTCAAATCCGTTCCCAACGTGGTGGACGTTTCCGATTTCGGAGGCACCGCGCGCGAATATCAGGTGCGCGTGGATCCGCAAAAACTGATTGAGTACGGATTGAGCATCGGTCAAGTGGAGCAGCAGCTAGAAATCAACAACAACAACGCGGGCGGCAGCTTTGTGGAGTTGGGCTTGCAGCAGGCGAACGTTCGCGCGCTCGGGCTTTACCGCAACGTCCAGGACATCGAGCAGACGGTCCTGACGACGAAAAACGGGACGCCCGTTCGTGTGAAAGACATCGCGGTCGTTGATTGGGGCCCCAGAATTCGATTGGGGCACATGGCCCGCGCAACGCATCGTCCGGATGGCGTGATCGTAGATGAAGACGACGTGATCCAGGGCAGCGTGCTGATGCTCAAGGGCGCGGAGGAAGGACCAACGCTCGACGGAATCCACAAGAAGGTAGATCAGCTCAATAACCGCATTCTGCCCGAGGGCGTGAAGATCATTCCCATGCTGGATCGCAGCGATCTGCTGCATTTCACGCTGCACACCGTGCTGCACAACCTCGGCGAGGGAATGATTCTGGTCACGATCATCCTGCTGCTTTTCCTCGGCAACATTCGCGCCGCGATCATCGTTGCGCTAACGATTCCATTTTCGCTGATGTTCGCGTCGATCTGGCTCGATCAGAGCAAGATTCCCGCAAACCTGCTTTCGCTCGGCGCCCTCGATTTCGGAATGATGGTGGATGGCGCGGTGGTCATGGTGGAAAACATCGTGCGCCACCTGGGCCATCGCGCGCAGCAGAACGGCAACATCACGGTGCAGGACGCGATTCGCGAAGCCTGTCACGAAGTTCAACGGCCCGTGTTTTTCGCCATCGCCATCATCATCACCGCTTATATGCCGATTTTCACGCTGCAGCGCGTGGAAGGCAGATTGTTCAAGCCGATGGCTTGGACAGTGGCGTTCGCACTACTCGGCGCCATGACCTACGCGATCCTGGTTGCGCCCGTCCTAAGCAGTTGGGCGTTTCGCAAAGGCGTTAAGGAATGGCACAACCCTGTTTTGACGTCACTGACGAACTGGTATCGCAAAGCCGTCCGGCAAGCCATCGATTATCGCTGGATAACGATAGGAGTTGGGATGGCCGGCTTCATAGTGGCGATGTACCTCACGTTTAGCGGGATCATCGGCGCCGAATTCCTACCGCATCTTGATGAAGGCGCGATCTGGGCGCGCGGTGAACTGGCGAACAGCACGGATGAGACGGAAGGGACGCGCTTCACCACGCAGTCGCGCCTTATCTTCGCTTCGTTTCCCGAAGTCACCACGGTTGTCTCGCAATCCGGAGCGCCCGACGACGGAACCGACACCGGAGGCTTCGGCAATACCGAGTATTTCGTGGATTTGAAGCCCAAGGAACAGTGGCGCCCTGTCTTCCATAGGGACAAAGATGAACTGATCGCCGCGATGAATCGCGAGGTTCAGAAGTATCCAGGGGCTTTCTGGAATTTCTCACAGCCCATCGAAGATAACGTGGATGAGACGATGACCGGCACGAAGGGCGGGCTTGCCGTGAAGCTTTTCGGCCCGGACTTGGATGTTCTCGAATCGAAGGGCGAAGAGATCAAGGATGTGATGTCCCAGATTGCGGGAGTCAAAGATTTGGGGCTTCAGCGTGATACGGGCCAGCCGAATCTCGATATTACAGTCGATCGTCAAGCGTGTGCGCGGTTTGGCATTAATGTGGCGGATGTTCAGGATGCCATCCAAACGGCCGTCGGCGGTTTTCCGATCAGCCAGGTTCTGCAAGGAGAGGCCGTCTACAACTTAACGGTCCGCTATCAGAAACCCTATCGCGATACCAAGGAGGCGATTCAGAGCATTCGCATTCTCTCCCCCTCGGGCGAGCGCGTGTCCTTGGCGCAGCTGACCCATGTTGAGATCAAGGACGGCGCGTACGATATCTACCGCGAAGCAAACTCACGTTATGTCGCAATTCGATTTGAGGTGCGTGACCGGGATCTCGGAACCACCGTCCGCGAATGCATAGCGAAGATTGCGCAGAACGTGCAGTTGCCCCGCGGCTATCACCTCGAGTGGGCGGGGGAATACGAAAGCGAGGTGCGCGCCGAAGCCAGACTGCTGGTGATCGTTCCGATCACCATCCTGGTGATTTTCATTATTCTCTATACGATGTTTCGCTCAGCCAAGTGGGCGCTTTTGATTCTGGCCACGGTGTTGATGGCGCGCGTCGGAGGCCTGCTCGCCTTGCTGATGACGCACACATTCTTTAGCGTCGCATCGGGCGTCGGCTTCCTCGCGCTCTTCGGGGTTTCGGTGCAAACCGGCGTCATCATGCTCGAATACATCAATCAGCTCCGCGCACGCGGCTACACGGTTGCCGACGCCGCGGTCGAAGGCGCCGTCCTGCGGCTGCGCCCCATCATGATCACCATGCTCGTGGCCACGTTCGGCCTTTTGCCCGCCGCGTTTTCTCACGCCATTGGCTCGGATTCGCAGCGGCCCTTCGCGATCGTGATCGTCGGAGGTTTAATTGCCGACCTGGTCATGAGCATATTTATCCTTCCCACGCTCTACGTGTGGTTTGCGGGCGACGGCGACGTCTTGCCGAAGCCGGAGGTATCCGCATGAAGTTGAAGTTCCAGAACCGTTTTCTTGATAATTTCGTCATCGCCCTGGTTGCGTCGGGGATGATTCTCGCTTGCACGTGGGCTACGACGCCGGCGTTCGCCCAAACCACGGGACCCGTCAGAATCACGCTGGACGACGCCATTCAGTTGTTTCTCACTCACAACCACAACCTAATCGCCTTGCGCGACACGATTGATCAGAGCAAAGACCTGGAAATCACCGCCGGCCTCAAGCCGAATCCGGATTTCTTTACCGACTGGGAATATTTGCCGCTTGGCTCGCCCGCCTGGCAGAATCCCGACCTATACCAGGGAGAGTCCGTCGCGACCTATTTGAAGGACAGCACGGAGGGCGACCTCGGATTAAGTTATCTGATCGAACGCGGAGGAAAACGCCGCGATCGTTTGCAAAACGCCAAGGACAACACGGCGGTGACCACTTCGCTGGTCGGAGACAACGAGCGCACCGAGACGTTTCAAGTCGCGACGCTGTTCTTCAACGTGCAGCTTGCGGAGTCAACCCTCGATCTTGCCAATCAGGACCTTGCGAGCTATCAGAAAACCGTCGATCTCAGCGAGATCACTTACAAAGCCGGCGGCATGAGCGAAGGCGACTTCTTGATGATCAAGCTCCAGCTCCTGCAATTTCAGGCGGACGTCGCGCAGGCGATCCAGATGAGGGTGCAGGCGCTCTCTGACCTGCGAAATATGCTCGGGTACGAATCCGTTCCCGCGAACTACGACGTCGCCGGTGACTTCGACTACGCACAGTTTAAGGTGAATCTCGAAGATCTTCAACTGAAAGCGTTGCAATTGCGTCCCGATTACAAGGCGGCGCAGCAGAGCGTCACCGCGGCACAAAGCGGATACAAGTTGGCCAAGGCCGATGGAGTGCAGGATCTTACAGTCTCAGGGAACTATTCGCACGTAAACGGCATCAACGCCGCGACGTTTCTTTTGAGCATCCCGCTTGCGGTTCACGATCGCAACCAAGGCGAAATCGCGCGCACCAACTCTGTGATCGCGATGTCGCAAGAGCAAGACAAAGCGGCGAACGAGCAAGTGTTGACCGATGTTAACGATGCCTATCAGAACCTGGTCGCCAATGACGTCGTCGTCGCGCTCTACAAGTCCGGTTATCTCGACATGGCCAAACGCGACTTGGACATTAACGAGTACTCCTATCAGCACGGCTCGGCGAGTTTGCTTGATTTTCTCGAAGCGGAGCGCACCTATCGCGCCACTGAGCTGGCCTATCGCCAAGCGCTCGCTTCTTGGCTGCAGTCCGTCGAGCAGGTGAAGGAAGCTGTGGGCACGCGATCGTTGCCGTAGTCGTTGCGTGCAGCCGCGCCGATGAATCACAATCGGCGCGGCGCGAATTGCTCTTACGATGTTCCGAGTTTGTGCAGCGTGTGAAGTTGGCAAATTACGCTGGTCCGGGCGCCCGGTTATACAGCGGGGCGCGCCGAAGGAGTGGCCCGGGTGACAAAACAAGAGGTTCGCGGTTGGATCGAGGAAATCGGCGTCATTCCCGTGCTACGGACCAACTCGTCGGACGAGGCGATATTTGTCGCCGACGCGGTCTTCCAGGGTGGCATTCCGATCGCGGAGGTCGCCATGACCGCGCCCGGCGCCACCAAGGCAATCGCCCAGTTGCTGCAGCACGCTCCGCCCATCGTGGTGGGAGCAGGAAGCGTGTTGGACATTGAAACCGCACGCATCGCATTGGACGCGGGCGCGCAATTTCTCACCACCGACGGATTTCATCCGGACGTAACCACGTTCGCCGTACGGGAAGGGGTCGTCGTGATCCCCGGAAGTCTCAGCCCCACCGAGGTGATTGCGGCTTGGAAAATCGGTTGCGATTTCGTGAAAGTTGCCCCATGCGCCCAGATTGGCGGTGAGGCTTACATCAAAGCCTTGCACAAAATGTTTCCGCACATTCCATTGATCGCCGCAGGTGGCGTCAGCCAACAGAACGCGACCAATTTCATTCTCGCCGGCGCCGTGGCCCTTGGAATCGGCGATGAACTGATTCCCAGAGACGCTTTACAGCGCCGACAGAGCGACCGCATCGGCGAATTGGCCCGCAGGTTTGTGGGTTTTGTGAAAGCTGCCCGCGCCGAACTCGCCGCCAGAACGCGAGGACTTCGGCCGGTTTCTTGAACGAGAGCTTCCTCAGTCGTGTTTCGCTGTGTCCGGATCGCGCACTGGAAAAGGTCACTCCGGAAACTGCAGGCGATAGCCGACCCACGGCTCCGTGAGCAGGTATTTCGGAGATGTTGGTTTCTGCTCGATCTTCTTGCGCAGGCGATTCACGAACACGCGCAGGTATTCTGTCTCGTCCCCGTAGTCTGGCCCCCAAACCGCGCGCAGTATCTCCCGATGAGTCACGGCCTTATTCGCATGAGACGCCAAATAGGAAAGTAGCTCGAACTCTTTCGCCGTCAAATGCAGGCGCCCATGAGGTCCGACCACCTGGCGAGCCTCGAAGTCGATCTCGATGCGGCCCAAGTGCAAGTGTGAAAGCTCGTGCCCCGGGCTCTTTCTCCGCAAAGCGGCGCGAACGCGCGCGAGCAATTCCGGCATGCCGAATGGCTTCGTTACGTAATCGTCGGCCCCCGCATCCAGCGCTTCGACTTTATCTTTTTCCGCGTTGTGCACCGTGAGCATGATGATGGGCATGTCCGAAATAGCGCGGATCGCGCGGCAAGTTTCAAGCCCCGTCATCCCCGGCATGTTGATATCCAGGAGAATCAGGTCGTACTTTTCCGAGCGCAGATGCTCGAGCGCTTCATCGCCGCTCTTCGCGTCATCGACCTCGAATCCTTCCGGGATCAGCGTGGTCCGCATAACGCGGCGAATCTGTGGTTCGTTATCGACTACGAGGATGCGGCCTTCGTTCATGGAAGAACTCGATTCCAACAGCGGCGAGACGGAACACCGGCTTGCTTGCCGTTACTCTAGCGCGACACGCTGGCGGCGCAAGTATTTTTTTCGAATGTCGTCGGGACCCAGACGATCGGAGGCTGCTACGGGTTCGCGCAAACCGAAATATGTTCGCGCCAATGAAAGGAGACGGGAATCGAGGCTGTTCCGTGTTCGCTTGGCTGCAAGAATTATTGGTTAACGGCGATTGCCGTTTCTGCAGGTTTCCCGGTTCCACTTTTCGATCTGCTGCTTCAGCATCGCATAACATTCGCACGCAGCGTCCTCGAGCTTCTTGCGGCTTCTTACGGTCACGCGGCCTCGCGCACATGTGATCAGCTTGGCCTTTTGCAGCGCACCCGCGGCCTCGGTGACGCTGGCCCGGCGCGTTCCCAGCATGTGCGAGAGGAATGTGTGCGTGAGCGGCACGACGTCGCCGCCCAAGCGGTCTTGGCACATCAGAAGCCATGTCGCAAGCCTCTCGTCAACCGAATGCAGCCGATTGCAGGCGGCAATTTGTTCCGCTTGAAGAGCAGACTCTTGCGCGAACCGCCGCAGGCATTTCATGAGCGCCGGGCATTTTTCCAAGGTGGCTGCGAGATCCTTCGCGCTCGCTCTAAAGCCGCTGCCCCCCACTTGCATGATGATGCGTGATGAGCTGGTACTGAATCCAGCAACCAATGGAAGCCCAACGAAGCCCTCTCTTCCGCGCAGCCCCACTTCGGCACAGTTGCCGTCGTGCATCACTTTCAAAGCCGACGCCAATCCGTCGTTGATGAAATAGGCGTACTTAATCCGCACGCCCTCCTCCGTCAAGGCTAACGGCACAGGTAGGGAAACGAACTCCAGTTTTGAGATGATCGCATGTCGTTCTTTGGCAGGCAGGCCCAGCAGAATTTTGTTGTGCACCGTCCGCCCGTTGGTGCCGGCAGAGACGGGCCCAGTGGTAATTTTCCTGGTCGGAGCGGTTTTTGAATGGACCACGAACGTCTCCTTGCAAACGACAGTCAGATTTCGCAAGGGACCGCTTATGGCAGGAGAGCGGCGGAAGGATGCTAATGTGACACTTCAACTATAGTCCCTTTCGACCGCCATAGGCGATATATAAGCCAAGATCAAAGAATTCGCTCAATGGCTGTGCGGCCGGTCAATTGCGTCCAGGAATCTCCACGTGCGCACACCTGCTTTCCGGTGTTGGGCTGGAATTTGGTTTTCATTGGGTGGGCATCAGCCGTGGAACTTGATCTCGAATCAGGCTAACAGGCTATGCGAGGCCGGCGGCCAGCTCCGATTCTCGAACGCGGCGACCGGCATGATCGGAGCATCGATGGTAGTGTATGATTTGCGAGCGCGAGATTCATGCCAAAACTGCGGCTGAATCGGAAGGAAACATCGGCATGGCAACAAAAGTTGGCGTGATTGGGTCAGGGTCCGTCGGGAAAACGCTCGCGGCCGGCTTCGCGAAACACGGCTATGACGTGATGATGGGCAGCAGGGAAGCGGGCAAGCTCGCCGATTGGAAAGGGAAGAAAGGTTCGTTCGCCGAAAGCGCGGCATTTGCCGACGTGGTCGTATTCGCCGTAAAGGGCGCATCCGCGGAAGCGGCTGCCGCGCTCTGCGGCGATGGCAATCTTCGCGGCAAGACGGTGATCGACACGACGAATCCCATCGCTGAAGCTCCGCCGGAAAAGGGTGTTCTGAAGTTTTTCACCACTTTCGACGAATCGCTGATGGAGCGTTTGCAAAAGCATTTTCCCGCTGCGCGATTCGTTAAGGCGTTCAACAGCGTTGGCAGCGCGAGCATGGTGAATCCGGAATTCAAAGCCGGCGCGCCGACGATGTTCATTTGCGGCAACGACGGAGGAGCTAAAGCCCAGGTCCGCGAAATCCTCACCAAATTCGGCTGGGAAACCGAGGATATGGGCGGCGCGGAGGCCGCGCGCGCGATCGAGCCGCTCTGCATGCTTTGGTGCATTCCCGGATTTCTGCGCAACGATTGGACGCACGCATTCAAACTTCTCAAAAAAACATAGGTATCTTGATGCGCATCTTCGCCACCATTGTCGGCTGCTTTTTGATCGTGACGGTCATTATTGATTCCTTCCAGACCGTGATTCTGGCTCGCCGCCCAAGCCGCCGCTGGCGAATCTCGCGCGCCTTTTATCAATCCAGTTGGAAGGTTTATTCCGCAGTCGGCAGGCGCATCAAGTCCGATCGGCGGCGTGAGACGTACTTAGGCACCTTCGGCGCGCTCTCGCTCGTCTCGCTGTTCGTGCTCTGGGCCTGCGGACTGATTTTCGCCTTCGCCCTGATCCAGTGGGCGGCCGGATCGCAGTTGCTTGAAGGGTCCTCCAGTTTCGGAACCGATATTTATTTCAGCGCCGCGACGTTCTTCACGCTTGGCTCGCCGGAGCCCGGGACCGTATGGGTGAAAGCGTTGATCGTCGGCGAGGTCGGACTGGGATACAGCTTTTTGGCGCTGGTGATCGGATATCTGCCGGTGTTTTACAC
>Ga0187858_10004205_pt1 | contig 13570 bp, 13 predicted proteins | sample June2016WEW_8_15_FD_133015 | JGI IMG/M metagenome (GOLD analysis project Ga0187858, IMG submission 133015) | Peatland microbial communities from SPRUCE experiment site at the Marcell Experimental Forest, Minnesota, USA - June2016WEW_8_150 | ecosystem: Environmental > Terrestrial > Soil >...
CTGGGGCTTTCCGACATCCGCACGCTGCGTGGAATCACGCTGCGAAAAACTTTTTCCGGAAAATGCTTTCTGACCTCGGCTGAGATCTCGTGACTGAGGCGGTTTCGCGTGTCGAACATCGTGAGCACCAGGCCCTCGATCTCGAGTCCCGATCTCAGCGCCGCCTTGACCTTGTTGATAGTGCCGAGCAACGCGCTCAGGCCCTCGAGCGCGTAGTATTCGCATTGCATCGGCACCAGCACCGAATCCGCCGCGACCAGCGCGTTGAGCGTGAGAATTCCGAGCGACGGCGGCGTGTCAATTAAAACATAGTTATATTCGCCGCGCACTGGCTCCAGGAGCGCTCGCAAGCGCCGCTCGCGACCCTCCATCGTCACCAGCTCGATCTCGGCGCCGACCAAGTCGTCGCCCGCCGGCGCCAGTGACAGCGTCGGCCTCACCTGCCGGAGAATCTCCGCGATCGCCAAGCCGCCGACCAGCGCCTGGTAGATAGTCTTGCCCTCGCCGCGCGCGGCGCTGACGTCCTGGGGCGGGCAGATACCGGAAGTGGCGTTGCCCTGCGGATCGAGATCGACCAGCAGGACGCGCCGTCCCGTATCGGCTATCGCGACGGCGAGATTGATCGCCGTCGTGGTCTTGCCGACGCCGCCTTTCTGATTGGCTATTGCGATTACCCGCCCCACGACCTGCCCCGCAGGGACTTGCCCCTGCACCCTCGCAAAGAAGAAAAACTCGATCCGGACCGCGCTAACGTTTCACGTGAAACATTCGGCTCGCAAACCATTAAATCCCCGCGATCGCGCAAAATCAAATCGCGCGAACGAATTTACGCAACCGCTTGAATTAACGAGGTTTTCTAGATCGAACGTTTCACGTGAAACGTGCAGGGAAGCGGATCGCTACGCGCGGGGCGGCAGGGCACAGCCCTGTACCTTGGGTTAATCGCGAAATCCGCGAAGCGCGTCTTTCGCTCTCAGCCCTGGGAGAAAAGGGCGCTTCGGCGCACTTTTCGATTAACAGTGGGTGCAGGGGTCAGCCCCTGCCGCCCGCCGCGCAGGCGATTAAGTTTTATTCCTGACTCGGGCGCATGCGAGGGCCCCTGCACCAGGTCGCGACGGCGCGGCTCATCATCTTGCGGCCGTGGCGCAAATCGTATCCGGCGATCGACGGATCGACGAGTCCGGCGGCCGCAGCCGCGCCCGCGTCGTCGTCAAACTTCTGCTCGGCGCTGGCGTAGAGCATCAGCACGCCGCCCGGATGCAAGCCGCGGCCGGCGATCTCGAAAATCCCACGATGGTTTCCGACGGCGCGTGCGGTGACGAGGTCGAAGCCGTCGCTGACGTCGAGCGACTCGGCGCGCGCGCACTCGACCCGAACGTTGCGCAGCCCCATCTCGACTGCGGCCTCGCTCAGGAATGTCGCCCGCTTGCGGCGCGCCTCGACGAGAGTCACCTGCGCGTTAATCGCGGCGGCGATCACGAGCCCCGGGAAGCCGGCGCCGCTGCCGATATCCAGAAAGCGCCGCTCGCGATCGAGCCGGGCGCTGAGCCGCAGGATCTTCGAGCTGACCGCAATCGAGATCGGGATAATACTGTCGAAGACGTGGAACACGATCTCGTCGGGGTCGCTGGGATGCGCCGTCAGGTTGATCTTCGGACCCCACAGCGCGAGCGTCGCGGCGAGCCGCTCGATTCGGTTCAGGAACTCGGAATTCTTCGCGATCACCCCGATCGCCGAGATTGCGGGCGCGAGCTGAGCGCGCACCTGCGCGGCGATTTCATCGGGGCTAGCCAACTTTTTCCTCGTCTTTTTCGCCAAACGTTTCACGAGAGTCCGTCACCCAGCTCAAAACGTTTCACGTGAAACGTCGATGTCCAACGATATTTGCCTTGATTTTATTAGATTATTCGTGAAAATGTTTCACGTGAAACGTTTTTTTTCCTGGCTAGGGTGCAGGGGCTGGCCCCTGCTTTCACGTGAAACGTTTCTGGAGCCGGTCAGATCGCCCGCACGATACGGTCGCGCCGGCTCTTGATATGGACGGCCAGGATCGAGATTGCCGCAGGCGTAATTCCAGGCATCCGGGCCGCCTGCCCCAGCGAGCGCGGCCGCACCGCAGACAGGCGCTCCGAGACCTCGGTCGATAGACCCATCACGCCCTTGAAATCCACCCAGTCCGGTATCGCCGTGTCCTCGAGGCGCGAAAAACGCTCGACCGCATCCGCCTGCCGCCGCACGTAGCCCTCGTATTTGATCTCGGTCTCCAGCTCCGCGGCTTCGTCGAGGTTCAGTCCCGAATCGACGCCGCCCATCTTGAGCACGGTGTCGTAGGCGATTTCGGGGCGCTTGAGCAGCTCGATTGCGCGCACCGGCTGCGCGATTGGCGTCGAGCCCGACGCCGCAAGCGCCGCGTTGACCTCGTCGCTGGCGGGGATCAGCGCCGATTTGAGGCGTTCGATCTCGCGGCGCACGGCCTCGGTCTTGGCCCGCACACGCGCGCCGGCCGACGCGTCGAGCAATCCGAGGCGCTCGCCAATCGGCGACAGCCGCCGATCGGCATTATCCTCGCGCAGCAGCAATCGGTACTCGGCGCGCGAGGTGAACATCCGGTACGGCTCGCCGCCGATCCCGCGCGTCACCAGGTCGTCGATCATCACGCCGATATAGGCCTGGTCGCGGCGCAACAGGAGCGCCGGCTCGCCGCGGACCTTTTGCGCGGCGTTGATTCCCGCGATCAACCCCTGCGCGGCCGCTTCTTCATAGCCGGTCGTGCCGTTGATCTGGCCGGCGAAGAACAGCCCGCGCACCAGCTTGGTCTCGAGCGACGGCGTCAGCTGCGTCGGGTCGCAGAAGTCGTACTCGATCGCGTAGCCGGGCCGCATTATTTCCGCCCGCTCGAGCCCGCCTATCGATCGAACCATCGCGAGCTGCACGTCGAGCGGCAGGCTGGTGGACAGGCCGTTGGGATAAACCTCGACCGTGTCGCGGCCCTCGGGCTCGAGGAAAATCTGATGGCGCTCCTTGTCGCGGAAGCGCATCACCTTGTCCTCGACCGACGGGCAATAGCGCGGCCCCTTGCTCTGGATCACCCCGGAGTACATCGGGGAGCGGTCGATGCCGCCGCGGATTATTTCGTGGGTGCGCGCGTTGGTGAACGTCAGATGGCAGGGGAGCTGTGGCTGCGCGATCCGCTCGGTGCGGAAGGAAAACGGCGGCGGCGGCTCGTCGCCCGGCTGGATCTCCAGCGCCGAGTAATCGATCGTGCGTGCGTCGAGGCGCGGGCAGGTCCCGGTCTTCAGGCGGCCGACTCGAAAGCCCAAATCCGCGAGATGGTCGCTGAGGCCCATCGCGGCGAAATCGCCGGCGCGGCCCGCGGAATAATTCTTCAACCCGATATGGATGAGGCCCTTGAGGAACGTGCCGGTCGTCAGGATGACGGTCCGCGCTTCGAAGACCTCGCCGATCTGCGACTCGACGCCGCGCACCGCGCCGTCGGCGACGATCAGGCGCTCGACGCTCGCCTGCCGGATCTGCAGGTTGGGCGCTTGCTCGAGCACCCGCTTGCTGCGCGCGCGATAGGCGGCCTTGTCGGCCTGCGCGCGGCGGGCGCGCACCGCGGGTCCCTTGCGCGTGTTGAGGAAGCGAAACTGGATTCCGGTCTCGTCGGCCGCCAGAGCCATCTCGCCGCCGAGCGCGTCGATCTCGCGGACCAGGTGTCCCTTGCCGATGCCGCCGATCGCGGGGTTGCAGGACATCTGGCCGATATGATCGAGGTTGAGCGTGAGCATCAGGGTGCTCGCACCCATCCTGGCCGCGGCGAGCGCGGCCTCGATACCGGAGTGGCCGGCGCCGACGATGATGACGTCGTAGATCATTGCGAGTCAGCGATTATGGCCCGCACGCGCGCCTCGTGCAAAGCGGGGCGCGCGCGCCTCGTGCGCCTAGGAGTAGTAAATAACTACAAAGAGTCGAATGTGAAACCCACCGTGGGTTTCACGCTTCCTTGGGCAGGGCTGAGCCCTGCACCGCAGTGAGAAGACGCGAAAATCTGCGCAGCGCATCTCTTCGCGACTACGCGATAGAAGAGCCCAGGCGCGCGACAACGGAGCGCGGCCTTAACATTGGGTGCAGGGGTCACCCCTGCCCGTTGTCGCGCGCTGGGCCTGCCGCGGCCGGAGGCCTGCTAGAACTTTTTTTGAGTCATCCTGAGCGCAGCGAAGGAACCCGGCTCTCCGCGTTCGCGCGGCCTCTTTTTGTGTCATCCCGACCGAAGCGGAGGGACCCCGGATCTTTTTCTTCTCCATGTGCAAGGGCAGGTACCGTGAGGTAGACGGCAGAACCGGCACCGGATTGGTCGGAGCGCCCTCAGAAGTTTGAGCATCCGGGGGTAGTCGGCGCATACTTTGCTGCGTGACGCGACCCATTCTAGACAGCGAACCGCCGCCCGTCTCCGTCGAGGCGATCCCTGACGATCACGAATTCGTTTGCCTAACGCTTGGGCCGTACGTCTTTGGGGCTCCAGACAATCATTCCGCCTATCGCCTGCACAATGCGGCCATCTACTTCAAATCGCCTGTTGCAGTTGGCGACCATTGGGCTGGGCTGCTTGGCAGCTTCAACCTCGACAAGTTGAACAAAACTCGACTGGCGGTCGTCGCGTCCGATGCGCATACGGCTCGAACAGCGTCTAGCGAAGCCGGTCGTAGGGTCGCTACATTCGAGGATCGTGCATATAACGGTCTGCGTGCTTTGCTCATCCAAGGAAATCCGTTCGAGAGTCATGTCGCTGGCCTAGAAATCCGAAGGGTATTCGACGCGGGGCGGTTTCGAGAAGAGGCGGCGATGATGCGCCCCAGAACCAGTCATCCTTGGGAGCGCATCTTTTCGATCGATGATCATGCCCTCGGAACGGCGGACGCCGTGGCACGCTCTCTGGACAAGATTTTCGCTCGACGCGATGAATTCAGTCGGCTCCAGCGCGGCCTTGACCATTGGGATCAGGCGACTATGGAGCATCGTCTCGATTTGCGCCTGCATGCTTTGGTTCGTGCGATCGAGGCGCTGACAGCTCCGAAACGGGGCAAAACTCAGAAGCAGTTTGTCGATCGTTGCAAAGTCATCACCAAGGTCGCTCATGCAGAGCACCTGCTCAACGAAATCTACGAGCTTCGCAGCCAGGTCGAGCATTCAAACGATTGGCGGCTTGCATTTCAGCGGACGAGGCCCTCGCTGGCAGCCGATGATGCTGAGCTACTAGCCACTCTTCGCGTACTTCAGGTCGAGTTGATAGCGCGGGGCGCGTATCTTCGCGTGCTGCTAGACTCGGCCTTCCTCGAATCCTTTCGAACGGACGAACTAATTCGCCGATTTTGGGCTTCGCCGGACCGCGTCCGGATTTGGCGGGACCCGGTTAATTTGCAATCCGAACTCAAAAGCTTCTTCGATCCGCACAAGGCCGAAATCCGCGAGCAAGTCATGAAAATAGAGCAGGCCTAGATCCGACTTTCTCGGAATCAAGGAATCCGGAGCCGGGATTCTTCGCTACAGCAGCCTTCGCTCAGAATGACAACTGGGTTTTTCCCTGCTTGGGTGCGGGGCCGCGCCCGCCAACGGCGGGCGGCCTGTTAGAACTTTTTTTGTGTCATCCTGAGCGAAGCGAAGGAACCCGGATCCGGGATTCTTCGCTGCGCAGACTCCGCTCTGAATGACAGAAAAGGAAGGAGCGCTGGGACCGGGATTCTTCCCCTTCGAGTACTCAGGGCTTCGGCTCAATCTCGGCAGCCTTCGCTCTAGAATGACACAAAAAAAGAGCAGCCTGTCTTCCCCTTAACCTGTTCTAACAGGGCGAAGCCCGGTCGTTGGCACGGTTGGCCAGTATTAAGAGACTGCGCGGCCGCGGCAGGGGCCGCGCGCGCCAACGGAGCGCGGCCTTAACATTGGGTGCAGGGGTCACCCCTGCCGCGCGACAACGGAGCGCGGCCCTAATACTGGGTGCAGGGCTCAGGCCCTGCGGTGCAGGGGTCAGCCCCTGCTATTTGCCGATGCAGAAGTCGCGGAAGATAGCGTCGAGCACATCCTCGGTGCTGACCTCGCCGGTGATCGATCCGAGCGCCGTCGCCGCCGCCATTATGTCCACCGCCACGATCTCCGGCGGCATCATCGAGAGCGCGGCGCTTCGTGCATTCTTGAGCGCTCCCAGAGCTATCGAGAGCGCGTCGCGATGACGCTCGCGGGAGATCGTCAGTTGCGCGTTGGATGAAGACGGTGCGGCAGGCGACGTAGCAGAACCCTCACCTGCCTCGCTGCGCTCGGCTGCCTCTCCCGTGAAAGAACGGGCGAGGTAAGAGGGCGAAGGCTCGGCGCCCGCGGTCGTGGATGAACGGGCGAGGTACGGAGGGGAGACGAGGGCGGCGATTGCTTTGGTCAACTCGGCGCGCAGAGCGCCGGCTTCTTCAAGCTGAATCGCGGAGAACGGCAGGATCGGAATGACCATCCCGTGCTCGCGAAGATCGGCGGCGGCGATCGCGGCGGGCAGATCGCGCTTGTTGAGGATTGCCAGTCCCGGGCGGCCGGCGGTCAGGCGAATCACGTCGAGATCCGCGGACTCAAGCGCCCGCGACGAATCAAACATCGCGATCAGCAGGTCCGCGTCGCGCGCCGAGCGCATCGTGCGCTCGATTCCGATTCGCTCGAGGTCGTCGGCCGAGTCGCGCACGCCCGCGGTGTCATTGAGAACCAGCGCGTAGGGCCCGAGCTGAACGGAGTCCTCGATTACGTCGCGAGTGGTGCCGGCGATCGCCGTGACGATTGCGCGATCGGCGCCAAGCAATAGATTTAGAAGGCTCGACTTGCCGGCGTTGGGCTTGCCGACGATGGTGGCGCGCACCCCCTCGCGCATCAGGAGGCCGCGCGCAAAGCTGTCGTGTATCACGGCAACGTCGGCGATGAGGCGCTCGACCTCGGCGCCGACCTCGCGCCGCGACGGAAGGCGGATGTCTTCGTCGGAGAAATCGATCTCGACTTCGAGATGCGCGCGAATCGCGACGACCTGGGCGCGAAGCTCAGCGACGCGTGCGGAAAGCGCGCCCGAGAGTTGATCGAGCGCGATCGCCAGTGCGGATTCGCTGCGAGCGGCGACGATATCGGCAACGGCCTCGGCCTCGGCGAGATCGATTCGGCCGTTCAAAAATGCGCGGCGGGTGAATTCTCCCGGCTCGGCCATCCGCGCGCCCGCGCCGACGGCGAGCGCCACGATGCGGCGGACAACGAATGGACCCCCGTGGCATTGGATTTCGGCTACATCCTCGCCGGTCAGGCTGGCCGGACCGCGCATCACGACCGCGAGCGCCCGATCGATGCGTGCGCCGGTTGCGGGATCGACGACGTCGCCCAGGCGCATCGTTCGCGGCGTGAGGTCGGCATGATGCGCGGGGCGGAAGATCGCGTCGAGGATTTCGAATGCGCGCGGCCCGGACAGGCGGACGATCGCGACGGCGCCGATTCCCGGCGCAGTGGCGGGCGCTACGATCGTGTCGGCGGCATACATAGAGAAAGAGACTTAATTATATGCGGAACCCACCTTGGGTTCCGCACCTCCTTGGGCAGGGCTGAGCCCTGCACCGCAGGGTCCATCGCGAAATCCCGAGGACGGTCTTTCGCTCTCAGCCTTGAGAGAAAAGGACGCTTCGGCGGACTTTTCGATTAACAGTGGGTGCAGGGGTCAGCCCCTGCCGCCCACCGCGCAGGTGATTCTTCTGTCGCGCGGCAGGGGTGACCCCTGCACCCGGTATTAAGGCCGCCCGCCGTTGGCGGGCGCGGGCTGTGGCGACGGACAGGGCTCAGCCCTGCACCGCAGGGTCCATCGCGAAATCCCGAGGACGGTCTTTCGCTCTCGGCCTTGAGAGAAAAGGGCGCTTCGGCGGACTTTTCGATTAACAGTGGGTGCAGGGGTCACCCCTGCACAAAGCTTGCGGGCGGGCTGGAATATAGCGATAAGCAAGCTGATGAAGTTCGGGCATCTTGCGGCGGTCGCGGTGGCGGGTTGGCTTCTGATGGCTCCGTCGATGGATTGTGCGCGCGATGGATTGCAGCGCCAGACGCCGCTGTCGCAGTGGGAGCAAGTCGATAGCTTCGCCTCGCAGGAGAGCTGCGAGAATTATCGGGCGATTGTGACCGCAGCGGAGAAGAGCGATAGCGCCAACGTTTCCGGCGAGCGGTATTCGTACTCGATTTGCGTGCAGGCCGACGATCCGCGGCTGAAAGCGGAGTAGGCAGGGCGAAGAACGCATCCGGGGGGTCCCTCGGCTCCGCAGACTGCGCTCGGAATAACACAAGAAAAAGAGCGCAGCGCTCGCAAGCAGAACCCTCACCCGCCGTGTGCCCGTGAAATCTGCACGCTCACGCGCGCCGCAGACGGAACATCCTGACTGGGCTGACGGTGCTGACGTAATTAAGACACTGACAGCGCCGGCATCAGCGTCGGCCTTTTGCCTGGAATTGCGCCGGAGCGGCTTGCTTGACTGCCTAGTTGCCTGCCTTGGACTAATTTAGCAGTTTTCGCTATAGTGACTTACCAAGTGCTGGAGGGGGCACTACCCTGCGTGGCTAGAAGCAGGCGCATTTCGAGCATCGATGGTCTTGCAGGCGAGTTTATCGCCGCCGCCGACCATACCCGCCGTCGCCGGCTGCTCGCATCACCGGCCGCGCGCGACGAGATGACCGATAGTCAATACTGCCGTTCGCTGCGCAACTCTTTCACCCGTTCTGACGTGCGCGAGATTCTCCGGGAGGCCCGCAAGGCGGAGCCCCGCTTGAACCACGAGGCGATCCGGTACGGCTCGATGAGGGAATTATGCGATCGAGCCACCAGCATGAGTGCCCGCCTGGGCGCCGATTTCCGGGTTGCCAGATTGTCGTGGCCCTCCGGCCTGGCGCTGTGGGGCTTCTACTTGAGCCGTGGCCCCGGATTGCAAAAGCGCCCGCTGATCTGCGTCAACGCCGCGCATCATCGCACCGCGGCGGCAATGGCGCTCGGCCACGAGGTCGGGCATCACGTGATCGCGACACTGTTCGGGACGCACACGCATCCGCGGCCCCCTTCGCTCTATACCGGTTTCGAATCGCATCTCGACGATCCGCTCGAACTGGCCGCCGACATCTCGGTGAGCCTGGCGATGTACCCGCGCACCGCCGCACTGAAATTTTTCCGTGAGATCGAGCCCATGACGATCCAGACCGCCGAACAGCGCCTCGGGTCGGGCGTCCATGCGGCGACGGGCGACTTTTGGCGGCAGACCGGCCTCGATCGCGCCAGTCTATCCAATGCGCAAAAGGTTCAGTATCGGGCCGGCTCGATCCATTTCACCCGGCTGCGCCAGGCCCTGCTCCATCAATACGGCATCTGAAATCTTCGAAGCCGCGCCCGCAACGGCGAGATTGGGAGGGCCGCGCGCAATCGAGAGCTTGCTCAAAGGCGCGCGGTATGGTTCGATTGCGTGTTCGGGGTCGATCGAAACAGTAATCCATCCAAAAAAAATCGAGCCGGAATAAAAGACCCCCCGACCTGCAACCGATCGAATCGGTCTGAATACAAACCCGAATGAAGGTTTTTTTGGCCGCGAGCCACGAGCAATGAAAAGGACCTACCAGCCTCACAACCGCCGACGCAAACGAACCCATGGATTCCTGGCGCGGATGGCCACGCCGGGCGGACGCAAGGTGCTCAAGCGCCGCCGCGCGAAGGGCCGCACGCGCCTGGCAATCTCGATACCGCCCAAGCAGCCGGGCTAAGCTCAGTGCGCTCGCATTTGAGCTTCGCGGCGGCAGACCGGCTGCATCGAAGCGCGGAATTCATCCGCCTCCAGCGCGCCGGCGTGCGATTCCAGAGCCCCCACTTCGTGGTCTATGCGGGTAATCTGGCGGGTAATCCCGACGACGAGCCATCGCGCTCGCGGCTGGGCGTGACGGTGTCGCGGCGGGTCGGAATCGCGGTGGCGCGGAACCGGGTGAAGCGGCGCGTCCGCGAGATTTTCAGGCGGGCAATTCGCGATAATCTTCCAGCGGGTACGTCGCTAGTCGTAATCGCGCGCGCCGGCGCGGCCACGCTCGCGTCGCCGGCGATCAACAATGAACTTACCATGGCGGCGCGCAACCTGAGCGGACGAATAGCGGCCAAAGGCGCTGTCGCCGGGCGCAATTGATGGCGCGTGCGGAAACATCGGATCGATTCAAGGCGTCGTGGTCGCCACGACTGGCGGCTGCCGGCGCGATCGCGATCTATCGCGCGGCGATCTCGCCGGTAATCCATGCGCTCAACGGACCGGCGTGCCGCTTCGAGCCGAGTTGCTCGGCATACGCGCGCGACGCGATCGCGCATTACGGGATCGTTCGCGGCGGTGCCATGGCGATTTGGCGAATCGCGCGATGCAATCCGATGGGCGGGCATGGGTACGATCCCGTGGCAGGGGTGACCCCTGCACCCGATGTTAAGAATAGATGCGGCCTGACGGCCAGTCAGAAGTTTGAATAGGAATTAGTTAATTGGATTCGAGTCGAGTTCTGATCGCGGTAGTTTTGTCGATAGTACTGGTAGTCGCCTACCAGGAGCTGGTGCTGAAGCGATTTTTTCCGCCGCCTACCGAACAGCAGCAGCAGGCCGCCGAGCAGGCGAAAGCGGCCAAGGCCGCACAGGGGCAGGCGCTCGGCAACGGGCAGGGAACGGCAGCATCGGCAGTCGCCACCGGCGCTGCGGCTCCCGGCGCAGTCGCCAGCGCCGCGATCGAAAGCGGGCAGCAGTCGATCGCGATGGCGCCGTCGGCGGCGGTCGCGGCTGAGAAAACCGTCGAGGTGGACAGCGATTTTTACGTCGCGGTGTTCACGACTCGCGGCGCGCGGCTCAAGAGTTTTACCCTGCGGCGTTATCGGCAGAACGCGGCCAAGGACAGTCCGCCCTACGAGATGGTGCAGGTCCAGACGGGAGGGCATCTGCCGCTCGGCGCGGTGATGACCCGCGGCGGGCAGGTCCTCGACGACCGCGATTTGAGCTACGCGACGAGCGCGCCCGCGCAAATCAAGCCGTCGGCGGGAGCGGACGCGACGGCGACCTTTGTGGCCACGACGGCGGACGGCACCACTATCACCAAGACTTTCAGCTTCCGGGCGAGCAGCTACGTGTTTTCGATGGAGGTGGCGGTCGCGGGGGGCCCTGCGCCTGATCAAATTGGGGTCTCGATGAGCCAGCCGCTAACCGCGCATCAGGGGTACTACGATATCCCCGAGTTGCAGGCCGACGTTGGCAACAAGGTAATCACCGAGAACGAGAAGAACCTGAAGAAGCTCAAGCCGGAAGAGGCGGCGGTGGCGGGCGCGATCACGTACGCGGGCTTCGGCGATCGGTATTTTCTGGCGGTATTTCTGCCGGCGGGGCCGGCAGCCGGCACGCTCGCGATGGCGTACGCGGGTGACGAGGCGATCGCGCGAGTGCTGTTCGACGGCGCGGCGCGAATCCATAGCGAAATCTACATGGGGCCGAAGCTGCTGGAGGCTCTGGAAGCGGTAAATCCGGCGCTGCACAAGGCGATCGATTTCGGCTGGGCGGGAATCCTGGCGATCATCTTTCTGCGCGCGCTGAAGCTGTTTCACTACGTCGCGCCCAACTACGGGGTCGATATCGTTTTGTTGACGGTCCTCATCCGGATTGCATTGCTGCCGATATCGATCAAAAGCCAGCGCTCGATGATGAAGATGCAGCGGCTGCAGCCGCAGATGACGCGGCTGCGCGAAAAGTACAAGGACAACAACGAGCAGTTGCAGAAGGAGATGGTGGATCTCTACAAGCGCAATCACGTCAATCCGCTGGGCGGATGCGCACCGATGGCGCTGCAGTTGCCGATTTTCATCGGGCTGTACGAGGCGCTGATGAACTCGATCGAGCTGCGCCACGCGCCGTTCGTCGGCTGGATAAATGATTTGTCATCACCCGACTGTTTGCATATACCCGGGCTGCCGCAGTTGCCGCTGATGCATTGCCACGGGCTGCCAGTGCTGGTGCTGCTGATGGGCGCGACCACTTTTATCCAGCAGTACATGACGCCGACCTCGCCGGATCCGAATCAGCAGAGGATGATGATGCTGACGCCGTTGATTTTCACTATCATGTTTATAAACTTTCCGGCGGGACTGGTGTTGTACTATTTTTCGTCGAACCTGCTGGGAGTTATCCAGCAATATTTCCTCAACCTCGAATTCCAACAATACACCCCGGCCACATGAGCAATGTCGACTCGATAGAATTAGCGGCCGCCTCGGTAGAAGAGGCGACTATGGAAGCCCTCGAGCAGCTCGGCGCGCGCGAGGACGAGGTTACGATCGAAGTGCTCGCCACGGCGCGCGCGGGCGTGCTCGGACTGGGCGCGCGCCAAGCGCGGGTGCGAGTAACGCGCAAGCGCGCACAGGCGGGCGCCGGGGGCGGGCAAGCGGGATCGGACCCGCAGGTCCCCCAAGTCCCCCAAGTCGCGCAAGCGGCGGCGCCAGCGCGCAAGGAAGCCGCGCCTGATCGGCGGTCTCGCGGGCGCGGGAATCAACCGCGCGGGCGTAACGACGCGCGCGAACCAGGCGCGCGTAGCGCGAACCAGCCGCCGACGCCAGGTGACGAGAACAACGACATCAGCGCCACGGCGGCGCGCAAAAGCGCCGATGTCGAGGAGCAGCGCCGGGAGGCGATGGTAATCCTCAAGCAGGTCCTCGAGGCGATGGGCGAGCGCAGCGAGGTGCGGCAGATAGAAGTGGACGCGGAGACGGTCGAGCTCGAAATAAAGGGCGACGGTTCGGGAATTCTCATCGGGCGCCATGGACAGACCCTCGACGCGCTCGAGTACATCGTCAATCGGATCCTGGCGCGGCGAATCAAGGATGCGGCGCCGATTTCACTGGAGACTGAATCGTATCGCGCGCGGCGCCGCCAGCAATTGCATCGGATGGCGCTGTCGATCGGTGAGCAGGCCAAGCGCGAGCACAAGCCGCTGCGCCTCGATCCGATGCCGGCGCGCGATCGGCGCGTGGTGCATCTGGCGCTCAAGGATGATCCGATGATCACGACGCGCTCGGCCGGTGACGGGTTGCTGCGATCGATCGAAATAATCCCTGCCGAGAGCGGCCGTCGTGAGCCGCGCGCAGAGGCACCGCCGCGGGGACGGCGGCGCGAGCCTGAACGCGAATCGCAACGCGAGCGCGAACGGATAGAGCCTGAGCGCGGTAACGAGGCGATTGGCGAACAGGGCGGATTCAAGCACGGGCAGAAGCGGATCGTGTGAGGCAGCGCGGGGCAGGGGCAGGGGTGACCCCTGCACCCACCGTTAAGGCCGCGCTCCGTTGTCGCGCGCGGCAGGGGTGACCCCTGCACCCAATGTTAAGGCCGCGCTCCGTTGTCGCGCGCGGTCCCTTCCGTCGCGTAGTCGCGAAAAGATGCGCTGCGCAGATTTTCGCGTCTTTTCACCACAGTGGGTGCAGCGACTGTGTTGATAGTCAAGCGGGATTTGGGCATGGAGCACTCCAATGAGTGCGATGTTTAAGC
>Ga0187858_10004214_pt1 | contig 13551 bp, 14 predicted proteins | sample June2016WEW_8_15_FD_133015 | JGI IMG/M metagenome (GOLD analysis project Ga0187858, IMG submission 133015) | Peatland microbial communities from SPRUCE experiment site at the Marcell Experimental Forest, Minnesota, USA - June2016WEW_8_150 | ecosystem: Environmental > Terrestrial > Soil >...
TCCTGCAGCATCTCGATGTCGCCGGACTTCACCACCTCGGGTTCGATGGCGATGCTCAACAGCTGCTTCTGGCCGCTCATGCGCACGGTTACGCTGCCGCCGCCCGAGGACGCCTCGATGGTGATCTGCTGCATTTTCTCCTGCAGCTTTTCGGCTTGCTGGCGCGCTTGCGACAGCATCTCCTGCAAATTGAATCCACCCATTTCGCTGTCCGCCTTTCGCTATTCGCTTTTCGCCAGATGCCTGCTGCTCGCGAAAAGCGAAGGGCGAACAGCGAAAAGCGACCGTCAGCCGCGTTCTTTCTGATCGATAACGGTGCGAATCTCCGCGCCAAATTTTTCCTGCATCCGCTGCACAATCGGATCGGCCATCGCGCGGCCACGTGCCCCAGCGCCATTCGCCCGACGCGGCGGCTGCTCCGTCTTTGCCGCGACTGCCGGCGTGCCGCTCACCATCTTGAATTTCAGCGGCCGGTTGGCAGCCTTGCCGAGCGCCGCCTGAATGATACGCTTCGGTTCCGGTCCCAGCGCAACATCGATCAGCACTTGCGACATTCCGACCTTCACCGCAACTTCTCCGCCGCGCACCGCCCACTCGCCTTCTTCCAAATTGTGCGCCAGCACGTGTTGTCCCGCGTCTTCCAGCGCGCCCAGCACTACGTTGCGCAATTCGTCAGAAGAAATCTCGCCGATCGTTTGTGCGACGGGCTCGGGAGCCAGCGCGACTGCCGTTGCGACACTGCCCTCGCCTATCGAACTTTGCGAGGAAGAATCAACAGCGTCCGACGTCGCGCCGGCCGCAGCACTTACAAGTGGAGCTGTCGGCGCACCAAGGTTCGGAGTCTCTGCCTTAGGCTCGCTCTTGCGCTGGCGGTCGGCCTCAAAGGGAGACTGCCGCGCAAACGGCGAGGCAGCCGGCGCCCGCGACGACGCCGTCTCTGCTTCGTTCGTTCGCGACGCCGCGCCGACGCGTCCCGCCGGAGATGGCGCGCGGGAACTTGTGGCCGCCGATCGCGCAGCCGCCGAGCTTCCCGTCTTCGATGGCGTTACTTCCCCGCTCAGCAATTCTTCCAGCGGCAACAGCCGCTGCGCGTGTACCAGCTTCAACAGTCCGAGCTCAAGATGGAAGCGCTGCTCCTGTTTGTAACCCAGTTCGCTGTGGGTGCGCAGCATGATCTGCATAAAGCGCGACAGATCTTCCTCGCTGAAGCGCTCCGCCACACGGGCAACGCGCGCGCGCTCGTCGATAGAGATTTGCAGCACCGGAGAATCGCTGCCTGCAACTTTTGCGACCAACGCATTGCGCAAGAACCGCAGCATCTGCCTGGCGAAGTGTTGCGCGCTCTGCCCCTCCACCAACAGACGGTCGATGGTGCGCAGAACATCTTCGCTGGAGTTGCGCGCCACCGCGTCCATCACATCCTCCAGCACGTCTGAGGCAACGGTCCCCACCAATCCGCGCACCACGTCGGCACTCAGCGTGGTGCCACAGCAAGCAATCGCCTGGTCCATGATGCTGAGCGCGTCGCGCATCGACCCGTCGCCGACTTCGGCCAGCATTGCCAGAGCGCTGTCGTCGGCCTTAATTCCCTCTTGCTTTGCGATGTCGCGCAGTTGCGCAACGATGTCGTCGAAGCGCACCGCATGAAAGCTGAAGTGCTGGCAGCGCGAGCGAATGGTCTGCGGAATATCTTCCGGCTGCGTGGTCGCCATCATGAAGATGATGTGGCTCGGCGGTTCTTCCAGCGTCTTCAGCAGCGCGTTGAACGCGGCGTCGGTAATCTGGTGGGCCTCGTCGAGAATGTAGATCTTGAAGCGATCGCGGGCCGGGCGATAGCGCGCCGCCTCGCGCAGCTCGCGAATTTCGTCGATGCCGCGGTTGGTAGCAGCGTCAATCTCGATCACGTCGACGGAGTTGCCGGCGCGAATCTCGCGGCAGGAATCGCACACCCCGCACGGCTCCGGCACGGGATGGTCCTGCGACTGGCAATTCAGCGCCATCGCCAGAATGCGCGCGATGGTCGTTTTTCCAATGCCGCGATGTCCGCTGAAGATGTAGCCGTGCGCAATGCGTCCCTGCTCAATGGCGTTCTTCAGCGTCCGCGTGACGTGGTCCTGCCCGATGACGTCGGAGAATTTCTGTGGCCGGTATTTGCGCGCGAGAACCTGGTAACTCATGGAAGGAAGTCTCGATTATACGGTGCCAAGCTGTGGAACGGGTATCGTGCGATAAGAGATAATTGGAGCTCATTCGCGGAGGAAGTTATGTCGACGCCGGCTCAGTACAAAGCACGCATTCTCTCTTACGTGGAAGGCAAGGATCCCGTCGCCGTCCAGAGCGAAACCATAAGCTCGCTGGCGCAATTGTTGCAGGCAGCGCCGGAGAACAAGCTGCGCGAGCGGCCCGCGCCGGACAGGTGGTCGGTGACGGAGCTGTTGGCCCACCTTGCCGACGCTGAGATCGGCGCTTCCTGGCGCTATCGCCAGATGATTGAGCACGACGGCGGCCCGCTGTCGCCCTACGATCAGGAGCTATGGAACAAGCTGGGCGACTATGCCTCACGGCAGCCCGCTGAGTCATTGCAGCTCTTCCGCCTGCTGCGCGAAGCCAATCTGCGCATGTTCGCGCAGCTTACCCCGGAGCAATGGCAGCGCCACGGTGTGCACGCCGAGCGTGGGGAGATGAGCGTCCGCGACCTGGCGTTGCAGATTGCCGGTCACGATCTCAATCACGTGGAGCAGATCCGGAAAATCCTGGAGCAGTAAAGAGTCGGTGTAAGAACTAACTCTTTCCTTTGGGCAATGGAGTATGAAACTCGAAATCCAGAGCGCCGAAGGCGCGGAGTCATGATAGCCCAGCACGCAGCGTAGCGGAGTGCTGGGTAGGGGCGGAAAAAGATCCGAGTCCCGTAGGTGTCTGTGTCATAGCTGTGCCGCCGACACCGTAGGGACGGCACGGTTCTCACACAAACTCTAAAGCGCTGGCTCCGGCGATTGAAGAGATCCACGCTGCGAGATAATGAATCCCACCTTGTGAGGTGATAAATGGATAGCAAGGAAACGCTCCGCGATCTGATCGCGCGCCTGCCCGACCGCCTGCGGGCGCTGCCGGCAGACAAAGTTCAACACAAGCCCGCGCCCAACACCTGGTCCGCGAAGGAAGAGCTGGGACACCTACTGGATTCGGCGGCCAACAATCATCAGCGTATTGTCCGCGCCCAGCTTGAGGAAAAGCCCGCGATGCCGGGATACGACGGCGACGCTTGGGTGGTGCTGCATCGCTATCAACAGCGAGAGTGGGAAACGCTCATCGGCCTGTGGGCAGCGTTGAATCGCCAATTGCTCACCGCCGCGGAAGCCGTGCCCGATTCGGCATGGGCGCGGACCTGCACCATTGCCGACTCCGCTCCGCTGACCCTGAAATTCGTCTTCGACGATTACGTGAATCACATGGTGCACCACTTGAGCCACATGGGCGTCGAGCTGGGCGATCTGATGCCGCTTTGAACGCCCTGTGACAGGGCACGACTTCACTTGCAGCCACTTTTTCGCCCGAAATCACCGTCAAAAAGACTTTTTCAGCGGCCTCTTCAGGCGTGCACGAAAGTATTCAAATCAAAAGCGGCTTCAGCCACTGAGGTAACTCCTGGCGAACTTACCTCAGTGGCTGAAGCCGATTCCAAATCAGCACGCCTTTAACGCACGCCTGAAGGCGTGCTCCACCCTGAACTGCCGAATCCCTATCGCGCTTTGAACTCCTTCTTCTTTCCATTTTGGCTGGCGCCATTCTTCTTCGCCGCCACTTCCGCCTGCTTCAGCTTGCGCGCCTCGGCGCGCCGCTTTCTCCTCAGTTCTTCGGGAGAATACATGCTCTTGCGGCAATTCTTGCTGCCGCAATAACACGGTGCGTCATCGTCGCCGTCATAGAGGCAGTAGTCGTAGGTGAGTTCTTCCCCGGCGGCAATTTTGCGGATGCTGGCAATGAACACTCGGCCATCTTCTTCATCGGTTTCGCAGTTGGGATCGCAGGAGTGATTTACGAACATGGCCATGCCGTGTCCGTCGATCACCACCTCGCCGTCGCCAATTCCGAACAGGTACGTAAACGGCCGCCCCTCGTAGCGATCGTCGCCTTCGGCCTTGGTGATGCGTTCGCCGGTGTATTCCAGCACCCGCGCGCCCTTGGGAATATCTTCCATCGCGAAGCATCCAGCGGCATGAATGTCAGAGGAACGAATGACCAGACGTGGCAAGCAGCGGTTCTCCCTTTGATGTGAAATGCAGTATAGCGTACCAAGTTCACCACGGAGACACGGAGGGCACGGAGAAGAGACAAATTAAAATCAAACTCTGTGTCCGGAGCCTGCCCTGAGCGTAGCCGAAGAGTGTCTCGGTGATGAAAAACCCAGAGGGGAGTCACCAACGGGAGGGGGAACACAGGAAGCTCGATCTTACTTTTTTCTTCTCCGCGCCTCCGTGTCTCCGTGGTGAAAAATCCCTTCCGGTGCATTTGGCATTTCCCATTCCGCCGGCAATTCCGTATCTTGGATGATGACGAATGATTTTCTGGAGGGCTTCATGGTGCATGTCCTTGTCCGCCACAAGGTGGCTGATTATAACCGCTGGAAAGAAGCGTTCGATTCTCACCTTAACGCCCGCAAGCGCGCCGGGGAAACCGGATTCCGCCTGTTTCACAATGCAGAAGATGCGCACGAAATATTCTTGCTGTCGGATTGGCAGACCGTGGAAGAGGCCCGCAAGTTCATGACCTCGGATGAGCTGCGGGATGCCATGGCAAAAGCCGGCGTCGTCGGTGCTCCCGAAATTCAGTACCTGGAGGACGCACGCAGCGTCCATCGCACCTCGGCCGACTGACATCGCAGCCCGCAGCCACAATAATTTTTGCCGGACCTCTTGACATCGCGCAGGGTCTTGCGCTCCAAATAACGCTCGTTAACAGTACTGCTCCGAACCGCCGCGGCTACTGGAGGAATGGCTGGAACAGCAGTACTGACGCGGGTTTCGCGCAGCTCGGCGCTTTGTCAAGATATTTCCAAGAACAATTTTAGCGGCGCTGAAAAAACCTGTTGGGGACAGATTGACAAATGCTTCCGGAAAATTAGAATACCCGACGACTCTCTCAGGATCGATTTGCAACCGTGACAAGTTCAACCCAAAGCTACGACGTCCTCCTGCGTACCGATTTTCCCGGTCTGGAGCTTTTCGCCAGCGGGAAAGTCCGCGACCTTTATCTGGTCGATAACGATCACCTGCTCTTCGTCGCGACGGACCGCATCTCCGCCTTCGACTATGTGTTGGCCACCGGCATCCCGCAAAAGGGACGCGTGTTGACCCAGCTCTCGCTGTTCTGGTTTGATTTCCTGAAGGACGTCGTCCCCAACCACCTGGCGACCGCCGATGTGCACAAGTATCCCCAGGAGCTGCAGAAATATGCCGCCCAATTGCGCGGACGCTCCATGCTGGTGGCGAAGGCGGACATGATCGCCATCGAGTGCGTGGTCCGCGGCTATCTTTCGGGGTCGGGCTGGAAAGAGTACAAGACGAGCGGCGAGGTGTGCGGGATCAAACTTCCTCCCGGCCTGAAAGAATCCGACAAGCTGCCGGAGCCGATTTTCACTCCGGCGATCAAGGCCAGCAGCGGTCACGACGAGAACATCTCGTTCGAGCACATGGTGTCGCTGGCGGGCCTCGAGTTGAGCACACAGCTTCGCGAGTTGAGCATCAGGATTTACCAGACTGCTGCCGACTACGCGGAGACGCGCGGGATCATCATCGCCGACACCAAGTTCGAGTTTGGCCACACTGCCGGTGGACTGGTCCTGGCCGACGAAGTGTTGACTCCGGACTCGTCGCGCTTTTGGCCGAAGGAAAAATATAAGCCGGGTGGTCCGCAGGATTCATTCGATAAGCAGTACGTGCGCGATTACCTGGAAGCGATCAAGTGGAACAAACAGCCGCCCGCGCCGGGATTGCCTCCCGAGGTGGCGGCCAGGACCAGCGAAAAGTATGTTGAGGCTTACACCCAGATGACCGGGCATCCCTTGCCGGCGTAGGGCAGAAGCCGATGCTGGGCCTCTCAAATGTCGATTGGGTGGTGGTGCTCATCATTCTGTTGTCCACCATTCAAGCGGCCGCGCAAGGCTTCTTCGTCGAGTTCTTTTCGCTGGCGGGAGCGGTAGTCGGATATTTGCTGGCGGCGTGGGAATATCCGAGCGTGGCCGCGTGGCTGGCGCGTTATGTGACCTCGCCATGGATCGCGGACATCGCAGGTTTCTTTGCGATTTTCCTGGCTGTCGTGTTGCTGGCGGGAATGGTGGGACGACTTATAAGCCGGGCGGTGCGGGGCATTGGGCTGCGGTGGTTCGATCGTCTCCTGGGCGGAGCGTTCGGTTTGCTTCGAGGCATTGTAATCAGCGCTGTGATAGCGTTGGCGCTGGCTGCCTTTGCTCCGCAATGGGGAGGACTTCAGCAGTCGCGGGTCGCGCCGTTCATGCTGGTCACCAGCCGGGCTTTGATTTGGGCGGCCCCGGCGAAGTTACGGCAGCGCTTCTGGGACGGCTGGAACCTTCTGCGCAGTGTGCCCGAGCACATCTCGACAGGAGAAAACAGCAAGGGCCAGCCATAGGGCAACGGGATGGGACAAACATTAGCGGAGAGAGGCGTCGTGAAAGATCAACTGGAAGCTTTGATTGTGCACATGTACCGAAGCGGTATTACCTATTCCGAAGCCGTCTGCGAATTCAAGAAGAAGTTCATTCTCACGGTCCTGCAAGACTGCAACGGGAACCAGTGCAAGGCTGCCCGCCAGCTTGGCATGCACCGCAACACCCTCAGCCGCACCATTACCGAGCTCAAGCTCGACGCCAAGGCCTTGCGGAGCGGAGGGCGCCGTCCGCCGCGTAGCGCCCACACCCTCCCCATCGAAAGAAAAGCCGTGCGCTAGAAGAGCGTCCGCGGAGCTTCTCGCCGGTCGCAGCCTGCTCGACGAAGGACAATTCAGGTTGACTTTGATGCAGCGATGTGGCGCGCCAGGACGCGCGAGCTAAAGACAAGCCCCCCATCCAAGCATGGGACGCCTGGTTGGGGGCTGCTTTTCGAATCTGCTGCTTCCGCCTGCTGGAAAACGCAGTGAATCAGAACAGCCTGCGGCGGACGAAGCCAGCCAAGCTAAGGATGCCAGAACCGAACAGAAAGATGCTGCTGGGCTCAGGGGTCGTTCCAGTTGTGGTCGTGCCAGTCGTGGTGGTGGTGGTGGCAGCACAATTGTCGATAAAGTTGTCATCCAGGGTGACCGCGCCATTAAGCGCTATGATCCTGCCGCACTCGTCGGTAGCACCGGTGTTCAGTGTGTCGCTCGCGACAGCGATGACGGTTCCCTGAAACGCAGTAGTGGTACCCAGAGTCGCGGAACTCCCAACCATCCAATAAATATTGTCGTTTTGCCCCATGTTGACCCCCACCACCATGGAGGCGCTTGCCGTGGTGAGTGTGCTGCCAATCTGGAAGACGACGCTCTGATTACTCATGCCCTCCCAATTGATTTCGAGAGTGCCTGTCAACTGGGCTGACGAGTTGTAGGTATAAACTCCCGGCGTAAGCTCTAAGCCACCGAGGTTCTGTCCTGACAAGTTCTCATTGGACGACAGACCCGAGAAAAAGTTGTAGGCGGCCAAGGCATCATTTTGAGCTTGCATCGCCACGGCATCCCCGTCGTATATGGTTCCGTTCACGAGGCCCGGCGGAAAGCCGGTAATCGATGTACCGGGGTAAACGCCCAGATCTCCGTCGATAACCGTATTCCCGGTGTTGGTGACCGCAGAGGCCCCAAGGACCCCGAACATACCGGCAGACCCAAGCTGAGCCTGGGCGGTGAGCGCCAGTAATAGAGGGACAACGAAGCACAAAACGCGCAGCAGTTTCACAGGCTTCTCCTTTTGAAGTGGCATGGTCTTACCTGCAAATTTCGAGGCCACGACCCCACATGGCGAAGAAGCATAGCACCCCCTCCCCGAAAATGCCATCGATTGTCACCTATTAGTGACAGTGATTATCATGCAATTGATACTATCGTGGAAGCTAGACTATGACCCAAGGTGGGTTGACCGCTTGTCGGCCTGGGTCAGACTTTTCTTAGCGGGCGGAAGGTGGGAAGACCTCCATGCGGCCTTGCTACCTGCGCTATTGCGGCGGCAAGCTATGCGAGGAGGCAGTCGGCGCGGTTACTCGTTTCGTTTTCTTTGAACGGACGAGAGGGCAAGGGAGGTCTTGCCCTCCTTCGATGATCTGCGTCAGCGATGCCCTGAATTGTTCTATCTGAAGCTGAGTCAGAGGATAAAATCCCCAGCGGACGACTTCGGGATAACTAGCCTTGGCCTCCGCAACGATCTGCGCACCCTTGAATGTGCATTCAACAAATCTCTCGCGTCGATTGTCGGGGTTCGGGACGCGCTTGATAAGCCCTCGTAGCTCAAGCTTGTCGATCATGAAAACCATCGCATTCTTATTGATGCCGAGGCTACTGGCCAGCATGCCCTGCTGCAAGTGCCCTTCGCTGGCTGCTAACAGGACGAGATATAAGTTTGGCTCAAGGCCATAGTTCTTTCGGCAAAACAGCGCCATCCGACGGCGACAAATCCTTGATGCCCAAAGGAACCGAAACATTATGGAAAAGCGAGCACCGGGGAACAGGGCGAGCGGATTCGAAGAAGTACCTTCGATGCTGAGGCTCCCTTTGCGGTTCTCAAGCGCTCCTTCCTCAAGACCGCAGAGGGAGCACTTGTTATCTATTTTTGTCTTAGGCTCATTTCCAATGAGACTACGGCGCGGGTATTCTCGCTTTTTCTGCACAGGTACCTCCACAACTACCGTACTGACCCGTGTCACCCTTCCTGCTGCGTTTTCCTATGGGGATAAAATTCCCAGTCTCGAAACCCACTGCGTCCTCGTGGGCAACTTGACAGCAATTACAAGCCTAAGAGACAGGCCACTGGCCAACTTTACATCCAGTCTTCCGCTGCGGCGTCCGGTTTCCTAGCGATTTTGTCACAGGTTCGCGTGACAAATCCCAAATCCGGAAAGAACCGGTCCGGGCCTGGTTTGGTAGCCTGGGCCGGCGCCCCATGATGGGCTGACCATAACACTTCCGTAACTGATTCCAAACGGGATTGAAGATAGAGTATGACGGGGCGTGGGACCCAGAACAATATCCAGCAAACATGGGCGGGGACACCCTGGCCCCTTGGGGGCAACGGGAGCGTGTCGCCTGACAGCCGTTATCGTTTGCAATTCTACTTCCTTAATTCTTCCTCCGAGCCCTCACTAAGAACAGGCACGCACAAGGGCTTTTATGATTGCACACCAACGTCTTGGTTTATGTGTGCACGTCATTGCACAAATGTTCCTGTCAACTACCCGCCGACGTGGCGTATGACATGGTTCTTCCTGGGCAGCCGGTCGAAATCGACCGTCCCTGTTAGCACTACTGGAGTAGGGAGATTGAGTGAGAGGTGTTCAGTAATAAAAAAGGGAGCGGTCCTGGCCGCTCCCCGCGTTATCTTGCTGTCACTCGACTACTGCGATTTCTTGGGCGTCGTATGGTGCACCGCAGGCGCGGTCGAGAGCGGATTTCCGCTCTTATCCAGCAGTATGCCGTCGGTCATGTTCATCATGAACGGGTTGGGCGTATAGGTCCCCACCGTTCCCTGGAAGTTCGTCAGCGCACCAACCGTCGGCATCTGCCGCGACGTAATCGGCTTCGCCATGGTCAGCGTGATGTCGGCCTTCTTGGCATCGATGTCATCTTCGCTGCCGGCTAGTTGGACACTCGAAGCTGTAGCGCTGATAACGTTGGCTCCCAGCTTAACCGCTTTGCCCTTGATAGCATTCCAAACCGTGTCAGCAGCCTGTTGATTGCCCGACGACAGAACCAGCTCCCATTCCGCAAAACTCATCTGGGTGGGACTCTTGGTCTTCACCAGGTCGGCAGCCTGCTCCGCCGGAGATGGCGGGACGTACTGCGTTACCGTAAAGCCGGCCGGAGGCATGATGCTCGTCGAAGCCTTCGCTTGCGCTACGATGTCAGACCAGCCATCTTCCGAATTGTGATAGCGGATGTACTTCTTCTTGCCATAATCCAGAATTTGCTGCTGCCCCGCGCCTTGCGCCAGCATTGCAGCCTTGACGATGAACCAGAAGCCCGCCGGGTTCATGGGCTTGGCTTCCAGATCGGCGGTCGCCAAGGGGTAGATGTCAGCAATGTTCGGTTGCGATTCCCACCCGACGGCTTCCTGCATGTCCTTCTGGGCCGCCGCATAGTCTTTCGCCTGCAAGGCCGCAAAGCCGACGGCGCCATCGAAGATTGCGCCCGTCTCATTATGCAGCTTGGTGAAATCGGCATCGCTCATGCCGTCAGGCTTCTTCATGTTTTGCAAGGCCTGCAATCCCTGCTCTCCGTACTGCTTGGCCTTGGCAAGATTGTCCTGCATCTGCGGGCCACCTTGCGATGCCATGGCGCGATAGTTATAGGCCAGCAGCGCCAGGGCACGAATATTGTTGGGATTCACTTGCAGCACGCGCGCTGCGGCGTCCAACGCCTTCTGCGCATCGTTGGCCTGCTGGTACGCCACCATCATCAGTTCCAGCGCGTCTTCCTTCATTACGCTATTGGGATAAGTCTGCAGGTAGGCTTCCAGCGCCTGCGCCTTCATCACCGGATTCTGCTGCTGGTAGGCGTTCACGTAGGCGTTGTATTCGGCGGGGTCCTTGATTTCCTTCTTCTGGGCTGCCTGACCTGATTGCGCAGGCTGACCCGCTGCTTGCGCTACCGACTGCTGGACCAGTGCCGCACTAGCGAACACCAGCAACATCATCACGAGCGACTTTTTCATTCTATTGGCTCCTCGATTTGGAGAACTGCCGACGAAACCTTGCTTACTCACGGATCAATGCACCAGCGCAGATAAGTCCATTACCTCAAGTGCTGCACGATAACAGGCAAACCACTCCGCGTTTCTCGCCCCTCATTGCTGCACTGGGATTGCAAACTGGGGAGAACTGGGATTATAAGTACGCCCTGCGCGTAAGGCAAGATCCTTACCACTTTACACGATTCCACGATTTCCGCCCTGTTAGGATTAGAGGCTGCTGAAAAGGTCGCGGTTTGCGATGTTCGGGTAGAGCTAGCCTTTAGGCTAGCGTCTAAGTGCTTTATTTTCGATTCCGTGGTCGGCTTTAGCCGACGGCATAGCTCGCGTTGAACGACTTTTTCAGCGGCCTGTTCAACCGCAGAAGAAACCGCGCTCCAACATCCCGCGCCCGAATTCGGCATCTGTAGCAAACAGGAGAACGCGCGAATGCAACCAGCAGATTCAGTTTCGCTGTCCGGATCAGTCGCTGTCGTGACCGGAGGCGGCCGCGGCATTGGCCATGCCATTGTCAACCAACTGGCGCTCATGAAAGCGACCGTCGTTTGCACGGGTCGTGACGAGACGCGCGTCCAACAGGTGGCACGCGACCTGACCAGCCGCGGCCATCGTGCCGAAGGCGTCGGCTGTGACCTGACCGACCTTGCCAGCGTGGAAGCGCTGGGCGAGCATCTTCGCAAATCCTATGGACGCGTCGACATTCTGATAAACAATGCCGGCATTGGAGGCCCTCCCGGCTGTTTGCTCCACGAACTTGCACCTGCCGACTGGGAGGCCATCTTCAATACCAACCTGCGCGGCGTTTATTACATGATGCGCGCCGTCGTTCCCCTGATGATCACCGCCGGTGCGGGACACATTATTAACATCTCCTCGCTGGCGGGCAAGAATCCTCTGCCTCGCGGGGCCGCCTATTCTGCCTCCAAGTGGGCCTTGAACGGCCTGACTTACGGAGTTGCGGAGGAGTTGCGTTCACAAAATATCCGGGTCAGCGTGATCTGTCCCGGCTCGGTCGATACCGACTTCAGTCCGCGCCGCCACGGCAAAGATACCCAGAAGATGCTTCAGCCCGAAGACGTGGCCCATGCGGTCGCAATGCTCGTCACCCAGGCGCCACAGTCGTTCATCAGCGAGGTGCTGATTCGCCCGACCCAGAAGCCGTAACAGAACCTGCGCTTCTAAAAGCTTTGTAACAGGGCACGACTTCAGAGGCCGCTGAAAAAGTCGAGCACAGGGCCGGTTAGGGTAGTGCGGCGCCTCAGCGCCGCGTCGGGCGCTAACCATTCAAGCAGCCTTTAGGCTCTGAGGTACGTTCCGGGAAATCGCGAAACCCCGCTCCTCTAGCGGGTTTGAACGAAGTACCTCAGCGGCTAAAGCCGGATCGTGCTGACAGCGCCAACGCGGACCTAAAGGTCCGCACTACCCGACCCAGGCGTCAGATCGACTTTTTCAGCGGCCTGTTCAGTCGTGCCGCCAAGCGTTTATTTTTCTCCCGAGCCGGCCTTAGCCGGCGACGCGGGGCCCCTTTTCCCCACCCTCATTCATACCTGATCGAATCAGAAGCCGGCCCGCCTACTCTTAGGCCTATAATCCAAGATTCTGCTCGCCTCCCTCATTGTGGGACGAATTCATATAGATGGGACTTACACTCGTGAGAAAAAAACTGATCGCCGCCAATTGGAAGATGTACAAGACGCCGGAACAAACCGGGGCTTTCTTTCGCGAATTTCTCCCCCTGGTCGCTGCCCACACACGGGATGAGATCGTAGTCTGCCCGCCCTTCATCGATTTGCAAACCGCCGTCGCAGTTGCCGAGGGTTCCAACGTTGCGATTGGCGCTCAGAATGTCCACTGGGAAAAAGAAGGCGCCTTTACGGGCGAGATCTCGGTCGTGATGCTGACCTCGCTGCGTGTCACCCACGTGATCATCGGGCATTCGGAGCGCCGCCAGTATTTCAATGAGACCGACGACACGGTGAACCGCAAGCTGGAAATCGCGCTGGAGAATGCCTTGACGCCCATCATGTGCGTAGGCGAGGTGCTGGAGGAACGCGAGGCCGGCCTGACCGAAGACGTGTTGCGCCGGCAGTGCATGCGAGCGTTCAACGGCATATCCGCGCGCAAGGCGGCGAAGCTTGTTGTCGCGTATGAGCCGGTCTGGGCGATTGGCACCGGCAAGACCGCGACACCACAGATGGCTTCAGACGCACATATGGTTATCCGGCACGAAGCCGAGAAGGCGTTTGGCAAAGAATTCGCCGATGCCCTGCGAATTTTATACGGTGGCAGCTGCAAGCCGGAGAACGCCAGCGCCCTGATGTCGGAGACTGAAGTCGATGGGGCGCTGGTCGGCGGCGCCAGTTTGGATCCAGCCTCGTTCGCGAAAATTGTGAACTATTCTTAGGGCGGATTACGACGTTCGTTGAGGCGTTGCAGTCCTTCGCGGCAGCTGTTGTCTTTGCTATACTTACTCTGCCTCTGCGTTCTGCTCGAGACCGGGATGCGCCTGCATCCGGACGTGTGTGCGGAAGTGGTGAAATTGGCAGACACACCATCTTGAGGGGGTGGCGCCGAAAGGCATGGGGGTTCAAGTCCCCCCTTCCGCACCA
>Ga0187858_10004243_pt1 | contig 13499 bp, 6 predicted proteins | sample June2016WEW_8_15_FD_133015 | JGI IMG/M metagenome (GOLD analysis project Ga0187858, IMG submission 133015) | Peatland microbial communities from SPRUCE experiment site at the Marcell Experimental Forest, Minnesota, USA - June2016WEW_8_150 | ecosystem: Environmental > Terrestrial > Soil >...
ATGCTGAAGCGGTTAATTGGGGAGGATATTGACCTGGTCACGATTCTGGGGGAGAGCTTGTGGCCTGTCAAGGCCGATCCGGGGCAACTCGAACAGGTGCTTTTGAATCTGGCGGTCAACGCGCGTGATGCCATGCCCAACGGCGGCGTGTTAACCATCGAGACGGCGAACGTGGAAATGGACAGCACTTCTGCGCAGAGCCACATTCCTCTCTTGCCGGGCCCCTATGTTCTGCTGGCGTTTAATGACACCGGCATCGGGATGGATGCCGAGACACAAGCCCGCATTTTTGACCCATTCTTTACCACGAAGGAGAAGGGAAAAGGCACCGGCCTGGGGTTGGCAACGGTCTACGGCATCGTCAAGCAGAGCGGGGGATACATTTGGGTCTACAGCGAAGTGGGGAAGGGGACTACCTTCAAGATTTACTTGCCTCGCACCGAGGATGAGGTTGATGAGTCGGGCCCCGGGCAAAGTGGATTCAAGGCCCAACAAGGGACAGAGACGCTCTTGCTGGTGGAGGATGAAGAGGCAGTCCGGGCGCTGGTGCGAAATATCTTGAAGCAGAAAGGTTATAGGGTCCTGGAAGCCAGCCGCGGTGATGAAGCACTTGAACTGGCGGAACAGTACTGGGGGCCGATTGATCTGCTGGTGACTGACGTGGTTATGCCCAGATGAGTGGACGCGAACTCGCCCGCCGTCTGGCTGACTTGCACCCGCAGATCAAAGTGCTGTACATCTCGGGTTACGCGGACAACGCGGTCTGGTATCAAGGCGGGCTCAATTCCGGCGGGGCATTCCTGCAAAAGCCTTTTTCCCCCGAGGCGCTGGCTCACAAGGTGCGCGAGGCATTGGGCAGTCCTCCCCACCGGCGTTCCTAACGCCTTGCTCGAATTATGGCTATCGCGCCACCCCGCGGGCGTCGTCGCATTGCAGTTGATGGAGCAGGTGAAGCAAAAGAGACAAGTAGCAGTTTGCGGCTAAGGCGTAGGAGGAAGGCAGCGCGCCTCTTAAGATTGGTGGTGCGTGAAAATAAAAAGCGGGGAGAACTGAGAAGTTCTCCCCGCTGAAGTTATGCGACCGGATGATACGGTCTGCCAATATCCGAGATTAGAACTCGATCTTGGCCGAGAGTTGGACCACTCGCGGGGACGAGTCGAAGCCGAAGAAGGCGCCATACGGACTCGTCGGCAGGGTCATCATTCCGCTGACCTGCCCGAACGTGGTATCACCCAGCGTACTGTCGGGGTTGGCAAAGTTCGGATGGTTGAACACGTTAAACGCCTGTGCGCCAACTCCCAGCTTCACCTTCTCACGGATGCTGAAAGTCTTGAACAGGGCCATGTCCGCGTCGAAGAAGTGAGGCCCGGTGTACTGGTTGCGCGCTTGGTCCGGGAAAGAGGTGTAGCCCATCCAGTTGGGGTCGCCAGTATTAACGAACGCGTTGGGGTTCAGGCAACCCGGGACAGACGGGTCTGCGATTGCGGTCGCGTTTTGACGGCCACAGCTTGTCTGGCCCGCGACCCCGCTAATCGGAATTGCCCTAAACGTTGCAGCGCTGTTGCCGATACCCCCAGACCAGTTGCCGTCAGTCACCGTGAACGGCAGCCCCGTGCGCCAGAAGATCTTGCCCGAGAACTGCCATCCATTCAGCGCTTGCCTGGCGAACATACCGCTGAAGTGGAATTGCGGATTGATGACATAGTCCGCACTAAAGAGGTGACGAATGTCGTAATCCGAATTCCCGTAGTTGCAGGCACGCAGGCTCGAGGGACACATCTGTCCGAAAATTGAGTCGCCGTAAGTAAAGAGTCCGCCGTTGGAGGCTTCATCCAGGTTATGGCTCCAAGTGTAGTTCAAGTGCGCGGTAAACCAATGCGAAAAGCGTTCTCGCAGGGTGATGGTCAGACCGTTATAACTGGAAATAGCACCACTTTGCACGGTGGTGACCACTCCGTAGTTCGGCACTGGTGCGCTGGACGGAATCATGCCATTGAATATCCCGTACTCGTCCCAAGCGTTCGGCCATTGGGTCGTGTACGGAATGCGGGAGCCGTGGTTGCCAACGTAGTTCGCGGCCAGCACGGTGCCGGTGCCAAACTGCTTCTGCACCTGGAGGTTCCACTCCTCCCAGAGCGGAGCGTTGATGGTCCCACTAAGGGCGGTGAAGGCTGGAGCGGCAAATGCCACTCCGAGCTTCTTTAGGGCCGCGCTGATCTGGCTGTAGGTCTGCCCTGAAGAAAAACCACTGCTGAAGGCCTGCGCCGAGGCCGCGTAGGTCGCAGCCGAACCGGATGCAGTCGGATCAAAGGCTGGCGTGCCGGCCGCGGGGCGGACACGAAGCGAAACGGCCACTGGCGGGTCGCCGAGCTCGTCATCCACCATGCCGGCCGCAGGATTGTCATAGAAGAGGCCGAAGCCGCCGCTGATCGCTAGTGTATTGCTGCCTCGCGGAGCCCATCGGAACCCCGCGCGCGGCGCCCAGTCTATGGCGTCCACGCCGCTGTAAGCCCGGTGCAGGCCGGTTGCGATGTCCTTATTGTAGGGGATATTGCCCGCGTTCGCGCCGGCCACATAACTCGGCAGGCTCGACCAGGGGCTCACGAAGTTTGCGAAGCAGTTCGTCTGGCACACGGGGTTGGAGTTGCGTTCGGCACGAAGCGCCACAGTCAGCGTCAGGTTGGATTTGACTTTCCATTCGTCCTGCCCGTACAAGCCCATGCCCCACATGGCAACCGGAACATCACTCGCCACATTCAGAGACTGGCGGAACTGGTATGCCAGGCCGTTCGCGAACTGTTGCAGGCCGGAGGAAACATAGCCGAAGTACGCAGCCGGGTTGGTGAAGAAGAAGTTGTGGTCGCTGACGTCGTAGCGGCGGTAGTTGACGCCGAACTTGAGGTTGTGCTCGCCACGGAGCAGCGTGAAATCATCAATGAATTGGTACTGGGTTATGTTGCGTCCTTGCGGGAAATCCCACTGGTAGCCAAAGGTATCAAAGGGTACCGATCCCGAGGTAATAAAACCGTATGGGAACGTGCTGAGCGCCTTGCTCTGATCTTGCTGGAACTGTGCAACGTAGTGGCTGGCTGTTGCCATAAAAGAGTTCGTCGCGCGTGGCCCGAAAACGTGCGTCTCGTTGAGCTGCATGTCATACGCGGGCTGGTTGGACAGGGCATCGAAGTTGGGGCTAATGTGATCGATAAGCGTCGGCTGTAAGCCGTGGTCGAGTTTGTACCGGAAATAGAGATTATCTTTGTCGTGGATCTTTTGGTCCACCCGGGCAGCCAGGATCCACTCCTTGCCGAGTAGGCTGCCGCTGCCACGGAACTGCTCTGCGCACTTTTGCGTCAGCGAGTCAAAGCCCGGCAAGACCAAAGCGGGTGGTACTACTTCACCGCTTGACGATGTCGTTGGGTGTGTATTGCAGTACTTGCTGTTGGCTATCGCCGCTGCAGTGTTTGCGCCTGGAGCGTTGGCGAACAACTGGAACAACTTCTGGTAAGTCGCTGGCTCGTTAGGCTGCAAGGCCGCAACGTTGTTGAGAACAGCGCTGGCGAAGTCTGCGGTCGGAGCGGTTGTGGTCCAAACGTTGGGCAGAAGGAAGCGCATGCCCTCGGTGTCGACAAAGAAGAACGTGCTGCCCTTGCGAATGGGGCCGCCGACGGAAGCCGCCCATTGGTTCGCGTTCGAGAACGGGAGAGGCGAGCCGGCATTGTTGCTCATCCAGTCGTTGGCGTTCATCGAGCGCCCGTTCCACCAATAGTGGGCATTGCCGTGGAACTGGTTGGTTCCGGACTTCGTGACCATCGTAACCTGCGCGCCGGCAAGCTGGCCATATTGGCCAGCGTAGGCGTTGGAGGTAACCGTCACTTCCTCAATCTCGTTGCTACCCAGATTGAGGTTGCTGGCGCCGGAGTTGTTGATGTTGAAGTATGGGTCCATGTCGTTCTCACCGTTGATTGTGAACAGGTTTGATGTCGCCGGCAAGCCATAAGTGGTGAAGTTGCCGTACCCACCCAAATTGTTCATAACCGTACCGGGGGCTGTTTGCGCGATGTTGGTGAGGTCACCACCCGGGCTGGGCAGTTGTTGCACTTCAGTGAACGTGTACGGCGTGTCGACGCTGGGATTGGTGTTGACAAGTGGCGCCTCCCCGGTCACTTCCACGACCTGCGTCGGAGCGCCCACTTCCAGAGTGACGTTGACAATCGCCGCCTGCGAGACGGCCACCAAAATGGGTCCGCGGTCCGTGACCCTGAAGCCCTTCGCCTCCACCTTCACCTTATAGTTCGACGGGGGCAGCAGAGTGACCTCATAGCTGCCGGCGCCGCTGGTTCCGACCGTCCGGACGACGCCCGTCTCAGTGCTGGTCGCCGTGACAGTAGCGTTAGGCACTACGCCCCCGCTCTGGTCGGTTACCGTGCCGGTAATCGCCCCCGTGGTGAGCGTCTGCGCCGAGACTCTGGCGGAATACAAGAAGAACGCCGAGAAAAATGCGACGGCCAACCACAACGATCGCCGCGCCGTACGTGAAGCTATTACCATCATACGTTTCTCCTCATGGTGATTTTCGGAAAAAGGCTCCACGGTTCCAGGCTGGAGCCTGCTAGCACTTATGTAAGACGAGGTCTTGCGGGTAGGATCCTGACTCGCCACCGCTGGTAGGATGACTGAGCATCCAGTTCGATGAGCGACAGGCGCTGGCGAACCCACGAAACTGGCCTCGTCTTGAGCAATCGAGAATCTGATTTGATTGCGGTGCTCCACTGGATACACTCCCACTATGGAAACCTTGCACGAGGCTTACGTGCAAGACTTGGGCCAAGTTAGAGTTTTTTTATTTTGCCCTATCTATATGAAACGTCAAGTGATAGTCTTGACCTCCATAAAGGATGTCCGATCTTCTACAAATTTCCGTATTCAAGAAAAGGAAGTATATGTTTATTCATATTCTCTGCGCCCGCATGTCTCCGTGGTTAATGCAATCGAATTCTTCACAGCTTCTGACGCTATGGGCTAAGCGATGTCGCCCGCTGTGCGGGCTGGGGCCATTTTACTTTATCTCCGAATTCGGGTTTACTCCCGCAAAACGCTGGGCAGGGGAAAAGAAAAAGCGGGTTGGGCCGTGAGGCCCAACCCGCCAGAGAGTTCCTGCTGTGGAAGGGCGGAGCCCTCCCCCACCCGATTAGAAGTGGATCCGCAGGCCGAGTTCGATGACCCGCGGGGCATTATACTGGCTGGTCAGAGTTCCCCAATCCCACTGATCCATCAGGTTCATGGATGGATCATTGTACTCCATGTGGTTGAACGCGTTGAGCATTTGCACGAAGAACTGGATGCCAACGCGCTCGGTCACCTTGGTGTCCTTCTCGATACCCAAGTCCACGTTCCAGCGGGACTGCCCGTAGAATGGGCCATCGTCATAGGTTTTGGTGTCCATGCCGAGGACCACGGGCCGGTAGCTTTTAAACACTGCCGTGGGGTTCTTGAACAGATTCGCTCCCGGCGCGCCTTCGAAGTAGTTTGGATCATTGTTCACACCATAGGAGCCGTCGGTATGGACAGCCATGTTAGGTGAGTGACCGAAGGTACCCGTGTTGACCATAGGCACCGCCCCAGCGCACCAGGGCATGTAGGCCCCCGTCCCGTATTCCTGGCACGATCCGGTATAACTCTCAACGGGACGACCGGTAGCGATGGTAATGACCGGAGCGACCGACCAGCCGCCGATGACCCGGTCCAAAACGGGGTTACTGGTAGAGAAGTACTTGCCCTTACCAAAAGGCAAATTGTAGCGAGCCACAATATTGGCGACCCACCTGCGATCCCACGGAGCCGGCGCGTAGTCAGTGTTGAGGTTGTAGATGTCGTTAGGACTGTCCTCGACGTACTCCTGGTTAATACCGTCGGTGTCGAGGGCATGCGACCAGGTGAGGTTGGCGCTCAGCATCAACCCGTGGCCAGCTCGCTTCTGCAAGGTAACAAAGCCGGCTTGATAGTTCGCGAAACCCTTGGTTGTGCTCCAATCTATCCCGTAATACGACTGAAGGTTCGACGGCATAATGGAGCAGCCAACACATCCGGGAAAATTCCACGCGCCGCCCGCGTTCTTAGTGCCGTCGAGGTCCCCGACCAGATTCCACGGGGATTCGTTAGTAATGTTACCGGTGCCCGAGGACCCTTCGTTCGCTTGCACGGCGGCAGTACAGCTTGCGTAGCCCCCGCAATAGGAGCCGCCACCCAGAGCCTTTTCAAAGAAGGGCTGGGGAGCGGCGGCCTTACCGGCATGATCGGCCTGCCACAGGTTGGCGTAGGCTTGGGCGAACGTCTGCCCGCCCAGGGTCAGCATATAAGGCACGCCGTCGTTGTTCATGCCCAGATACAGGTGCCTGGCCCAGCGGCCGGTATAACCGACCTCCAGGACCATCTGTCCGCGAAGCTCACGCTGGAGGGTCACGTCGATCTCGTCGTTTCTGCCTGGCCGCCAGTTGCCGTCGAGGGCAAAGGTGTATCCGGTCGCGGGAGAGTTAATGCCCCACTCCACCGGTACGGGAAGAGTTGGCGAAACCGCCGGGAAAGGCGCCGTTTTGCCGTCAGTGCCGATGCGAAAACCGTTGGTTGGGTCGGTGCCGTTTACCGCGTTGGTGCATACGCCGTCCATCCTGCCGCCACTGCACTTGATGTTCTGTCCGAACCCATAACCCAAGAGTGGCGTCATCACCAAATTCACAGCGTTGCTGCGGTCGAAGATGCGCCCGTAGCCGGCCCGGAACACGCTCTTCTTGTTCCCGAAGATCTTGTTCAGGATTCCCGAGTCGAAGGCAGGGTACCAAGCCACTGACACGCGCGGGGCGAAGCCGCCCCAATAAGGTTGAAACGGATACTTGGGGTGTCCGCCCACGGCCGTGATCGGCTCAAAGCCAATGACGGGGTCATAGACCTGCCCCCTTAACGCAGCGTTCTGTTGGTTGTCGAGTAAACTCTGATAGTGCACGATATTTCCTTGGGTGTCGACCGGGATCATCTGCATTCCGTTCAACTCGTAGGGAGGCATCTGTACGCCCCACTCGATACCGTAATTGAGCGTCAGGTTGGGCTTGACCTTGAAAGAGTCAGTGAGGAAGAGGCTGTATTGGTTGGTGATGGAGTGGTCCTGGAGATAGGGTGCGCCCGTCAAGTGGAGGTCACTCCCGCCCCGCACAAAGAGTTGCGAGGCAGTGCCCACGAAACCCAGCGTTTCGGCATACAGGCTGTTCCAAGTGCCGTTGGAGCCGCTGGGGAGATCCGGAGGCCGCCATGTGCTGGTCATATACAGACCCGAGGCCTTTGCGATCTGATAGACCATCTGGGTGAGGCCGCCTACGATGTCGTCGGGCCGTACATGGTTGTCCCACCAGTGCGTCATCGAGCCGCCCATCTGGAAGAAGTGCTTGCCCTTCATCCAACTCATGGTGTCAGAGTAAGTCCAGTCGTGTCCGTTCCAAGTGCGGAAACGGGCATCCTGGGTGTCGAAGTTCATGGGAGCCAGCGGCTGGGTCGTCTCGCCGCCGACCTCCAGGCCGCCTGGGATGCCAAGATTCCCCACGGGCACGCCTGCCCGGATCCAGTTCCAATCGTTGCGGAGATAGTTGATATGAAACTCGTTGGTGACGTTCGGGGTGAGGTTTCCGGTCAACCCCGCCACCCAGTAGCGCGGCTGCCCCGGGTTTGAGGATTGCGATGCCAGTACGCCCTTCGTGTCGCCGGGTATCAGGCCACCGATATCCACCTGGTTGGTGGACGGATATACCAGGGTGAAATAGCGATAGCTGGTCATGAAACGCCATTTCGAGCCGAAGTCGTGATCGAGTCGTATCACCCCAAAGTTTTGACTTTGGTTAAGCTTCAGGGCGCCAAAGTAGCCACAGGTGTTCAAGTGGTCGCCGTAGTTGGAACAGTCGTTAGGCTCCGGCATGTACTGGGTCCACAAGGTTTGGATCGTCGGGTCAATGCCGAGGCCGCGCGGGTCGCAGGGTAGGTTGCCACTTTCCCCGCACTGGTTAGACGTTTTGAGGTCGACGCTACTGATGCCGCCGCTAGTATTATGGTATTGCAGGATGCCCGCCCGTAGCTTGTCCGAAGGCACAGTTCTCTCGAACCTGCCGTTCGCGTACGGGTACCGGAACCCTTCGTAGTTCGCGTAGAAAAAGGTCTTGCCGCCCAGAAACTGCCCCGGATGCATGGGCCCGCCAATGGCGCCGCCGAAGCGGTTCTGATGGGCCTTCACCTTCGGAATGGCGGGACCATAGAGGTCATTGTTGCCCCAACCGGCGGCGTTCAGCATTTGCCCCTGGAAATAATCGTACACCGAGCCATGGAACGCATTGGTGCCGCGCTTGGTCACCATCATCACTTCGGCGCCGGCTGAGGAGCTGAAGTCGGCGGTCTGATTGCTAGTGGCGACCTTGAACTCCTCGATGCTCTCGACGGGCGTGGGAATACCAGCCTGCGGACCCGCGTAGCCGCGGTTGCTAGCGATGTAATTATTGTCGCCCTCGAGGTCGCTCGTCGCGTTGCCGCCGTCAAGCATAAAGGTGTTCTGGTCGGACATGGAGCCAGCCACTTGTCCGCCCGTGACGTTCCCTTCCGCCGCGCCAAAGGTGGGAATGGCGGTGGGCTGGAACATGAGGAGGGAGGTAGCGTCACGGTTGGCGTTGGAGAGAATGAGCAGCGTGCTGCCACCCAGCGTTGTCCCGAGGGTGGAGTTCATGGTCTGAAGCTCAGCTCCAGGCGCAGCCGTTACTTCCACCGTCTGGGTGGTAAGGCCCACCTCCACGGTGAGGTTGAGCGTTAACTGCTGGCCAACCACAACCTGTTGCTGGGGGACGCTCAGCCTCCGAAATCCCTTTGCCGCTACTGTTACGTTGTAGAAGCCCACCCTAACGTTGGTGAATGTGAAGAGGCCAGCCGGACTGGTGGGCTGAGTTTGGTAAGACCCCGTTGAAATGTCCGTGATCGTCACTTCAGCGCCGACGACAACGCCTCCGCTCTGATCAACGATCTGGCCCGTGATCGTGCCTGTCGAGCTGGCTTGCCCCCACAACAGGCTTGGAGCAGCCATAAACAGAACCGCCAACAAGAGCGCAATACGCGATGCGTGCCTCATTTACTCCTCCAATCGGATGATTTGGTTAGGTTCGGAACTACCTGTATTGACATACCCAACAAGTGAGATCCAAGACTCTCCTCATGGGTCTCAAGTGCCGTCAGGCCCGAGGACAGGGCGACATTAGCCTCTGCTCCGGGTACACTCCCGCTCGTACCCATCTTTGGTCAAGCAATCGGGATTCCAAAACAGTCACAGCACCTAAGTACATGATTGTGTTGGTGATAATGTCTCCGGCCAAGCTTCGCGTTGCGCCCGGGAATCCCAAAAAAAGAATATCTATACAAGAAACTGTAATCCCTCCCAAACTCTGGAGCTTCTTTCGCTGGGTGTTGGTGTCATTTGGGACGGGACCCCTTTCGAAACGCCTGTCATTCCCGTCCCGCCATGGCGGGAGGAATCCAGTCCGTCGACAGCGCATTTCCGAAGGTTTGCCGAGCGGATTCCCGCTTTCGCGGGAATGACTGCGGCTTGCGACGCCCTGCACAGAGTTTGGCGGTAAGAATCTAAAAAGTAGAATTCAATCGAGCCAGCCGCCTCTTCCTTGCTGGCACCGCCATGCTCTCTCTCTGCCGGGACCACTCGACTCACAAACAGCTTCGCGCCGCCATTATTTACTCCACGCCCAAACGAAATGTCAAGGAAAAAATGAGGGAACTTTCGCCACGGGTTCTTAGCTCCCCAAGGCCAGCAACAGCCCTAATTGCCAACTCTGGGGCGGGCTGGCGCGGAGCTAAAAGTCTTGAGCCGGTAGCACAGCGCGGCGGAGCCGCAACCAAACACAAAATCTCTTGGGTAAGCAATTGACCCGTCCAAAGCCTCTATTTATGCACCTTTCGTAAGGCAGTTGGAAAAAAGCTTGTCAAGAAAACAATAAATTACGGTATTGCAATGCAGAGTCTCTGAAAAGCGAGACTCTGTGCTACCCGGTGCCTCCCCACCTACCGCCTACCATCTACCGCCTTAGATGTTATTTCGCTGGAAGCTTATAGCTAACTGAAAATCCACCAGGGCCGGGGTTCTCAAGGGTAGTTTTTAGCTGCGGGTTCGTCTGAACGGCTCTAATAAAATCGGTGAGCTCTTCCCTGAGGTCGGTGACGTTGTGCGCCACGATGACACCTCCCGGTCTGACGATGGGGACGACCATGTTGAGGTAGTTTACGTAGTCCTGTTTCCAGGCATCAATAAAGACGAAGTCATAAGGGCCGCGGAGTTTGGGAACTTCCTTGAGCGCATCGCCCAGTTTCAGTGTGATGACGGAATCCAAGCCTGCCGCTCGGAAATTGGCTTGGGCAAGCTTTGCCCGGCCCTCGTCAATTTCCATGGTTAGCAGATGGCCGCGCTCCTTGCGCAGGCCCATCTCTATCCAAATCGAGGAATAGCCGTTCGAGGTGCCGATTTCCAACCCCTCCTTGGCGTGGACTTTCTCTGCCAAGGCGCGCAGAAACGCGCCTTCGTCGGGATTGACATTCCAAAGGTTTCCTTCGTTCTGGCGCATCCATTTCAAACGCTCCAGGGCGCGTGCGTCCGCGCTACCTTGCGCGGGCGTGTTCTTGGAGAAGGCAAAGAGATAGAGCGCCGTCAAGAGCAGTTGGATACAGATGATCTTGAATGGGGCATTGGACATATTCACTCCCAGAAGGGTAAAGGGTAAAGGATAAAGGCTGAAGGCGGAAAGCGCAAGGTGGAAAGCGCAAACCCCAATCCGTCGATAACGTGTGGGTAGGCAACGAGGAGGTAGGGGCGAGGCGCCGCCTCGCCCCTACACGCTGCACCCCCGAGGTGCAACGAGATGCGGTGTGAGGGCGCATGGCCATGCGCCCCTACAATGTTCATGGGCCCTTATCGACGGATTGGGGGGACCTATTGTCTCTTGCTATTTCTTAGGGAAAGAGGTTTCTTATTGGCTGGTCTTTTGGGATGGGATATGAGCAATTTCAGGAGAATTACACGCCGGAAGTTCATCCAGGTGACGACTGCTGCTGCCGCCGGGTCAATGGTGTGTTGCACTAACAAGAAAAGTCCGTGGCGGTTTTTTACGATCGAGGAAGGGCAGACGGTGGCCGCGATTTGCGAGCGCATAATTCCCGCCGATCAGGATCCGGGGGCGACGGAGGCCGGCGTCGTGAACTTCATTGACCTGCAGCTCATGGGTCCCTACAAGCGCCACCGTGCCAGCTACCGTCAGGGCATTAGAGGCGTCGAGCAAGCGAGCCTCAAGATGTTTGGACATCGGTTCACAGAGTTGAGCCCCGAAAGACAAGACGAGGTCTTAAAGGACCTCGAACAGGGCGGGGCGGCGGGAGAAGCCTGGAAGGGTCTCTCATCAAAAGATTTCTTCTCCCTCATTCTCAGCCATACAATGCAAGGCTTTTACGGGGACCCTCGGCACGGTGGAAACCGCGGGCGTGTGAGCTGGGAAATGCTGGGTTTGCCTTACCCGCCTATTCGCGGACGCCTGCACTATGATTTGACGAGTTGATCAAATGGCTCTGAGACATGTTAATGCGGTGGTGGTGGGGGCGGGCGCCGGGGGCGGCATTGTGGCGAAGGAGCTTGCGGAAGCGGGGTTGAGCGTGGTGCTGCTGGAGCGCGGGAAGTGGTACTCGGCGTTCGACTGCCGAAAAGATGATCTCCGCAATCAGCGCACTTCAGTTCTGGGCTGTGGCTTCGGCCCCGACGACGAGCGCTATCGTCGCGTGGTGTTAGATGGAAAGGGCAATGAGCAGGTCGTAGTGCCGAGCGATGGTGTCTACAACAATAACGCTGCTTGCGTAGGTGGTGGCACGCTCAGCTATGGAGCCATGGCGTGGCGCTATATGGAGAAAGACTTCCGCATGCGCTCGACCTATGGCGCTGTTGAGGGTAGTACTCTGGAAGACTGGCCCATCAGTTACGCGGACCTCGAGCCATACTATGAGAAAGCCGAATGGGAAATCGGGGTTTCCGGCGATGACTCCAAGAATCCCTTCCACGCCCCACGCAAGAAGTCTTTGCCGATGCCTCCCCTTCCACCCAGCCGCGAACACGAGATTTTGAAACCTGCCGCCGAGCGGCTGGGCCTGCATCCGTTTGACATCCCCATGCTGCGCAATACGGTGCCTTTCAACGGACGGCCGGCGTGCATGCGGTGCCGTTGGTGTGTGGGATTTGCCTGCGAGGTCGATGCGAAGAACGGCACCCAGAACACCGTGATCCCCAAGGCTCTGGCTACCGGAAACTGTGAGCTGCGCGCCGAGTGCGTGGCCAAGGAGGTTCTGACTGACGGCCGGGGGCGAGTTACGGGCGTGGCCTATTTTGATTCCCGGGGAACGCTCCAGGAGCAGCCTGCAGACCTGGTTGTGGTGTCCTGCGCGGCCACAGAAACCGCGCGTCTTCTCCTCAATTCCAGCAGCAAGCTGTTTCCTAATGGCCTCGGAAACCGCTACGACTGGGTGGGAAGGAATCTGCAGGGACATGGCTACGCGGGCGCTGTTGGGTTGTTTGATTCCGAGGTGTACGACGACCTTGGCCCTGGGGCCTGCATTGCGATTTCGGATTTCAACCATGGAAACCCCGGCTTGGTCGGCGGTGGTGCTCTTTGCAATGAATTCATCCGCTTGCCCTACCAGTTTTCCTCGATGACTCCACCCACCGTGCCCCATTGGGGAAGTGCTCATAAGAACTTCATGCGCCAATCTTACCGGCGGTGCATCAGCGTCCAGGGCCCGGCGCAGGAGATGCCGGTCTTTGACGCCAGAGTTCAAGTGGACCGGCGCGTCAAGGATGACTGGGGAATACCGGTGGCGCGTCTCTCCGGGTCAAACCACCCGCACACCCTGGACGTCGCAAGGTTCCTCATGTCCAAATCCGAGGCTTGGCTCAAGGAGGCCGGAGCAATCACCACTTGGCTGAAGGCCCCGCGGGTGGGCCTGAGCGGAGGGCAGCACCAGGCCGGAACTTGTAGAATGGGCAACGACCCTAAGACCTCGGTGGTCAACAGACACTGCCAAGTGCATGACGTGGATAATCTATTTGTCGTGGATGGCAGCGTTCACGTTACGAATGGGGGTTTCAATCCGGTGCTCACCATTATGGCTATAGCCTACTACGCCTCCGCTCATCTGGTGGAAGAATGGAAAGGCACGCGATTCCGCGGGTGAGGACAAAAATGACGGAAGAACAAGGCAAAACGCAAGATGACGGAAGAGCAGGTCAAAAGGCAGAACGCAAGATGACGGAAGAGCAGGTCAAAAGGCAAAACGCAAATCGCAAAAGTGAAATCCCAAGGACGACTCTTTTGGATCATTGCCGTGCGGTGTCATTCCGAGCGCAGCGAGGAATCTCGCTCTGGTTCGTTCCTTCACAAAAA
>Ga0187858_10004246_pt1 | contig 13490 bp, 8 predicted proteins | sample June2016WEW_8_15_FD_133015 | JGI IMG/M metagenome (GOLD analysis project Ga0187858, IMG submission 133015) | Peatland microbial communities from SPRUCE experiment site at the Marcell Experimental Forest, Minnesota, USA - June2016WEW_8_150 | ecosystem: Environmental > Terrestrial > Soil >...
AGAATATCGGCGTCGCCGGGGCCGATGGGCGCGGAATTACTGTAAGAAAGATTGATGCTGCTGTAGGGCAGGCCGATGTTGTCAATCACGCTGACCAGTTCGGACTGCGGTATTTGTTTGCGGATGACCGCTTCCACCTGGTCGCAGAGCGCGGCGGTTTCTTCGATGCGCGTGCCGGTGGGAGCGCGCATGTGCAGTTTGAATTCGCCGCTGTCGACGGCCGGAAAAAAGTCCTGGCCGAGCAATGGCAGCAGCGCGAAGGAAAGTACGCAAAAAGCCAGGAAGCAGATGGCGAAGATTACACGATGGTGAATGCAGCGTTCGAGCAGGCGGTGATAGCGATCGCGCAGGCCATCGAAATGAACTTCGAACGAGTGTTGCATGCGCACGAAGGGATTGGAGGAAGCTTGGGCCGGGGCGTTGGGATCTTCTTCGGTGCGCGCCTCGAGCAAGTATTTCGCCATGGTGGGAACGAGGGTGCGGGAGAGCAGGTACGAGGCCATCATGGCGAAGCAAACGGCTTCCGCGAGCGGAACGAACAGATAGCGGGCCACGCCGGAAAGAAAAAACATGGGGACGAACACGATGCAGATAGCGAGCGTCGAAACCAGGGCTGGGACGGCGATTTGCGAAGCGCCGTCGAGAATGGCCTGCACGATCTCCTTGCCTTGATCAATATTGCGATTGATGTTTTCGATTTCCACGGTGGCGTCGTCCACCAGGATGCCTACTGCGAGGGCTAGGCCGCCGAGCGTCATGATATTGATGGTCTCGCCGAGGGCGCTGAGAACGATCAGCGAAGTAAGGATCGAGAGCGGAATGGAAACCGCGATGATCAGCGTGCTGCGCCAGCTTCCCAGGAACACGAGGATCATGAAGCCGGTGAGGCAGGCGGCAATAATCGCTTCGCGAACCACGCCGACGATGGAGGCTTTCACGAAGATGGACTGATCGGAAAGCGGATTGATGACCAAAGCCGGCGGCAAGGATGCCTTGATCGTGGGAAGCAGCGATTTTACGCTGGAGATGATGTCCAGCGTGGAAGCATCGCCGGACTTCAAGATGGTCATAAGGGCGGAGCGCTGGCCGTTGACGCGGACGATGTTGGTTTGCGGGGGAAAACCGTCGCGCACGTTAGCGACGTCGTGGATATAGATCGTGGACTGGCCGACGGTCTTGATGGGGAGGTCATTCAATTCGGCCACGGTTTGCGGCGCACCGTTCATATCCACTTCGTATTCGAACGTGCCGATTTTCGCGGTGCCGGCGGGAAGAATCAGGTTCTGATTGGTGATGGCGGTGACGACATCGTTCGGCGAAAGGCCTTTCGATTGCAGCGCTGTGGTGTTGAGGTCAACTTGAACTTGGCGTTGCTTGCCGCCGTAGGGATAGGGGATGGCCGCGCCGGGTACGCTGACTAATCCGGTGCGCACGAAATTCAAGCCGATATCACCGAGTTGCTGCTCCGAAAGTCCTTCCCCGGCGAGCGCGAGTTGCAGGATGGGCACGCTCGAGGCGTTGTATTGAATAATGAGCGGAGGTGTAGTCCCCGCAGGAAGCTGGCGTAAGAGAGTTTGCGAGACCGCGGTTACTTGAGCAACAGCGTCGCCGATTTGCACGCCGGGATGAAAGAAGATTTTGACGACGCCAATTCCATTCAGGGATTGCGATTCGATGTGCTCGATGTTGTTGACGGTGGTGGTCAGCACCCGCTCGTACTGAAAGACGATGCGGTTGGACATTTCCTCCGGTGAGAGGCCGGTGTAGTTCCAGAGAACGCTGACGACCGGGATGTCAATGTTCGGGAAAATATCCGTGGGGGTGCGCAGAATTGCTACTGGTCCCAAAATTAGCAGCAGTATCGACGTTACGACGAATGTATAAGGCCGGCGTAACGCAAGTCGAACAATCCACATCGATCGATGGCTCCCAAAATGCCCAGCAAGTACGGCACCTCCGTCCTTCGGAGATTTACGAACCCGCGTGGGAGAGGATCAGTATCGCACGCCCGAACCCATAGCTGAACGCCGAGCGGTACGGCATGCCCTAACAGATTCGCGGCGATGCTAAAGAGATTCACAACGAATTTACGGACATGTTTTTGACGGCTGGGTTGGTAATCTGGTTACGCCCATGGAAGGAATTGATTTGACGGATGTTGCGGCGCCGCCGGGGAGCATGAACCCATGGGTCTTGGCTCGCGGCTTCACCAGACAGCTATGCCAATTTGGCGGATCGCACGGAGCAGAAATGCGTGGCGGCGCGACCGAAGGCCGGGACGCCGTGGGTTGGAAAAATTTCAAAACCGGCAGTAACTTTCTGTACCCCGCAGGGTTGTTACTAACATCTAAAAAGGTGGGTTCGCGCTCTGTTGAGTGAGCGGCGAGTAGAACTCGGCCCCAGGGTGATAGCGAGGAGAACCAATGCCAGCTATTGTGATCGTTCTTCTGTTTCTGGTGCTGTTCTTATTGGCCTTTTTAGTCGTGCTGATCGGTCCCTTTCTGGGATTGGGTTTTGCAGTGTGGAAGCACGGGAAGGGCGAAGTGGCTCTGGGTTCGACTACAGGTTCGCGGGAACAATCTCCCAAATCGGATCACTGAGCGTTACGAATTGCTGCTGGCATATCGGCCACAGGAACCGCTCCGGTGAAAATCCAGCGGGGAAACTGTTTGAATCCCGCAAGCTGCCTCTAGAACGTTAGTACCATTTACAGGAAACTTTATTCTCTAATTTCCCCGCACACGCTTCAACTATGGAAATTTCCTAGGCTCGTAGGAGCGCTTCCCCTTTGTTTACATGGAGTTCGAGAATGCCCGGCCGGTCGCCTAAGTCCCATCCCAGAAGCATAGTTGGCAGGGCGATTGCGTACTGCGACTGCGGGGAAGCATTTCGGCAATGGGGATTGCCGGACCGTAAAAAGGGGAAATGGGGAAGGGCTGGACGATCGCGGCGAAAATCGCCGGAAAAATTGATCGCCGTCGCTTGGGAGCGTTGGCGGTTCTGATTTTGGAAAGCGTTCTGGTGTCGGTCGTACTTCCGTACAACTACGATTTCGCACATCGTACTCCGAGCGACAGATACATCTCCGCAGCATGGCAACAAAGCCCCGCCAACAGCGATTGGCTCGCGCCAATTCCCGAATTGGATAAGACGGACCGCATCCTCTATGCGTACTCCGTGATACCCGGCGGAGTGAGGAATTCCGCTGAATTGCGGAACGCGGTCGCGCATGACGACGTGGTAGCGCGGCACTATTCGGATTTTGATCTGCGCGAGGTGCGCGTGATGCGGTTGCAGAAAACGCGCGCGGTGTTCGTATCCTATCGAGTCGGCCGCCAAATTTTCTGGACCAAGAACAGGCTAAGCCTACTCGCGGGTGAAACGGTGCTAACCGACGGCGAGCACATGGCCCGAACTCGTTGCGGAAACCGCATTTCCGAAGCGCCCGTTGGGCCGGTGCTGAACAATGAGCCGTCGCCGGAAGCGATGGAAATTCCCGCCGACGGCGGTCTACTCGCTGCTTCCGAATCTTCGCTGGAATTACCTCTGGTAGTGCCTCCTGCAACCGTGATTTTGGTGCCGCAGCAGCCTCCTGGATCCATCTTCATTCCGATCGTACCGCCGCTTTTCCCCATCGGCGGCACACCGTCTTCTCCAGGAATACCAACTGGCCCGCTGCCACCTCCGAATGGTCCTCCACCACCGCCACCACCTCCAGCGATCAGCACTCCGGAACCGCCCGATTTTCTGATGCTCATCGCAGGATTCGCGTGCGTTTGGGTGCTTAGAAAAAGGGCTCGAGCTTAACCTTCCGTACTTTTTGCCTCGCACGTTCAATCCTTCGATTCTGCGATTCCACTTCTTGACAAAGTTTCGGCGTCGGGATATGCAACGTCCACAAAGCCGTCGCTGGTAACGGACCCATGCTGCTCCAAGGGGGCTGGTATGAGTTGGACGCAAGTTTATGATCCCGCCGGGATCTGGTGGGTCTCGACGCTGATCGCGGCGCTTCCGATCGTGGTTCTCTTCACCCTCCTCGCCGGGCTGAAAGTGAAGCCTCACTGGTGCGCCATCGCGGCTGCATTTACGGCGGTGATGCTGGCGACTTTGGTTTTCAAGATGCCGGCGCTGCTGGCGGCATCGGCGTTTGCCTACGGCGTGGCGTACGGCATTCTGAAAATCGCGTGGATCGTGCTGGCGGCGGTGTACCTCTACGATATTTCCGTCGAGACCGGGCAGTTCGAAATCATGAAGGAATCTATAGCGGGAATTACGCCGGATCGCAGGCTGCAGGTTCTTCTGGTGGCGTTTTGCTTTGGCGCGTTCATCGAAGGAGCAGCGGGATTTGGCGCACCAGTGGCGATCGCAGGTGCCTTCATGATCGGGTTGGGATTCCGGCCGTTTCACGCTGCAGCGCTGAACCTGATTGCCAACACGGCGCCGGTGGCCTGGGGCGCAATCGGAACTCCAGTGCACGCGCTGGCGGCGGTGTCGGGTTTGCCGGAATCGGATCTGAGCGCGATGATCGGACGCATTCTGCCGTTTACGGCGGTGATCGTGCCGTTCTGGCTGGTGCGCACGATGGTGAGCTGGTCGGAAACTTTCGAAGTCCTTCCAGCGATTCTGGTGGTGGGAATTTCTTTCGCGGGCACGCAGTATTTGTGGGCGAACTACCGTGACAGCAATTTGGTGGACATCATGTCGGCCGTCGTGTCCATCCTGTGCACGGTAGCTTTCCTGCATTTTTGGAAGCCCAAGAAAATCTGGCGCTTCGATTATGACCGGGCAGACGCGAAACCCGAGACGGTGGAGGGGAAACTCGCGGACGACATGGGCGGCGAGTGGAGCGCGAAGGAATTCGATGGCTTCGTCGCGCCGCGCAAATATCCGATGGGCACGATAGTGAAGGCGTGGATGCCGTTTGCAGTTTTGTCGATATTCGTTCTGGCGTGGGGACTGCCGTCGGTGAAGCTAGCCATCAACAAGGCCACGACGCCTGCCTTCATTGTAGTGCAGGCCGACGGCAAAGTGCGGCCCGGCGCGCCCGGATGGAATTGGCCTTATCTGCACAACGCCATTACGCGCGCCGCGCCGGTGGTGAGCAAACCCACGCCGGAAGCGGCCCGCTACGATTTTAACTGGCTATCGGCGACGGGGAGCGGGTGCTTTTTGGCTGCGATTGTCTCCGGGCTGTTGCTCGGGGTGAGCCCGTTGCGATTGATGAAAATATTTTGGCGCACGCTGGTGCGCATGCGCCTGGCTATGATCGCGATTTCGTTCATGCTCGGTTTGGGTTACGTGACGCGCTACTCAGGGCTGGACGCGGTGTTGGGGCTGGCGTTCACGCGCACCGGATGGCTCTATCCGTTTTTCGGAACGTTCCTCGGTTGGCTCGGCGTGGCTTTGACTGGGAGCGATACTTCGTCGAACGCGCTGTTCGGCAGCCTGCAGCGCATCACCTCGCAGCAATTGGGCATCGACCCGATTTTGATGTGCGCGGCGAACAGCGCGGGCGGCGTAATGGGTAAAATGGTGGACGCGCAGTCCATCACCATTGCCACGTCAGCGACGGAGCAAGTGGGCAACGAAGGAATCATTTTTCGATTTGTTTTTTGGCATTCGATCGCGCTGGGCTCAATCGTCGGCGTGATTGTGATGCTCTACGCGTACGTTTTCCCGCATTTTGTGCCGCACGGCTTGACGTTTGTGAAGTGATAGCAGCGCGAGCGATGTGATTTAAATCGGGCGAGGCTGCTACTTCGTGAGCGGTTTGCCGGCTACGCGAATTCCCTGCTGAGCCACAGCTAAATTACGAATTGTCGAAGACAGCCCTTTGCGTTCAAACGCGCCGGCGATCGCTTTTCCGATCTGCGCGAAATTGCTGGTGGCGAAAGCGACCACGGTTGGCCCGGCCCCACTGAGAGCGACACCCAGAAGCCCCGGCATGCGCGGAATCGCCAGAGCTTCCACGAGGCCGGGGATCAGCGCCTGACGAAACGATTGATGCAGGCGATCTTGCATCGCGTCCCACAGCAGGTCGTAGCGCCGTTCATCCAGCGCTGCCAGAAACAGCGCCGAGCGCTGGAGATTGTGCACGGCCGCGGCATGTTCGATTGTCTGCGGCAAGGCCGCGCGGGAAGCTGCGGTTTCCAAAGTCATTTTCGGTGTGACGGTGACGACACGGATTTGCTTCGGCCATTTTTTGCGCAGCGCGATGACGTTGCCATCCGCGCCAACGAACGAGACGACCAGGCCTCCGAGCAGCGCTGCTCCCACGTTGTCCGCATGGTGTTCCATTTCCGCGGCTAGGCGCAGAGCGCTTTCTTGCGTTGATTTTTTCCCGCAGACCGCAAAACCCAGAGCGGTGCCGGCGACGATCGCTGCGGCGCTGCTTCCCAGGCCTCCGGCGATCGGAATTTCATTCCGCACGGCCAGATGCACAGGCGGCAAGCGCAGCCCATGGCGTTCTGCCGCGCGTTGCATCGCACGCAGGATCAGGTTTTCTTCCGGAGCGCTCGGCAGCTCTTTGCTGCCGTCGACGCCGCTGGTGCGCGCTTCGCTGCGCGCGCCCGGGCCGTTCTGCACCGTGGCACGCACCGTGAGAAATAGCTCCAGCGCAAGTCCAAAGCAATCGAAGCCTGCGCCGAGATTGGCGCTGGATGCGGGGACGCGGACTTCGTAGGAGCGGGGCTTGGACTTTTTCATGGACGCTTGTGCAATCGCCTGGGACATTCTATGTCGGTGTTTTTCCTGTAGCCGAATTCCCTGTTTTAGCGGCGGCTCTCCAAACTTTTCAGAATGGCTTGCTTGGTTGCAGCAACTTTTTCCGGCGCGTTGCGAAACGCGCCGGAGATCTGCACAGTCTTCGCTGTTCCTCCCGCAGTGACGGATTCAAAGGAAAGGGTGCCGCGGTGATAGTTGCTAACGTAATCCGGATCCTTCAGCACATGCCCCGTCAAGACCGCGACTACGGTTTCGCCTGCATGAATTTTTTCGCTCGCGACCAGTTTGCGTATGCCCGCGACCGTGGTTGCCGACGCTGGCTCGCAGCCGATGCCGTCGCGGCCGATGATGGCTTTGGCGTCGGCAATTTCCTGTTCGCTGACGGTGATGATGCTGCCATGAGAACCCAACACTGCGCGCAACGCCTTCTTCCAGGACACAGGAGCACCAATTTTTATGGCAGTGGCCAGAGTGCGAGGATTCGAAACGGGTGCGATTTCGTCGGGAAGCAGGGCGTCCGCGGCTGGTTCCGGTGGTTTTAGTCCGGCGAATAAATGAGCCAGGGGTGCAGCACCTTCGGCTTGAATAACGCTGATCTTCGGCAAGCGATCGATCAATCCGAGGTGGAGCATTTCGTCGAAACCTTTTCCAAGCGCCGAACTATTGCCCATGTTTCCGCCGGGAACGACCACGTGATCCGGCACGCGCCATCCGCACTGTTCGAGCAGCTCGAACGCCACGGTCTTCTGCCCTTCGATGCGAAAAGGATTGATGGAATTCGCGATATAAATGGACGGCACATCGGCGAGCTCTGAAATCAGGCGCATGCAATCGTCGAAATTTCCGGCGATTTCGCAAACGACGGCGCCGTAATCCATGCTCTGCGCCAGCTTCGCGGGGCTGATTTGGCCCTGCGGCAGCAGAATCGCACATTGCAACGCGGCGCGCGCGGCATATGCAGCGAGGCTCGCCGCTGTGTTCCCAGTGCTGGCGCAAACCACGGTGCGCGCGCCGAGTAATTTCGCCTGCGTGACCGCCGTCGTCATTCCTGTGTCTTTGAAAGATGCGGTGGGATTGCAGCCCTGATGTTTCAGGCGCAGCGCGGTGAGACCGGCATATTTTGCGGAGCGCGGAGCGTCGTACAGTGGCGTGTTGCCTTCGAAGAGCGTGACGACCGGCGCGTCGTCATCAAAGGGCAGCAGTTCGCGATAACGCCAGACGCCGCTGCGGTCGCGCGGATCGTGCGAAGCGGCGCGCGCCTGCCAGCGCTCGCGAAGATCCGGAACTGCCTTCAGCAGCTCGAGCGGGAGTTCGATTTCGAGTGGCCCGCCGCAACGCGGGCACACGTAAATCTGCTCGCGGATGCCGAATGTCGCGGCGCATCCAGGTACAATGCAACGCTGCACCGCCGTGGAGGCGGCTTTCGACGCGCTTTTTGCGATGGCGTCGCTCATTTTGCTGCGGACGAAGTTTCCTGCGCGTTCCGCGTGTCCAGCGCAAATTCCTGGTGCACGGCCAGCAGCGCTCTTTTCATGTCCTGGCTAGAGACTACAAACGAAATATTGGTTTCCGAAGAACCCTGAGCAATCGCGATTATATTTATGTTTTCGCGGCCCAGCACGCTGAAGGTGCGCCCGGCCATGCCCACGGTTCCGCGCATATTTTCCCCAACTACGGCGACGATGGCGATGTTAGGGTCGAGAGTGATGTGCTCGACCTTCTGATGCATCAAGTCCTGCGCGAATTGCTGGCGCAGCGCGTCCACGGTGCGTTTGGCATCGGAAGAAAAAACGATGAAACAAATATCGTTCTGCGACGAGGACTGCGAGATCAGCAGCACGTTCGCGCGCACGTTGGAGGTGGTGGAAAATGTGCGGCCCACCACGTCGGGCAAGCCAACAATTCCAGGGCCGCCGACCGCGATGAGCGAAACATCGCGAATGGCGGTGAGAGCTTTCACTCCGGCGCTGGAACTGCGGCCCTGCGGTGTGATTTTCGTGCCGGGATGTTCCGGCTCGAAGGTGTTGCGAATCCATACGGGAATGCCGGATTGCGTGACAGCGCGCAGCGTCTTGGGATGCAGCACCTTGGCGCCGAAGTGCGCAAGCTCCGCGGCTTCGCGGTAAGAAATCTCCGGAATAGTGCGCGCGCCAGGGACCAGGCGCGGGTCGGCCGTAAGTACGCCGTTCACGTCGGTCCAGATGATTACTTCATCCGCAGCGAGCGCGCCGCCGAGAATCGTGGCGGAATAGTCCGAGCCGCCGCGGCCGAGCGTGGTGAGAACACCTTCGGCGGTCGCGCCGATAAATCCGGTGATTACTGGAACAACTCCTTGTTGCAGCAACGGGCGAAGGCGGGCTTCGCAGCGCGCCTTCGTGGGCTCCATTAAAGGCTCGGCCGCGCCGTGATAGGAGTCGGTGACGATCAATGCCGTGGCTTCGATGGCTTCGCTGCGGACACCGCGTTCGCTGAGCGCACCCGCAACCAGCGGCGCGGAAAGCCTTTCGCCAAGGCTGGAAACAGAATCGAGCGTGCGCGCGGTGAGTTCATGGATGAGCGCCGTCCCTTCGCAGAGGCGCTGCGCTTCGCGCAGAAGCTCCTCGATGCCCAGCGCGATCAAGTTTCGTGTTTCGGGATTTTGAATCAGAATTTTCAGCGCTTCGAAATGCTGTTCGCGCAGAGCTTCCAGCAGCTCGGCGGCGCGCTCGCGATCGCCGGTCTCAGAACACGTGGCGGCTTCGATCAGGCGATTGGTGACGCCGCTCATGGCCGAAACAACCACGACGAGAGGACCAACGCGCGAGGCTTTGGCGACGATTTCGGCGACGCGCGCGATGCAGGAAGCGTCGCCCACCGATGTGCCGCCGAATTTCATGACCTGCAAATGTGGCTTCATTTGGGATAGACCTGTGGCGAGGCGAAACGATGTGGCCTCTAGCAAATCTGGCTTTTGGAATGGCCGCGCCTGAAAAAACTATACACCACCGCGGCAAATAATTAGAGCGCGGCGACGCGACGATGTCGCTCGATCAAAAAGAGCTAGGCGGCGGGGAACGGACCTTGCAGGTCCGTATGGAGCAACTGCGGAGAGATTCTGGACTGAGCCGCCCCGAAAATTTCGAGGCGGCTCGCGTCCAAGAGCAAGACCGGCTGCTTACGGGCGGGCGGCCAAGGCTGGTATCAAGACCTTGGATTGCGGCGTGCCGAGACCGGTGACGTAGTCGTATCCGGTGAGGGCATCACACAGGGTGCCGCAGGAACCATTGCTGCCCGTGGTGACCGCGTGAAAATTGGTGGTGGGGCTCGATTTTCCGACCGCGTACACCGACGTGCCGGTGGCGCTCAAGTCGGCTTTACGGGCGGCCACACGCTGTGAATTGGTGATGGCGATCAGCGCGGCCCACTGTGGCGCCGCTGCGCTGGTGCCGCCTACCTGGAACCAACCGCTGTAGCCGCTGACTCCGATGGAATCATAAATCGCGTAGCCGGTTCCGGGGTTGGCGTTGTAGGCGACGTCCGGCACGCCGCGCATTCCGTGCAGGTCGTCGGCGATCGGAAACTGCGACTGGGGGAGCGGCTCATATTCGTACTTGCTGATGCCGCCGCCGCTGCCGCTCCATGCGGATTCGCTGCTGTAGTTTCCGGATTTGTCCAGCGTCAGCGAAGTGCCGCCGACGGCAATCACGTCCGGCGATGCCGCCGGATAATTCACGCCGGTGCCGCTGTCACCGGAAGCTGCTAGGAAAGTGACGCCGGTGGAAACGAAGTGATTGTCTAGGCTGCGCTCGCTGGCGAGTTCGCCGGACGTCCAGCTCATCGAGACGACGGAAGCGCCGTTGCGCACCGCGAAATCCACGCCAGAGAGCAAGTCGCTCAGGTTATTGGAAGGAGCTTCGACAAGCATGATTTTGGCTTGCGGCGCGATGGCGTGCGCCCATTCGATATCGAGCGAAATTTCCACGGCCCAGTTCGCATTGGCAGCCGGTTTGCGACCGCTGGAATACAGCTGGCGGAAGCAGCCGTTGGCGGTTGTGCAGGCCGGCAGATTGAACTGCTTGCTGAATACGGTGAGGTCGTTTGCCGCGTTGGCGTCATCGTAGGCGTCTACCAGGGCGATAGTCTGCCCGGCGCCTTGGTTGCTGACAAGGTCAAATCCGTAAGCATGGCGAATTTGCGACGGGGTAAAAGCCGTCGTTGGCGGGGTGCTGAGGCTGGCGCCAGCGGCCTGGTGAATGAAGTAATGAGGCGCCATGAAAGCGATCGGATCCTGGCCGTTTTCACCCATATGTATCTGCAAATAAAAGGTTTGCTGCGCTAGCGCCGCCTGGCTGGCGACGAGCATGGTACCGGCTACTATCAGGCCACGAATGATGTTGCGGACTCCCCCTGCGTGCATCTAAACCCCCGTTTAGCGCGCCCCGTGGTGCAGGGCTGAGTTGCGTGTGCTTGCTTTCGACTCGGTTAGGATATGGTCTGCGAGGGACTGTGGCGATAGGCCGGTACTCTCAATCGGCTGGTACCAAGGTCAGCAACGCAGGGGTGTGCCGCTTTGATACTCGCCACGGAGACGGATTTGGGGACTATTCGAGCGGCAGACCTACGTAGTTCTCTGCGAGTGACTGGGAGGCCGCACGCGAGCTGGTGACGTAGTCCAGCTCGGCCAACTGGCGGCGTTGGTCGAAGGCGTTCTCGTCGTCGAAGCGATGCAGCATGGAGGTCATCCACCAGGAGAATCGCTGCACCTTCCAGACGCGGCGCAGGCAGGTTTGAGAGTAGGCATCGAGCAGGTTCCGTCGCCCGCTGGTGTAAAACTCCGCAAGTGCGCGCGCGAGGATGCGCACGTCGGCCACCGCCAGGTTCAGGCCTTTGGCTCCAGTGGGAGGCACGATGTGCGCTGCGTCGCCCGCGAGGAAAAGATTGCCGTACTGCATGGGCTCCACGACAAAGCTGCGCATGCCAGTAATTCCCTTCTGCAGCACCGGGCCTTCTGCCAGCTTCCAGTTTTCTTCGGCGGCCAGCCGGACTTGTAGCTCTTGCCAGATTTTATCGTCGGGCCAATCCAGGATGTCTTCATCCGGACGGCATTGCAGGTAAAGCCGACCGATGCGCGGCGAACGCATGCTGAGCAGCGCAAAACCGCGTTCGTGATATGCGTAGATGAGCTCTTCCGAAGACGGAGGCGCCTCCACGAGAATGCCCAGCCATCCGAACGGATAGAGGCGTTCGAAAGTGGTGAGCACGCCCTCGGGCACCGACGGTCGGCAGATGCCATGATAACCATCGCAGCCGGCGATGAAATCGCATACCAGCTCCCGCGGCTCGCCATCCTTGAGAAAGCGAATCGTGGGCCTGGACGAAGGCGTCGAGTCAGCGAAATTGTGGATGCTGGTGTCTGCGACTTCAAAATGTACCTGGCCGCCAGCGGCCAGCCTTGCGTCTGTTAGATCTTTTACGACTTCGTGCTGCGCGTAGATCGTGACCGCTTTTCCGCCGGTGAGGTCCGCAAAATCAATTCGATGGGTGCGGCGGCCGAAGCGCAGATTCACTCCGTAGTGCACCAGGCCTTCGCGCTGCAGGCGTTCGCCCACGCCGGTTTCCTTCAGCAGGTCCACGGTGCCTTGTTCGAGCACACCGGCGCGCACGCGCTCCTGCACGTACTGGCGGCTGCGATTTTCGAGGACGACGGATTCGACGCCGTGGAGGTGCAGCAAGTGTGAGAGAACCAAGCCCGCGGGCCCGGCTCCGATGATGCCAACCTGCGTGCGCATAGGGATGCGTCCTCGCGTGAAGCTTCGTAAACGATAGCAGAAGCGGCGTGCGTGGCGGAACGATATCATGTGACGGCCCAAATAGTTGGAGCGTCGCGGAAGTGGGTGTTACCATGCGTCGTTGAACGCGGCCGATTTTTTGCGGGACTGGATTTTGCGCGCGCGAGTAAGCGTGTGTTTCGGGAGCATCAGGCGATGTTCGTAAGCAAGAAGCACCTGTTGGTGGAATGGGGGGACTGCGATCCCGCGGGAATCGTGTTTTATCCGCGGTATCTTGCCTGGTTTGACGATTGCACCACGGCGCTTTTTATGAATGCGGGCATGCCGACGCGCGCTTTGTTCCGGGCGCACGCGATTCTAGGAGTTCCGCTGGTAGATGTGCGCGCGCGGTTTATAGTGCCTTCCACGTTCGGCGACGAACTGCTAGCGGAATCCATGGTGACGGAATTTCGCCGCAGCAGCTTCATCATCCGGCATCAATTCTTAAAGGCAGGAACCTTGGCCGTCGAGGGTTTTGAAACACGCGTGTGGGTGGGCACGGATCCCGCGAATCCGGAGCGCATCAAATCGCGCCCGCTGCCGAAGGAAGTGATCGAGCGCCTTTCCAAGGCTGGCGCAGCGGAAGGCCAAGCGAAGCCTTAAGCGGCTCGCACGCCGGACGTGTGACAGCTTCTACGTGAATTGCAGCGGCTTCGGTTTTGCGGGATCGCTGTAATCGTAAAAGCCGCGGCCGGCTTTGCGGCCATTCCATCCCATCAGCACCATGCGCTTCAGCAGCGGCGGCGGCGCGAAGCGCTTCTCTTTGAATTCATCGAACATGATGTTCGCAATGTAATACGTCGTGTCGTGTCCAACGAAATCCAGCAGCGTCAGCGGCCCCATCGGGTGCCCGCATCCAAGCTTCATGGAATTGTCAATGTCTTCGATCGAGCCGACTCCTTCTTCCAGCGCGCGCACGGCATCGAGCAGATACGGTACGAGCAAGCGATTCACGATGAA
>Ga0187858_10004248_pt1 | contig 13487 bp, 18 predicted proteins | sample June2016WEW_8_15_FD_133015 | JGI IMG/M metagenome (GOLD analysis project Ga0187858, IMG submission 133015) | Peatland microbial communities from SPRUCE experiment site at the Marcell Experimental Forest, Minnesota, USA - June2016WEW_8_150 | ecosystem: Environmental > Terrestrial > Soil >...
GCTCCGGAGGCGAATCTGGTGCCGCGGCTGATTCCCGATCTCGCTGAAATACCGCTGGCCGAAATCGTCGAGCTGCCGCTGGTGCAGAGGCACCTGGGTCCGCTGCTGGAGCGCCATCGCCGTTCGATCGACATCATGCGGGAGCGCGCCGATTCTCGAGACGGCGTGATCTATTTCGACGTGAGCGATCTCGATCTCGAGGGCTACAACAAATTCGTGCCGTACTTTTTGTATCCGGACGCGCTGTACTCGGTCGGCGTGAGCGCTTCGCCGGTGCGTGCGAAGGTATCCGTGGGCACGAATCCGTGGAAGGAAGCGTCCGCCGAGGTGAATCTGGCTTCGCTGTGCGAAAAGTATGGCGGCGGCGGACACGCAAGGGTGGCGGCCATTTCGCTGGGACCGGGCGACCTCGTCCGTGCGCGTCAGGTGGCGAAGGAGATCGCCGCGACTCTTCGGCATTCTTGACCGGGCGTTGCTCTGCTGCCCGGTTGGGAAGATTATTTCCTCGTGTTAGAATTCACAAATGCTGGGCCGCTAGCTCAATGGTAGAGCAGCTGACTCTTAATCAGCGGGTTGGAGGTTCGAGTCCTCCGCGGCTCACCACTTATTTTCAACAAGTTAGGCTCTTCGGACTTCACTGAGACAAGAAACTGTGCCCAATTTTGTGCCACAGCCGGCTCAAAATCGGTGCCGCTGAGGTCGTCCACGGCCAGGCGCTTCGCTTCCATCCTGATATGCGAATACCGCTCCATCATCGCGCGGGACACGTGCCCGGCCAGCGCCATAACCGTCGAGTCCGAAGCCTGAGACTCGGCCAGCCGCGAAATGAACGTGTGGCGCAGATCGTGGAAGCGGCAGGATACCTTTGCGGCCTTGCGGGCGCTCTCCCAAGCCACTTTCCAACGGTGCATCGGCTCAGTAGGCCTAATCTCCCAGGCGCACGGCTGGCGGTCATTCCCGGCAAGCCCGTACCTCTCATGTGGGAATACGTAATGCTCTGGCTGCGCGCCGTGATAAAGCCCCCGCCAGTGCGTCAGGACAGTCACAGCGCGGGGATTCAGAGGGATTATGCGTCCGGTACCCGCCGCCGTCTTTGACTTGCCCACAGTGAGCGCCCTAGCCAGAAAATCCACCTGGGCCCACTTGAGGCCACGAATCTCGCTCGCTCGCATCCCCGTGTTCAAAGCCAGCATTACAACCGGGTAAAGACTGCGGCAGCGGCTTTTCGAGGCCGCTTCCAACAGGCGGGTTTCTTCCTCATGCGCCAACGCACGGCCTGGGGACGGGCTTTCTTTTAGGAAGTCCACGTCCGCCGCGATTGGTTCCCACATCCGATAGCGCCGGAGGATGCTCCGCAATACTCCTAGCTCAAGGTTGACCGTGCGATTGCTCACGCCGTCGCGCTTTCGGCGGGTCTGGTAGGTCGCTAGGTCTTCCGCGGAGAGGTCACAGAGCAATTGTTTTCCAAAGTCCTTCGTCAACTGAGAAATCGCAAGCTTATAACTGCGCTCCGTGGAGGGCACGATGCCCGTGCGGGTCTTGAGCCAATCTGCCGAGGCAATCGAGAACAGCGGCGGGAGCTTGCGACGCTTGATCTGATTCCAGCTTTCCTCTAGCTCGCGCCGCCGCGCCCGCTCCGCATCCTTGGCGACAGTCTTGCTCTCGCTCTTGGAGGATTCGCGGATCATCTGTCCCGCGAAGCGGAATTTGTACCACCACACGTCCCCACGCCTGTACACGCTCATTTGTCCTCGCTCCTTTTCGGCGGTCGGCCACCCTTCTTGCCGTTCTCCCTGGCAATGGCGCGTATGCGTTCCATTCCAAAACGTTCTACGCGCGCCGCGTAACTACGCTTCCCTAGCCAGCTGGTGAACCTCTTTACCTCAGCGCGATTCATTCCTATATCCTAAACTGTTTGGGTAATTGCGTCAAGCTATCAGGTGATAGAATCACCGTGCGCGGCTAGGGTCGCTCCCGAAAAGCGGTGCATCCCGGTCTGCCTGCCGCGCTCGCTCCATCAACGGGATGCCACGCGGGAGGTGGCTGTGAGCCGCAAACGACGGTCCGGGAGTCACACGCTTGCAAAGCAGGGGCAATCTACTGGGCCGAGGACGATCCTTGCAGCAATAGAGGAAGCCTTCGTTGAGACACTGAAAAGCCTCAGCGCCCTCGTAGAACGAACGGCCAAGCCTGGAATCAGCGAAGGGGATGCGCTCAAGGCAATGCCCGAAATGACTTCGCTCGCGCAGAGGGCGGCTAAGCTCGCCACTTTCGCGTACCCGGGTGCCAGGGCCCTCTCATCTCAATCGGCTGTTAAGCTCGCTGCTCTCTGGCGCGAAACGAACGCGCCTGAGGCTGAGGTCGAGAGGATCTTGAGAATGGCCGGGCGGAGGTCCAGAGGCCGCCCAGCCACACTTCGGGGTGCAGGACTTCAGGCCCTCGAACTGCAGTGCAACGACCCAGAACGCTGGACGTGGCGTGCGCTGACCAATAATCTGTGCAATTGTGGTTTGCGCGAACACCCTTACAATTCCAAGTGCCAAAAGAATCTACGCCGCGAAGCGCTTCTCGTGAAGAAATTCTTGAGAGAGCTTGGAGTCAAGCTACCCACCCAGCGAAATAATCGCTGATTTTCTCGCCGCGCGAACATATCTGCCCTTATATCGCAGCTTCCGCGCCTCGCAAGATTTCGCTACAAATCGCACGGAGGCGAAAATGGATAGCAAACCTTCCGTGCTTCTCTCAGTCCCCGAATTTGCCACTGCGCTGAACATTACCGTATCGTGCGCGAGACGTTGGATTCTGGAACGGAAAATCGCCACGGTTAAACTTGGTCGGCTTATCCGCATTCCGGCGTCAGAAGTCGAGCGGTTGGTCAACGCGGGCAGTCGCCCAGCGCGTCCCGCGCTGCGAGGCTAGTACTTGCAGAAGGGCACTCAGAAATGAATGAAGACCTCGAATCGCTTCTGAAGCAACTCGATACGCCTGTTGACCCGGCTTTGCCTTCGGTCAAACGCATCCTTGCCGGACTCTGCGACGAACGTTTCTCCGGCATCGTGGAGTTGACGTATCGAGCGGGCCGCGTCGTGAAGGTGCGCAAGAGTTAGTCGATTAAACCGAAGGACTGCTCGCATCATGTCCGAGAACACTACAACCCAATCGCGTCCCAACATCGAAGAGATCAAGCGGAAACACGCGCTCCGATCCTACTCGGAGCTGTGCACGCGGCGTCGTGAACTGGGCGCAAATCATTTCGTGGTCGCGGGCCTGCTACCAGCAAGATCGAATGGAATCCTTGTGGGAGATTCTGGCTTGGGCAAGTCACCTCTGCTCTACACCCTCGCCCTGTGCGTTGCCGCTGGTCTCCCGTTCATGGACCTGCCGACTACTCGCGGCGACGTCCTGATACTTGACTACGAGAACAGCGGAGGCGATTCCGAAGAGCTACTTGAGCGGATCCGCCAGCACCTCGGGCTCGACGCCGTGCCAAACAATTTGACCATTTGGAACGCGAACGACTGCGCCCCGCGTTTCGGAACGCTTGGCTACGAGGCCAGGAACGTCATCCAAGAGTGGGCTTCGGCCACGGAATCCTCGGTCAAGCTCGTCATAATCGATCCTCTCAGCGGTTTTAACGCCGGCGCTGAGGAAAAGAACAGGGACGCCACGGAGATGCTTCTGGGCCTGCGAAGGATTAATCGTGAGTTAGGCACGACTCACGTCCTTTCACATCATCGTCGTAAACCGTCGCGCGAGCCAAACGGGAATGTGAACCTGGCCGACTGCTCGAACATGCGGGCCTGGTTTTCGGAGGCTCGCGGTGCAGGGGCACTCATCAACGGGTTTGACGAGCGCCTCGGCGTCGACTTGCCGGGCAATGTGACACAGCTCGCGGAAATCACAGGTGAGATCAGGGAAGAGGTTGCGCTCGTCCTTCGAGGGTTCGGTCGCGTGCGCGGGGAAATTGGTCCCTTCTATCTCGCGCGTGTTTACGACGAGGACGGTGTAGCGGTGGGTTACCGCAAGCTGTGCTCCGCCGAGCTTTTGTTCAATCGAGAGCAACAAGAGGCTCTCGCACGGCTGGGCAACAGATTCAGAACTGGCGAGGCGCGAACTATCTACCGCCACGGCGACCAAGCCACAAGTAACTGGCTGAATAAGTGTGTACGGCTCGGCCTTGTGCGCAAGGTTGGCCGCGGACAGTGGGAAAAAGTACTGAACGGTGGAGGGAACGGAGAAAGGTGAGATCTATCGTATTAGACGCTAGTTACGGCTCCAACCCCCGCCGGAGAGGCCCGGAGCAGAGCGGAGAAAGTTCTCCGCTACTCTCCATCATTCTCCGCTCAAGGGCGGATCAGCAACATGCTGCTCAGACAGGTCTTAGTCTATTTCTCCGTCAACTCCGCCCAATTGCGCTATCGCTGAACCGTCTCTGGGGGAGCCGTGGGGGCAAATAGCAACCGCAAAGGCAAGCGGGGTGAGCGCGAGATCGTGGCCCTTGCACGTGCTGCTGGTCTGCCCGCGAAACGCACTTGGCACACCGCGCAGGATGCCGATCCGCTCGTTCGATGCTGCGATGTCATGATCTGTGGACATCGTGCGCAGGTCCGGGTACGCGCCAGCGGATTTAGGCCTGTGTACGAAGTGCTTACGGGTGTGGAGATCGCATTCCTGAGAGCCGACCGGCAACCGTGGCTCGCCGTGCTGCCCGCTGAACGATTACTAGCTCTGCTGGCCCATGAGCGGGATGGGGGGGGCGGCTGATCGTGGTGATCGAAAAGGGGCTGCAGACGAAGATTTGTTGTGCGCGAACAGCAGCGGGAGCAAGGTTCGTGAGCGCATAACCCCGTTCGCCCTAGTGGTATTACCGTTTTCTCGCTTGCGCTGATGTGCGGTGCACGCAAACCCCCGCGTTTGCCCGCCGATGCCCGCGGGCGCACGCAACGGCACGTGAACTCACGTGTTTACACGTGTCGGCACGCGTGAGCGTGTTGGCAAGCGAGGACACGCGTTCGGCACGCGCATGCAGTCGATTCCCGTACATGTCCCGCTTATGGGCGAGGGGGAGGAGCCGGTAGGCCTGGGGCGCCGCTCGCCAAATACGCGCGAATTATCTTCTGCTGCGCCGGCGTCAGGATCGCCTTCGCGGCCAGCATCGCGTCGAGGCCGTGGGTTATCAGTTGCGACGTCGATTTGGAGATTTCGTCGCCTTTGCTCATCACCGCCGCTCGGTCCGGCTTGTCGGCTCGAAGTAGTTCCCGCAGATCAATCGCATCGACCGCGATGTCCGCCCCTGTCTTGATCGTGTATGTTTCCATGTCGACGACGATCTTCCGGAGGCTATCGGCTTGCTGGTCCGTGAGGCCGAGGACGGTCCGGACGCGCGGGTCGTCCAGCGCCGCCAGCAGCCTGGAAACTCTCTGAAGCGGTCCGCCCGGTCCTCGGCCGCGCCCTCCGGCGTCCTGGGAGCGCCGCGACATCGCTCCCATCATCTGCATCGCGCCTGGGGTCATCATGCCCGCGCCTATTGTGACTGGACCCATTGGTCGCTGGCCCTGCGCGGATTGTGTGGGTGGAAGATCGGCCGGCGGATTCGGCGGACCTTGAGCCGCACTGGCGCCTGCAAATACCGACAGACTCCCTACAAAAATCAAACTGAAGATCATCTTGGATCGCATGGAGTTCCTCCGACCGGTATGCGCCGACCGCAATTCGGGATTCCGCTTGGTCCCGGGTTGGATCCTACGCACCAGTAGCTGCAAGCATACTCCTTGCGGCTAAATCGTGTACTCTCGCGGGAGTCAAGATCTGCGAAACTTTCACGGAACCGGCAGGCATGGCCGGACTCTGCCGTGAAGGCGAGGTGACGCAGAACTGACACATGTCCCGGCGATGCGACTCTTTCACAACGGCTTCGAGTTCGAGATTTGCGACGAGTGGTTGGTCGAATCAGGCATGGATGGCTTTGTCCTGGAGCACCAATCGTACCGAACTGATCGGCATGATTCTTACGAGGTGCGAATCAATGAAGTTGAGCCAGTCACAGCGCGCCTTCGCTACGGCCTTTTCAGAGACGATGCCGAGACCGGCTTAACCGCCAAACAACGCTCCATGAAGATTCTTCGAGGTTTCGCCGCTGGTGACGCGATACCTGCCGTTAGAGTTGTAAGGCTTCCGCCGGGCTCACGCTACGCGTACAAGCTGACGGATGGAGCACATCGGTTCTACCTATCGATCGGAGCGGGATTCACACACGTGCCGGCGGTCGACGGATTTGATCCCGCGGGATTCTGAGGAGTGTGTCATGAGAACTGTACCCATTTGGGGCTCGTTGTTTCTGCTACTAGCCACCGCTGGTATTTCACGAGCGCAAGTCAAAACGCAGGTGGTCTATGACACCACGGATGCCAACTCGACCGCTGTCGTCACAGTTCTCATCAAACAGATGGCGGCACACCCTAAGGCGTTTACGCTAGTGAATAACCCCGACGACCAACAATTGGCCGTCCTTGCCGACTGCTATCGAACAACGGTTAATGATCCGTATTCCTGTTACTACATAGCCAGCAAACAACTCGGCGTGAATCAGGCTCTCCTCGGGGGAGCGGTTGTGGTCAAACCAACAGCACAAGAGGCGGCGGATGCCTTGCTTGCTTCTATCGCCGCTGATATTTCGGAACGTTGGAACAACCTAGACCACAAGATGCTGGTCAATGAACTTGAAACCTGTCTCGCCCTAACTGAGTCTAGTTGTGCTGTTCCAGACCCACTTGTACCTGAGTTAAAGGCTAAATCCATCAATCTGTCTCAGTATCTACGAAAAAAGCCCGCAAAATAGGCGTGGCTCATGCCGCGTTCCTTCTCCGCATCTCACCTACACCGGCCACGCGGCCGGCAACGGTTCAAATGTTCCGCAAGCCAACAAGAAGCTGCCGGTATTCAGTTCAACTCGCTCGGTTCATCGCTGGCCAATCAATCCTCCAACGATCGCCAGGCACTCGCCTCCAAATGAGTTGCCGCATAGGCGTTCCGCGAGCGTGATGGTACAGGACTGCAGCACGCGCGTAAAAGCCGCGGGTATGTGGAGTGCGCATGAAGCCGAACCGGTGACAGTCAAGGTGATGGCAAAACTCGTGACAGAGTGTGCTGAAGAAGGTCCCGAAGGATGTCACCTGCTTAAGAACCGCTGTACGCATCCACACTCGAATCAACATCCGGTCGGGAGAATAGTCGCCAAAGAGCTCAGTGGTCCAACCTGCCTCACGAACTCGCAACGGGCGCACTGAAAGAATACTGACTTCCGGCTCCCTGACTTTGTAAAACGTTGATGCCGCTGCGAGGAATGCGGAGCAAGCATTCTTAAGTTCTCCTCTTGCCCCGCCCTCGATGGCGGGTTGGATGCGTTGAGCAGTTGCGCGCAGTCCTTCATTGTCCGGCAATGGAAGATCTTTGATCTCATCGCTCCTAACAAATTCTTCGTGGTGCGAAATCCTGCGTGGAGGACGGTCAGTTATCACGAAATTGCTCTCGAGGCGGCTTCGCGCCAAGCCAGGCGTTCTGCTGCATGGCACGCCTGTCAACAATCACCGAAAGGACTTCGCCCGAGCCACTGATGGCGGCACCGAGACCAAATGCCCAGGTGTTGACCATTCGATAAAAGCCGCGTAAACGTTTAGAGATGAAACTATGAACCGCACACTCCACAAGATGAAGCGTTATTTGAAATCGCCCTGGTTCAGGCTGAGGCTGAAACGTTTTGTGAAGTCCCCACTACAATGGTTTTGGCACTCGATTCCATCATACTTGCCATTCTATGTCTTGATCATCGTCGTTGGCTATGCAGCTTACCAGGGATGGCCCCGAGAAACGGTGATTTCTCCGTTTCAGTCGCCATCTGATAGTGCGGGCAAGGCGTTGCCTTTCGGAGGGCAAACAGCTGCCGACATGTTGCTGGATGCTCTTACGGCGATTCGGAAGGAGGCTGACGGCCAGTCTGTGCCTTTGTGTAGCGAGGCTTCACGTAAGCCCCAAGCACTCGCGGGACCCGGGGGATTGGCCGTCGGACCGAGTTCAGCATTCCAGGTTGGTGGTCGCGTGGCGGTCGAGGTGAAGGGCATTTCTGTCGATGGCCTAATCTCAGTAGCCCGTGAAGTACTCAACCATGAAACGGACATCTCAGGGGATATACTTTTGGACGGGTCAGATAAGTTTCGGATCGCTGCACGCGCGCAGGGCGCGGGTCCTTGGGTGGTCGGTCCAGTATCGCTGTCTCCTGATGGCCTAACGACAGCGTCCTGTCAACTGGCTGAGAAAATTTTGGCGAGTACCGACGAACACAGGAATCTATTGGCCGCTGCTTTGATTCGTCGCAAGGACTACAACAGGGTTATCGAGCTCTATAAGATCATGCCGCGGGATAAGAGCTACCTTGCTGAGGCTCTCAACAACCTCGGAATTGCACTCCATCAAACCAAAGACGACGATGACGCCATTCTCAAATTAGATCAAGCACTAGACCTCAGAAAACTTTTCCCGGAGGCGCACTACAACCTCGGAAATATCTTCCTCGGCAGAGGCGACTTGGACCGAGCTATGAGCGAATTCCGTGAGGCTCTGCTCTTGCGGTCCGACTATCCGGAAGCCCTTATAAACCTAGGCAACGCCCTCCTTCAGAAAGGCGATTCGGAAGCGGCGATTGTCCAATTCCAAAAGGCGCTAAGCCTGAGGCCGGGTGATGCCGTTGCCTATTTCAACCTCGGCAATGTTTTTGATAAGCAGGGCAAGCACGAGGAGGCCAGGGACGAATACCAGGAAGCGATAAGCTTCGATCCCGACTTTGCAGAGGCGCACTACAACCTCGGCGTCTACCTCGACCAAGACGGAGATAAGGCGGGAGCCACGGCTGAATACCGCGAAGCGCTGCGTTCGAAGCCCGACTTCCCCGAGGCGCTAGCCAATTTAGGAAACGAGCTCGGTCTCAAGGGGGATAGAAAGGGAGCTATTGATGAATACCGCAAGGCATTGCGCCTGAGTCCTCAGAACCTGTCGGCTCTCGTCGGCCTAGGGACCGCACTGATGGACAGTGGCGACTTGGACGGAGGCATTGCTGAAGAGCAAGAGGCGCTGCGCGTGAACCCCGATTTAGCCGAGGCCCACGTTGCTCTCGGAACGGCGTTGTTTAGCAAGGGCGTTAGCAAGGGTGATAAAGCTGAGCAGGAAGTAGCTGAGGCCGAAGTGCGTCGGGGAGTAAACCTGAAGCCTGGCTTTTTCGAGGGGCATCTCATGCTCGGCACCATACTGTTAGACGAAGGGAAAACGGACGCGGCCATCGCAGAATACCACGAGCTTGAACGCTTAAAACCTCAAGACCCACTGCCGCACATGCTCTTAGGCGGTGTGTTCAACACGCCTGGCAATCGCCGCCTCGCGATTGCCGAATACAAAGAGGCGATCCGTTTGAACCCCCACGACCCACAGGGATACATAGCCTTAGGCAGCGTGCTCGATATGCCGGGTGGTGACCACGAGGCAGCCATCGCCCAATATCGTGAGGCCGTGCGCGTGAAGCCCGGCGATCCAAACGGGCATTATATCCTCGCCATTGCGCTCCACAGGAGCGGTCCCTCGGAGGAGGCTATTGCGGAATGCAAGAAGGCTCTTGCACTGAATCCCAAGCTCACAGGATTGTCATGGTGCGCGGGACCTTCTAAGTGAAATCACCAGGACACGTCCGAGATTCACCTGCCGAAAATCGTTTTCCAAGCCGCAATAGCCGAACAAAACCGACGGTAGCTGAGAGCAGAATAATCGTGTCGCGCACTATGCCGGTAACACTACTTTTCGTGGCTATCCTACGTTCATGCTCGACCGCACCTGCCGCCTCTCGTTACTCACAAGGGACCTGCCGCCCATGAACCTGAAAATCATCAAATCTTATCTGCAGCCATCAATGCTCTACCGATACCGCTCCCTGAAGGACTGTGATCAAGAAATACAGGCCATCGAGGGCGGCTATCTTCATTGTGCCGCTTATCGGAAGTTGAATGATCCGATGGAAGGCCTCTTCGTATCGAGTCCGGGTCTGAGGCAGAGTGCTGGCTATCGCAGCATTCGCGAGTCGATTAGCGACGCTAAGTCTCACATTGGAATTTGCTCGTTCAGCGAAGTGCGGAATCATGAGTTGATGTGGGCGCATTATGCGGATCGGTTCGAAGGCATCTGCGTTGCTTACAGTTTCTCGAAACTGTCGGACGCCTTGCCGGAGAGCGTAGAGTTTGTGCGCATGTTTTACGATGAGAGGGTCCCTACGATCCATCGCGCGAGAAACGGGCGGGAGTACCAGGCGAAAAAGGCGCTATCGTGCAAGAATTACCGATGGCTCTACGAGCGAGAATGGCGGATGTTCGGCCCGTTGGGCAGAGTGTCCTATGGCGACCTCACGTGCGTGGCGTGTGTATATCTAGGTTCGCGTATCAGGCATCATGATCGAGTTCGAATCGAGCACCGGTTGGCACCACTGAAAATCAAGACGCGTCAAATGATCATCGACAAATACTCCATCAGCTTTGAACCGAGGCACCGCCAAGCAACACGGCGCGCTATCCTGCGGCGGCAGGGATGCGGGTGTCTCCGTCGCCACTCGGCACGCGCTTCGTTGAGTTGAATCGAGAATGCCGATACTTGAGGCTTGCCGTCGCCGTCGTATCTCAACGGATAAACGAGCCCGCGCATCTGCTTTCCGAACACAATCAAATCGGCATCCGATAATCCGCTCAGCAGTTCCCGGAGATCGTCTAGGTTCACCGAGTTACTGAGCGCGTTTGATGGACCCTGCTGCCAGGGTGGCATGTTACTCCGCTCGCTGGGCACGCTCTCGGTCAAAGGCGGCCTTCGCTTCGCGGCGAAACTTGCGGCCGGTCGGCGTATATGGGAAGGCGCGAACGCCCAAGACTTTCTTCGCAACTTGCTCGAACGTCAGATTGGGATAGTCGAACGAGTAGTCATTGAACTGGCCAACGACTTCGAGTTGCGCAACCGAGAGGCGCGGCTTGCTGGCAGAGCGTTTCGCTGGCATGGGCGGATTCTAACACCCCCTCAGTCGTTGTAGAATGCGGACGCGATGACCGAACCTTACATCGGCACCAACGCATTTGTGCCCGTAACAAATGAGCACTCGCGGCCGAGCGATTATCTCGGTGGGATTTTCTTGCAGCTTCCCGAAAGATTCTGTGGCGGGAGGTAACCCGTAATCTTAGCGCCGGCAACAATCTGTCCGCTGCGTTTATCATAGTAAAATGTGTTAGCGAGAAAAAAGCGCATTGTATTCGTAATGAAAAAAGTAGGAGTAGGCTCCCCGAGCTTGTGAAGATGATCATCTTCTCCCTCTAGGACCCATCTGTGTCCATCCTGGTGGAAATGCATCTCTCCCGCGTTGCCTTGAGAATAAATCGTTAGAACGAGGTCCGGCCCCGACGCCCTGAGCGTTAAATGCATCGGAATGACGTCCACATCGCACGCGTAATCACCTGATAGATCCGCTGCTTCCGCCGGTCCTTCTGATTCAAGGAGCAGCCCCCTGACATCATTGATCGGAATCGCGAAATTGAGATTTTCCCCGCCTTCAACTTTAGAAGTGGTGATTCCGATTACTTCTCCTCTCATATTGAACAACGGACCTCCGCTACTACCGGGGGAGATCGGTGCTGTGATCTGCAAGAACCTGCCGCCCTGTTTCTCGATCGTTCTGATTGCGCTGACGATGCCGTTTGAAACAGTTGATTCGAGAGAAAGCGGATTGCCAATCGCGACAACTTCCTCTCCCACTTGGAGTTTGTCGGAGTCTCCGAGGGTGACTGATGGGAATTTTCCATTTACCTTGATGATGGCGATGTCGCGTTCTTTGTTGCGCGCCCGCAGTTCATCCACGGTTAGGAGCGCACCACCACGCAGCTTGACGGTGGGGACGAAGTGTTTGTCCTCTATGCCCTCTATGACGTGATAATTGGTCAGGATGTAGCCGTCTCCGTTTATGAAAAAGCCGGTGCCTTCGGATGTGGGGTTGCCATCCTTGTCCGACATAATGATGGATACGATGGCCCCATTCGCAGCTTTGGCTATCGCAGGTATGTCCTTTCGAGGTGGTGCCGACTGCGCTCCAATGAGGGCAGCTACGAGACATGCTTGAAGAGGGACTTTCAAGATTTCACCATAGCCAGGCTCAAAGCGGGTTTGGAATGCCGTGGCAATCCGCCGTCTTCTTGGCCTCGCTGAGCGCATTATCCAATGTCGTCCTGACGATGGCTTGAAACTGCGGCTTGACACATCCAATGAACAGTTCGGTGATCCGACGCAGGTCCTTGGCGAACTCTAGCACTTGATTCTTGAGGTGATCGGGACCATCATGTCCGACTCCGCCCGCGTTGGCCGCGATGTTCCTGTCGTAAACGAGATGGAATATTCGCTTGTTCGCTGGCTTCCCGCGCTTCATGTACTTTAAGTATAAAGGGCTCTCTGGCTCAGCCCACGAAGGCGCGAACTGGAGAGCCCGAGCATCGTCTGGCTCGCTTACCTTAGCGAAATAAAACTCGTAGAGCGCGCGGGATTGAACCAAATTCGTGTTCATCGCGAGGACGCATTCTCTGCCTTTCGTGGCATGCCAGGTTACCGCGCTCACAAATGACCAACGGAGCGCATCGTACAGGTCCTTCTCCAGAAATTCCTTCTCATCGGCTGCGGTCGAAGGAGTTGGCACGGGCGGTAGTTTACCACCGTGCATTTGAGCACGCCAAAGCGCCGCGCCTATTCGGATAAGTTCGTACTAGTCTGAGCAGATTGTGCAATCAGCCAAGAGTGGGACGGCCTAGGAAACCTTGCAGTACGGGCAAGGGGTGTCGGGCACTAGCATCGTGGGGTCTTCGTAGACTGTTCCCACCGAAGCTCCTGCTCGTTCTCGGCTCTCAGCTTGTTTCAAATGCCAGCGCACAATCACATTGTCCTTGCCGACGTCTGTAACCACACCGTGTTCTGACGGCGGCTTGTCACGTCGTGTCACCGTTGAGCCGACAGGTGGCTTCATTGTGAGCAGGACCCCATTTTCGATAGCTTGCCGGGCACTCGTCAAACGTGCGCTGATACGACGCTCGCACTATAGCTCAAATCGTTAGTGAACCGTTGTGTGTCAACTCCCGATAAGCACTGACTGCGTCTTCGACGCGTCTCTGGTACCAGAAACTTGGCGAGATTGGTTTGTTGATTCGACAGAAGTTATGAGCCAGGTTTCTGGAGAGTCGGATAACCGGGCAAATACCGGCCCAGTACTTTATTTGTCCGGTTTCCGCTGCCAGCTCAACCGGTCGATGCAACACTGTACTCAGTTGGTCCGACAGTACTTCCCCTAGAGAACCGACCTGTCGGGCTGTACTCAATCAGAACCTAGCCAGGGCAGTGTTCCGTTCGATTCGACGCTCGCGAACGACTATAGCCTTTGA
>Ga0187858_10004252_pt1 | contig 13480 bp, 16 predicted proteins | sample June2016WEW_8_15_FD_133015 | JGI IMG/M metagenome (GOLD analysis project Ga0187858, IMG submission 133015) | Peatland microbial communities from SPRUCE experiment site at the Marcell Experimental Forest, Minnesota, USA - June2016WEW_8_150 | ecosystem: Environmental > Terrestrial > Soil >...
ACCGGGTGGTCCTCTCAGGCGAATTGATGGTGCAGTCAATGCAAACAGCCGCCCTAATCGGCGAAGCTGGCCCGCGCGCGATCCGGGCGGCGAAGCGGCATGCCAACGCGTGCATGTTGGTGGAAGCCGCCCAGGGCGCTGCCAAAGAGGCCGAGAGTTTCGGCGGACTGTTTGGGGATGACGAGTCGCGGGAGGGGCTGCTTGCGTTTCTCGAGAAGCGCAAGCCCGCATGGGCAAAAGAGGGAGGTCAAACATGAGCGCTGTCTACATCGTTGATGCTGCGAGGACTGCGATCGGCTCGTTCGGCGGATCCCTCGCGTTGATTCCTCCTCAAAAGCTCGCCGTGCCATTGATCTCCGTCTGCCTTGCGCGCAGCGGGCTGAGTCCTCAGGACGTCGACGAGGTCAACCTGGGCTGTGTGTTACAGGCTGGGCACGGCCAGAACGTCGCCCGCCAGGTCGCCTATGAAGCGGGAATTCCGGTCGAGCGGACGGCGATGACCATCAACATGGTCTGCGGTTCCGGGCTTCGTAGCGTCATCGACAGCGCAAGGGCCATCGCCCTTGGAGAGACAAGTCTTGTCGTCGCCGGCGGTACAGAAAGTATGTCGCTTGCGTCCTACCTCCTGCCGAAAGCGAGGAGCGGTTATCAGATGGGCAATGGCGAGCTCGTCGATTCAATGGTTTACGACGGGCTGTGGGATGTGTTCAACCGCTATCTCATGGGCGTGACTGCAGAGAATCTAGCTAATAAATACAGCATCTCGCGGCAGGAGCAGGATACCTTCGCAGCTGAATCACAGAATAAGGCGGAGAGGGCCATCAAGGAGGGACGATTTGCCGACGAGATCGTGGCGCTGCGCGTCCCGCAACGAAGAGGCGATCCATTGGAATTCAAAAAGGACGAGTTTCCTCGTTTTGGGACTACTGTGGAAACGCTGGCCAAGCTCAAACCGGCGTTTCAACCAGACGGGTCCGTCACCGCAGGTAACGCGTCGGGAGTCAACGACGGGGCCGCCTGCGTTCTCTTGGCTAGTGAAGAGTTTGTGGCAAGGAAGAACCTTAAGCCACTTGCCCGAATAGTCTCATATGCGTACCAAGGAATCGACCCGGCGATCATGGGCATAGGTCCCGTGAGTGCTGTTCATAAGGCGCTGGCAACAGCCGGGTGGTCTATCGGTGAGCTCGAGCTTGTCGAAGCCAATGAGGCGTTCGCAGCTCAGGCTATAGCCGTCAACCGAGAACTTTGCTGGGACGCAGCGAGGGTGAATGTCAACGGCGGCGCTATCGCCCTTGGCCATCCGATCGGCGCTAGCGGGGCGCGCATCTTGGTGACCCTTCTTTACGAGATGCGGAGGCGAGAAGTGGACCAAGGCCTGGCCACACTTTGCATCGGTGGCGGAATGGGAATTGCGATGTGCGTCGAAAGGACTGGGGGCTTACAATGACGGAAATCAGAATCGGAGTAGTAGGAAGCGGCACTATGGGCGCTGGCATCGCGCAGGTCTTTGCCTTTGCCGGCTACCGCGTCGTTCTAGTGGACTTGGCGAAGGAGTACTTGGATCGCGCGATCGCCGGCATCGCGAAGAGTCTGGAAAAGCAGTTAAGAAAGGACAGCATTTCAGACTCCCAGCGGGATGCCACTCTAGCCGCAATTCAGGCAACCACGGACTACTCGGACCTTGCCTCGTGCCACCTCGTCATTGAGGTGGTCTCGGAGAACCGAGATATCAAGAAACAGGTCCTGAGGAAGATCGAATTCGCGGTGACGGACGAGTGCATTATTGCATCCAATACCTCCACCATTTCCATCACGGAACTGGCATCGGAAATCAGTGTTCCGCGACGGTTCGTCGGAATGCATTTCATGAACCCTGTGCCCGCGATGCAACTTGTCGAAATCATTGCTGCGCTGCAGACCGTCGAAGAGGTTACAGCCGAAGTCGTCGCTCTCGCCAAAAAGATCGGTAAGACGCCGATCATGGTCAGCGATTCTCCCGGATTCGTACTTAACCGCCTCCTCATCCCGATGATCAACGAGGCGATCTATGCCTTGGACGAGGCCGTGGCGGATGCCGAATCCATCGACTCCTGCATGAGGCTCGGCGCGAACCATCCCATTGGTCCGCTCGCTCTGGCCGACTTAATAGGGCTCGATATTTGCCTCCACATCATGGAGGTGCTTCACGCCGATTTCGGAGATTCGAAGTATCGGCCCTGCCCCTTGCTTCGACGAATGGTAGCCGCAGGCTACCTCGGCCGCAAAAGTGGAAGGGGCTTTTTTGCTTACTAATAGTGATCGCAGGTTGTGACGTTTGTGCACGAAAGCTCAAGCCTAACATCACTGTAGAGGCTCGCATTCGTACGATCCTGTCGTCGCGTACGTCTTATTTTAGCAAGCCTCACTAGCATGAGGAGGAAGACAGATGCGCGTATTACCGACACCCAACTGCCTTATCAGCGTTGGTGCCATCAATCAAATCCCTGACGCTCTCAAGGAGCTTGGAGTCAAGACAATCATGGTGGTCACCGATCCCGGTGTGATCAAGGCCGGCATTTTTGACAAGCTAAAAGAGATTCTGGATGGGGCCAGGGTCCAAATCAAGCTCTGCGATAGGGTGCAGCCCGACCCATCCATCACCTTCGTCCAATCGGTTGTTGAAGATGCTCGTAGAAATCAGATTGGGGCTGTTATCGGTCTGGGAGGCGGCAGCGCTATCGACACCGCAAAGGTTACCGCCGCTCTCATGACCAACAAAGGGGATGTCGCCTTCTACCTCGGAGGCGCCGCGCTCACGGAGGATCCGCTGCCTATCATAGCTGTCCCCACCACCGCTGGCACGGGAAGCGAGACCACCAACGTAGCTATTCTTTCAGATGAGAAGGATCAGGTTAAGAAAGGTTTTGCCTCGGTCAGGATCGTCCCGAGCTATGCCTTTCTCGACCCCGAGCTCACCATCAGTCTTCCTCCTGCGATTACAGCAATAACTGGAATGGACGCCCTCTGCCATGCGATCGAGTCCTTCACTTCGATCAACGCCAACGCCTACAGCCAACCTCTCAGCCTCGCGGCTGTCGAGCTGCTGAACGACAATATCGTCGAGGCATTCAAGTACGGCAAGAACGTCCACGTCCGAGAAAAGATGCTGCTGGGAAGTTACCTAGCGGGGGTTGCCTTCGCCAACGCGGGTGTTACCGCGGTGCATGCCTTCGCTTACCCCCTCGGTGGCATGTTCCACGTAGCCCACGGACTTGCCAACAGCCTTATGTTATCGACCATAATTAAGTTCAACGCCTCGTCCTGTCAGGAGCGTTTCGCCCGAATCGGGAGAGTATTCGCGAAGGGTGAAACCGCGACCTCAGATACGGTAGTCAAGCGAGTTGAGGAACTACTGGATCTCCTTGAGTTTCCCGCGAATCTGGCCGCGATCGGCATACCGGCCGATTCATTGGAGAAGATGTCCCAGGCAGTGATCATGATCACACGCTTGCTGAACAACAACCCCAGGAAGGTCACCCTGGACGATGCGCGGGTCATCTACAAGGAAGCATATAACCGCTGACAATCATTTCGGGGATCTGCGTCCTTTTCGAAGCTTTCGCCTGCTCGAGTCTTCCAGGACAGATACCCCAAGGCGGTCGGTTGCCTGCGCAGGGACGAGGAGTCGCTATTCACGGTTTGCGACTTGCCCACGGCGCACTGGCTTCATATCCGCAGCACAAACGTCATCGAGAGCTTATTCGCAACAAGGAGGCTACGTCTGGACGAGACGAAGGGCTGCGGAACTAGGCTGGTCACACTCAGAATGGTAAATGGTATTCAAGCTCATGCAGAAGGCGCAGAGGAACTGGCACACACGTCACGGTTCGCAGCACCTGCAGCTGGTACATGAAGGCCGTCGATTCGTTGACACGAGATTTAGGAGAAATCGGTAGCATAGAGAGAAATCCGATTGGGGATGCATTCATCTACGAGGAGGATTGACAGGACCCCATTAAGAAGACACCCTATCGAAATAGAGGCTTGAGTCCGAAGTGACAAAGCCTAAAGAGAAATCAGTTGGAGTGCCTTAAAAAGTCTGACAAATGAAGTGGCTGTTAGCGAATAGGGAATTGATTACTGGTGGGTTTGCGATGGTTGTGTTGTTCGTCGTTGGTTGGCTGTTGAACAAAAAGGCTTTTCGAAACAGTGCAAGCCATCGCAAGAAATCCATATTCAAGCGACGCTTAAATAAAACGAGATAGTATTGACGGACGTGCGCATCAGCACCCACAGAGAAGTTGAAGCCTCTCAAACACCGCGATGCTCCAGTTGGCCATGTCCTGACGGCTCAACTCCATTCCGATGCGCGCAAACTTAATCCCGCTCAACAGCATGCTTATCTCGCGTGCCGCCTCCTGTGTGCGCGGCCACGGGAACTTGTCCCGCTCCAGTCGCTTCTGCCACTGGCAGAATCCGTTGCGATCCCAGTACAGCGCCTTCAACAGACGTCGGTCTTGATTGCTGAACAGATACAGGTGACCCGAGAGAGGATCTCCGGCCATGGCGCTTTGCGCCAGGGCCGCCAGACCGTTGATCTGTTTTCTCAGATCTGTGGCTCCCGGGCGCACGAACACTTTCACCCGATCCCACTCAAGAAACATGAGCGGCTTCCCTCGCTACGCGTAACACTTGGCGAAGAACCTCCTCGCTGAACTCCCCGGGGAGCTCCACATCGCCGCTTGCCAAGATGCGAAGGTGCATCGGGGCGGAGTTCGCCGCAACGGGAACGGCTCGCTCGATCTGGACGAATGAAGCGTCTGTGTCTGTTCCTCGAAGCCGCTTCATCCATTGCCTCAGATATTCCTTGCCCACGCCATTCTCGCGTCACCAAAGCTCACGTGTCTCGCCGCTTTGCTTCCAGGCGCTTACCAGTTCGCGCCATTCCTCTGCCGATCGATGCCGCTGCTTCGTTTTCACGGAGACTTGTTCCATGCATGACCTCCTGACCTTGCAGAGTCTTGAACTCAGAATTGATTCCCTCCGGCCTCTTTACAAGGTGGGGTTGTTTTGACGGTTACTTTGCGATGTCGCCTGACAGCTGTCGGAAAGTATGTGGAAGCACGTATAAGCTGCCGATTGGTAGCCTCATCGCGCGATACCTGTCGTACTGCATCCTCTCTTTATTTGCCTCGAAGTAATTGATCTCCCCCTGAATGAAGTCCCGATTCTGTGCGTGCTCGGCCGCGTCGCGAATCTCATGCAGTTCCTAGAGGAATCTCACGACATTGCCATCAAAAAGCATGTCTTTCCTGCTTCGAAAATGCTTCCAGTACCCGGAGTCTATTCGCCATTCAGTTGCTTGCAGATGCCCTAGACATGTTCGAATGCATGATAGAAGTACAGAATTAGTCACCTGACGGGGAGTAAGCCGCTCGCCTTTAGGCGAAGGCTTCAGCGAGCTTGCTGCACATTGAGCGGTCGGCAGAAAGAATAAGAATTCGAATGTGCCGCAAGCGGATGTTGTGTCGGAAAGTGCAAAGTAGCTGCGATACAGCATGGGCAATTCTGACGCATGAAGGGATTGCGGCCCCTGCGAGGCCTGCTTGAGAATCAAGCGCCTGGTCATAAAAAATGGTGACGGCACCCCAGTCGGCTTTAGCCGACAGGCGCAGAACCCACCGACTTCAGTCGGTGGTGGTTGTATGCTGGGCATGTTCGGCAGCTTAGGGGTGGAAGTCCCAAACTCCATGAAGAGTTTTTGCACGACCTTTGGAGAGTTGGCGTAGCGCGCCTCTCGAAGTCGGGAGCCCCGTTCCTTCCCGACATCACTGTACATCAAGTGGGTCCTTATGGACATCCCGACCGATGAAATGTACGTTTGCCTTTGTTACCTCCGTTCAACTTTGAATTGTGGCAACAGTTTCCTGGCGAATCCACGGTCTTTCAAGAGCGGAGGTCACATCATATTGTCTAGCTGTCCGGGTTGGGGATCATGAGGTCCCTGATGAGCACAACAAGGTCGTCGGTTGCCTTGCAGAACTGCCGCAGTGTGCGCCGCGTCGCTCCGAACCCGTCGAACTCCGCCGCCGACATCCCCTTCTCTTCATACGCCCGGCGGAAGTCCGTGAACTTGCGCTCCAGCTGCTCCACGATCTTCGGGTCAACCGGCCGGTCCATCTGGTTTTCGACTGCAACGTCGGAATCGTTGAACCTCTTCTGCCACACGAACGGCGGGGAGATCACCACGTCCCCTCCGATGAACTCGCTCCATTGCAGGTGATTCCTGAACGCCGCGGAGAGCAGGCGCAGCCGATACCCCCGCTCCTTGTATATGGTGTACGCCTTTTTCATCACCGCCACCCCCGCCCAGTCGAAGACCCAGGGATCGGCGATGATGTTCTGCTTCTCCGCCACTACTCGCAGCCAGTCGTCGAGCCGCCCCACCATCAGTGTGCACACCGGGCCCATGCGGGAGACATCCTTCTTCTCCTTCTCCCGCCGAGAAAGGCCCCGCTCCACCGCTTCGGCCACGGCAATGGCCTGCGGCAGCGTAAAGCTCACCGTGGCGTTGATGCTCACCCCGCGGTAGGTCGCCTCCTCGATTGCCTCCACACCCGCCCGGGTGACAGGGATCTTGACGATCATGTTCGGCGCAAGCTCGCTGAAGTGCACCGCTTGCTCGACGATCGCCCCGGCATTGCGGAAATACCTAGGGTCGGTCTGGATGGACAGTCGCCCGTTCCTGCCCTTCTCCCGGTCGAAAATCGGCTTCAGGAGCTCGGCGGCCTTAATCGACATCTCCTCCACCAGCCGCCAGGCGACCTGGTCGTCGCTCACGCCTGACATCTCGCGGATGAGGGCGGGGATCCTGTCCTTCCACAGGTGCATTTCCTTCTTCAGCACTCCAAGGACAATGACGGGATTGCAGGTGGCGCCTACCGCCCCGTTGGTCTCGATGGAAGCGGTCAGCTCCTGGATGGAGCAGGAATCGTTCCATAGCACCGAAGGAGTGGTCTGTGTCATTTGAAGGAGGACGCTCTTCAACTCTTTGCTCGGCATGCAATACTCCCTGTAAAGTTTTATCGACGGGCGCGCCCTTCAGCGCGCAAGGGATATACATTGCGTTATGTCTTAAGATGCGTGGAGAGAGATCTACACCGAAAATGCATGTTGGAAATAGGGTTGCGATGGGTGATGGGATTGCTGATATCCAATCGTGAAGGTTATGCTGTACTTCTAAGAAGAGGCTATGAAGGATACTTGCTTTGCGGGCAATTGTTCCCCGCTGGGCAAAATTTCTGGTTCCACCGGAACCGGTAATGACCAGAGTCTTCCAGATAGTCCATCCGATCTCCACGGGTACCTTTCTGGCTATCGAGTGTCCAATAAGGCGCACTCGCACGCCGTTACCAGCGATGTCGAAAATAGAAGCGATGGCCTTGTCTTTGCCTGAGGCTTCGACTACCAAACTGGAGCCCCGCCATCCGGTCAGTCCCATTATTTTATCTTTGAGATCCCCATGGGTCGGATCTATTGTTTCATCGGCGTCGAACTTCCGCGCTATCTCATGCTGAAATTTTAAAGGATCAATTGTGATAACATGTGCATTAGCTGTCTTAGCAACCACTAGAGCGGAAAGACCAGTCGGACCAGCGCCAAAGATGACCACGTCGTCACTTGCATCGACATAACCTGAGTTTTCCCAGGATGCCAAAGTAACTGACCGAAAAAGGTTCGACCCATGCCCCTTCCTCGAAAATGCCACGAGTCGGGAAATTTGTGACGAAAGGGCTCTCCTATAATTAGGTACTCGCCCATACCTACCGGGGAGTCCGGACGAAATCCGACCTCTCTGAAGTGTAGGCACGCGGATGGCAACAATCCTTCCTTGCAGTTTGCACATGCGAAGCTGATGCAGTCCCCAGTCACTTTGTTTCCCGACTTGACGCCTTTCACACCCTCGCCCACGTCTACAACCACTCCAGCCCCACTCGGATCTGGTGTATATGGACCTAAGTCATAGCGACCTTTCACCACCTAATCTCATTTTTCCCAAATCGATCTTCCTTTCATCCTTTTTGGGGGCAGCAATTAAGCCCTTGAAGCTACCTATGAGCGCGCGATGCTCCTACAGGTCCCCGAATAGGCTTTCCTGCAGGCGTCTCAATTGCATAGTCAAACTCTGATCGTTCTCGAGTTGAACATCTGAATATGTCAGATATTTACCTTTTTCTACAGATCTGTTTAATTTGGCGCCTTTGGCGAGAGCATACGGCAGTAGCTTTTCTTTTCGAACAATCCTCGCTTTCTCTATTCGCCCAGCCACGCAGAACCCGCCAATCTCGTCTATTACGTCTCCCTTCTCCAAATCCTTCTTCGCGATTGTGATTACGTCAGCCGCCCTACTCTTTCCTTTAGGGGCTATGCTGGGCTGATTGTGGATCGCAGCGTATGCAACAGAAATTGGTGCTTGTACGCCAATGTAGTGATAAGGAGTGTAAAAAATCCGATTGGAGCCTTCAGTAGGTTCCCATGCCATTTGAACCTTCTGATAATCATTCTGAGCACGGACAACTACGAATACCCATACAGTTGATATGACCGGCACTCCCTCCGGTTTGTCTATTCTTTCTACAATCCCGGTATTATCTAGTATTCCACCATCTTCCTTTTTCCGGAGCAACTCGGGTACCTTGTGGCTGAAATCCTGAAAAGATACCACTGGCCCGTGCATGCCTCGGACATCGGGCATTAGCCCTGTAGCATTTGCAACCATGCAACACTCTTCATTAGTCTTCGATCCGTCACAAAAGGAAGCATACATAGCAGGGTTATATTGAATTGGACTCATGGAGCTTTCCCGAAGGGGTTTCAGAATGGTTTCCTTGTTCCACTCTAATCTTGACCCGCCAAAGTCACTTCGTCCCGCAGCAACGATTTCGAATCCCAAAGCTTGGGCTTCGTCATACAGGTTCTTAATCGACCCAGGTTCATCTCCATAAATGCCGGTGTACACAACGCCCGCATTATCTGCAAGCATCTTTAAAATATGGCCTATACAGACATCACCCTCCACGCTAAGTGTGACTATATGCTTTTTATTCATTATGGCATTCAACGCGCACTCAGCGTAGAAAGCTGGCTCACCAGTCGCCTCTACTACTACATCTGTCTGCTTCATACTCCACACCAATTCCGGTTTGCTGCTACAGACCTTTTTCCCTGCAGCAAGAGCGCGTTCAGCATCCTGCAGAGATTGGCATACAACAATTTGATTCTTATCAACTCCTGCTATCTCATACGCGGACGTCGCGCGCTCGATGTTCTTGTCTACAATGATATTCACTTCCATTCCAGGAGCCATCGTCATCTGAGCAACCATACCAGACCCCATAGAACCAGCGCCAACAACTGAAACTCGAATTGGTGTATTGTTCTTTTGCAACTTAATGAGTTCTTCATTGATGCCAAACATATCTAACCTCCTCCATGCCGCCCCCCCTTCAAGGATGGGATTTATAAAGTAAGCCACTTCGTGGTGACGTTTTACCTACTAACTGTTGCATCACCAGACCCTTTACCATTCGGTTTTCCGGGAAATGACCGACCACTCTTGGCAATTGCCTGCCGAACAGAGCGTAGCACCACCTTGGATCCTCGAATGAGGATCTCGCCACCACCCGCCGTTTCATCTCGAAGACTGCCTGGGCCAACCCGGAGCGAACTCGATCCGAGTAATCTTGTTTTGCCCAAATCTTCCATGGCCACAATTTAAAGCTAACCTCACAGAACTGTCCAAGCATGCACAGCGCACAAATCTCCAGCAGGGGCCGATCTGTACTGGGATCTATCGGATGATGGGGCTGTGAAGCCTGGCCATACATCTCTATAAACGGTCTCGTCATCAGGATGCTCCACCCATGAGATTGTCTTAATGAGCGTTGATTTCACCGATCTGTCCTCGGCTACAAGACAAGACAGCGGATCTGATCTCTCCACTCGCGATATAGAAAATCGACCCCGTCTTGTGGGAGCCTGAACGCCCCGTAGTGTTTTGCTGACAGCCCTCATGTTAGGCAGTAGATTTGCACACTTTTCCAAGACATTCCTCCCGAAGTTCGCTATGAAGCGTATCGCTCAGGGGATAGAGCCCCACTGGTGATGAGGCTCTATCTCATACGTTAACTACAAAGGAGCTTGCTAGAAGCCGTAACTATCTACATTCTGCTTATTGATCTGCATGATAGCGTCAACCTTGACCAAAGAGCCGACCACTGTGAGCTTACCGACGCCCGGTACTTCCATGCCGTCTGTGATCTTCCGGCCGTCCAACACTTGCTTAGCAACCCAAGTCATGGAGTAGCCTGCATTCTTGGGATCCCAGAGGAACCCCCACGATATGCTGTCATCTTTGAAGTAGGGCGCAGAGGGATTAGGAATCGCAGTACCCACGAGTGCCACTTTTCCGGCAAGGCCCTTCACCTTCAGCGCCTGAGCCATTCCGATAGTCGCAGGGCTAACGAAACTAATGATACCCTTGAGATCCGGATAGGCCGTAATTATTTCAAGAGTCTTTTGGTACCCCAGCTGCTGGTCTTCACCGATGGGGATCCGGTCAGTTACGAGCTGCAGTTTTGGGTACTTATCCTTGGCATACTTTAGCCCCGCATCGGTCCACCGGTTGTGCGACGGCACTGTCAGGCCACCAACAAAGACCACGTACCTGGCGGAGTCGCCCGCGATCTCGACCAGTTTGTCCCAGAAGGCATGCGCGAACTGCAGATCATCTGCCAGCTCAATGTCGTAGACCTTCCCAACTTGGTCGGGAGACTCATGAGTCAGAACTAGGATACCCTTCGCTTTAGCCCTGGCGAAGACCGGCTCTAAGGCTTTGGAATCGTTAGGTGTAACGCAGATCGCATCCACTCCCTTGCTTATCAGGTCATCAACCATCTTAACCTGCTGGGCGGGGTCAGCATCGGCAGGGCCAATCTCATAAGCATTGACACCCAAATCCTTGGCTGCCTGCTTAACACCTTCCTCCATGCGGTTGAACCAGGGGATTCCAGTGAGCTTGACTACTGTGACGATTTCCCATTGCTTTCCTTTCTCCTGCTTTCCTTTCTCGTTAGCGCCTCCGGCGAACGTCGGTAACGCTATGAGTACCAAAAGCGCCAAAACCAGGATTCGCTCTGTGTTCCGTCTCATACTGTACCTCCTTAAAAAAGAGTAGTTCCATGCTTGTAACATAAGTAGCTAAGAAAGTCAAGTGTAATTTAAATATATTTGATTTTTACTTAATTTCAAAACTAGTCTATCCAGGCCGGTTCCAGTAAACTTCCCGGACGCTGAAAACGAGCTTTTTGAAGCTGAGACCGATGCTCTCCAGGCTCCCATGTTTGTTCAATTCCTCGCACAACCGCTCTAATGCTTCCTGCTTCACCTTCGAATGCTTATTCTGAAACTCGACATACATCACATCTTCATTCCGACGGACTCACTTTTCAATGCGGGCTATTTCTGCTTTCTTCGGAAAGCGGTCTGACATGGTACTTAGCAATCCGTAATTTAAACGAGCCCACTCTTGATTTACTACTATTTGCTTACAACTATGTTCACAGTGTGATCATATCTGTTCATCAGGTTGGAGGAACGATAAATGAAGGCGCGCTGGCGAAGTTCTCCTCGATTCGAGCGATTATCTCGTTCGCTACATGCCTCCGTAACCTTTCCGCAAGAGCTTTGCCCCTGCTTACTTCTTTCTCTCGCGCTGTAGCTTCCTGTTCGTGAGGGTGACGAAGATAACAACCGTGGCTACGCCGGCTCCCGAGATAAAAGCCCCAAATCGTTTTTGCTCCCGCGACCACTATGATCGCTACTGCCGCTCTGACTACCATTGCCCGTGGAGCGGCAATCAAAACCTCCTGGTTTCGCGTTGTAACGCTCATATCGTCTCCCCCAAATCCAAAATATGTTACAAGGGGCATACCGTGACTGCAAGGCGTCTCCTAAGAACAACGCTACTTCATCGGGTTGGCTATTGCTCTCATGGGACGCTGGCGGAGGCTCTTCGTTTTACGGGTACTTGCCGTAGAAGCGGTTCATTTCCCTTTCGGTAAACCGATATTTTTACTGACCCTCCGTTTCTTGATAAGTGCTTTGTGGTAAAATACCTATGCTGGAACAAAAGGCCATTTTCAAATAAAAGTGTGAGAAATCCGGACTGATTGTGTTCCTCTTCTCCACCAATTAAGGACTCAGGCCTTACCAGGTTGGCGGGGAATTGATCCATATGGCAATGGATTCACCTCGGTCGATATTCGAAATTTTGTGCGGCTTGGATGAATCAAGATAAATCGAGTCGCCTTCCTCGATGATGTACTTTTTCCGATTCCAAATGACCTCAAACTTTCCCTTGAGAACAATCCCACATTCTTCTCCTTCATGACTGTAGAGAGACCCCGTCGTTCCGTTGGGCTCGTAGACATTATACAGAATCTCCATGTTATGATGTCCAACATTCTTAGTGAGCAGAGAGAAATTCACTCCGTTCTTGGTCTTGAGAGGCTGTCTGTCCTTCTTCTTATGTACGGGGGTCTCGGAGTCCTCTTCGCTTTCAAAAAACGACCCAATGGCAACCCTCAGGACGCTGGAGAGCTGCTGAAGCGTCTTAAGCGATGGAAGGCTCTTGTTGTTTTCGATTTGACTTATCATGCTCCGCGTGACGTGCGTCAATTTTGAGAGCTTTTCAAGCGTCATTCCCTGTGCTTTGCGAAGCCTTTTGATATTCATTCCAATATTGCTGATCGGTTCAATCACGCTCCCAAGTTAAAATATACTTAAGGAAATGTCAATGCTCGCTGGGACAGGTGTCAACGCAAAGTAGAAATGTCCCCTAGATGACCTTAGGTCGATCCTTCGCTTGTGGATCGAACTCCTCCCAGCGTATCCTCCTTTTCCGATGTAAGATGTGTATCGAGCCGTCCAGCCAGGTGCGGACTGTCACTTTGCTTGTCGCCTGGGCAACGGCCCCTCGCCGCGTAGCAGCTGGAAGAAACGATTGTCATTGCGCAACACCCAGTCATGGCCAACGCTGCGCGTTTGCTCCGAGCAAAAGACGTCGCGAGGGTCCTGCTGTGCATTCAGCCGAACATGAAGGTTCTGCGCTGCGACCGGCGGATGGGCAAATTTCTTGTTCAGTTTTCCGACGAAGCCTCCCCGAAGAATCATGTTGGCTTCGCCAATCGTCTTGGCCCCCTGCAAGCGTAGTTCCTTCACAAAGCGATCCTGGTACACCCTGTGCTTGCGCTCCTCACGCCCCTTGGCTTGCGGGGAGTGGGCGCTGATGATATGAATGCCCAGTTTCTCACAAGCCAAACCGAATGCTGTCTTTGGCTGCCTGCCCTGCAGTTGCTCCTCTTCGGTAGGCTCGCGATCACTGAGGTACACGTTTTGGAGTTACCCCGTTTCGATGTACCGTTCGAGACTTGTGTCTTAG
>Ga0187858_10004266_pt1 | contig 13457 bp, 13 predicted proteins | sample June2016WEW_8_15_FD_133015 | JGI IMG/M metagenome (GOLD analysis project Ga0187858, IMG submission 133015) | Peatland microbial communities from SPRUCE experiment site at the Marcell Experimental Forest, Minnesota, USA - June2016WEW_8_150 | ecosystem: Environmental > Terrestrial > Soil >...
CGCTAGATGGCCGAAGTTGGGGGCGGGAAACGCCTGCGACCTGAAGTTGCGGGGCACCCCGTTCTAGGGCGCACACGAACTGCCGCCTCCGTCAGTAACGGACAATCCGTTTGTCACCGATGCGGACGACGACGGCACGGTGAACGAACACCCGTCAGCGTGACCCACCGTCAGGGCGTATCAGGTCGCCATTCTCATAGGGCTGGCCGGGGGAGGGTGGCGGGTAGTAGAACCCCCAGTTCTGTTCGTTCGGGGGTGGCTCGGGAGGCCCGGGGGTTGTGGAACACCCGGCCGCCAGGAGCAAACCCGCAACGAGAATCGTAATGACTGCGAATCGGCTCACAACGAGAACTTATCCATGTTGGTAGCAACGTCAATGAGCCTCCGACCGTCCACGGCCCGCCAGCGACCATGGGCAGAGAGGGAGCCGAGCGGCGAGGGGAGGATTGGCATGGAACGACCGGCGGTCCCTTCGGCTGCGCTCAGGGCAGGCGCCGAGCGCCGCTACAGCTGGCCGCGCGGCAGCGCGGCCCTACCAACGACGACGGAGCGCGCCGCCCCGAAAGGGATTCGGGGCAAGCTACAGGCGGACGGGGCTGAGGCGGAGGCCGCGGCGGAGTCCCGGACGGCTTCGGGATCCCGCCCAGTGGCGGGACGCGGCCCTACCAACGACGCGGAGGGGATGGTTCTCGAACACGGCTCATAGAGCCGTGGCTACACTGGCGGTTTGACATGCAGTCTCCCAACCTCAATTGGCAGGGATGATGATGTCCCTTGGAAATCGATGTGCCGATGCATGTGTTGGCTGCGATGCCAGCGAAAGGCAGGACTTCCATCGGTTGTCCACCCAATACCGCGGGTTTCGCCGGCGAGCACACAATTGAGTTACAGGAATGTCGTACACGCGGGATTTCCTCCAATGAACCGAGATACGGCGCGCCCCATATTCTGGAATCCAGATCATTGCAGGCCTCCTTTGCTGGTTAGGTGTGCCGGGCCGATCCCACCAGTAAGGCAACACCACCGATCAACGCCACCGCGCCGACAATGGGGGGGAAGTTGATCTGATGTGTCACCTCGGCCGAAACGTGGACTGGTCCCGCATCGATAATCCTGTCCCGTGAGCGGTACTTAATCACGCCCTCGTAGGCGAACAGGATGACGCCGATGATGATCAAAACGATTCCGGTAGCACGAATATTCATGATCGTTCCTCCGTTTGCGGGTGTTGGTTGTTTTTGTTGTTGTTACAGTACGCGACGGCCCTGGATGAGGTCGATCGCCAGCACAACCAGGGCGACCAGCAATAATAGATGAATGAAGCCGCCGAGCGTATAGGAAGTGATCATCCCGAGCAGCCACATCACCAACAGAATTATGAATATGGTAAACAACATGGCCGTCTGCCTCCGGGTTTATGACGCGACTGTCATTTCGTTCTTCACGTTCTTCACGCCGTCAATGTCCTTGACCAACTTGGTGGCAAGGTCAATCTCCGCCTGGTCTTTGGCATTGCCGCTCAACGTGACCACGCCATGACTGGTCTGGACATGGGTCCGGAGCGCACTGGTCGAACGATTGGCCAACAAGGCAAACTTGACCTGTGCGGTAATCGAGGCGTCGTCGATTTTCTCGCCGGCGGTCGATCCCGAGCGGGACGGGTTCGAGGCGACCGTCATTTCGTTGTCAACCCGCGTGACTCCGTCGACATCCCTGGCATATTGAGTCGTCAAATCCTTTTCCGCCCGGTTGTCGGCGGTGCCGCGCAAGGTCACGACACCATCCCTGGTGTCAACCTGGGTCGTGGCGCTGACGCTCCGGTGGAATAGCAGCGCCATTTTCACCTTGGCGGTGATCCACGCATCGGATTTTTCGGCTGGGGGCTGGCTTTTGACTTCCAGTCGATTGTCGACGCTTTGAACGCCGGGCAAACCCTTCACCGTGTCTTCGGCCAGGGATTTATGCGACTCGTCGGCGACCGTGCCGGTAAGGGTCACAATGCCATCCTTCGATTCGACGTTGATCGAATCGTCCTTGAGTTGAGTACGGAACACATAGCTCTTCCTGGCCGATGCCTCAATACGGGCGTCGGTATCCGCGGCCTTCGCGGCCAACGCGGTTGTCAGGACGAGCGCGCCGATCACGATTGTATGAATTACCTTCATGGTGGTTTCTCCTTTCATTTCGCCAGAAGTTATCATCGCTGCTCTGGTCTTCACAATCGGGCGAACGCTGGCTTTGGTCTGGGTGGAAAGCCTAACGTCTCTGGGGGCTTCTCCTAGTGCGGAACCGGTGTTTGCCCGATTGTTTGTGAAGTGCGGATGGTTATGGTGAATACAGAAAAGGAGACGAAGTCATGAATGAAGATCGAATCCGCGGAAACTGGTGGCAATTCAAAGGCAAGGTCAAGGAAAAGTGGGGAAAACTGACCGACGATGACCTCGAGGTCATCGAAGGGCGAAGCGAGCAGTTGATTGGCAAGTTGCAGGAGCGTTACGGCATCGCGAAGGAAGAAGCCGAGACACAGTTCAAGGAGTTCCTCCGCGCAAATGACGCGCAACAGGAGAAGGCAAGAGTACCTCGGACCTGAACCAAACAGGAGGAATACCGTGAGGACCATCCTGGTTATCATTCTGGTGTTGCTGTTGATCGGAGCATTACCCGCATGGCCGTACAGCAGTGGCTGGGGCTACTATCCAGCCGGCGGCATCGGGACACTTCTCCTCATACTGGTGATTCTGGCCGTGGCCGGCGTGATCTGAGCACCAGTCTGGATTTTTTACTGCTTTGCAGGACCGTGGCTTTCCGTCCGCGGCAAGGGGGGATCGACGCGGGGTACCGTGCAAAGCACGAGCGCGCCACCGGTAGAATTGTTGCGGAAACTCAGTTCTGCGCCGATCAAGCTGGCCCGATGAGTCATAATTCGCAACCCCATTCCTTTGGGTTGACCGTTATTCCCGGGAGGGAAACCGATACCATCATCCTGGATCGCCAGGGTGAGGCGTCCTTGTCTCCTGCCCAAACGGACCACGATCTGCCTGGCCTTGGCGTGTTTGATCGCGTTGTGCACGGCCTCTTGCGAGATACGGAAGAGTTGAATGGCGATGGAAGGGTTGGGCACGACCGCGCAGGTCCTGGCTGATTTAACTTTGCAGGCGACTCCAAACGACGCGGTGGTGTTGTGAGCGAGGCGCCGCAACGCCTCTCCCAATTCTCCTGTTTCCAATTCGACGGGATAGAATTCTCGTGCCAGGTTCCGGGCCTGTCCGGCGCTGTTGCGCAGCATCGATTCCAGTCTCTTGACGGCACGGGCGTTTGGCGGGGAGACTTTGATCAGTCTATGATGCAGTGCCCCCAATTGATACGTAATCCCGACCAACTCCTGACCCAGCCCATCGTGCAGGGCCTGTCCGAGCCGGCGCTGTTCACGCTCGGCCACTCGGGCGATCTCCGACTCCAGGCGTTTACGTTCTTCAAATTCCCTCTGAAGCTGATCATGCGCATGAGACAATTTGGCAGTCCGTTCTTCCACTCGAAGCTCAAGTTCCTGCTGCCACCTCGCCAACTCCGCCTCGGCCTTCTTGCGGTCGGTGATATCGCGCGCAATCTTTGACACGCCGATGATGTTGCCTTCGGCGTCCATAATCGGGGACACCGTCAGGGAAATATCCACGAGCCGGCCATCCTTGCGTTGGCGAACAGTTTCATAGTGGTCAATGCGTTCGCCACGCCGAATCCGGGCCAGAATCATTGGCTCTTCGTTCTGGCGGTCCGCAGGCATCAGAATCGTGACCGGTTTGCCGATGACCTCTTCCGCACAATACCCGAAGAGGCGTTGCGCTCCCTGATTCCAGCTTTTGATGATGCCATCCAGGTCCTTTCCGACAATGGCATCATTCGACGACTCAACGATGGCGCCCAGCCGTCCGATGGCCTCTTCGGCCCGGAAGCGCTCGGCCTGCCGCCGCGCCTCAGCCAGGGCAATACGCGTTTCCAGTAATTGCTCGTGGGCCGCCTCCGCTGCGCGAGTGCGCCGGAGTTGAGAAAGCATCCATTCCACTTGAGCCAGTGCTCCGTGGCCATTGCCGTTGCCATTCCGGTTGAGGATCAAGGGTGCCTGGTAAAACATGTTGGGGAAGACTTCATCACCCAGGATGAGAACCGGATGGGTATGCATGGCCGCCAAAAGCGTTTCCGGAGAAAGCCGGTCCCGATTATATTGGCAAATGATCCGGCTCGGGAAGGCAGGGTCAAACAGTGTGTTAATCCTGGCCTCCCAATGTTCGAGTTGGCTGGCCCCGATGTCCGGCCCAAGGGTCCAGGTCATCTCGACGGCAAACCGTATTCCCCTGAAGCCGGCTCGTGAAGCATCAGCGATGAACTGGTGAACTTGTTGTGCCTTTTTGTCGGGGTCCAGGTCGTCCGCCTGTCGCCATTCTTTCCGGGTCCAGAGGTTCAATCTCCCGCGGGCAGATTCCTGGCTGACGTTGATTCCCCGGTTCTCCAAATGGCGGGTCAGTTGATCGACGGTCTGATCATCGGCGATGTAAATGCATCGTTCATCTTTGGAGAGTCCTTGCTGGATGAAGGGAACCAATGCGGGCATCTGATCGGCCGGATCTTTCTCGTAGAACAGGCATAGATGATCCCCTTCCTTCAGGTTTAGCATCTGGTTGGCCAGTTCGGATTTCATTGTTGGATTGCCACCCCAACCACTGTTCTCAGCCTCCGGGTTCTTAATGCAAGAATCTCATCCTCGGAGGACCGGGTCAATTCGGTCTATGGCCAATTGTCTCCCAGGAAAAATTCCTAGTGCTCTGTCAACCTACATTGTAAGGGGTTGTATTCGGCAGCGCCGGGCTGGGCCAGCCCGCCCTACCAACCCCGACGGCGTCAGGGCATGCGACCGGTTCGGCTGGGGACAGCCGACGCTACACCGAAAGCGTTACCCTTGCATTCAAGTTTGACGAAGCACTTAGTGCAGTGACAACCTGCGACTGAGTAGGATGTGTGCCTACGAACAGTTCGGTATTCCCCCGATGGTTTTCCGACCGTGCGTGGATACATTTCCCCAGAGCAAACAGACCCGCGCTCGCCCAACCTGTTTGCAGGCGTGGCGGTGGGGGGCAGCTGCCGCCACTGCCAGATTCGACCGAAAGGAGCATGGACAGATGAAAGCAGAAGCCAAATCGGAAAAACTCATCAAGGACTTCAAGACCCTGGCGCATGATGCGGAAGCATTGTTAAAGGCCACAGCTGAGGACGCAAGTGACCACGCCAGGGAAGTGCGGGCCCGGTTGACCGGCGCCTGGGAAACCGCGAGGGGGTCGATCGAGCGGGTGGAGGCCAAGGTGGTCGCTGGTGCCAAGGCGGCCGACCAGACCATCCGCAAACATCCGTACGAATCCATCGGCATTGCCCTGGGCGTGGGATTGTTGATTGGCGTGCTCGTCCGTCGAAAATAGACGCCTCAGACCGGGCGCGGCAATCGAGGAGCCATAACAAAAGAAAGGAGTCAGGTTCATGAAACAAGGTGTCATGATCACGGTGCTGATGACAGGTGTCATCGCCGCGTTCGTGGTGCTCCGGGTTCTCGCCGACGAACCGGCGCAGCCCGACAATCAATACGTCTGTAAAGGGATCGTTCAATCGATTGACCTGAAGGCGCGAACCATCACGGTGGAGGGGCCGGCCGTTCCACTGAACTTCACGGTTCCAACGGACGCGGAGATTGTCGTGAAGGATAAACCGAGAGGCGACCTCAGCGATCTGAGGATTAGCGATGGAGTCCAGGTAAAGTACACCGACGACGGCGACGTTCATGTGGCGCATCAGATCTCGCTTCTGAGCCTGAAAGCTCCCTAGCCAGTGACGAAACCCTTACACAACACGGATTGGATCCATGGCGAGCGGGCACATGAAATCCGTGCATGAGGAGCCCCTGCCACCGGCCCATCAGAACCGTGGCACACGCCCGCTTGCCGAATATCTTCGAGACCCTGCCCATGTTCGTTCCGTGGCGATCAACGGTTTGTTCGTCCTGGCTCTGTTTTATACGTTGTACTTTGGTCGTCCGTTCTTTCTGCCGGTGACCCTGGCGCTGTTTCTGGATCTTCTGTTAAGCCCCGCGGTGCGCGCGCTTGCCCGATGGCATATCCCCCGCGGGGTTGGGGCGGCGTTGGTGCTGGCAGCGGTGCTGGGAATTGTGGTGTATGCACTGACGAGGATCAGTCAGCCGGCCGCCGAATGGCTGCAACAGGCCCCCAAGGATTGGCAGCAATTCGAACGAAAAGTGGACGGGCTGATTCGGCCAGTCGCCGAATTCAATAAAGCGGCACGGAAAGTCCAAGACGTGGCAGACGGTACCGAAGGCGAAAAGAACACCCCGAAGGTCGAAGTCAAATCCTCCCCCAACTTGATGACCTACGCGTTGGGTTGGACCAAGGATTTTGTGGCGCAAAGTATCGTGTTGCTGATCCTCCTGTATTTCCTATTGGCGTCAGGAGATATGTTCCCACAGAAACTGGTGGGATTGCTGCCACGGCCCAGGGACAAAAAGCGCGCCGTGACAATTGCCCGCGAAACCGAGCACGCCATCTCAACGTATCTCTTCACGGTCGCCATCATCAACTGCTGTCTGGGCGCAGGCGTAGGTTTGATCCTGTCGTTCGTCGGGATGCCCAATCCCCTGATGTGGGGCATAATGGCCGCCTTGCTTAACTTCATTCCCTATTTCGGCCCGCTGGTTGGAGTTGGTGTTTTGGCCGTGGCGGGTCTGGTTCAGTTCGATTCGTGGACACACGGGATTCTTCCGTCAATTTGCTATTTATGCCTGCATGGCATGGAAGCCAATCTGATCACCCCAACGGTGCTGGGTCACCGGCTCATACTCAATCCTGTGATGGTCTTCATTTCGCTGATGTTTTGGAGTTGGCTTTGGGGCGTAGTTGGCGCATTTCTGGCCGTGCCCATCCTGATGGTTTGGAAAATCGTGTGTGACCGTGTCGAGCCATTGTCTCCCATCAGTGAACTACTTGGCCCGCAACGCCTGTCCCCAGAGCCGGCGTTTGGCGCTTCGATATTTCGCCGGCGATTACACACAGGCGGCCGCCCCGGCCGCGACTTGAGAGGTTCGGGCGACAGGCAGGACGGCGGTCCTGGGTAACACTTTGGTGCGCCTGCAGCTCAGTTGGATACCCACGGCGGCAAGCGGAGCGCCCCGATGTAGGCCCCGAAAAGAATTCGGGGTAAAAATCGGGGCAGGCTTGCCCTACAACGACCGGAAACGACGGAGATCTCCCGTCAGCCGGCGGGACTTAGGATGACTGATGGAGGCCGCGACGACCGGCGATCCTCTCGGCCCCGATCTCGGAATCGGGGCAGGCTGCGCTCAGGGCTGGCGCCGACCGGTCTACCGTCCGTAAGGGTTCGCGTTCGGCTGGCCGGCCACACCTTGCGCGGCACCCTCGGAAAACGAGTTGGGCACACGGCTGACGCCACCGACAGTTTGGCCGGCCTGGTTCGCCCCTTGGTTGGCGGTATTGGTTGTGGATGCGCAACCGCCGGCAACCAGCAGCGCAACGGCGGCCATCGCTGAAATGAGTATTTTGATCATGACGATTCTCCCGGGATTATTGCGCTTTGACGATGTCGCCGGCTTTGATGTCCTTTAAGGAAGCATCGGAGTGGGCTTTCGCGTACTTCTCCTCGACCTTCGTGACCGTGATGGTGCCCTTCTTTTCCAATTCGGAGCCGAGTTGTTCGCCCGTGGCGGGGTCGACAAGATTTTCCCCGACGCTGTAAATGGTAAACACATCGCCTTCCGAGATGCCCGTCTTTGCCCCGCCACTGATGAGCAGTTCATTGTCACCGGTGACCTTGATGATGCGCGCCTGGAAGGGAACCCCTTTCAGCTTATCCGAGATGATGGCCACGGCATGATCGATGGTCTCCTGCATCGCCTTGCCGAGCGGCGTTTTTGAGAAGCCGGAGCTGCCGAACCCCACGCCGTCCACATTCGCTCCGACGCTCACACCACCCGAGGTGGCCTTGCCCTCGGCGCGTTGCGAAGCCAACACTTCGCCCGTCGTCGTATCAATCAAGCGCAGGATCACAGCCATGTGCGCCTCGGAGCGTTTATTGCCGATGCTGAACCCGCCGAAACCGACCCCGTTGGCGCTACCACTGCTGTTGGCTTCAAATTCCGTGACGGTGCCCTTGATGAGGATTTGCGCATTGACGAGCTTGCCCGTTTGCGCCGACTGGGACTTCTGGGCCCGCCCGCTGTTGGCGAGATCCTGTTCCGCGACCACGGCGCCGAGTTGCTGGCGCTCCAACACGGTGAACTGGCCGCTTTGCATCAGCGCATCCGCCAATTGATCGGCCATGCCGTCGCCGAGATCAACCTGGCCCCGCCAATTGGTCTTGTTTTCAAAGCTCGACACGGCGACGATCTTTTTCAGGATTGCGCCGGGCGCGGTGGTGGCTAATAACAGCGCCACAGAAGTGAGTCCAAACAACCGGCGAAAGGTCTGTACGTGGGAAAAGTCGTCTCGCATATGTCTTCTCCTTATTACTGGATTAGCTGCCCCGAGCCCAAACTGCGACAAACGAGGTCATTTTTCAAACTAATTGTGTCCGGCTGATTGATGCCATGGTCTCGGCTTGTTCTGCATCAGCATCAGGACATTGGTGAGGGCTTGCTCGGGAACCGTTCGGGCGATGAACTGGATCGCTTGGTCATAATGGCCGCGCAGCAGCGCGGCCCTACCCACGACGCAGAACGGACGAGTCGGCGACTCGTCCCTACCTACGGCGCGTTTCGGATACGGCTCTCGAACACGGCTCATAGAGCCGTGGCTACACCGGCGTATCGCCTTCGGGCTGGTCGTTCGTCAAAGTTGATTTGAAGGGTTACGCGGAAGAAACCCTCACCCTGCGGACGTGTCGGCCCCGACCCAAGAGTCGGGGTAAACTGTTGCTACCCACGGCAAGGGAGAGGATTTTGGGACGGCGGTGCGGCAGAGGGCGCGGGCGCATCCGATAGCTGGAGAGCAGCTTGCAGGATTTTGGGGGACACCTTTTCGAGCGTGCCGAGCTCGGGCGCGAACTGCGAAATGCGGAATTCCTGCAACAACATCGAAAAGCGCAACAGCTCGGAGGAAAGGCGCGGGCCGCGTTGCTTTGCGAGCGCCGCGTCGAAGGCTTCCTGGAAGGGGCGGATGGGTTCCCATTTCGACTGGTCTTTGAACGGCGCCAGCTTCAGGCGATCCAGGCGGACGAGCAGCGCCTGCAGATAGCGTGGATAACGCCGCTCGATGTCTTCGCCGCGCAGGAATCCCGGCCGAAACAGGAACGCCAGTTGCCCGTCGATATCGGCGAGCATGACCACGCGCACGGGCGTCTTGTCCTTCCGCAATTCGACGAGCTTGCCCAGCACGGCATCGCGGTCGGCAAGAATCTGCGCCAGAGCCTGGGCGCGCTCCGCGGCGACCTCCGCGAGGGGTCGGCGAGGCTGGAAGGTGGCGGGATCCAGCGCGTCTTCGATAACCAAATCCACAAAATCTTCGAGCGCGCTCTGTCGGTCGCCGGGCAACGTGCCGAGCCTGGCTTGCACGCTGGTCGGAAACGGCAGCCGGCGCTCCAGTGCCGACACCTGGCTGGCTTGTTCGAGACGAAAGAGCCGAATCAATCCGCGCCGGTGCTGTTCCGCGGCGATGTGTTCGTCCAGATACAGCCGCACACCAACGGCAGCGCCTTCGTCGATCAACGCCGGGTAACCCGTGGTGGAGTCGTCCAGCGCGACAGAACGCGGGAGCGGCCCGCCGCTCCAGTGCCGCAGGCCCGTTCGGAACAAACCCGGAGGCATCCAGGTCGAAGCCGGATCGACTTCGGTGGCATCGGCAATCTCGGCGGGTTTCGAGCGAAGAACTCGCTGAACCAGGCCGCGCGCGTCGAGCACGGCGATCTTCATGACCAGCCACTCCGGCAGGCGCGCCACGTCGAAGTGTTCGGGGCGCACGCTGCTGGCGAAACGGGCGCTCAGGTAGCCGGCGAGCGCGTTGATCAGCGGCTGGTTGTGGGGGGCCACGCGCCGGAAGTCGTCAACGATGTCCGTGAGCGGATTGCAGACGGCGCGCAAGTCTTTCGGCAGGGTGCGAATGAGCAATCGCAGTTTTTCCGGTAACCAGCCGGGGACGACCCAATCCGCCGCCCACGAGGGCAGCGTCGCCAACAAATGTTCCGGACACTGCAAGGTCATGCCGTCGTTTGGTTCGCCCGGAGCGTAGCGGTAACCAATCGCGAAAGTGTGGCCGCGGAAGGACAGTTGATCGGGATAATCCTGCGGGTTCACCGGCTCCGCCTGATGGTACATGGCATCCGCCATGGAAATCCCGATCGACCAGCCCTGTTGCTGGAGCCAGCGATCAAAATCACGGGTCGAGCAAATCTCCGGCGGGAGCGCCTTGTGGAAGTGATCGTACAACGCCTCCGTATTCAACAGGCTCTCCGGGCGGCGCACTTTGTTCTCCAAGCTGTTGATCGTTTCCAGCAAGTGTTGGTACGACTTCAGCCACGGGCTGCGGCTGCGGAGGTTGCCCGCCACCAAACCTTCACGGATGAAAACCTCGCGCGCCACGTCGGGCCGAATCCGTCCGTAATGGACGCGTCGCCCGCTGAGGATCGTGAGGCCGCCGCAGGTGACGGATTCGCTGGCGTAAACGAAGCCTTGTTCGGCACTCCAGCCCACATCACTGTGAGAGCTGTGGCACAGGTGCGGCGCGACCTGTTCCAGCCACTCCGGCTCGATGGCCGCCACCATGCGCGCGTAGACCTTGAGCGTCTCCACCAACGAAAATGCCACCACCCACGGCGGCGACGTTTTGAACAGTCCCGAGCCGGGGAAAATGTAAAACGTGCGATCGCGGGTGCCCTGGTACTCGGGGCCGTCGCCGCGGCGGCCGACGTGCAGGGGAATGCCGGCGAGGATGGCGCGCAGGATGCGGTCGTAGAAACAATCGTCGTGGACCTTTTCGGTGATCCGCACCCTCCAGCGCAAATCGACCACGACATCAGCCAGTTCGCGAAACAGGTTCTGCCATTCGATCATGCGGCGGTAACTGACGAAATTGGTCCGGCACCAACGCCGCAGGCGCGAGAGCGAGTGGGCGCTTTTGCGCTGGGTCTGCCAGGCGTTCCACAACCGGAGCGCGGCATGAAAATCGGAGCGCTCGTCCAGCCATTGGCGGTGGGCGGTGTCGGCCGCGGACGCCTGTTCCGCCGGCCGTTCGCGAGGATCCTGGATGCTGAGCAGGGCAGCCAGCACGAGCACTTCACTGACGACGGTTTCTTCACGGGCCTGGACGATCATGCGGGCGATTTGCGGATCGACGGGAAACCCGGCGAGATCGCGACCGAGCGCGGTGAGCTGCTTCTTCCCGTCGAGCGCGCCGATCTCGAACAACGTGCGATACCCTTGCTCGACAAGGGCCCGGTGAGGCGGAGTCACGAACGGAAACTCCTCAATCGGCGGCAATCCCAAGACGGCCATCTGCAGGATCACGCCGGCGAGCGAGGCGCGGCGGATTTCCGGATCGGTGAACGGCTGGCTCTGCGCGAGGGATTCTTCGCTGTAGAGGTGCAGGCAGAGTCCTTCGGCGATGCGACCGCACCGGCCCCGGCGCTGGCGGGCGCTGGCCTGGGAGACCTGTTCGATCTGCAGCGACTGAATCTGGCGGCGGGGCTGATAGCGGTTGATGCGGACCAGCCCGGAATCGATGACGTAATGGATACCGGGGATGGTGAGAGACGTTTCCGCGACGTTGGTGGCGAGCACGATGCGACGGCGGCCGCCGACGGTGAAGACGCGCTCCTGTTCGGCCAGCGTCAGGCGCGCGTACAACGGCAGGATTTCCGTGTGCGCGTATTGTTTGCCGCGGAGGACTTCCGCCGTGTCGCGAATCTCGCGTTCGCCCGGCAGGAAAACGAGGATATCGCCGTGGGGATCGAGTTCGTGGACCCAATGCACGCCATGGGCGACCTGGCGCGCGACGTCGGCCTCGGGGTCGGGCGACGGCAGGAAGACGTCTTCAATGGGATAGGTGCGGCCTTCGACGGTGATCACGGGTGCGCGGTCGAAGAAGCGCGCGAAGTTCTCCACGTCAAGCGTGGCGGAACTGACGACAACGCGCAAGTCGGGGCGTTTCGGCAGCAGGCGCTTCAGGTAGCCGAGAAGGAAATCGATATTGAGGCTGCGTTCGTGGGCCTCGTCGATGATCAGCGTGTCGTATTGCCAGAGCCAGCGGTCGGTGGCGGTCTCGGCGAGGAGGATGCCGTCGGTAATGAACTTGATGACCGTTTCGTCGCGGGTGCGGTCCTCGAAGCGCACTTGGAAACCGACCTGATGGCCGAAGGCGCAGTGCAATTCTTCGGCAACGCGGCGGGCCATGCTGACCGCGGCGAGGCGGCGCGGCTGGGTGCAGCCGATGCGGCCCGCGCGACCGCGTCCCGCCGCGAGGGCCAGCTTGGGCAATTGCGTGGTTTTGCCCGAACCGGTATCGCCGCAGACGATAATCAAGGGATGTTGCCGCAGCGCTTCGGTGATGCGGTCGCGGTGCGCGCTGATCGGGAGTTCCGTGGGGAACTGGACGTCGAAGGCAAACGCCGTGCGCCGTTTCCAGCGGTGTTCGGCGCGGTGGAAATCATTTTCCCACTGTCGAAGAAGGCGGTCGACGGGCTGACGCTGGCGGGCGCGCTGCTGGATTTGATGGGCCCAGCGCTGGAGCCGCACGCGGTCGACCTGCAGCAACCCGGTACGGCCATCCGACGCGCATTGCAGGATCGCGATGGTGTCGGGCGTGGGTTGACTCGCTTCGTTCATGAGGACCCACCACCATACCGGAGGAAACCACGGGATGCTAACTAATGGTTCGCGGTTCCTGGTTCTTGGTTCCTGGTTCCGGGTTCTCAGCCCTGAACCCTGAACCCTTCGGTGAAAAACGGACGCGACTGAGCGCGTCCCTCCAGATCGGCTAGGGACAGCCGACGCTACCCCGAAGACGGACGCGCCAGCGAATTGCCGGGAAGTCGTGCCCCGAACATCTCCTCCAGCTCATTTTTTCTTGTCTCGCGCGCCAAACCGCCCCAGGAGATTGCCCCCATGAACACGCTTTCCTGAGGCATCCTCGGCACCGGCCAGATCGCGACCTTGTTCGCTAAAAAACTTCCCCAATCGAAACGACGGGCCAGACTTCAAGTAGCGTTGTGAAGAGATTTCGGGTACGCTCGGGGCTTATTTGAACGATGGGTCGCAAGGCATTCACATTGATCGAACTTCTGGTAGTCATCGCCATCATCGGCATCCTGGCGGCAATGCTGTTGTCGGCGCTGGGCCAGTCCCGGGAGAGGGCTCGCAAATCCTCCTGTATGGGGAACCTGCGACAGATTGGGCTCGCCAC